>Ga0194060_10003844_pt1 | contig 10541 bp, 10 predicted proteins | sample SepL225m_MetaG_FD_163427 | JGI IMG/M metagenome (GOLD analysis project Ga0194060, IMG submission 163427) | Anoxic zone freshwater microbial communities from boreal shield lake in IISD Experimental Lakes Area, Ontario, Canada - Sep2016-L222-5m | ecosystem: Environmental > Aquatic > Freshwater >... | reverse complement strand
GGGCGGGGCGCTGCAACCGATCGGGACCAGCGGCATGCCCAGTCCTTCGGAGCCGGATTGGTCGCCAGACGGCAAGTGGATCGCCTTCACCTCGCAAAGCGGGCGCTACTTCTCGATCTGCGTGGCACCCGCCGAGGGCGGCAAAGTCACCCAGTTGGTGGAGGGCGAAGACCCTTCCTGGGCACCGAACTCCCGAACGCTGGTTTACGGTCGCCGGTCCGGGGGGCGTTATGTGCTCGCCCTGCTTGACATGCCGACGAAACAATACAAAGATGTTTCCCGGATTCCGGGAATGAGTTCGCAGTCGCAACCCAGTTGGGCCCGATAAGCCCGTCCACGAAAGAGAGAAATATGAAGCTGAATAAGTTTACCAGCCTGCTGGTAATTGGATTAATCGCAAGTGTCGCAGCCACCGGCTGCAGGAAAAAGCCCATCGCCGTAACAGATATTCCCGGATCGCGGACCGGCACCAAGGTCGTGACGACCCCGGTCGTAGCGGTCCCGGATATGCCTGCCGGCAACCCAATAAAGCCCGTCGAAAACCCGGTGGCGACACCTAACCCCGAGGCTACCAATGGCACTCCGTCCAACCCGGCCGACTTGCACAAGGGCTGGATCGAGGATGCGGTGGCCCTCAAAGCCGAGACCGTCTATTTCGATTTCGACAGCTCCGTGATTAAGGCCAGCGAGAAGCCCAAGGCGGCGGCGGTGGCGGATTATTTGAAGGCCAATAAGGGCAAGGCGGTGAGGGTCGAAGGCAACTGCGACGAGCGCGGCACGGAAGAATACAATCGCTCCCTCGGCGAGCGCCGCGCCCTGGCGCTGCGCGAGGAACTCATCCGCCTGGGCATCGGCCCGACGGAGGTTGATACCATCAGCTACGGCAAAGACAAGCCGGCAGCCCAGGGCCGCGATGAAGCCGCCTGGAAGCTCAATCGCCGGGACGACTTCATCGTGCTCAGCCCGCCGGCCAAGTAGGCAGCTAACCAGTTTTATCTCGGACCGCTTCGCGCGGCACAGGCTTCCAAGCCTGTGCCGCTTTTGCTTTGGAAGCCACCCCGGAGCCTCATGTCAGCCACATGCTAGCCAGGTGCTCGCCGGTTGCTTCGAAGAGGACTCGAAGGGTGTTCGAAGGGGTTTCGAAGGGGCTTCGAAGGGAATATGGGGTTTCTCGAGGTCGAGGCACTACCAACCCTGCCCCGCTCTCAGCTCAATCGAGGCGGTTCCTCCGAACCCGTGTAGGTCTTAGGCCGCACCGGCTGATAAGGCACTCAACAGAACCTGCCGGGCAGTTTGGCTTTGCCAAGACGCCCATTTCGGGGCAGTCTGAGCGTGTTAGCGTAACACAAAATCGCGATTCCATGACCGTTGCCGGCCAAATCAAGAAAGGTGCCCGCTCCAATCCAGAAACGCCCAGGCGCGTCGGAAGGGAGCCCATCGCGTTGCCCGGCGTGGCCGAGGCCACGGCGCTCGGGGGGCACGCTTCCGAACCGGCGGCCTTGACGCCCGCCGCACTCGGCTTCTCCATGCCGGCGGAATGGGAGCGCCACGAAGCGACCTGGCTGATCTGGCCGCACAATCCCATCGACTGGCCGGATAAGATCGACACGGTCCGCTGGGTCTATGGGGAGATCGTCCGCAAGATTGCCCCGGGCGAGCGAGTGCGCCTGCTGGTGGACGGCAAGGCCGACGAGAAGGTTGCTCGCCACGTTCTCGCGCGCGCCGGTGCCGAACTGGCCCGCGTCGAATTCATCCATCATCCCACCAACCGCGGCTGGACGCGTGATACCGGGCCGATCTTTGTGAAGAGACGGGCGCGAGGCGAAATCCGAAATCCGAAATCCGAAATCCGAAGGCAGAGTGAGAGTGGCCGCACCGCGCAGGGGGAGACTGCCATTGTGCATTTCCACTTCAATGCGTGGGCGAAGCATGAGGATTGGCAGAAGGACCGCCGGGTGCCGGAGACCGCGGCCAGGCTGCTAGGCAAGCGGCTGTTTAAGGCACAATGCAACGGTAAAGACTTCGTGATTGAGGGCGGTGGCGTTGAGGTCAACGGGCGCGGCACACTGCTGACCACCGAGCAATGCTATCTCGATCCCAAGGTCCAGGTGCGCAATCCCGGGCTTGGGCGGAAGGAGATTGAGGAGACCCTCAAGACCTATCTCGGCGTAACGAATGTCCAGTGGCTGGCCGCGGGTCCGGCGGGAGATGACACACATGGCCACATTGACGACATTTGCCGTTTTGTGAATCCCAGGACGGTCGTGCTGATCAAGGAGACCAACCGCAAGGACATCAATTACCGCCCGCTGGCCGAGAACTGGGAGCGCATTCAGGATTTGCGGCTGGAAGATGGCACCCGGCCTGAAGTCGTGCCGCTACTGATGCCTGGGCCGCTTTACTTCGCCGGCAACCGACTGCCGGCGAGCTACGCGAACTTCTATATCACCAATGCGGCCGTGCTCATGCCGACGTTCAACGATCCTAATGACCGGGTCGCCCTGGGCATACTGGGGGAATTATTCCAAGACCGGCCGGTGATCGGCCTCCACGCCGTGGACCTGGTGCTGGGCCGGGGCACGGTGCATTGCCTCACCCAGCAGCAGCCGGCGTGATCCCCGCTACAGCAGTTTGATCTGCGCCTTCTCGGCGGCGATGGTCTCAGCCAGGCCGGGCCGCCGGCCGTTGCGCCGTTCAATGGTGTGCTTATTCACCGTAGGGTCAAAGGGGACCGGATAAGCGCCGTCGTAACAGGCCATGCAGAAGTTGCTGGCCGGCAGGCCGGTGGCTTTCACCATGCCGGCCTGGGAAAGGTAGCAAAGTGAGTCGGCGTTCAGGTACTTGCGAATCTCCTCCTGTGAGTGGTTCGCTGCCATCAGCTTGTTGCGGTCGGGAAAGTCGATGCCGTAAACGCAGGGGTTCATGTGCGGCGGACAACTCACCAGCACATGCACTTCTTTGGCGCCGGCTTCCTTGAGATTGTTCACCCGGGTCTTGCAGGTGGTGCCGCGCACGATCGAATCGTCCACCACGACAACCCGTTTGCCCCTGACCAACTCCTCAATCAGGTTGAGTTTCACGCGCACATCGAAGTCCCGGATAAGCTGCGAGGGCTGAAGAAAGCTGCGGCCCACATAGTGATTGCGCACGAAGGCCATCTCGTATGGAATCTTGGATTCGAGCGAGTAACCCAGCCCCGCGCAGTTGCCGCTGTCCGGCACGGGCACTACTACGTCCGCCTGTTTGGGGAATTCGCGCGCAAGCTGCCGGCCCATCTCGACCCGCACCTTATAGACGTTGCGATTGGCAATGGTGCTGTCGGGCCGGGCGAAATAGACGTATTCGAAGATGCAGAACGCGCGGCGCTCGTGCTCCGGGAACGCCTGGATGCTGGTGAGCCCGTCCTGGTTGATGACCACTATCTCCCCCGGTTCGACGTCGCGCACGAACCGGGCGTTGATCAGATCAAGCGCGCAGGTCTCGCTCGCCAGCACCCAGGCGTCATCAATACGGCCGAGGCACAGGGGCCGGAATCCGTGGGGATCGCGAACGCCAATCAGCTCGTTCTCGGTCATGATGACCAGCGAGTAGGCGCCCTCGATGCGGTGAAGGGTTCGCACGAGGTTGTTGGTCTCGTCGCGCCGGTTCGGCTGCGCCAGCAGGTGCAGAATGATCTCGCTATCGACACTCGTCTGGAAAATCGAGCCCTTGGCCTCGAGTTCCTCACGGAGTTGGGCAGCGTTAGTCAGGTTGCCGTTGTGCGCGATGGCAATCTGGCCGCGGGCGCAATCGACCGTGAGCGGCTGGGCATTGCGCAAGTGGGACGAGCCCGTGGTCGAGTAGCGCGTGTGGCCGATGGCAATGGAGCCGGGCATGTCATGCAGGACGCTTCCCTTGAAGACCTGCGGGACCAGCCCCATGCCTTTATGGGGGTAGAACTGCTTGCCGTCGGAAGTGACGATGCCCGCGCTCTCCTGGCCGCGATGCTGGAGGGCGTAGAGGCCGTAATAGGTCAGTTCCGAAGCATTCGGATGGCCGTAAACGCCGAAGATACCGCAGTAATGTTTTGGATAGTAATTCATCAGCCAGAACCTGTTTCCGTCAACGCATGGCTCGGGCGATGGAATTCCACCAGAGGTCGTGCAGTTCGGTCACGTCGCCACTCAAAGTGGCCCCGGGGGTCTTGATTTGCAACCCCTCGCCGCCGACGGTGCCGATGCGCGTTGCGCTGATACCTAGAATCTTTGCCTGGGCGAGGACTTTGACGGCGTCAACCGCTGCCACGGAAATGATGACCCGCCCCTGAGCCTCCCCGAACAACAAAGCGTCGAGGCGCAGTGCGGCGGCGCGATCAGCCGTTGGGCTGTCGCCATGAACGGCAGCATCGAGATTGGGGACGGGCCTCCTCTCCCCAGCCCTCTCCTCCAAAGGAGGAGAGGGAGGCACAGCCTCCTCAGTAAGATCAATCTGCGCTCCGATGAGGCGCGGCGTCTCACGCGCGATTTGCTGGCTGATGCAGGACTCGGCGAGCGTGACGGCCAGGCCGCCTTCACTGCAGTCATGGGCGCTCTTGACCACGCCTGAGTAGATCAGCGCCCGCAGCGCCAGGTGCAGCTCCTTTTCCTTTTCCAGGTCGCACCGCGGCGGCGTGCCGTTCTTCAAGCCATGAATGCGCTGCAAGTAGGCCGAGCCGCCCAGCCCGAACAGCGGGTCACTCGCATCAACAACCTCGCCCAGCAGGATAATGGCGTCGCCTTCATCCTTGAACCATTGCGTGGTGATGTGCTCCGGTTTATCGATCATGCCGACCATGGCCACCGTGGGGGTGGGGTCAATCGGGCCCGCCGGGTGCTGGTTGTAGAGGGAGCAGTTGCCGCCGGTGACCGGCGCATTGAAGGCGCGGCAGGCATCGGCCAGGCCGCGCACGCTCTCTTTGAGCTGCCAGAACAGTTCGGGATTGTGCGGGTTGGCGTAGTTCAGGTTGTCGGTCACTCCCAGCGGAGCGGCCCCGGAACAGGCGAGATTGCGCGCAGCCTCGGCTACGACGATCTTGCCGCCTTCGTAAGGGTCGAGATAGACGTAAGCGCCGTTGCCATCCACCGAAAGCGCGATGAGTTTCTCGGGCGTGGTGTGTGTTGCGTGTTGCGTGGCCGAAACCGCCGGCAGGCAGTCTTCCTTGATCCGCAGCACGGCGGCGTCGCTACCGGGGCAGACCACGGTGTTGTCGCGCACCATGTGGTCGTATTGGCGATAGACCCAGTTCTTGGAGGCAATGGTCGGCCAGCTTAGCAGGGCCTTCAGGTCCGCCATCGGGTCCTGCGTGTCCGGCACGCCGCTGAGGTTGAAGGCGCGAACCTCCTTCAGATAGGCTGGTTCCTTCGCCTCGCGCTGATAGACAGGCGATTCGTCGGCAATCTTCCGGGCGGGGATATCGGCTACGATCTTGCCGTGGTGCTTGACCACCATGTGGCCCGTATCAGTGACCACGCCGATCTCCGACCAGGGCAGGTCCCATTTGTCGAAGATGCGCTTCACTTCCTCTTCGCGGCCCTTGTGGACAATGATCAGCATCCGCTCCTGCGATTCGCTGAGCATGATCTCGTAGCTGCTCATGTCCGGAGCGCGCTGGGGAACTTTATCCAGTTCGATCTCGATGCCGGTTCCTGCGCGCGCGGCGGTCTCACAGGTCGAGCACGTCAGGCCCGCCGCCCCCATGTCCTGGATGCCGGCGACCGCCCCCGTGGCGAGCAGTTCGAGGCAGGCCTCGCATACGAGCTTCTCCATGAACGGATCGCCCACCTGGACTGCGCCGCGCTGCTTCTCCGCCGATTCCTCGGTCAAATCCTGCGACGCAAACGCCGCGCCCGCCAGGCCATCGCGCCCGGTCGCCGGGCCGACATAGAATACTGGGTTCCCAATGCCGCAGGCCTGCCCGCGCGCAATTTGCTCGTGGCGCAGCACCCCGAGGCAAAAGGCGTTCACCAGCGGATTGCCCTCGTAGGACTTGTCGAAATAGACCTCGCCCGCGACCGTCGGAATGCCGAAGCAATTGCCGTAATGCGCGATACCCGCCACCACGCCGCCAAACAACCGCCGGTTATTGGCGATGGGCGACAATTCATTGGCGCCAGTTGAGTTAGCGCGTTTGGCATCTTCCGTGATTGGTCCGAATCTCAACGAGTTCACGGAGCAAATCGGCCGCGCGCCCATCGTGAAAATATCGCGGATGATGCCGCCGACGCCCGTCGCTGCGCCCTGAAACGGCTCGACCGCGCTCGGATGGTTGTGCGACTCGATCTTGAACGCGATGGCCAGACCGTCCCCGATGTCAATGATGCCCGCGTTCTCCTCGCCCGCGCCAACGAGGATACGCGGCGATTTCGTGGGGAAGGTCTTCAGCAACGGGCGGGTGTTCTTGTAGGAGCAATGCTCGCTCCACATGACCGAGAAGATGCCCAGCTCGGTATAGCTCGGCTCGCGCCCCAGGGTGGCTTTGAGCTTCTCGTATTCCTCGGGCGTGAGGTTGTGCTTCTGCACTAGCTCGGGTGTAATTGCTGGCTCGCTCATCAGAATCTCAAAAGCAAAGGTTGCAAATCAACGGCCGGTGATCCCGCGACGCTCATGTCGCCAGTGCGACAGGCTTGCCCACCAGGGCGTGAATCATGCTCTCAAATACCAGGCGCCCATCCGCGCAACCCAGGATCAGTTCGCTGGCGCGTTCGGGATGCGGCATGAGGCCCGCCACATTCCGTTGCTCATTGCAGATGCCGGCAATGTTGTCGAGCGAGCCATTCGGGTTGGCGGCCTCCGTCGGCTCACCTTGCGCAGTCACATACCGCCAAAGAATCTGGTGGTTCGCCTTCAGCCGCGCCAGGGTTTCCTCGTCGGCAAAGTAGCAGCCTTCGCCGTGGGCGATGGGCACGCGCAGCAGTTTGTCCGGAGGAATCCGGCTGGTGAACGACGAATCCGCGGTCGCCGTCTTCAAGAAAGTATGCTCACACCGGAACTGAAGAGAGCGATTGCGAATCAGCGCCCCGGGCAGCAGGCCGGCCTCGCACAGAATCTGGAATCCATTGCAAATCCCGAGCACTAGGCCGCCGTCAGCCGCGAACCGCTGGACGGCATCCATCACCGGACTGAACCGCGCGATGGCCCCCGTGCGCAGATAGTCCCCATAGCTGAATCCGCCGGGCACGATGACCGCATCGGCCTCCCCCAAAGACGAGTCTTTGTGCCAGAGCAGCCGGGCCGAATGGCCGAGCACGTTCCGCAGGACATGCACCACGTCCTGGTCGCAATTCGAACCGGGAAACTGGAGGACGGCGAAGTTCATTGGCGATCCTACCCTCATTCTATCTCGAATCGGTAGTCTTCGATCACCGGGTTACTGAGGATCTTGTGGCAGGCTTCGGCAATTTGCCTGGATGCCATATCCTTGTCCGCACCGGTGAGTTCGATTTCCAGGTACTTGCCGACGTGAACGGCGCCGACGCCCGTGTAGCCCATGAGGGCCAGGGCGTTCTGCACGGTCTTGCCTTGCGGATCAAGCACCGCTTTCTTTGGCGTAATAACAATCTTTGCTTTCATGGTTGCAAGGGATTCCCAACTGCCAGGACGGCCGGATGTTGCGCCAGCAGTGGCGCTGGCGCCAGAATATTCTCGACGCTTGCCAGCGCCCGATGAGTTGGATTCAACCAAGGATCGTCCCCGGCGTCAATCCGCAACCGTCAATCCGCAGCCACCCTTTGCTCGAGTGCGCGGCGCATCTCACTGGCGTCGCTGAACCGCGGTCGTCCGCAGCCGCGCCCCGCTCACCGCGCCTGCCGGACGCGGATGGTGTACCTCTTCGCGAGGTTATTCATCGAGGCGAACTTCACGTCTTCCGTGGCATTCTCGGTCAGGATGACCATCACGAAGGGCGTCTCGTCGCTGGTGGAAAAGCCGTTCTGGTCCTTGAAGACGCAGTTGGCCTGCACCTCGATGCGACGGTTTTCGCGGTTGCGCAAGTGGGCGACCACCTCCAGGCGGCCATCCGGCAGGGTTCGCTCCTGGATTCCGCTGCACGTCACCGAGTATTGGACGCCGGGATCCAGCAGGACCACCGGCTCCCGGGTTTCATAGCCCATAGGGGGCGGCGTCTGCGGGAGGTAAGGACCTTTGTCGTGGGTGCTGCTGCAACCGGCTGCCAGCAGGAGCGCCCCGCCGGCAGCAAGCATGGATACGAATGTTTTCTTCATAACGTTTGCGGTGTTATTGACGTGTCGCTGACGAACACGACCTTGTCACGGTCGGTCGTTGTGATGTTGAGGGTGATGGTCTTGGTCAGATTTGCCGCCACCCTGCCCGAGGCATCAAGGAATTGAACGGTGACAACGTGCTGGCCCAATGCGAGCGGTATGCTGGCAAAGCTCAGGTAGCGCGGGAGGCTCTCCCAGGACCGCGTGTCAGCCGCAGGTATCGTCGCCGCCGAGACCACCTTGCTTATCAGGCCCGCGAGTGCGATGCCCAGGCCCACCTCCTGAGCCGTGCGGTTATTGCTGACCGCGGCAGTCGTCAGCCCGCCGATCAGCGCCACATTCCCCGCCGTGTCAGTCGCGGACTTGAACACCGCCTTCTTGCCAAGGATATGGTCCATGACTCGCCCGCCCCGGGTGTTCGCCTGGAAATCCACATCATCCGTCGGTGCGATGGGAATCTGCAACGAGCCAACCTTCAGTTCCGCTGAGGTTACCGGGGAAGGCGTCGTGCTAAAGCGCAGCTCTTCCTTGTATTGGCCCGTTGCAAACTTGGTAGGACCGGGGCCGAACTCGATGAAGAAGATCACGTTGGCCTTGAGGTTGTAGGGCGGCAGCCTCACGCCCCGGGAATCGGCTTGCGCCCGCTTGAAAGCGTCTGAGCCGTCGCCGCCCAGTTTCTTGGTGATCAGCCCATCCAGGTATTCCGGCAGCACCCAGTCGCCCGCGTATTGGTGCTGCTCGGCGTCGCTATCCTCAAACTCCGCGCTGCGAAAGCAAGCGCGGGCGTTGTCGGGCTCCCCGTCCATCCAGTAAATGATGCCCCGGTAAATGTAGGCCATTGACCGTTCGTAGGGCTCGCCAATGAAAGTCTTTCTGGCCTCCGCGTGGAAGTAGCTGCGCGCCTTCTTGGCGTCCGCGTCCTTGCCGTAAATCCCGCCCAGCGTCAGGAGCGCGTCGTCCAGGTTCTGTTTGGCCACGTCGAACTTGCCCTGGCGCATGGCGGCCAGCGCTAAACGGTACTCCCACAGCACCCGGTCACGCGGCGGCCCGTTGGCGATGGCGTTCGGCGCATCCACCATGATGTCGCCGGTCAGAGCGACCGTCGGCTGCTTGGTCGTGGCGCAGCCGGCAAAGGTCAGGCAAACCGCCAGCAGCGTCGGCTGCCAGAGTGATTTCATCACGTCGCCCCGCTATGAAGCTTAACGATAGGCCGCGTCTTCCAGCCCCTGCTTCTTTATCTCGGCCATATCCTCCCACACAATGGCGCTGGTCCGGGCATCAATAAGATGGAAATTATACAGGATGTAATCGCTGGTGCCTGCCTTGGTCCGCGTGGACATCCCTTGCAGCGTGCCCGTCAGGAAGTAATCCGCCCCCTTGAACTCCTGGACGGTCGGGTCGGAGCTCGCAGTGACCTGCCCCTCACGCTTCCGATTGCGCTCCTTCTCCAGCGTGTCCATCTGGGCGCGCGCCAGGAAGATCAACTTGCCGCTCGCCTTTATGTTCAACTGCGCCCGGATCCGCGTCAGGAAGATCTCCTTGTTGATCGGGAAGCGGGTCTGGTTATCCACGGGATCCAGCACGATGGTCGGCGGCGTCGGCGCGTTGGCAACCTGCGGGATGCCCAGGATGCTCCGCGCCATCTTGTCGGTGACCATCACCAGGTCCTGCGACTCCACGCCGGTGCTGGCCACGAAGCCCTGCTCGTCGGCGTTCATGTGCGTCACGGGCACGCCCGAAGGATTCCTGATGCCGCTGGAGGCGCAACCGGAGGCCAGTGCGAGCACGGCCGCGGTGCAAATGGGAATAGTGAGTTTAGTTAGAAGGGATTTCATACAGGTGTCAGTTTGGAGGTTGGTTATGGCAATTGCCGCCGGCAATCCCGCCGATCACTGTGCCCATCAGGGCGCCGCCCAGCGCGTCAGAAACGATCGGCTGGGCTGGTGCGCCCGCCAACCCGCTGCTCGCTAAAATGATCAAGATCAGCCTTTTCATAGTTCGTCACCTACTTCGACGCTCACGGTAAACCTTTATTCGTTAGCACGCAACTGTGCCTGGCCATTCACCGTTCGATCCTGGATTTTGGCTGCCTGCTGTTCGAGGGGGCGCATCTCAGCTTTTCCCTGTCGGCAGTTGATGGTCTTGGTTTACTAAGCACGAGCAAGTGGCAATGGCTGCGGCTGATGGCGATGAGCATGGGTTGGGTGTTGGGTGTTGGGTGTTGGGTGTTGGATGTTGGATGTTGGATGTTGGATGTTGGATGTTGGATGTTGGATGTTGGGTGTTGGATGTTGGATGTTGGAT
>Ga0194060_10003843_pt1 | contig 10544 bp, 5 predicted proteins | sample SepL225m_MetaG_FD_163427 | JGI IMG/M metagenome (GOLD analysis project Ga0194060, IMG submission 163427) | Anoxic zone freshwater microbial communities from boreal shield lake in IISD Experimental Lakes Area, Ontario, Canada - Sep2016-L222-5m | ecosystem: Environmental > Aquatic > Freshwater >... | reverse complement strand
CCCCGCAGCGGTTCTTGAAGATCGTGGGAAACAATATAGGCAAAGGCTTCTAATTCAGAATTGCTGCGTTCCAGAAGTAACTGCAAGTCTGGCTCTTTTTCTGGCGGTTTTTTCAGACTGACTGCTTTCTCTTCTGCCCAACGTTCTTTGACTTCTATAATGGCAGGTAAAATTCCCACGAACAGTGGAATCAGTTCTGGGTCGAAGTGTTTTCCAGCTTCCCGTTGCAGATAAGAAATTGCATCTTCGACAGACCACGCTTTTTTGTAGGGGCGAGTTGTTGTCAGTGCATCAAATACATCGGCAATGGCAACAATTCTGCCGATCAACGGAATGTCTTTACCTTTTAGTTTGTTCGGGTAGCCGCTGCCGTCCCACTTCTCATGATGTGTTAATGCGATTGTGCAGGCATCCTGAAGTAATGGTGAGTCGTGGTCGCCCATTATTTCCGCCCCAATTGCGGGATGTCGGCGCATAATAACCCACTCTGCCTCAGTCAGTGGGGCAGATTTCAGCAATATTTTGTCAGGTATACCTATTTTTCCAACATCGTGCATAGGGGCTGCATTCAGTAAATTTTCGGCAGCTTGTTTTGTAAATCCAGCAGCCAATGCTAATAGTTTGGAATAGTGACTCATTCGAATAACGTGCAGCCCCGTTTCGTTATCTTTAAATTCTGCGGCTCGTCCGAGTCTTTGAATAATTTGTAACCGTGACTCCTCCAACTGCTCAGCGAGTACCAGCGAAAGGTGCGTAGCAACGCGTGCCTTGACAATGGATGGATTGATTGGTTTGGCAATGTAATCAACAGCACCTACCTCAAAGCCACGCGCTTCATCAACAAAGTCAGACATGGATGTGACGAAAATGACGGGTATTTTTGCGGTACGAGGGTTTTGTTTAAGAATGGCACACACTTCAAACCCCGACACATCTGGCAACATGACATCTAGCAAAATCATATCGGGTTTTTGTTCCTTGCTGATTTCTATCGCATTAATCGCATTCAGAGCAAACAGCAGGCGATAATCATTTTGTAGAATTTGCTTCATGGCATGAAGATTAGTGGGTTCATCATCAACCAGCAGTAATGTTTTTAATTGACTCTGTACTGAACTATTCATGGGAAACAATATCTCCGAAAAATTGGTTTGATTTGAGCTGATGTTCTTCGCTTATGTTAACTAAGCTCCTCTCAGCTGATTTAATATCGAAATTATTAAGTGCCATCTCAAAATCAGTGATTAGCTGTATTGAAACATATCCATTTAGATGGGACAGCAGTTCTACAATTTTAGCGTCAGTAGGAATTTCCTGTTGTTTAATGCAGGATGACAACCAAGCAAGTTCTGCACTAATCATATTCGCATCGACTTCAGACATATCAGTGCGACTGTCTTGTGCGGTCTGAGGGGCTAACGGAATATTATTCCTGATGTCATGCAAAGCTTCCTCAATACATTTTGAGAAAATGTCTCGCGATTCCAGACTGTCTCCAGAAATAATTTCTCTCTCAAACTGATGGGCAGCATTTGATACACCCCTCATACCCAGCGTTGCCGAAACCCCTTTAATAAGATGTAACAGCTTTGCCGCTTGATCTCGCTGATTTTCAACTAACAAGGCTTCAATCTGAGCGGGAGACATCGCATATTCTGTTACAAACCGCCGCAATAGCTTAAATAAAAGAGCGTGATTTCCACCGAGGCGGGTCAACGCATCTTGTTGATTAAATTTTGTAAAAGTGACTGGTGGCGGTGTTGTTGCGGTTTTTTCTACCGTCACAACGGGTATTTTGGACTGCGGATGCTTGATCCATTTAATCAGGGTCAGTATCAGTTTTTCCCTGTCTATAGGTTTAGCAATATGATCATTCATCCCTGCCGCTTCACTGGCATTCTTATCGTGTACCATAGTAGCGGCACTCAGCGCGATAATGGGTAAATGCTGACAGTTGGGTAGCTCACGAATCAGTTTTGTCGCCGAAAAACCATCCATAAATGGCATCTGTATATCCATCAGCACTGCATCAAAATGCTGATTTTGAACCCATTCGATCGCTTCTCCGCCATGATTTGCCACGGTGGTAATCAGTCCGAACTTATTGAGAGTCTCTAAAGCAACTTCCTGATTAATTTCGTTATCTTCCACTAGCAGAATGCGGGCTCCGTGTATCGGTATAGACAGTTTATAAAGGTCGCCATAATGGGGGTCAGGTACATTGACTCTCGATGCCAAGTGTGGATGCCTAATACGCATGAGACTGTCAAACAAAACTGAAGGTGTCACTGGCTTAATCAAAATGTCGTTGACTTTTGTTGTGTCATACTCCTTACTCAGTTCATCTTTCTCCCTTGATGTCATGATAATAATAGGAGGTAATCGCGGCAATCTGCCAGAGATCACACTAAGCACTAACTGCTGAATCACTTCCAAGCCCCCAGCCTGCCAGTTAATTAGCATCACATCATAGGATTGATCTTTCTGATACGCCTGATTAAGCAGTTCCAACGCTGCGTTCGCGGAGGTCGCTGTCATCGTGTCTATCTCCCAATCCATCAGGTAATTTACAAAAATTGAGACAGCCGTTTCACTGTTATCCACGAGCAGTATCCGCATACCCTTTAGCGTATGTTCTGAGTATAAATTAGGCAAGGCATCGCCCAGACCAAACCGTGCCGTGAAAGCAAAGGTACTACCTTGATCTGGTGCGCTGGAGAATACAAACTCGCCATTCATCATTTCAACCAATCGCTTGCAAATAGACAGTCCTAGTCCACTGCCGCCATATTTCCTAGAAATAGAGGTGTCGGCTTGAATAAATGCGTTGAACAAGCGATCCGCTTGCGTTTTGTCCATGCCAATTCCCGTATCGCGCACGGCAAAACGCAGTAAAACTTCGTATTCTTTTTTGCTAAGCAATTCAGCTTTTAGGTGAATTTCACCCTGCTCGGTAAATTTGATAGCATTACTGACTAGATTATTAAGCACTTGTCCAAGACGTAATGTGTCACCTATCAGTTTAAAATTAATAGACGTGTCGATCTCAAGAAAAATTTCTAGGTTTTTTTCGCTAATTTTTGCAGAGAACAAGTCGCAGACATTCCTTATCACCTCTTCTATGGTAAATTCCGTGTATTCAAGATTGAGCTTTCCCGCTTCAATCTTTGAGTAGTCTAAAATATCGTCCAAAATATTTAACAGTGCCTTAGACGATGCGTGTATTTTATATAAATGAATACGTTGCTTAGAGGTTAACTCAGTATCCAAGGTTAATTCAGTCAGCCCGATGATAGCGGTCATCGGTGTACGAATCTCATGACTCATGTTGGCAAGAAAGTCACTCTTAGCGAGGTTAGCCTGCTCAGCCAATTCCATTGCTTTAGTTAGTTCTTGGGTGCGAGCGATAATTTGTTCTTCAAGCGTTGAATTTACTTCCCGCAATTGCGCTGTTCGCTCGTCAACCTGTTTTTCAAGTACGGCGTTTGCTTGTGCAGCATTGTTCTGAGCCATTTTTACGTCAGTAATGTCGCGGTTAATACCCACTACTTGAAAAGGTTTGCCCATCTCGTCCAGTTCAAGCGTCGCATCAGACTGAACATAGCGTATGTTCCCATCTGGCAAAACAACACGAAAGATGATGTCGAAAACATCAGTTCCAGCGATAAGACCTTTGAGTTTATTATCCGCAAATTCAATATCTTCAGGATGCGTGCATGATCGCCAGAAATGATTGTTGTGTTTTGAATCATTGCGCAGTGTTAAAGGTACTGCAGATATTTCAAACATACGATCATCCCAGATCAGATGATTGGTATCGAGAGACAATACCCACACCCCAAGTCCAGAGGTCTTAATCGCCATTTCCATGCGAACTAGCGTTTGCTTAAGGTCAGACTCAAGTTTCAGGCGTTGCGAAATATCAATAATCGAAGCGAGTGTAAGCAATCCATTGGAGGTTTTAATCGGGTTTAAGCTGATTTCAATTGGAATTTCGTAACCGCTCTTATGCAAAGCATACAAAATTTGCCCCGTTTTCATGTCACGCAAGCTGGGGTTTGCCTGATAGTCGCGTATATATTTTTGGTGGTCTGCGTGATACCGTAAAGGCAGCAACTGACTGATGTTAACTCCCTCTAATTCATTATTATCGTAGCCAAATAGTGTCTCTGCTTTGGGATTAACCAAAACCACATTTTGCTGGTCGTTGACTAAAATAATCGCATTGGGTGAGGCGAGTACCACGATGCGAAACAGTTCTTCATTTTTCTTTTGCTGTGTCATGTCGCGTAAGGTCTTGGCAGCACCAATAATCACGCCTTCACTATTTAAGATCGGTGATACCGACACAGAAACATGAATAAGTTGTCCATTCCGAACTTTACGGATAGTTAGAAAATGTGGGATCAGTTCACCACAGGTCATTTTTCGCATGATTTCTTCATCTTCATTGATGAGTTCTTCTGGAAAAATGAGTTCCCTGACCTGTTCACCTATCGCCTCTTCTGAAGAATAGCCAAAAATAAGCTCGGCAGATTTATTCCAACTGAGGACAATGCCTTCAAGGTCGAAGCTGATGATGGCATCATTTGAGCCTTCAACAATCGCCGACAGATGTTCCTGATTATGCGCGGCAATCATTAGCGAGACAATTTTGAGTAAGGACAGATTTGTACATAGCGAAGTCTCTTGATAAAAAAGGCGATCATAATGGTAGGTAATTAACTAAAATATACAGCAAAAATATTTGTATATACAGCTAATTTTGCAAATATTTGTTACAATTCACTGTAATTTAAATGGTTTAATAACTATAAGTGGAATAATTGAAACAAGTACAGCATATCCAAAAAAAGAATTGCCTCAATTTTAAAATGCGAAAGCTGACGAGATTGTTGACAAAAATGTACGACGCAGAGCTTTCCAAAGCAGGTATAAAGACGACTCAATTCACGCTTCTTTGCCATGTAATAAGCTATGATTCTGCTCCTTTAGGCGACATTGCCCGACTTATGGGAGTGGATACATCAACCTTGTCTCGTAATTTACAGCCTTTAATAACTGCTGGATTCATCATACAGACAACTGGAAGTGATGCCCGCCGAAGGCTTGTCAGTTTGACATCGGAAGGAAGAAGCAAACAGGCTGAAGCTGAGTTTCATTGGGCAGTCGCCCAAGATAAAATCAAAGTTATGTTAGGTTTGAAAAATGTTACGGCTCTTGGTGTGCTACTTGATAGCTGTATTGATAAGCTACAGTAAAACTGTTGCGGCGGTGAGCTATCACCCCGTTAGTGTTGAGACCCCTTCATAGGACTTACCTATAGTCCTGCTAATTTTTGTTATGAACTTATAGCCATCCAACAAACAAGAAAACAGAGTTAAACAGCCCTGTTTTTAAGCCGTTCCAAGCATTTTTAACCCACAAGAACAGCTGACAATAATCCCTCTATCTATCAACACCGAGGATGTTGCACCCGCGTGAAGTTATAGGCGAGTACCATTAAACTAAATTCTCCGCGACAACTTTTAAGCCACGCATTAGGTGGATTTTCTATTTTTAAATATACAAATTTTACAAAAAACCAATTTTTGTATTTTTTACTTATATTTCAATAAGTTAAAAATATATTTCCAATCAAAAAAAAAGCCAAAAGTGTATGATCTTTCTATTGTGGTCATATCGTAACTGTTGCTAAAATTCGGCTCGGTTATTGACTGATAATTTAAAGACAATAGCCACAACTCATTGGTTTTTCAGTGAGAAGCACTCCGTCCGTCTTCTATTCTAGTCTAGGCAAACTACATTTTATTTGCCACTGACTTAAACTAATAAAACCTTTGACCATGTGACCCAAAGTGTTTAAAAGTGAGGTCGTGAACACTATGAAAACTAAATCAAACATCAACATAGTAGCAAGTATTTGCTTGCTAGCTGCGGTGGGAGGCGTGCAAGCTGCGTCACCCACTATAACCAAATACCTTGATCAACTGCCGATGCCCAGTAGACTGACGGGAAGTAATATGACAATTAAGGCATCAGAATTTGAGCAACAAGTTTTATCCTCAGATTTCAAGCCAGTAGATCCTTCTTATGATGGGAAAACCCTAGTGTGGGGATACAACGGTACTTATCCAGGTCCCACCATTGACGTAAAACGGGGAGAGACTACAACCGTTAACTGGGTAAATAATCTGGGCAATGCCACGCTTTACAATACCGTTTTTTCAGTCGATCAGACCCTAAACTGGGCTAATCCACCACCAATAGTATCGCCGCTTAGCACCTTCATCGCTTACACTGGCTCAGTTCCGATAGTCACTCATCTGCACGGAGGAATGGTTTCATCTAACTCAGATGGTCATCCTGAGGACTGGTTTCGTCCCACCGAAAGCAAAAAATATAAGTATCTTAACGATCAAGAGGCGGCAACGCTTTGGTATCATGACCATACTATGGGCGTGACTCGGTTAAATGTACACGCTGGTTTGGCAGGTTTCTATCTATTGCGCGATGATTTTGAAAAATCACTCAATCTAGCAGGAAATTCTAAAGACGACCCGAAATATCAACGGGAAATCGTCATTCAGGATAAATCATTTGATGAGAATGGACAATTGGTGTTTCCAAGTGATGGTGTCAACCCAACTGTACATCCGTTCTGGATACCCGAGTTTTTTGGCGATACTATCGTAGTCAACGGCAAGACATGGCCACGTTTTGATGTTGAACCACGTCGCTACCGTCTACGGATGGCAAACGGATCGAATGCCCGTTTTTACAAATTGAGCTTCGATAATGGGCTACCCTTCTGGCAAATTGGTACTGATGCAGGTTTGCTGGATAAACCAGTAAAGGTTTCCGAATTAACATTGGCTCCTGGTGAACGCGCTGACGTAATTGTGGATTTTTCCAGCGTGGTAGGCTCTGAATTTATTCTAAGGAATACAGGTAAAGCACCCTATCCCAATGGTGATGCGGTTGATGCTGAGACAACAGGGCAGATTATGAAATTTATTGTAGGCACAAGTGTGACTGTGGCTGATCAAACTTTCGACCCTGCCAAACTACCAACACCCTCCCTGCGACCCAATAATCCCATTGTTCGCTTACCCAAGGTAGAGTCTGACAGGGCAAGAACAAGAACCATGACGCTTAACGAAGTACAAGGTGCAGGCGGTCCATTGAAGGTACTGGTAGATGGCAAGGAATTTAACGCACCTATCACTGAAACACCAAAGGAAGGGGCTACCGAAATTTGGGAAATCATCAACCTAACTGCCGATACTCATCCAATGCACTTGCATTTAGTGGCTTTTCAATTACTTAGTCGGCAAAAATTTGACGTAGTTAAATATCAGTCTGCTTATAATAAGAAAAATCCCGTTATTCCCGCTCTTTTCACGACTAATCCGAAGGTCTCTCCTTATCTTATGGGTAAATCTCTGCCGCCCGATGCCAATGAAAATGGCTGGAAGGATACAATCAGAATGAACCCTGGTGAAGTGACTCGAATCGCCGTTCGTTTTGCACCTACCGATACGCCAGCCAATGATTTTAACGCTCAATTTCCGTTTGATCCCTCAAAAGGGCCTGGTTATGTTTGGCATTGCCATATCATTGATCACGAAGACAACGAAATGATGCGCCCCTACAATGTCATACGAGCAAAAAAATAGTACTCACAATAAGACTTAACATCCCTTGAAGGGATGTTAAGTTTTTGCTAAAAAGTCAGTATGTATATAAACTTTCGAGGCTTTAAAAACCTTCTATGTTAAACACATCACAAGAGGTTCGCCATGAATGTATACAGCAACACTGTCATCAATTACCACCGCCGTACTAAACACAGCCTGCAACAATACGCCCAAAGCCCAGCTAGTTTGGATTGGGAAGATCAACCCAATGCTTTTCGCACGTTTACAGGCTGTAAATTAATCCAGTTTCCTGAAACTGGCGCAGAACGAAACGTGTTATTTGCTGACTTGGCTAAACCTCGAAAAGCAGAAGTGTTAAGTGAAATTTCTGTGGGTTTATTATTGGAGCTTGCCTTTGGATTATCAGCTTGGAAACACTATGGCGGTGATCGCTGGGCATTACGTTGTAATCCATCCAGTGGTAATTTGCATCCGACCGAAGCCTATCTGATTAATACCAATGCAGAGTTGTTGCTGACTGGAGTCTATCATTATCAAGTGTATCAACATGGTTTAGAACAACGCTGTGTTTTTAATCAGCCGATAGAAAACCACGGACTTTTTATTGGTTTAAGTTCCGTACATTGGCGTGAAGCGTGGAAATATGGCGAACGAGCCTTTCGCTATTGTCAGCATGATATAGGTCATGCGTTGGCGTGTTTGCGTTATGCAGCGGCAATTTTAGGCTGGACGATTGAACTTATTAGTGAATGTGGTGATACAGAATTAAGCACGTTATTAGGTTTAAATCGTGACGAAGATTTCAAAGCGGATGAACGCGAATTCGCCGATATTTTGTGTCGAATTCATACTGGAAACACAACACAAGGCTATGATTTGGATGCGTTAATCCACGCGGCACACGCAGGTTTGTGGCAGGGTAAAGCTGAACCATTAAATAAACACCATCTTTACAACTGGACAGTGATTAACGATGTGGCGCAAGCGACAGAAAAGCCGCGCACCAAGCCCATCAAAAGGCAAACATCACCGCCGTTTTCTAACACACTGTCTGTTTGTCAACAAACAGCTACCCACATCATTCGGCAACGTCGTAGTGCGCAACACTTTAACCCAAAAGCAATGCTAACCGAGCAGGCTTTTTACACAATGCTTGCCGCTACTTTGCCAGACAAACTGCCATTTGATATGGGGTTGCTAACAAATAACATTCATTTGTTTATTTTTGTGCATCGTGTAGAGGGTTTAGAGGCGGGTTTATACGCGCTACCCAGAAATGCCGAAAAACTAAGCGCGTTACAAACCGCAACGTCTAGCAAATTTGAGTGGCAACTTTTATCTGCACCACTGCCGTTATATAAATTAATCAGTGCAAATTGTCGCAATGCGGCGAAAACGCTATCGTGTCATCAAGCCATTGCTAGTGACAGTGCATTTAGTTTAGCGATGGTGGCTGAATTTTCAGCAACAGTCGAAGCTGCCGCGTGGCACTATCGATATTTGTTTTGGGAAGCGGGATTAATTGGGCAAGTATTGTATTTAGAAGCTGAAGCCGCAGGTGTCCGTGGCACAGGCATTGGTTGTTATTTTGATGACAGCGTCCATGAGGTTTTAGGGCTGATGGATGAAACTTTTCAAAGTCTCTACCATTTCACCGTTGGCACACCGTTAGAAGATAGTCGGCTGCAAACTTTGCCTGCTTATGGGCATTTACAACAAGGTAAAAATCAAAGGCAATGAGTGCATTCTGTTTGGTGTAGCCACATTATTCTAAAAATCCTTTAATAATCCCCCTCTGTCACTAAGCCTACACACTTTATTCACAAAATGTTGTAAACACAACGCCTGTTTAGTCGCTTATAAAAAATAATATTACATTAAAATCAATTGGTTATATTGTATTTTATGAGTTGGCACAGCTGTTGCTTTATTCAAGTTGTTCTTAATAACAACGTCCTAAATAGGAGATAAATCATGGCATTACGTCAATGTGCAATATACGGTAAAGGCGGAATCGGTAAATCAACAACCACTCAAAACTTAGTGTCTGCCTTAGCAGAATTAGGTAATAAGGTGATGATTGTGGGCTGTGACCCTAAAGCTGACTCTACCCGTTTAATTCTTCACGCTAAAGCCCAAACCACTATTATGAGTTTGGCGGCAGAAGCTGGCAGTGTGGAAGATTTGGAATTAGAAGATGTATTAAAAGTTGGTTACGCTGGTATCAAATGTGTTGAATCTGGTGGCCCTGAGCCTGGTGTAGGTTGTGCAGGTCGTGGTGTCATCACTGCTATTAACTTTCTTGAAGAAGAAGGTGCGTATGACGAAAGTTTAGACTTCGTATTTTATGACGTATTGGGTGACGTAGTGTGTGGCGGTTTCGCTATGCCGATTCGTGAAAACAAAGCCCAAGAAATTTACATCGTTTGCTCAGGCGAAATGATGGCGATGTATGCAGCGAATAACATCGCTAAAGGTATCGTGAAATATGCAAACTCTGGTTCAGTGCGTTTGGCTGGTCTGATTTGTAACTCCCGTGAAACTGCGCGTGAAGATGAACTGATTTCTGCCTTAGCTGCAAAAATCGGCACCACTATGATTCACTTTGTACCACGCGACAACGTTGTTCAACGCGCTGAAATTCGCCGTATGACCGTTATCGAATACGAACCCCAAGCTAAACAAGCCGACGAATATCGTCAGTTAGCAATCAAAATTCGTGATAACAAAAATTTCATTATCCCAACACCCATCACGATGGACGAGCTGGAAGAATTGATGATGGAATTCGGCATCATCGATGAAGTAGATGAATCTATCGTTGGTGTAACCGCTTCCGCTGAAGCTGTTGCTTAAAACCGAACAACTGTAGGGTACGCAACG
>Ga0194060_10003842_pt1 | contig 10546 bp, 4 predicted proteins | sample SepL225m_MetaG_FD_163427 | JGI IMG/M metagenome (GOLD analysis project Ga0194060, IMG submission 163427) | Anoxic zone freshwater microbial communities from boreal shield lake in IISD Experimental Lakes Area, Ontario, Canada - Sep2016-L222-5m | ecosystem: Environmental > Aquatic > Freshwater >... | reverse complement strand
TTTAAAAACCTATTTAATTTCCCTTAACATCATATTGCGGTATGCTACTTTCATTGGAGGACCCACATGCACTTGTACGCCAATTAAGCCAGCTGATTTTGCGTTAACAGGATCATTGTCTGTTACATCACTCATTAAAACGCCATTGATATAATGCTGTAAGCGATTTCCCTTTGCCACTATACGACAGGTGTTCCAATCATCAGATTTATTTTTTGTCTGCAATTCTTCTGCCGTTCCCAATGAACCCGTTACGGTTCGCTCCAACCAGGCATTGTTTTTCTGGTGATCTTTAAGTAAATCCGTTGCATTTGCCAGCGCATTAATTGTTACAATTTCGCCACGGTAAGCTAGGGTTGTCCTTGCTCTTTCTTCATAATTTTGACCAGTATATCGATTAGCACCATCAATATCGGCTTGGTAACCTTTCAATGCATGGGCTACATCCTTGATGGCTTCACTGCGGTAATTAATTCCACTATTGCCCGCCTTAGTTATTTTAAATTCAACCATCATTTCAAAATCGGCCGGAGTACCGCCTTTCCAAATAATAAATGAATTGGTTTTTAATAAAGTGGCAGGAGTAATTTCACCAACCAAATTGCCATTTTCAACCCGCCAATAAGTAGAGTCTCCTTCCCAACCGGTAAGGGTTTTACCATCAAATATTTTTACAAAGCCCGCTTTCTGTTTAGTACGCTGAGCAAACACATGCAAGCTATACATCATCAACACACTTATGATTACCCCTAATTGCATCAACTTAAAAAATAGTTTTTGCTTCATTGCATGATATTTTAAATTTAATAAAAGCTAAGTTCAACTGATAATTGTGTTAAACCCAAGTAAGATTTAAAAAGGAGACTGCCTAACAGACAGCCTCCTTTTTAAAATTACCCATTTAATATTTATTGCCATGCTGGAAGTTGACCAATACCTAGAAGTCTCTTAGCTTCTGAATCCGGAATTGGAAGGACAAGATATTTATCGGCGGTTGCATTTCGATTAGTTGAAATCGCTACCCTTTGGTAAGAGAAAATCCCCATGTCTGTTCCATTACTACTGGTAATTTTCATTCCTGAGATAGGACCATTGGTAGAACTAAGGATTTTCCATCTGCGTTGATCATAGAAACGGTGTTCTTCAAAACAAAGTTCAACCCGTCTTTCGTTTCGAATACGTTGTCTTACAAAATCCTGTGTTTTTACAAAACCCGGAACATTTGCCAGACCAGGTTGGCCTGCTCTCACACGGATTACATCTAAAGCAGTAATAGCGCCATCCAAGTTATTTGATTCACACAGTGCTTCAGCCAGATTTAAATAAACTTCAGCCAATCTGAAATAAATTTTGTTGGAGTTGGTTCCCCCTGCTGTAGATCCCCAGTAAGAAGCTGAAAGATATTTTTTACCGTAATAACCGGTAGTACTTTGACGTACATCTGTTGTTAACTGTGAGGAAGGATTTATATTGAATCCAGTACCTGTTGATCCAAGATAAGTATAAATAACAAGATCCGGACTTGTTGCCAGCTGTCCTTTGTATTTCCCGTAGGTTGCCTTATTAAAAACAATAGCTGATTGAAGCCGTAAATCGCGACCTGCATAAGGATCTGAACCCGGAGTCTCTTTGTAGCCGGTACTAAATGTAGCCGTTGAATGATCAGCACTAGTATAAGAGGCCACCGGCAAAGCACCGTTAGTCATTTCAAAACAGTCAACAAGTTCCTGGGTGGGTACAGAACCACAATTGGCAGCTTGTGTTGCTGATCCCAACGCTTTCAGATCGACCCCATTGTTATTGTTCATCACTGCCGCATCATTTAATGACGACCTAAGGATTACCTCTGTATTAACACCGGTAACGTCCTGCGTAAAAAGGTTGGCATACGAAGCCATTGGGGTTAAACTGTATGTAGAACCTAATGCCGTGATGCAGGCCTGTGCTGCATCTGCGGCCCTTTTCCATTTTGCTTGATCTGCCGTAGGGTTATTCAACGAACTCGCATTGTAGAGTAACACAGCTGATTTAAGTGCATAGGCAACGGCAAGGTTAACCCTAGAAAAATCCCCCGAATTTGACCACTTCATTGGTAATGCACCACTAGCAATAACATCATCACATTCTTTGGCAATTTGGGTAGCGATGACATCGTAAGTTGGCCTTGTTAGTGTAGACCATCCGGCATAATCCGTTTCGAATGGTTGATCGATAAACGGTAAAGCGCCAAAGTTTTTGATAAGCATAAAATGATACCATGCCCTGATCAATTTAGCCTCATCCATATACCTTTGCAAATCAGTAGGTCCAATTAGTGCTTTATCAACTTGTGATTGCGGTATGTAAATCAAAGCAATATTACACTTTCTAATTCCTGCCCAGCAGGCAGTCCATATTGAATTGGCAAACAAATTGTTTACAGGAGTCAGCAATCCATTTTGCCAGTCCGAAACTGTTCCGGCCCTAAAAGCATCATCAGTACATGCATCCAGCAACTGACCCGAACTCAGACCTGTAAATGAGGTATTTAACTGTTGGTAACAACCGGCTGCAAATCCAGCGATTGCAGCTTGTTTATTCAATAACTGTTCTGCAAGTACCTTATCAGTTGGCAAAGGATCTAAAACTTTAACACATCCAGCGAGTGTTATAAGTAAAAGGAAAACCCCCGATGTAAAATGGAAAATATTTTTTCTTTTCATTGTTTTGAGTTTTTAGATCTAAAATTTTACGCGTACACCAAAATTATAGGCTTTTAGTACCGGATAATTGGCAGCATTACCTGAACTAGCTTCTGGGTCGAAATCATTTGTCGGTAATTTATCCCACACCAAAAGATTTAATCCATTGGCATAGAATCGGATTGAGCTGGCATTAATAATTTTCGATATTTTTTGAGGCAGGCTATATCCAATCTCAATATTTCTCAATCGAAGATATGAGCCGTCTTTAATCCAGTAGTCACTTATAATGGTATTAGTTGAATTAATTCCAAGTCGAGGATAAACAATGGGAGCTCCAGTTCCAACTTTATCGGGCGTCCAGGCATTTTTCATGTATTCAGTGAAATTATCCTGATTTGACCACCTACCAAATCCATTAAGATAAACAGTGCGAAGGGCAGAGCCATCAAAAAAGATATTGATATCGAAACCTTTGTAATTAACCTGTGTCTTAAATCCAAAGGAGATATCAGGAGCAGAACCATCCCCAAGTGGAGCCTGGTCCTTTTGATCAATAATACCATCCCGGTTTAAATCGACGTATTTAATATCGCCAGGAATAGGTTTCCCCCCAAGTGCAGATTGACTCGGCCAGGCATTAATCTCATCTTGCGTATTGAATAAGCCGGCTGTTTTGTATCCCCAATATTCATTAATCGAATACCCTTGTTGCCGGTATTTATAAGCATACGTTGAATCATTGGCAAATTCAGCCATAAATCCCCGCTTATTGTGGCTATACGACATATTACCACTCACACTTAGAGACAGATCATTGTTAATTTTTTTGTTGTACCCAACAGCTACTTCAAATCCTTTATTTGTGTTATCACCGAGGTTAGCAGGAGGAAGCTGTCCACTGGTAAGTCCCATAAACCCTGTTGGTATTATGGCTATTCCATTAACAACGATATCAGTGTTTTTGTTATAGAAGAGATCCGCTTGAAAAGTAAGCGATTTGAAAAATGCCGCTTCTATCCCGACATTGTATTTGGTCGAAGTTTCCCACCTGATATTTGGATTGCCCACTTTAACCTCATTCCCATTTGCATCCCATGTCGTGAGGAAAAGGTATTGATTTGCCGACGAATAACCGTAAACAGTATTCCCACTTTGTCCTGCCGAAGCTCGAAGTTTTAAAAATGAAACGGTCTTTGAGTTTTTGAGAAATTTATCCTCAGAGAGAACCCATCCAAGAGACAAAGAGGGGAATAACCCAAACCTTTTTCCTTTTGCAAACTGTTCATTTCCCTGATAAGAAGCATTAGCCTCTACAAAATAACGGTTATCATAAGCATACGTAAAACGTCCGGCTAAATTCAGGTAGTTCGAAGGCAATAAAGCCTGCGATTGCTGCATATATCTTTCTCCCAACAACATACCCGTCACGCTGTGTTTACCAAAATCACGGTTATAATTCAGCATCGCCCTCATGTCATACATATAGTAAAAATTGGTACTCTGTCCATCGGTAAGGCCTGAATTGGTTGTGCCTGAAACTGCGGCATACCCCAAGGAATCCACTCCACTTCGCGCTTTAAGTGTTACCACTTCCCAAGATTGATAGCTCCTGCTTCGGAGTTGCATATTGGATGAATTGACATCAAAAGCGAATTGACCGGTTGCCGATAACCCTGGTAAAATTTTATCGAGTTTTTGACGAAATCCAAAAGTATTACTTAGCTTAGTTATGGTTTCCTTTTGGTATCCGCTTCTATTCATCATCCCATAGATTGATTGGAGAGGTGAGATACTCATTTTACTACGGTTAATCAACACTTCACCGGTTGGTGTAAGGTTATTGAAAGCATTATTGGGCGTTTGATATAGTTTGCTTATCATATCGTTCCATCCAAGACCTGCACCGATATATGGTGCATTGATATTCTCAATGTATCCGCCTACATTAAGCCATGCCTCTAAATTTGGGTTCAATGACAGTTCCAAATTGGTTCGGAAATTTAACCGCTTTGTAGTAGATGCTGCATCATAGCTGTATTTTGGAAAATTTTCATTGGCAAAAATTGACCCCTGCGAAGTGTACCCTATTGAAGTGAAATAGCGCATTATATTTGTTCCTCCTTGTAAGGTCACATTCACACGATCCACTTTCATATTATTTTTCAAGAATTCGGAGATTACATTTCGACTAGGGTAGAATTGCGCAGAATCTCCACTCTGATAATGTTGTATATCAGCATTACTATAAAAACCTGTTGGGCCCGAAATTATAGGAGCACTGCCTTGCACATCCGCATAGAGCGTATCGTTGGCCCTGCGTTGATTGAACATCCTAGCATAATCGTAAGCCGAAACAGTATGGGGTAAACGTGTAGGTGACGCCATAGAATGATCGACAGTGACATTGATTTTTGTTTTTCCCACGAAACCTTTCTTCGTTGTGATTAGGATTACACCGGCTGAACCACGCATTCCATAAATAGAGGTAGCTGCTGCGTCTTTTAAGATGGTCACATTTTCTACTTCATTGAGATCTAAACCGGTAATGTAACGCTCTACACCATCAACATAATAAATGGTTCCATTGCTGTTGGGAGAGTTGTATCCCCTCACATGTGAGTCGAAGCTCTCTCTTCCGGGTTCTCCATCGGTTTCTATAACGCGTAAACCTGGAAGCCTTCCTTGTAAGGCTATCAGTAAACTAGTTGCCCTGGTTGCAACCAACTCCTCACCCGAAACAGTATAAGTAGAAGCAGTTACGCTATTTTTCGCCTGTTCTCCATAAGCAACAGGTTGATAAAATGTTTTCTCCATTACAATCACCGCATTATTTTGTGCTTTGACATAGTTACTATGTGATTTGTTGTAACCAGGAAGCACAAACGATAAAGAAGTAGGAAGTTTATTTACGCTTACTGTAAAATTTCCTTTTTGATCGGTTTCAGCCGAGACCGGACTCCCATTCTGAGTAATAATTACTCCGGATAATAAAACGCCGTTGTTGTCAGTTACTTTTCCTGAAATACGCTGCTGAGCTTGAGTGTACAACGAGACAAAAGAGAAACAACATAGCAGTAAAATGTGTCGTTTTAACATTTTTTTCATATTAATATTTTTAATACCTTATAATTTATTTCGTGTTGCATCTTATTACCATGCAGCCGGCTGCGTAATACCCGGAAGTAAGTTCTTATCGGCTAAAGGAATAGGCAACACTTTGTATTTCTCGTTATGGCAAGCCCACACATAAGGACACTTTAAACGTGTATAGGTATAATTGGCGCCCACTTTTTGAGGAATAATAAAACTTACAATGTTGTTATTGACATCACTGATTAAATTCCATCTTCTTACATCGTAGAATCGGCTATCCTCGAGTACCAGTTCGATCCGGCGTTCATTGTAGATCCGCTTCATCAGCCATTGCATATTACCCGGCTGAGCGCCCGGAACGTTTTTGATAGAAGGTTGTCCTGCACGCAGACGGGTCATATCCAATGCATTGCAAGCCTCAGCGAAACGTCCGGCACCACATAAAGCCTCTGCATAGTTGAGCCAAATTTCAGCAATACGCATTTGAACTGTAAATTGAGATACTCTTGCACTCCCATCAGTTTTTCCATACCAAATTGGATCTCGGTCCTTTTTAAAGTAATAGCCTGTGCAGGTTTTCGTTGCAACACCGGCGGAGGTATTTCCATTGGTACCGGTACCGGGGCAACCCAGATAGGTGAATACATTAATCGGTCCCATATCGTAAGAATCACCAAAATAATTTCCATTATAGGCAATATCTTTTGCCAAACGTGCATCTCTATTTGCATAGGGATTATTCACATCATCGTAACCGGCAGCAATTGCTTCGGGGGTAAAAGTCGGTTTAGCATGCGTTGCATCATAGTTCTGAATAATCATTGCGCCATTTTTCATCTCGTAGCAATCCACAATCTCCTGGGATGGCGTCTCACCACATTTGTTAGGAACAGAAAGGCCTACCTGCGGAACAGTAGCCGAAAGGTTCATCCCGGCTATAACACTATATTGACCAAGGGGTGATCGTCCTCTCCAGATAACTTCATTGGCTTCTACATTAGTGGTCATAGGAGCAATATACATCGACTTCATATTGCTGAAAGGCTCCAAGGTAAAGGCATTCAAATCAAGCAGCTGTTTTGCAGCTGCCGCAGCAGCTTCATATTTAGCCATATCTCCTGTGGGGTTGTACAATGGGCTGGCATTAAATAACAAAACACGTGATTTTAGTCCATATACATAAGCAAGCGGGATCCGATATTTATCATTTGTATTAGTTGGGTCTCGTTTGAGTGGTATAATTTTGCGGTCAATAACACCTTGTAAGTCAGCTGCAATCTTTTTTGCTGCTTCATCAAAGGTTGGCCTTTTCAAATCTTTCCAACCTGCGTAATCAGTTTCAAACGATGTTTCCAAAAATGGCAGTGGGCCATACATGCTGATTAATTTGAATTGATAATATGCCCTGAGCGCAATCACCTCATCCTTCATTAGGTCTTTTTCTGACTGTGGCATCAGATCTAGTGGAGCAGTAATATTTTTTACATTATCGAGAAAAATATTACACTGACGGATGGCGCCCCAATATTTACCCCAAAAACCTGCAGTTTGATTCATATATAGATTAGTGGTTGCGCCTTCACTTGCACACCATACTGCAGCATTTGATGGCGTTAATGATCCTGAAAGCCAGGCTCCTACACTCTGACCTTGTGGGTCAAAACAGTTATCGGTAAGCGTTTCTTCACTTGACCAAAAGTAAAGGTACATTCGATGGGCAGGGATACCTGCATAACAGGATTGAAGCATTCCCCGTACCATGTTAGGATCAGCCAACTCCTGGGCAAGTGTCATCCTTGAATCGGCGGTACGCTCCAATGCTTCATCCAAACTCTTCTGGCAACTTGTACCCAATATGAGTAAAAAAAACAAGGATGGAATGATGCGTATGATTTTATTTATTTTTTTCATAATATCTGTATTTATAAACATTAAGTTGACCTATTGCATTAAAAAGAAACATTAACGCCTAGATTGAAATTTTTATATATCGGATGGCTTATTGAACTGGAAACTTCCGGATCTAGAATTTTAAATGGCATATTGCTGAATGTAAACATGTTTAACGCATTAAAATAGATCCTCAAATCTGACATCCCGATTTTTGAACTCAACTTCTTAGGAAGGGTATAACCCAACTCTACATTTTTAACACGCATATACCACAAATTAATTTCCCAATAGTCACTTATTTGTTTACTAACGGTATTGCCATCGGTATGTATTCTTGGATAACGTATATCACCCCCATTGGCTGCTTTTTCCGGTGTCCAGGCATATAAATTAGGGGTGTAATAATTTTTCACCGAAATCAGATTTATACAATTCATTGTATTACCAGAATAATCCCAAATAGCGCGTCCGCTGAAATCATAGTTATAATTGGTTACACCCTGCAGCAAAACACTCATATCAAACCCCTTGTACTGAGCGGTAAAGCTTAAATTAAGATTCAATTGGGGAACAAGCGGGAATTTCATTGGCATCTGGTCTTTCACGTCGATTTGGCCATCGTTATTTAAATCAGCATATTTTAAATCTCCAGGCATCACAACCGATCCAAGACCTGCCTGGCTTGGTGAGGCATTGATATCTGCCTGATCTTTAAAATAGCCCAGATTATGGTATCCCCATACGACTCCTAATGGATACCCCTCTATGCGATTTCGGTAAGCAAAAGTAGAATCGTAGGCTACCTCATTGGCATTTATAACATTGTTTATGGCGAAGGCTGTTCCGAAAGAGGTCTTGAGGAAGAGATCTTTATTTACCTGTTTCTGATAAGACAATGTTGCTTCAAAGCCCCTGTTTTCCATTACACCGGAATTGGTAGGAGGCAAGCTTAATTGACCAAACATATAAGCAGGTACTACCGATCTGGTAAGCAGGATAGAATTCCGCTTTTCGTAGAACAAATCAAAATTAAATTCAAATCCCTTTAAAAACTTGCTTTCAAATCCAAAGTTGTATTTATTGGCAACTTCCCAACCTACATTGGGATTGGGTACGCTGTTTTGGTACACAAAAGTCGGAAGTCCAGGGATGGCAGTTATTCCATTAAAATATCCACCTGAACCCTGTGTCCAGTCATCAAGATATACAAAACGTGATCCCGAAATCTGATCATTTCCTACCTTACCATATGAGGCACGAATTTTCAGGAATTGAATCGCTTGTGATGATTTCAGAAAATTCTCCTCACTAATCACCCATCCTGCCGAAAAAGATGGGAAAAAACCAAACCTTTTCTCTGGTGCAAATTGCTCTGATCCGTTATATCCAAAGTTTACTTCGGCAAGATAGCGGTTAGCATAACCATAGGTTAAGCGCCCTACTATACCTAAGTAATTATAAGGAACCTGGACATTTATTGTTCTTTGATTTTTATTATACAGCAACATTCCTGCAACTGCATGTTTTCCAAAACTATTATTATAATTCAATGAGGCCTGTAGGTCATATCTAGTTGATAAAGACTGTGTAAGTGTACTGATTAGTCCAGTTTCAGGATTACTAGCATTGTTGAGGGAACCAGGCGAATACGTAACGGTATCTTTTCCGGCAGAAGTTTTTCCAAGTACAGGTTTAAAAGTTGACCAGGTACGTCTATAACCACGCATATGATTGGCCAAGGGGTCGTAAGCAGCAACTACGCGTGCCGAAAGTCCTTTGGTTAAAAAACTTAAATTTTGCTCAAACCCAAGGGTACTGTTAATCGAATTGGTAGTGGTAATCTTAAAGCCTGACCTGTTTAACAACCCGTAGGCTCCTTGTGAACCACCTAAATCTTGTCCGCTTGGCGAGTTATCCGCGCCAAGTATTGAAGGCTTATCAAGGAAATTAGCCAAAAGTAAATAATAATAGTCTCCAGTTGAAGCTGCATCAGCAGCCTGACTGAAAAGCATCGGATCATTTTTGTCCTGCAGATAACCTGATAAGTTCATCCATGCTTTTAGGTTTGGGGTGATTTTCATATCAAGATTTGCACGATAAGTAAAACGGTTTAAGTATTGCCCGTTGTCATAATTATATTCCGGATTTCGTTGGGTTTTAAATGGACCACCCTGGTGCATATAACCAACACTTGCAAAATATTTTGTGGACTCGTTCCCCCCTCTCATGTTAACTTGATTGGTTTGCATAGGAGTATATTCGTTCATAAATTCTTTATACCAATTTCTGTCTACATAATAATTAGGGAGATCACCATCTTTGTAGTGTTGAAAAATTTCCGGCGTGAATGGTAATGGGGCAATTGGGTCATTCATGCGCACTACCTGATTCCGAAGAGTCATAAAGTCATTGGCATTCACAGGAGTGGGTAAAAAAGTAAGCGCCTGTAAGGAATAGTTTGCATTTGCAGTAACTTGTGGTTTCCCAATAAGTCCTTTCTTTGTAGTTACAATGATTACTCCATTGGCCCCGCGAACCCCATAAACTGCAGTTGCAGAAGCATCTTTTAGAATAGAGATCGATTCAACATCGTATGCACTTAGTGAATATAGCTCTCTTTCAACGCCATCAACCATTATCAAAGGAGCTGAGCTATTCAACGTAGCCTGCCCTCGGATAAATGTCTGAACAGACTCCTTACCTAGCTGTCCGTCTTTTTCCATAATGGTTAACCCCGGCAACTTTCCTGCCAGTCCAACAGTAAGGTTACCAGAAGCAGTACGAACGATTTCTTTTGAACTAATCGTTGCTATAGCAGCCACAAGACTTGCCTTTTTCTGTGTCCCGTAACCCACCACAACCACTTCATCCAAATC
>Ga0194060_10003841_pt1 | contig 10552 bp, 10 predicted proteins | sample SepL225m_MetaG_FD_163427 | JGI IMG/M metagenome (GOLD analysis project Ga0194060, IMG submission 163427) | Anoxic zone freshwater microbial communities from boreal shield lake in IISD Experimental Lakes Area, Ontario, Canada - Sep2016-L222-5m | ecosystem: Environmental > Aquatic > Freshwater >... | reverse complement strand
GCGTTTGTTGTAGCCGCCCCACTCTGCTGGGGCGTGGGCGCGGCTTCGCCGCCATCATTTTCGCGGTTGCGACTTTCGGAGAGACTCCCGGAAACCGCGATGACGAAACTCGTTCCGCGTTCCGCTACGGGAAAAATTATTTTCCGATTTGCGGTTGCGCTGATCGTCCTTTCTGTGACCATCGCCCATGCTGGCGGGCCGGGGAAAACCCTCGCAGTTTACGGGCATGCCGCCATGGCGAAAACTCCGACGCCGGGCTGGAGCTTTCTTTGGAATGCCAGTGGCAAGGTCGGGGATTCCAAGGGCTACTCCCTGCTGAGCTACGTTGAGAATGCCAGGGCGTATGGGGTCATGGATGAAAACGGTGCGTTGAAGACTGATGCCCCCAGCCATAAAATCGCGATCGACAACAGCGTCCTCGACATCTCCGCGATGAGGGACAAGGAGGGCATCGCGCGCTTCTACATCGCATCCTACACGCTCGCTGAGGAGCCAGTAGGCGAGATCTGGGTTAACAACGGCAACCTGCGCAACAAATCCTTCCCCGAGGGAACCGCCCTGGAAATCTATGTGAACGACGAGCTGAAGTCGCAATCGCTTTGCAAACAAGACCGCTTCGCCACGGTCTTCCAGGAAAACCTGGGACGTCTGAAAAAAGGTGATGCCATCCGTATCGCAATCGGCCCCGGAGAAAAATCGCGTCAGGGTGGCGGCCGGCTCTTTTTCATGATCGAGGAATATCCGGCAGGGGAGAAGCCAGCAGCGCCGATCCACATCATTACCCCTCCTGTCACTGGGGCCAATCCCAAGCTGGGAGCCGATGGGAAAATAGAAGCCGGCTATGCGGCAAAGCATCAGGCGCAGTGCGAGGCTCTGCTGGCAAATAATCCTGAGCTTGTGTTCATTGGAGACTCGATCACCGCCCGCTGGCCAGCCGAGCTCTTGCAGGAAAAGTTCGGGGCCTTCCGCCCCGCGAACCTGGGCATCGGCGGGGATTGGTTTCAGAATGTTCTCTGGCGCGTGCAGAACGGCGTGCTGGATAAGATCCACCCGAAGGCCATCGTGCTCCTCATCGGCACAAATAACCTCACCGCCGGGCTGACTCCCGATGAGGTCGCCGAGGGCATCGCCTCCCTCCTCAAGGCCATTCAGGAAAAAGCGCCCGCGAGCAAGATCCTCCTGCTGGGGATCCTGCCGCGGGGGGAGTCGATCAAGGAAGAAAACAATGAGAAGATCCGCCAGACGAACGCCAAGCTCGCCTTGCTCGCGGATAACAAGCGGGTTTTCTATCTCGATGTCGGAGATAAGCTCGTCGAACCGGATGGCTCGATCAGCAGGGAGATCATGCCCGACAAGATCCATGTGGCCGCCCCGGGATATGCCAGGTGGATAGACGCCATGAAACCCACGCTCGATCAACTGCTGGGCAAATGAATCCAAAGAACGAAAATTCAGAATGGCAAGCCTGTGGGGACACTTTCAATGGCGGAGAAGTGTCGCGAAACGAAGTGGTCAAGAGCTTTGGCAGGCTCGGTTTGAAACGTGGAGATGTGGTCCTCGTTCATTCGGCGATGCGCACGGTGGGTCGGGTGGCGGGTGGTGCCAGTTCGATCATCGACGCCTTGCTGGAGCTGGTTGGTCCGACGGGCACGCTGGTCGTTCCAAGTTACACATTTGCTCATGAGGCGGAAGCCGACCCGATCATTGACCCGCGCAACGATCCTGCGGAAATGGGAATCATCACGGAGACGGCCAGATTGCGTCCCGACGCACTGCGCAGCACGGCCTTCCGCCACAGTTTTGCGGCCATCGGACGTCGGGCTGCGGTGATTACCGGGGGCGATCCCGCGCTCAGTGTGTTTGATTTCCGGTCCGCGTTCGGCGTGATGCTGGGCCTGAATACACAGGTCATCTTGCTGGGCGTGACCTATACCAGTTCCACGAGCCATCACTTTGCAGAACTGGTCTGCGACGTGCCGTATCGACAGACGATTCCGAAGGTCGTCCGAGTTCGTCAGTCCGACGGTAACGTGGTCCCGCAACCGATGACTGACTATCAGCCGAAGAGTTCCGGTGGCTCCTACTACGGCACACACGCCCCCGATTTCAATCGCCTTGGCAAGATGCTGGAGGTGCAGGGAAAAGTAGCCATGACGTTCGTTGGCAATGCCGGGGTGCGACGTTTCGCGATGCGCGACCTCATTGACCTGGCGCAAGCCGAAGCGGCTGCTGATTTCAATATCTTCCGCACGCCGGAAGGCGAAACCGAGGATCTGACTCCGCTCGACTTCGGCCAATGCGTGATGAGTCCGGAGTCACTGGACGGGGCGGGTCGTCCGCACTGCGTCCAATGGTGCGTCCAAGACATCGGGCGCCTGCAAATGCCTGGCTGAGAAACAATGAGCCCTATGTTCACTCTCGTCGACGACCTCCTGCTGGCTCTGGTTCTGGCTGTTTCGGAAATGTGCCGTTCGTTTCCCAAGACTTTTTCGCCCGCATCTGGTACCGTTTTTCCATCGAAACGGACGGAATCGACGGACGGCTCGGCGATCCATCCCTACCGATGGGTGGTAGGGCGGTTTCCTCGACACCGCTGTGCTATCCTGCCCGTCACGCCATGCGTTTGGGATGAGAGGACGAAAAGTGTTCCGTGTTCCGCCACAGGAAAAACTATTTTCCGGTTTGCGGTTGCGCTGCTCGTCCTGTCCGGGACCATCGCCCATGCCGGCGGGCAGGGGAAAACCCTCGCGGTTTACGGGGATGCGGCCGTGGCGAAAACTCCGACGCCGGGCTGGAGCTTCCTTTGGAATGCCAGTGGCAAGGTCGGAGATTCCAAGGGCTACTCTCCGTTGAGCTACGTTGAAAAAGCCAGGGCGTATGGTGTTATGGATGAGAACGGGACCTTGAAGCCCGACGTGCCCAGCCACAATATTTCCCGCGACTTCTTCTTCCTCGACATCTCCGCGATGAGGGACAAGGAGGGCATCGCGCGCTTCTACATCGCATCCCTCACGCTCGCTGAGGATTCCGCGGGCGAGGTCTGGATCAACAACGGCAACCTGCGCAACCAAGCCTTCCGCGAGGGAACCGCCCTGGAAATCTATGTGAATGATGAGCTGAAGTCGCAATCGCTTTGCAAACAAGACCGCTTCGCCACGGTCTTCCAAGAAAATCTGGGACGTCTGAAAAAAGGCGATGCCATCCGTGTCGCTATCGGCCCCGGAGAAAAATCGCCTCAGGGAGGCGGCAGGCTCTTTTTTACGATTGAGGAATATCCGGCAGGAGAGAAACCAGCAGCGCCGATCCACATCCTTACCCCGCCGCTCAACGCGGTTAATCCCGAGCTGGGGGCCGATGGGAAAACACATCCGGTCTATGCGGCAAAGCATCAGGCGCAGTGCAAGGCTCTGCTGGCAAATAATCCTGAGCTCGTCTTCATCGGTGACTCGATCACCGCCCGCTGGCCTGCCGAGCTCTTGCAGGAAAAGTTCGGGACCTTCCGACCCGCAAATCTTGGCATGGGCGGGGATGGCATTCAGAATGTTCTCTGGCGCCTGCAGAACGGCGTGTTGGATAAGATCCACCCGAAGGTCATCGTGCTCCTCATCGGCACAAATAACATCACCATCGGGCTGACTCCCGATCAGATCGCCGAAGGCATCGCCACCCTGCTCAAGGCCATTCAGGAAAAAGCGCCCGCGAGCAAGATCCTCCTGCTGGGGATCCTGCCGCGGGGCGAGTCGATCAAGGAAGCGAACAATGAGAAGATCCGCCAGACGAACGCCAAGCTCGCCTCGCTGGCGGATAACACGCGGATCTTCTATCTCGATGTCGGAGATAAGCTCGTCGAGCCGGATGGCTCGATCAGCAGGGAGATCATGCCCGACAAACTCCATGTGGCCGCCCCGGGATACACCAGATGGATGGATGCCATGAAACCCACGCTCGACAAACTGCTTAATGAATAGCCTGCTTCCAGCTTTGAAGCGCCAGGTCATCGTCCCGCACACGCCGGAGGTTCAAAGATCCGGCGAGGCCACCGCTGCCGTGCTGAAAACCGGGAAAATCCTTCTCATCTACAGCCGCTTCACCGGCGGTGGTGCCGACCATGATGCTGCCGACTTGTTCGGCGGAATCCTCGACCCCCTGACCGGGGAGATCAGGGACGGAAGGGTTTTCTTCCATGATGCCGGGGCGGTGAACCAGATGAATCCTGGCCTGGCACGACTCTCCGATGGCGCCCTGGGAATGGTATTCCTGCGCCGGACGGCGAAGGATGAAGACGACCTGTATTTCAGCCGCAGCGCTGATGAGGGAATGACCTGGTCTCCCCAGATGAAGGTCAACTCCTGCTGCAATGACAAATTTATCGTCGTAAACTGCGACCGCCTGCGGCAGCTCGCCTCAGGTCGCCTGGCGGTTCCCGCCGCGCTCTACCCGGATCGTGCGGACGAGAATAAACCCTGCAGCCTCGCGATGTTTTACTCCGACGACGGGGGAGCCACATGGTCGGTTTCCGAACGGCTAAAGATTCTGGAAAAAAACATCGCGCCGCCGCACGCGATCCACCCGGGGGCCGGGCAGTCGTGGAAGGACGGCTGCGAATATTACGCCAAGGAGCAGGAGCCGGGAGTCGAGGAACTGTCGGATGGCCGGCTTTTGCTCTATTGCCGGACCACTGCCGCCTACATGTATCAGGCGTATTCCGCGAACGGAGGCGAAACCTGGTCGGAGATGAAAGCCGCCACCGATATCGTTTCTCCGTGCAGCCCGCAATCCATACGGCGGATTCCCGGAAGCGGCCGGCTATTGTGCGTCTTCAACAACCGCCGCCACATTGCCTTTGGGGACACGGATCGGTTCTGGAGCTGGCGAACCCCTTTAACCCTTGCTGTGAGCGATGACGATGCCGCCACCTGGCGGATCCTCGGAAACATCGAGGACGAATCGCATAACTACTGCTACACGAGCATGCTTTTCTTCGACGGAGAAATCCTTCTCACCTATTACGAATCGGAAAACACGGTCCAGGATGGCAAACCGGTGCGACGGCAGCTTGCCTCCCTGAAAATGCAGCTCCTCGACCTGGAGACGATCTGCCGAAAATGAAAAACCCTGCCCAGCTACCCGTGCGGATCGTGATCTTCGGAGACTCGATTTCCGCATATCGTGACAATCTGAATGTCGCCTCGCTCCAGTTGTCGGAGCAACTAAAATCCAAAGGCATCCCGTTTGCCTTCATCAACTCCGGGGTCCGGGGGAACACGACGGAGATGGCACGCGCGCGGTTTCAGCAAGACGTTTTGAACCACTCCCCGGATGTCGTCATCATGGCTTTCGGCACCAACGACTCCGCTGTGGATGTTTACCTCGGCAGGTCCGAGCCGAGAGTCACCCTGGAAAGATACTCGGAAAACCTCGCCTTTTTTCTGTCGGAACTCGCCAAAAGGAACATCCAAACAATTATATTTTCCAGCCCGCCGCTGCTCCCGACCGAACAGCTCCGCAAATGCAAGTTTCGTCTGGACGAGTATCTGGCCTGCCAGCGGCAGCTCGCGGCGGATAATTCCTGCTTCTATGTGGACGTCCACCGGGCGTTCTGGGACAAAGCCGACGGGGACGGAGGGAAAATGCTGCGGGATCTGTATCTTCCCGACGAGATGCATCCGAACGAGTCCGGCCAGACGGTGATAGCGGAGGCCATCTGGCAGCTTTGGCAGGAACACCCCGGGATATTGAACAGCCGCGCACAGGACCCCCGCAGCGGGGGAGTTGTAGCACCAGGTAACAAACCAGATGAATAGCCAAAAGATCAAGACGGTTGCGATGCTCGGGCTTGGAACGATGGGCCACGGGATCGCTCAGGTCTTCGCTGCCGCGGGATACCTGGTGCGAGGCTATGATGACATTGCCGGCGCACGCGATTCCCTCCGGGATCGCTGCCGGGCAAACCTCAAGGAAATGGCCGCAGCGGGAATGGTCGAGCGCAAGTCCATCGAGCCTGCGCTTGCACGCATGGAGGTTTTCGGCTCGGTCGAGGAGTCCGTGGCGGGAGCGCAGTTCGTGATCGAAGCGGTGAAGGAAGACCTCCGGACAAAGCGGGAACTGTTCGCCCGGCTGGAGAAGGTGGTGCCTCCAACGACAATCCTCGCCAGCAACACCTCGACGTTCCCGATGACGAAGATCGCCGCTCGTCTCACGCATCCGGGCCGCTGCGTGAACATGCACTGGTTCAACCCGTCGCACCTCGTGCCCGTGGTCGAAGTGATTCCCGGCCAGAAGACCTCCCCAAAAACTCTCGCGGCAACACTCGCCCTGGCTACCCGCATCGGGAAAATCCCGATTTCTGTGCGCAAGGAAATTCCGGGCTTCATCGTCAACCGCGTTCAGGCGGCGATGGTGCGCGAGGTGTGGGATTTGTGGCGGCGCGGCATCGCCAGCGCCGAGGAGATTGACCTGGCGGTTTCCGGCGCGCTGGGTTTCCGTCTGGCTGCCATCGGCCCTCTTCAGGTCTGCGACTTCGGCGGGCTCGATGTTTGGAGCGCGCTCTACGAGCAACTGACTCCCGGCCTCCATTCCGGGCACGATTTGCCTCCGGCTATCCAAAACCTGGTGCAGGCGGGCCACCTCGGTGTGAAGTCCGGCAAGGGGATCTACTCCTACACGCCGAAGTCCATCGCCCGGAAGCAATCGGAACGTGACCGCCGGTTCATGGAGCTCGCAAAGTTGCTTTACAAATGACTTTTCCCGATAAGCCGGAATACCTGATCCTTCCGCGAAAGGGCGATCCGTCATCTGTCGAGTGCGCCGCCTACCCGCCCCGGCTCTCCGATAACGGCAAAAGTGCGGGAATCGTCCTGCACCTCTACGGCAGCAACGGATCATCTCATTTCTACAACATGATGCGGGAACCGTATGCGAAGGTGCGCCGCCTCTTGTGGGAACGTGGATACTGGATCGTCGTCCCGGACCTGGGACCCACCCACTGGATGAATGACAAAGCAGCCAAGACCCTTGATGGGATCATTGAGGGCATGATCCGGGATCACGGCGTTGACCCGGCACGCGTCAACATCCTTGGCACCAGCATGGGAGGCAGCAGCGGGCTCATCTACACGATGCGCCATCCCGGTCGGGTGAGGGCCATTTGCGCCGTGTTTCCCACGACTGATTTTGAGCAATGGGCGCGCGAGACGCCTCAGTATTTGAAAGTGGTCGCAAACGCACATGGCGTGGAACAGGCAGAGGCGGCACCGATCCTACAGGCCCTCTCTCCCATGAACCATCTCGAATCCTTTAAGAACATTCCGGTGCTTCTTATCCATGGAGACGCCGATTCCATTGTGCCCCCACACCATAGCCGGGATTTTGCCGCATCGCTCCACCAGCACGGCTTTCCTGTGACATACCGTGAGGCTCAAGGCATTGGGCACGACGATCTCATCGCTGAGCCATTCCAGCAGGAAATCGTGGACTTTTTAACCAACACGGCTGCAAGTTCCAACGGAAGGAAATGAAATCGAAACGTGGCATTGATCCCGAAATAGAAATCCGCGGCCCCAACCGGCTTCGTGTCGTGATAAGGCAGGGGATGCATCATGAGGGGAGCAACCATGCGCGTTCGTCAACGAGGACACGGTCAATCATCGCGGAGCATTCCGGGGTCAGCGGATACCATGAGCAAGTTCGGATGGGGCAGGATGCCTCGAAGCACATCTTCGGGAACCGCGACCAGCGAGGCCGCGCCGCGTTCATAGTAACAAACCGGCAACGGGCTACGATCAAGGATCTCCTCGTAATAACGTCGCAGGGTCTCCGCGATATATTCATCGCCAAGTAGGGCTGCGCCACGACCGCAAAGTCCACCGCATCCCGCGCATGGATCTGCTCCAGCACGCGCTCCGCAGAATTGTCGGTTACCTGAACCGCCAGGCGAAGCCTTCCTGCGGAATTCTCCCGCACCGCCTGCACCAGCGCGAGCTTCTGTCTGTCGGACATCCAAGGCCCTTCCCCGCACGTTCCTGCCAAAAACAACCCGTCCACTCCGAGGCGGACATGGTGCTCAACCATCCGCGCCACGCTTTCAAGATCCACTTCACGCGCCTCCGTGAATGGGGTGGGGGTGGCGGATCAGATTTCCGTCGTATTCATCGGACAAACCACCTCAATCCCAGCTGCAGGGAGTGCTTGGAAAACGCCAGAGTGTAGGGGTCACGCCGCCAGTATTCCACAAAACCATCGCTGCGCACAAACAGCGAGCCGCAATCCCAGTTCCTACTCCTGTAGACCATCGGAATGGCAGGCGCCACACGCACGGTCGGATGGCTCCCCGCATAGAACACCCGGCTCTCCGTGTGGTAATAGCCAGGACCACATGGAACAAACACCACATGAGGGAGGCTCTCGCTCGCCAGATCCTCACAGAGCCCCTCAACGCCCACTTTGATCTCGCAGCCCCTCCTGAAGGCGTCAACCAGTGCATCCAGGGAACCCCGGCGCTCGTGGCCGTCTTTGTCATGGGCGAAGACTTCGGTCCAGGACGGATTGGTGAAAAAACGAAACCTTTCAAAAGAGTAGAAAAAATTGCTCGAGGGCGCGTTCGTATTGTCATCCCACCGATCCCCCTCCTTGTATTTCGGCATGTCCGGATAGGCCCTCGCCGGGTGTTCCGCAGGCTCGCCGGACTCGGATGCACCGTCGAGATACAGACGAGAGATCGCCTGTCCACCATCCTCATTGTAGAGAAAGTAGGACATTGAAGGTCTGGGGCCGAAACCGGAGGGGCCGGCGACGGGCATGCGGGTTGTCATCAACCCGGCGACCCACCGGTCATCAATGAGATAGGTCGTTCGAAATTCACTGACCTCATCCACGAGCTCCGAATTTTCAGAGGCGGTGTCCAAGTGTTCATTGTTCCGGAATGCTGTATAAATCCTCAGATCCGCCCCGGACCGGATGGCGTGCCGGAGGTTGTCAGGAGAGCCTGAAACAACCTGTCTGTCTGCGTTAAGTTCCAACTTGTTCGTCCAGTTCATGAGAGAGTGAGGTGCATCCTGAAACTAGCCGAGGACTCGTGTTGCCTCAATGAAATATGCGGAATGGGTGGGAGGTCCCTTGGTTGGCGCGGAGAGCTTGGAGGGATGGCGCCTGCCAGTCACGGAGTGGGATTCTGTAAAGGACACTCGAAAAAAGTTTGAGCCTTTCGGGGAGCGGGTGATCATTGCTGGAATTACTAATTCTTTTAAGATTGCATGGCATATTAATACAGGTATCGAAATCCTAAATCCGATTGAATCCAATTGCATGAGTCCGTCTGAAATCAAGAAACGGCACGGCGACAAGCTTGTTTTCCATGGAGCGATTTCTGTTCAAAAAACCATTCCGAATGGGACCGTTCAAGATGTAAAAAATGAGGTCTATGAGCGCATCCGGACCGTTGGCTACAATGGAGGCTATATGGTGAGCAACGAGAACAGTTTCCCCTATGATGCCCCTTTGGAAAATATTCTTGCCATGTACGAGGCGGTCCAGGATTTTAATTATGATTCGTTGCGGCGGTAATATTCTGCAAAGCATATCTGGACGTCACGCGCAGGAAGTCCGTTCTATTGCTGTTTGTCTGGTGCTGTCATGAGTCGCTCTGCGGAAAGCTCCTGAAAACCGACTGCCATCTCTTGGAGATAACTGGACTTTGCAGCGGGCCAGGGAGAATGGGCGTCCCGCCCGTTTAGGCACAGATTCCCGCTTCGAAGAGGGGTTCATTCAAAACCCGAACTGCTTCGCATTTAAACAGAAGCAATCAATCCGAGCGGCCACGCGCATCCACGGGCCAGCTTTCGAGCACTTCCTCGCCCCGCACGAGGTGGACTTCGCGGGCGAGATTCACCACGGGGCACACATGCGCCGGCTGGAAGCGCAGCCGCTGCCCCAATTTCAAGTCGTCAACTCCGTGCCCGTTCAGGAAGCCGTGCTCTTCGCTCAGGCGGATGACCTCCAGCGACCTGGGATTCAGCGCTCGAGCCGTGAGGCGGCCATCCACCTTGTCGCTGCTGAAGACCTTGGATCCCGCATCGATCAATGCCATGCCTGATAAAGGGCGGTCAACAACCGTTGCAAGAACACTCAGCGCCACTTCCTCGAAGGACATGACTTTCGTCACCTCACTAAGATATAAATCGCCGAAAATATAGGCGCCCGGACGAACCGCTTTCACGCCTGGCAACTGTGCCAGAGCAGCCGCCGTGACGCTGCATCCCGGCCAGAGCGAAAGATCTCCCCCCATCACCCGGGCGCAGCCTTTGAGTTTTTCGAGCACCGATTTTGCCAGGCGGGTCACGTCTCCGGAAGACTTTGCGTTCATATAGGCATGTCCCTCGTGAGTATAGAGCCCGATAAGTTCCATGCGGGAGGAGCTGCGGATTTTCTTCGCCAAATCGGCGGCCGCGGCCGGACTCCGAGCTCCCTCGCGATCGAGACCGGTATCCGCGGCCATCAATACCGGCACTTTGATCTTCGCTTCCGCCAGCACCGCCTCAAGGGCCTCGTATTGTGG
>Ga0194060_10003840_pt1 | contig 10554 bp, 7 predicted proteins | sample SepL225m_MetaG_FD_163427 | JGI IMG/M metagenome (GOLD analysis project Ga0194060, IMG submission 163427) | Anoxic zone freshwater microbial communities from boreal shield lake in IISD Experimental Lakes Area, Ontario, Canada - Sep2016-L222-5m | ecosystem: Environmental > Aquatic > Freshwater >... | reverse complement strand
AACTTATTCTTCCCCAACGATTGTGTTTTGAATATTCAGTAAAATAATTAAGCAGTTTTAAATTTTCGGGTTTTGAAAGTGGAGGGTCGTTATCAATAATTTGCTGCGCACAATTCCGTGCCGTTTGCAAAATTACTTGGTCTTTTGCAATGTTGGCAATGCGTAAATCGAGCACACCACTTTGTTGCGTTCCTTCTAATTCTCCAGGTCCACGAAGCTGCAAGTCAACCTCGGCAATTTCAAATCCATCATTGGTTCGGCACATGGTATTTAAACGCAATTTTGTATCGGCATTCAGCTTATAACTCGTCAATAAAATACAATGCGATTGCTCTGCACCTCTACCAACTCTTCCCCTCAATTGATGTAACTGCGATAAACCAAAACGCTCGGCACTTTCAATAATCATTACACTTGCATTAGGTACATTTACCCCAACTTCAATAACAGTTGTGGCAACCATAATTTGTGCTTGGCCTTTTACGAAGCGTTGCATTTCACGTTCCTTATCTGCAGGTTTCATTTGTCCGTGCACCATACAAATGTGGTATTGTGGTTCGGGAAAATCGCGACAAACATTTTCATAACCACTCATCAAATTCATGTAATCTAATTTCTCACTTTCTTTAATGAGCGGATAAACAATATATATCTGACGGCCTTTGGCAATTTCAGTTTTCATAAAACCAAGCAATCGCAAACGGTTATTATCAAAGCGATGTTGCGTGTTTATGGGTTTTCTTCCTGCAGGCAATTCATTAATGACCGAAGTGTCTAAATCTCCATAAAGTGTCATTGCCAATGTACGTGGAATAGGAGTGGCTGTCATCACTAACACATGTGGCGGATAATCATTTTTCTTCCAAAGTTTAGCGCGTTGTTCAACACCAAAACGATGTTGCTCATCAATCACCGCAAAGCCTAAATTTTTAAACTGCACAACTTGTTCAATCAAAGCATGAGTGCCAATAAGAATATCAATTTCGCCATTGATGATTCCTTCGTGAATGAGTCTTCGTTCTTTTGCTGGAGTTGATCCGGTAAGTATTTTTACATTTACTTTCATATCATCCAGCAATGTGCTGATTGTTTGAAAATGTTGTTGTGCAAGTATTTCCGTTGGGGCCATAATGCACGACTGGTAACCATTGTCGATGGCAATAAGCATGCACATTAGAGCAACTACAGTTTTTCCACTTCCCACATCACCTTGCAACAAACGATTCATCTGCTTGCCACTTTTCATGTCGGCACGAATCTCTTTGATTACTCGTTTTTGAGCATTGGTTAATTCAAAAGGAAGTTTGTTGTGATAAAAATTATTGAAATGTTCTCCAATGGTTTCGAGTTTTATTCCGTTAAAAAGTTGTGTGCGTTTTAACTTGTATCGGAGCAAACGAAGTTGGATAAAAAACAACTCTTCAAACTTCAATCGTTTCTCGGCATGAGCTAATTTTTCGGGACTTTCGGGGAAATGAATTTGTATCAGTGATTCTTTTCTCGACATGAGTTTTTGCGAGCTAATAAGTTCTTCAGGAAGATTTTCTTCGATAGTAAACTTTGGGTCGTTGAGCAAATTGTTGGTGAGTTTCATCAACGCTTTTGTGTCAAGCCCTTTGGTTTTCATACGCTCGGTAGCGGTATAAAAAGGCATGATGCGCAAATATTTTTTTTGATCAAAATTTTCAGGGTCATCAACAGTTGGATGAGCCATATTGATGCTTCCATTGTACTCGGTAGGTTTGCCAAACACCATGTACTCTTTATTTTCTTTTATTGCATCACGTATCCATTTTGCTCCCTGAAACCAAACCAGTTCTAACTTTCCGCTTTCGTCATTAAAATCAGCAACCAATCGTTCACTTTTACTTTTTCCTATAGTTCTGAAATGTGAAATTTTCCCTCGCAATTGAAGGTAAGGCATATCACCATGTATGTCGGATATTTTATAAATATTTGAGCGATCAACATGCCTGTATGGAAAATGAAAAAGCAAATCGGAGAAAACAAAAATGCCTAGTTCCTTTTTAAGCATATCGGCACGGGCAGTACCTACGCCTTTCAAAAATTCTATTTGTGTGCTCAGAAACGACATGTGTTGCAATAATAATAGTTTATCGTTTATAGTTTTCAGTTGTTAGTTCACAGTTCATTTTAATTGTACAATATCCATTTACCCTAATCCCTAACTCCTAAACCCTAACCCCTATATGTTGATATTATGTTTTACATGAAAACTCGAGTAAGATTATTTTAGCGGCATGAAAAGAATTTTTTCAATTGCACTGATGTGTGTTTCGCTATTTGCCAATGCACAAACAAATTTATTTCCCATCGAAATAAAAGGTAAATGGGGATACATGGATAGGGTAGGGAGCATGCAAATTCAGGCTATGTATGATTATGCAGAAGTGTTTCAAGAAGGTTTTGCAGTAGTGGCTTTACACAATTTACCTTGTGTGATAAATGAAAAAGCACAAAGAATTGTTGATACCAACGTGTATCAGTTTATAGGGAAATTTTCGGATGGATTGGCTGTTGCACGTGATTTTAAACAGCAAAAATTTTACATCAACACCAAAGGTGAAAAAGTAATTACGTTACCAAGTGAAATTTATGAAGCACGAAAATTCAGACATGGGTTAGCTTGTGTTTCTAAGCAACTCGATCAGCATACGTTAAAATTTAATCACGATATTGTTACACTAGGTTATGGTTTTGGATACATTGATAAAAGCGGAAAGCAATCTATTGATTTTATATACGATGATGCGGATGATTTTGATAAATACGGTTTGGCACGAGTAAAAATCAAAACTGGTTTTGGGCTCATCAATACAAAAGGTGAAACGGTGCTTAAACCAGATTATGCGAATATTGGCGACTTTAGCGAAGGCAAAGCTGTGATTGATGCAAATGGTAAATATGGATACGTTGATACCAACGGACAAATTGTGATAGCGGCTAAGTTTGATATGGCTTTTGAATTTAATGAAGGTATGGCTGCCATATTAAATATTTCGAACAAAAAATATGGTTTTATTAACGAAAAAGGAGAGATAAAAATCCCATTGGTTTACGATGATGTTCGTCCGTTTAGTGAAGGAAGAGCTGCTGTACTTAAAGATGGCAAATGGGGTTTTATTGATAAATCAGGAATGTTTGTAATCAACAATCAGTTTGATAATGCCAGTATTTTTAGAGAAGGCATGTGCGCTGTTTTGGTAAAACGGAAATGGGGATTTATTAATGAAACAGGTAGAATAGCTGTGCCTGCCGATTTTGACGCAGTGGGTTCGTTTGATAATGGAGTGGCTGATGTTGTTTACCACAACATTTCGTTTTACGTAAACAAACAAGGAGATATTCTTCCGAGAATAGAAAAGTAGTAATTACTTTCGTTTGATCTCTGCCAGGTCAATATTCTCCTGAAAAGTTAGCTGCAAAAAAGCTTTCCCAAAGTTGAGTAATTTCTCTTTATTCTTATCAGTAGGATTTTTTTCCATCACTGTTTTCATTTGGTTGTGATCGAATACAATTTCATTTTCAGCATGTACAATTCCAAATCCATTGTCAAAAGTATAGTATGCAAATTTTGGAGATTTAGCATTGAAGAGATTTTTGCTTTTTGGAAATTTTTGAGAAGAAAGATTGAGTTGAGCCAGAATAGTTGCAGGAATATCAATGTGTGATCCTATCACATCAGTTTCAACCCCTCTGTATTCTTCTTTTAATGCACCGCCAGTTATCAGCATAGGAATGTGATGGCGATCAGGTTCATAATTTTTTCTACCTCTGGGAAAAATACATGAGTGATCGGCAACAATAATAAAGAGGGTGTTCTTATACCACGATGTTTTTTTTGCCGACTGAATGTAAGCATACAAACAACTATCTGCATAATGCATCGTGTTACGATAAGAATCGCATACCCGATCTTTATCTTTTGTAAAAACTTTAGGAACATTTGCATCAAAAAATTCATGTGTGATCATTGAACTTAGTGTACTAAAAAATGGTTCTTTTACATAATGAAGATCTGATAATTGCTTGTTGTAAGTTTCGTCATCATAAGCTCCCCAATTCGTTCGATTAATAATCGTAAAATTATCTTCGCCAACAATATGCTGAACTCCTGATGATCGCATATAAGCCTCTATATTGTCAAACTGCAAACGACCACCAGTAAAATAGGAAGTGTGGTATCCAGCATTGTTAAATACATGATATAGATTTTCAATTTTATCAAATTTTCCAAACTCAGTTATGATGGAACTTACAGGTAGTGCGGGTATAGCGTTTAGCACAGCCAACATACCTTGTTCGGTACGGTTACCTGTTGCATAAAATCTTTTAAAAAGAATTCCTTCTTTTGCAAGTTCACCAAATTTAGGAGTTACATCTTTTTCGCCTCCAACACATTCTACTACATCTGCAGCCCAGCTTTCCAAAAAAATAATTACAACATTTGGTCTTTCAGTGGTCAGAATATGTTTAGTAGAATCTAATGGATATGTATACATTTCATTTACCAACTTTTTAGCATCATTTGGTTTGAAATAAACATATTGATTGTTTTGACTATTGATGGGGTTAAATAAAATATCGGCAAAGTTCCAGAAACCATTTAAGCCAGCAAAGTTGAGTGTTGAATGTTTAGAGAAAAACACCCAATTGCGGTTAATAGGTATTTTTTGTAAGCCACCTCTTATCCCCACAATAAAACATGCAAGTAAAAATATCGGAATTAGAATTTTTGAAGAGAGATCTAACTCATCGTTTTCAACAGGTCGTGTAATCTTTTTAAGTAGCCAAATAAAAAAAATAATTGAGCACCGATGAGCAACATCAGATTTAAATTCTCAATTGAAAATAAAGTTGGCAAAACTTCTTCTGGATAAACAAGATATGAAATTGCTCTTGCATTGATTTTTGTACCCCAAACTTTAAAAATACCCAAATCGCCAATGCAAATTAATAAGCAGATTATAATTACAACTACCGAATATACATGGATAAAGCGATTGATTTTGTGCGTTTTGTTTAGATAAATACTTACAATAATTCCAATGAGAGGTATTCCTGTGAGATAAAATGCCGAAGCAATATCCATGGGTATTGCTTTGATATTACAGAGTAAAATCTCATTCATGCCATATTCTTCAAACGAGCTGTAAAGGCTCAGAAAAAGAATTCTTTGAATGGTAAAAAAAATCATCCAAAAAATAAAAATCCGTAAATAGAAATAAAAAATTTTCAAAGTTGATTAAAGATACGAGTAACTAAGCTGAAATAATTAATTGAAACAGTATTGCAAGTGTTTTTCAAAACGATAAATTCAAAAGGTATTCTGTTTTAAAAAAAAGCATCTTATAAGTTTACTGAATTTGATGAACGGTGTATTTATAAAAATTTCATGTTGTGAAAAACATTCGTCACATCATCATCTTCTTCTATCATCTCAATCAGTTTATTCACTTCTTCTTCTTGCTCTTCGGATACATCAATAAAGCTTGACGGAAGGCGAACCAACTCGGCATTAATGATTTCAATTTTTCTGTCCTCAAGTGCTTTTTGCATACCACCAAAACTGGTAAATGGAACCGAAATCATAATATGTCCTTCGCCATCGTCTTCCATTTCTTCCATCCCAAAATCAATCAATTCCAACTCCAGTTCGTCCATGTTCAAACCTTTTGCTAGAACTTTAAAAATTCCTGTACGTTCAAACATAAAATCCAAACTTCCCGAAACCAGCAATTGCCCACCACGCTTGTTAAAATAACTTCTAATATTTGCCACAGTTCTTGTGGTATTATCTGTTGCCGTTTCGATAACAAGTGCAACACTATGCGGACCTTTACCTTCGTAAACAACTTCTTCAAATGCTTTATCTTGTTTGTTGCTTGCCTTTAAAATAGCATTCTCAATATTTGTTTTGGGCATGTTCTCAGCCTTTGCATTGGCAATAATGGCACGCAAGCGCGAGTTACCTTCGGGATCTCCGCCACCTGCTTTTACAGCCATGGCAATTTCTCTTCCGATTTTGGTAAATGTTTTCGACATGTGAGCCCAACGTTTCATTTTGCGGCCCTTCCTGAATTCAAATGCTCTTCCCATATTTTTTAGTTGTGAATTTGTGAATGTGTGAATTGGCAAATTAGCGACTTCACTTCACATCCTTATTTTTATTTATAAAATTAATATCATTCTTGTAATTCCTTTTTTTATTCATTCACACATTCACTCATTCACTCATTCACTCATTCTCTCAATCTCTCATTCTCTCAATCTCTCATTCTCTCACTCACTTACCACCCGTTATCACCATCAATCATTCTTCCCAAACCTCCTAAAACACTTCCTTCTTCACGTCCTTTACTAGAGCCATATGATAGCATTCTCGATGCAAGTCGGCTAATTGGTAATGTTTGTATCCAAACTTTACCAGGGCCTGTTAATGTTGCATAGAAAACACCTTCACCACCAAATATCGTATTCTTAATTCCGCCAATAAATTGTATGTCGTAATTTACTTCACGTGTAAATGCAACAATACAACCTGTATCTATCTTAATCAACTCCCCGGGTTGTAATATTTTTTCGATAACATGACCACCACTATGCACAAAGGCCATTCCATCGCCTTCTAGTTTTTCCATAATAAAACCTTCGCCACCAAATAAACCTGTGCCGAGTTTTTTCTGAAATTCTATACCAATACTCACACCTTTAGCAGCACATAAAAATGCATCTTTTTGGCAAATAATTGAACCACCGAGTACCGACAAATCAAGAGGAATTATCTTACCGGGATAAGGGGCAGCGAATGTTACTCTTTTCTTACCATCTGCAATATTTGTATAGGCAGTCATAAATAAATTTTCACCAGTAAGTAATCTTTTTCCGGCCGAGAATAGTTTTCCCAATAAACCGTTTTGCTGATTTGAACCATCACCAAAAATAGTTTGCATCTCAATGCCGTTTTCCATCATCATAAAACTTCCAGGTTCAGCCATAACGGTCTCTGTTGGGTCGAGCTCAACTTCAACGCATTGCATTTCATTCCCTATTATTTTGTAGTCAATTTCGTGATTCGATTTCATGATCAATTCCTTTAATAGATGCGCAAAAGTATGCATTTGGTTCGAAGAAAAAACAGGCTAAGAAATTTTAGATTTGATATATTTATTTTGACCGTTTTTTTGTTTTTGTTATCATTGCAATCATGAAAAAAATAATAAGCCTTACAATTGATCTCCTTTGCTTTATCTCTATCATTTTTGCTCAGGAAACAAAACCTTCGGAAACTGTTAAGCAATGGAAATCGAAATTTCAATCTGGTATAAACATTAATCAGGCAAGCTTTAGCGATAATTGGAAATCGGGTGGAGTGAACTCAGTTTCGTGGAATGCGTTGTTAAATTATAACCTCAATTTTAATAACGAGTATTTTGAGTGGACAAATGATTTCCAATCGAATTATGGTAATGTGAAAAACAAAGATCAAGGGATGAGAAAAAATTCGGATCGCATTTTTTTTGATTCAAAACTATCTTATAAAATTTCAAAATCATGGCGACTTTTTGGCTCGGCAAACTTTATGTCACAATTCGATAATGGATTTGATTACTCTAAAAAATCGGTATTAGACGGAAGCGATTCATCAATAAAAATTTCAGGATTTTTTGCTCCTGCTTATTTAACAGAAGCTGTCGGATTTGAGTATAAACCTATCGATTGGTTTTCTGCTCAAATAGGTGTGGGCGCATTACGTCAAACTTTTGTAACCGATCAGTCGTTGTATGATATTTCGGGTAAAACATCTTTGTATGGAGTTGATAAAGGACAAAATATACGTAACCAATTCGTGTTTCAGTTTGTTGCCGAATTCAATAAGGAAGTGATGAAAAACATTACAGTAAAAGCTCGCTATGCAGGCATTGCCGATTATCAGAAACTAAACTCACAAGGTTTTGTTCATCGACTTGATTTGAACATTTTGGCCAAAGTAAATAAATACATTAATACAAGCATTGGTACTGTTGTACTATTTGATTACGACCAAGATAAAAACGTACAATATTCACAATTGCTTTCAATTGGTTTCCTTTATACCTTAAAGAATTATGAAGAGAAATAGCATATATTTGTTGTGTTAATTGTGATGCAACAAATATTTATTTGATCTTTAAAACACTGCTCAATATTCTGCTCAAAGCCTATTTTTAACAAAAACAGATTCTGCTCAACACGTTAGACTAATTTTTTTAGAGCAGAATTGATTTACAAAAAAGTAATTTCTTTTATTATTCTTATCATACTTGTAACAAAATTACAAGCGCAAACGCTTAATTTTTATTACGGTAATATACATTCGCATTCTTCATACTCTGACGGAAATAAAGACAGTGCTATAACTGGCTACAGTCGTCCCTATCAGGATTTTCAATATGCTAAAACTGCTCAGCATTTCGATTTTTTAGGAATTTCAGAACACAATCATTCAAGTGCAGGAATGGCAAAAGTGTATTACAATATGGGACTTTCGCAAGCCGATAGTGCTAATGTAAATGGAACTTTTGTGTGCATGTATGGAATGGAATACGGAGTTATTGGTCCTCCTGGTGGTCACATGTTGATTTATGGTTACAATCAACTGATAGGTTGGGATACGATAAGTTTATTACCCAATTATTCTGTATACAATTCGAAATTAGATTACACTTCGTTGTTTCAAAAAATTGCTGCTACTCCCGGAGCATTTGCAACAATGGCTCATCCCGATATTCCCGATTACGATAGTTTATATTTTAGAAATTACAATGTATTTGCCGACAGTTCATTTGTAGGTTGTGCAATTCGTTCGGGGCCGGCATTTAGCGTTGATACTTCTTATGCCGATCCTTCAACTTCTACCTATGAGGTTCGATATAAAGATGCTTTAAAAAAAGGATATCATGTGGGTGCAATTCTTGATCACGACAATCATTACACAACGTTTGGCAAAATGGCTCAAAGCCGCACCGTTGTTTTGGCGCAATCACTTACACGAAATAATATAATGAATGCATTTAAACTAAGAAGAACTCAATCGAGTGATGATTGGAATGTGCATGTAACTTTTACCGTTAATGGGCATGTGCTAGGTTCTGTTTTTAACGATACAACGAATGCAACAATTTCGGTTAGTGTAACCGACCCAGATTTAGAAGCGGTATCAAACATCAAAATCAATTACGGAATTCCGGGAAGCGGTGCTGCGGCAACTCAACTCGTGAGTGTTAATGGAGTTAGTACCACAACATATATTCATTCCATGACAACAGGTTCGAGTTATTATTATTACGCAGTAATAACACAAGCAGATGGAGATAAAATATTTACTTCACCCATTTGGATAAATAAAGTGAATGTGATGCCTGTAACATTACTTTATTTTAATGCGCAATACACAGCTGATAAAAAAGTAAATTGTAATTGGGCAACTTCGCATGAAATAAATGCACGCGAATTTATTATTGAGAGAAGTACAGATGCCGAACATTTTTCGTCAATTGGAAATATTGCTGCTCGAAATTTAAACAGTTTAAGTAAATACTTTTTTACAGATGATAATGCTCCAGAAGGTTTAATTTATTACCGTTTAAGAGAAACAGACAATGACGGAACAGAATCGTTTTCGAATATCGTTTCTGTTCAATCGCCAAAAAACACACACCATATAAGTACTTATCCCGATCCCGCTTCCGACTTTATTTATGTTGATGTTTCATCTTCGCAAAACGGAAAATGTACACTCGAAATATTTAATGATAAAGGTGTGTTTATAGAAAGTCGTATCGTTCATAGCAATCAATCAACACAAACAATTCCTTTCGATGTATCGGCCTTTAAGTCGGGATTGTATCTCATTCGTTTGAATACGAATGAAGGTTCAACCTATTCAAAATTTTTACGAAACTGATTTCCAAGAATGAAATGCTATTTATAGAATAGCCATTTGCCTAGTTCTTTGTAGGTAATTTTTTTTCCATACATCAATATACCTATTCGGTAAATGCGCGATGCCAACCAAACGGTAAACATAAATCCGCCAATCATACACACCATCGATAAAATAATTTGCCAGGTGGGTACGCCAAATGGTATACGAACCATCATTGTAACAGGAGATGTAAACGGGATGATGGAAAGCCAAAATGCCAAGGTACCATTAGGGTTATTGGTAACAGCACTTTGTGCCAAAACAAATGCAAAAACAAGAGGCAAGGTAATAGGCAACATAAATTGTTGTGTGTCGGTTTCGTTATCAACTGCCGAGCCAACTGCGGCAAACAGTGATCCGTAAAAAAGATATCCTCCTAAAAAATAAAATAAAAACATGCCGATGATGAGCACATAATTAAAATGTGTGAGCGCAAAAATTAAGGAGCCCATATCGTTATCGGGTTGAACCTGACTGTGCATGGCATTTGTAGCTTCGGTAGGCAAATGCATATTGGTCATTACAATGCCCGAAACCGAGCCAGTTAATAAGGTAACGAGTAAAAT
>Ga0194060_10003836_pt1 | contig 10562 bp, 11 predicted proteins | sample SepL225m_MetaG_FD_163427 | JGI IMG/M metagenome (GOLD analysis project Ga0194060, IMG submission 163427) | Anoxic zone freshwater microbial communities from boreal shield lake in IISD Experimental Lakes Area, Ontario, Canada - Sep2016-L222-5m | ecosystem: Environmental > Aquatic > Freshwater >... | reverse complement strand
TGCGCGGGGTGAAGATTGTGGTCGACGCGGCGCATGGTGCCGCCTATCACATTGCGCCCATGGTGTTTCACGAGTTGGGGGCAGAAGTGCTGTCCATCGGCTGCACACCTGACGGATTGAATATCAACCACGAGGTTGGTGCGACCCATCCGCAAGCGCTTGTCAGGGCCGTTCAAGAGAACGGTGCACAGTTTGGCGTTGCGCTCGATGGTGACGCCGACCGCTTGCAACTGGTTGATGGCAATGGGCGTCTGTTCAATGGCGACGAAATACTTTACCTGATGGTCAAGGAGAGACTTTCGCGCGGGAAGAATGGGAACTGCAAATGTTCCGAGGAATCGGTTCCTGGCGTTGTCGGGACTTTGATGACCAATATGGCAGTGGAACTTGCTCTGAAGGCCCGAGGAGTTGAATTGGTGCGTGCCAAGGTGGGCGACCGTTATGTGCTCGAGGAGTTGGAGAAGCGCGGCTGGCTGTTGGGTGGCGAAGGCTCGGGCCACCTGCTGGCACTGGACAAGCACACCACTGGCGATGGAATCATTTCCGCCCTTCAGGTTTTGCAGGCCTGTCTGCGCAGCGGGCAGACGCTAGCTCAACTGCTGGCCGAGGTCACTCTTTTCCCGCAGGTCCTGATCAATGTTCGACTTCGACCCAAGCAGGAGTGGCTGACCAACCCCGAACTGGCAGCCACTACCAAGTCCATCGAGCATGAACTGGGCAGCCAGGGCCGGGTACTGATTCGCGCCAGCGGCACCGAACCGCTGGTGCGTGTGATGGTCGAAGCGCGGGATGCCAGCCAGGCACGCAGTTGCGCCGAGCGAATTGCCGACACCCTTCGATGAACCATCCGTCCAATGGTGTGCGTATCTGCCGTGCCGACTATGGCAGCAAGAGCCACGCCTTGGCGCTGGTGATGCTGCTGGACGCCTATGCCAGGGATCCGATGGGTGGAGGCGAAGCTCTGAGCGATTTTGCCAGGACGCATCTGGTGCGTTCGCTGGCTGAGCGGCCGCAGGCCTTCAGTGTGCTGGCCTTCATGGGTGCTGAGGACGATACACCGGTAGGTCTGGTGAACTGCATCGAAGGTTTCTCAACCTTCGCCTGCCGAGCACTGGTCAATATTCACGACGTTGTGGTCTTGCCGGCCTTTCGCGGGCAGCGCATTGCACAGCAAATGCTGGCGCTGGTTGACTGCATCGCACGTGAACGCGGCGCCTGCAAATTGACGCTGGAAGTCCTCAGTGGCAACGTTGGTGCCATGCAAGTCTACAGGCGGGTCGGCTTTGCCAACTACCAGCTTGACCCTGCTGCCGGTCACGCCCAGTTCCTGCAGAAATGGCTGCGCTGACTTCAGCCTAAACGAGTTTCAGGATTCGGTGATGATTCAGGCGCTGGCGTACCGCGGTCGCAGGCAGGGCCGTCTTGATGCGCGGGTTGCCATGAGCGGTTCGGTGCAGACGCGCTGGAGTAATGACCAGACCTTCCTCGTTGATCACAATGGCGACCTCGGGTAAGTTGGGCTGATCGCTGCGCCGAAGCACCACTGCGAGCTCACCATTGTCCAGGCGCACATAAGTTCCCGGTGGACACAAACCGACGGCTCGCACCAGAGCGTGCCCTACTTCGTCGTGACGTTGGCTGGATTTACCAATAATCGAGCGCATGGAATCGGTCGCACTGCGGCCCTCGCGTGACTTGCGGGGGCTGATCAGGGCCGCATAGCGGTCCACCACGCGCAGAATGCGAGCCAGTCGTCTGGTCGGAGAGATCACCCGCAACTCACCCTTGTCGGTGGTTTCGTCATGATGCATTTCAACGGTGTGAAGCCAGAGCGCGTCTGTCACACCGATTCGGCTCAGTAGCGCAGAACCCTTGGCCGGATGCGCTGCAATCGCCTCCTGCTGTTGGGGGTCTGGCTTTTCTGCCTGTTCGGTCAACTGGTCCTGCAGCGATGTCATGGAAATATTCATGGTCATGGCCGCGTGGACCAAACTGTTGCGCTCTGCGTCAGGCAAACCCAGTTCGCGCGCGATCAGGTGACACAGCACGGCACTGATCAGGGTGTGGGACGCGCTGTATCCGACGGGTGAGTTGCTTGCCAACTGGAACAGCAGGTACAAACCCAGGTCCGGATCACGTTCGAGCAGGTCTTTCATCCAGCGATCGTATTGCCAGACGCGTTGCTCGAACTCCTGAATGCTGTCCGGACTGTTCAAGATGATGCCCAGACCCGATTCCAGGTCGGACCACAGGCTGAGCAGATCCTGGTAATCGTTTTCGTTCTGTAAGGTCACAGCGGTGATTGGTCAGTCGCGAAAATTATCAAAACTCAAGGGTATGTCAGTGATGCTCTTTCGGATCAGCGCCATGGCTGCCTGGAGATCGTCACGCTTGGCTCCAGTGACTCGCAGCTTGTTCTCCTGAATGGCTGACTGAACCTTGAGTTTGCTGTCCTTGAGTGCGCGCTGAATCTTCTTCGAAACTTCGGTCTCGATGCCATTGCGCACCTTGACGACCAGTTTGACCCTGTCGCCGCCCATTTTCTGTACCTCCCCCCGGTCCAGAAATCGCACATCGACGCCACGTTTGGCCAGTTTGCTGTGCAGGATGTCTTCGATCTGGGTCAGTTGAAAATCAGCGTTGCCAATCAGTGTGATGTCCTTTTCCTTGATTTCGATTGCCGCAGGTGTCCCTTTGAAATCAAAGCGCGTGCCGATTTCCTTGGCGCTGTTTTCCACCGCGTGTTTTACTTCTACCTGGTTGGCTTCGCAGACGGTATCAAAAGAGGGCATGGTCAACTCCCATAAAAATCATAGCAGCTCGCTAGTGAGAGAATTGCAGCAATGGTAATCGAGAAAAACGTTCCCCTTCAAGCCTTCAACAGCTTTGGCATTGTCGCCAAGGCCCATTGTCTGGCCCGAATTGGAAGTCAAGCCGAGTTGCAGATGCTGCTCGCCGACCCTGAATCGGCCGGACAAGCCAAGTTCGTACTGGGCGGGGGGAGCAATATTGTGCTCACCGGTGACGTCAAGTCCATGGTGTTGAAAGTCGAGATCAGGGGGCGGCGCTTTGTCAGCGAGTCTGACAAAGCCCTCGTGGTTGAAGCCGGTGCCGGTGAAAACTGGCACGAGTTTGTCTGCTGGACGCTCAGTCAGGGCTATCCCGGGCTGGAGAATATGGCCCTTATTCCTGGTACCGTGGGTGCTGCACCGGTGCAAAACATAGGTGCATATGGTGTTGAACTGCAGGACCGTTTTGAGTCGCTGGATGCGGTGGACCTGCAGACCGGAAAAGAGTTCACGCTTAACGCCGCGCAGTGCGCCTTTGGCTATCGTGACTCGATCTTCAAGCACCAGTCAACAAGCCTTGGGCTGGCTGGGCGGGCCCTCATCACACGGGTTCGTTTGAGCCTGCCAAAGCCCTGGAAAGCAGTGCTTGGCTACGCCGATATTGAAAAGAAGATGCTGGAGTCAGGTATTGCGGAGCCGTCGGCGCAGCAAGTGTTCCAGTGGATTTGTGAAATTCGGCGCGCCAAGTTGCCGGATCCGGCGCTGATCGGCAATGCCGGCAGCTTTTTCAAGAATCCGACCGTCACACCTGAACAGTGCGCTGACATCATTGCCCGCGATCCGAAAATTGTTTACTACCACCTGGTCGATGGCTCCATCAAACTGGCCGCCGGCTGGCTGATTGACGCCTGTGGCTGGAAGGGCAAGTCGGTCGGCAATGCCAGCGTCTATGAAAAGCAGGCTTTGGTGCTCGTCAATCGGGGCGGCGCAACGGGCGGCGAAGTGATGACCCTGGCCAGGTCTATTCAGACCAGTGTCTACGAGCGCTTTGGCATCCGGCTGGAACCCGAACCGGTGTTTGTATGAGTCAGCCGAAATGGCAAATGTAGTGATAGGACTCGGCGACCCGTATCTCGAAAGAAGAGTTCCCTGGCACGCTGAACTGGTCGCCTGCAATCGAATTTACCCAAGCCGGGCTGCCTGCCAGTTTGTATTCGCAACTGCCGGCCACACATTCCATGGTCTCCGGCGCTCCCGTGTTGAATTTCAGAGTGGCTGGCAGCACTACACCGACGGTTATTTTGCTGCCATCGGCCAGGGTGATGCCGTGGCTGACACATTTGCCGTCAAAGTAGATATTGGCCTGGGTCGCGATGCTGACGTTGTCAATGCTGGAAGTGGTCATGGTAAGTTTTGAAACAAAAACAGGTCGCCATGTTAGCGGTTTTTCGCATCCCGTTGACCATGCCCGTTTGACCCTGCTCCGCACTGCACATGATGAGAGGCGTTAGATTCGGGGTATGAAAAATGTTTTGGTATTGGGCGGTACCGGTTTTGTCGGTGCCCCGGTGTGTGAGATGCTGTTGCGTCAGGGCTGGCAGGTGACTGTGCCAAGCCGCCAGCTGTCCAATGCCGAAACCTTGCACAGGAGCTTGCCCGAGGCACACCTGCTGGAGCTTGACGTGCATGATGAAACGGCTCTGGCCCAGGCGTTGGCAGGTCAGCAGGCAGTGGTGAACCTGGTGGCGATCCTGCACGGGACGGCTGGAGCATTTGAGAAGGTTCATGTGGACCTGCCGCATAAGCTGGCACGCGCCTGCGGCGCCGCCGGGGTCAGGCAAATGGTGCATCTCAGTGCCCTGGGCGCTGATTCAGTTCAGCCGCAATCAGCGCCCTCGATGTACCTGCGCAGCAAGGGTCAGGGCGAAGCGGTCTTGCTGCGAGCCGCCGGGTGCGTGGGACAGCAAGGTGGTTTTGATCTGACCGTTTTGCGGCCCAGTGTGATTTTCGGCGTCAGGGACAAGTTCCTCAACGTCTTTGCGCAATTGCAAAAGGTGCTGCCAGTGATGCCTCTGGCTGGTGCCACAACGCGCTTTCAGCCGGTCTGGGTGCAGGACGTGGCCAGTGCCGTCGTGCGCAGCCTGGAGCGCACCGACATCGCCAGTGCACCTGATGTACCACTGGTTCTGGAATTGTGCGGCCCGGATGTATTTACGCTGCGTGAATTGGTGCAGTTGTCGGCGCGACTCAGCGGCATACGAGGCGGGCGGGGTCGCCCGGTGCTGGCACTGCCGGGCTGGTTGGGTCGATGGCAGGCCACGCTGATGGAACTGGCACCAGGCGAACCCCTGATGAGCCGCGACAACCTTGATTCCATGCGAATTGACAACGTCGCCAGCGGCAAAGTCCCGGGCCTGTCCTGCCTGGGGATCAGCGCCACAGCGCTGCTGCCAATCGCATCAGCGTATCTGGACCCCAAGCAGTTTGGCCTTGTACCGGGACTTCCCACATAGACAAGCGATGGCTTTTGGTTTTACTGCTTTGAAGCGCGCCACCGCCGCTCGCGGGATGCGGACGCATTGGCAGCGCCCGGCTATGACTTTGAGCAGTGCTTGTCGTGGCGATACGGCTCACTCGCCGAGCGTCCCATCGCGAAAATCCTGGATCGCCTGATGAATTTCCTGCTGCGTATTCATCACAAAAGGACCGTACTGGGCAATCGGTTCCCCGAGTGGTTGGCCCGCGAGCAGCAGGACCCGGGCGTCTGCGCTGGCCTCAATCAGCACGCCGTCGGCTGCGCCCTCATTGGTCAGCAGGGCCATGCGTTGCGCTGGCACCGCTTGCCCCGCAATGTGCACCTCACCACGATAGACGTAGACAAAGGCGTTGTGCTGTAGTGGTAGCGCCTGCGCAAATTGGGAACCCGCCGGCAGGTGCAGGTCCAGATAGAGCGGCGCGCTGGCAGCGCGCGTCACGGCGCCGCTCACGCCCTGGCTTTCGCCGGCAATCACGATCACCGTCACGCCCTGCGCGGTTACGAAGCGCGGTAGCTCCTCGGCCCTGAAATCGCGGTACCAGGGCGCGCTCATCTTGTCGCTAGCGGGCAGATTCAGCCACAGCTGAAAGCCTTCCATCACGCCGTCGGTCTGCTCTGGAATCTCGGAATGAATGACGCCGCGCCCGGCCGTCATCCATTGCACGGCGCCGCCCTCCAGCAGTCCTTCGTGGCCGGCGCTGTCGCGATGCCGCATGCGCCCGGCGATCATGTAGGTCACGGTCTCGAAACCGCGATGCGGATGATCCGGAAAACCGGCGATGTAATCGTTCGGGTCGTCACTGCCAAAGGCGTCGAGCATGAGGAAGGGATCAAGCCGGCGCTGCAGATCCTGTGTCAATACGCGAGTCAGCTTGACCCCGGCGCCGTCGGAGGTGGCCTGCCCGGCAATCAGCCGTTCCACCTGGCGCGATGTAGGGAATGTGTTCATACGGAAGCACTCTAAACGATTGTCGACAGGCGTGCTTTTTGGGGGGCATGAATCTGTGCCGTCGCAAAGGCGACACAGTGAAGGTTTTTCCCTATTGGCCATTGAGCTTGGAGTCAGGAACAATGGAGTGCTCGCGGGGCAGGTCCCCGATTCACCAAGGAACACCATGCATCCTCTACGTCATCTTGTTGCCCTTACCGCCACTATCTGCTTCGCACAGGGTGCGCTGGCGCAGGCGCTTCCCGCACCCGAATCGGTGGCGCTGGACAAACTGGGCCTGATGAGCACCTTTCCGCCAACGGACACGCAGCGTGTTGATTTAAGCAACTCGTACAAGTACCCGCAGATGCGCTGGGCCTTGCAACATGTGCGCGAATTGCATCCAACACACAACATTCGTCACGGCAGCACGCCGGTCTCCAGCCTGCCGCTGGCACTCAAACCGATAGGCAGCTTCAGCTTCGACGACGACAAGGGCAACAAGACCACCATCGATGACTGGTTCAAGAGCAGCTACAGCGACGCCATCGTGGTGCTGCACAAGGGGCGCATTGTGTACGAGCGCTACGAAAGTCCGATGAAACCCTCGACGCCGCATCTGTTGATGTCGGTGACCAAGTCTTTCACCGGGCTGATGGCGGCGCAACTGGCGCATGAGGGCAAGATTGACCCCGCTGCGCTGGTCACCAAGTACGTGCCCGAACTCGCTGGCAGTGCCTGGGGCGACATGAAGGTGCGCGACGTCATGGACATGACCGGTGCGGTGCGTTTTCGCGAGGTCTACACCGACCCGACGACCGAGATCTTTGGCTACAGCTGGGCCAGTGGCATGCTGCCGCGTCCACCGGGCTATCAGGGCAAGACCAATGTCTATGACTTCCTGAAGACACTGCAGAAGGAAGGCGAGCATGGTGCCGGCTTTGTTTACCGCACTGTGCACTCCGAGGTGCTGGGCTGGATCGTCACGCGTGCTACCAACAAGCACTGGGCTGAGCTGATGAGCGACAACCTCTGGCAAAAACTGGGTATGGAGGAGGACGCCTACGTGATGGTGGATTCGGTTGGCACACCGCTGCAGGGCGCGGGCCTGAACGCGACGGCACGCGATCTGGCGCGCTTTGGCGAGATGCTGCGTCGCGGCGGCGAGTTCAACGGCCAGCGCATTTTTGACAAGGCCGTGCTCGATGACACCTTTGTCAAAGGCGGCGACCCCGAAAAATTCAAGGCCGGCGGCATGCCCTTCAGAGCTGGCTACAGCTACCGCAACCAGTGGTGGATGCTGCACAACGCCGACGGCGCCTATGAGGCATCGGGCATCCACGGCCAGATGATCCATGTGAACCCGGCAGCGGAGATGGTGGTCGTCAAGCTGGCCTCGCATCCAGTGGCAGGGGCCGGCTTCACGCACGCCATGACACTGAAGGTCTGGGCAGCGCTGGCGCAGGCCGTCAAGCAGTAGGTGGCACGCTAGCGCGGTTGGCGGATGTGCTGCGCCACGGCTGGCGCGACCAGTTGTGGCTGCTTGATCCACGAATAGTGGTCCACCAGTTGGCCCTCGGTGTCGGCCGGGGTCCAGTGCCAGTGCAGCGCCGTCTTTTTTGGCAACTTGGCCAGCAAGGCTTTGGCCGAGCGTTCCGGCGACCACCGGTCGCCGGAAAAGGTCAGCGCCAGCACCGGGCGTTGCAGCGAGTGCAAGGCATTTTCGTAGTCGATCTTCGATCCCTTGATCCGGTAGTTTCCGGTCGTGGCCAGATGGCTCCAGTCGTGCATCAGGCTGGCCGCTTCACGTCCTCCAAAGCGCACTCTGGAGCCTGGAAAATAGCCCAACAGCGGGCACAGCACTCTTGAAAGCATGACCAGCGAGCGAATCGCCAGTTTGAGCTTGCCGCTGAAGCAGGGCAGATGCACGCTGCCGCTGGCGATCAGCGCCACACCGGCAATACCCTCGGGATGGGCTGCGGCCCTGAGCAAAGAGAGTTGCCCGCCCAGGCTGTGGCCGCCGAGCCAGATCGGTGCCTGCGGCAGGCGCTGCCGTACCGCTTCGATCAGCGCCGGTAGATCCAGTTCGATCAGATGGCGGTAGCCAAAGTCGCTGGTACGACCGGCCTGCACCGAACTGCTGCCAATGCCGCGCCAGTCGGGTGCGCAGAACTGCACACCATGTTTGACCATCTCGCGGCCCAGGCGACCATAGACGCGCGCTGGCGTCCCCAGAGCCGCCTGAAACAGCAGCACGGGTGCGCTTGGGTCATCCGTCGGATAAAGCGTGGCGTTGAAGCGATGCTGGTCGCTGGTGGTGATCGTCAGGGTCTGTGTTTCTGCCATGCCTGTTGTCTCTGTTTGGAATTATTGTCGCATCCGGCGCAAGGCTGGCGAGCGCGTATCCGTGACAATGGCGAGCATGCACTCTTACCTTCATCTCTGGCGCCGCATTGTGCCGGCCTATGCCGCAGGCTATTTTCTGTCTTACGGTCTGCGCAGTGTCAACGCGGTGATTGCACCGGAGTTGATTCGCGATCTGGGTATCACGAGCGCAGACATGGGGCTGCTGACTTCCGCCTATTTTCTGGCCTTTGGTCTTGTGCAGTTGCCCTTGGGCTTGTTGCTGGACCGCTTCGGCCCGCGTCGGGTGGAAGCAGCACTGCTGCTGCTGGCCGCTGCCGGTTGCGCGATGTTTGGCGCTGGCCAGACGCTGACGACGCTGGTGCTGGGGCGCGCCCTGATTGGCGTCGGAGTCTCGTCGTGCCTGATGGCCAGCTTCAAGGCTTTCAGTCAGTGGTTTCCGGTGGAGCGTCTGCCGTCTCTGACCGCGACCATCATGGTGGCCGGTGGACTGGGTGCGCTGTGCGCCAGTGTGCCGGTCGAGGCCGCCTTGCCGATGCTGGGCTGGCGCGGCATGTTCTTCCTGTTTGCCGCGCTGCTGGTAGCCAGCGCCGGCTTTCTGATGACGGTGCCGGACCGAACCGCACTGGCGCACGGCGAACCGCTGGGCCAGCAGGTTCGCACACTGCTTGGCATCTTCGGCAAGCGGGTGTTCTGGCGCTTTGCGCCGCAGGGATGCCTGAGCAGTGGCGGCTTTATGGCGGTTCAGGGCTTGTGGGCTGTGCCCTGGCTGATGGAGGTCAATGGTGCTGTGCGCGCCGACGCGGCGGGCGTGCTGTTCCTGCTGGGGCTGGCGATGCTCAGCGGCTTTATCTTTGTGGCGACCTGTTCCCGATGGCTCTCGCGCAATGGCGTCGCGCCGATGACGCTGCTGACGTTCGGCATTGGCATCGGTCTCTTGGTTGAGGCGGCGATCATTGCGGATCTGGCGCGCCCAGCCTGGTTGTGGCCGATGCTTGGTCTGTCCTTCAGTCTGAGCAATATCGCTTATTCGCAACTCAGTGCGGAATTTCCGGTGGAGTTGTCGGGGCGCGTCAACACGGCGCTCAATCTGATGGTCTTCGTCGGCGCCTTCGGCCTGCAGTGGGGTATTGGCGTGCTGGTTGACGGGCTGACGGGTGGTGGTGTTGCTCGGGCGCAGGCGTTTCGGATCACCTTCAGTGTGCTGCTGGTGCTGCAGGCACTGGCCTTTGGCTGGTACCTGCGCCGTCCGGCACCCCAGGCGCGACAATCGGCAGCATGACACATCCCTCTACCCAGTTCGACGACATTGCCAGCGATGTCGCCGACCCGATTCCGGAAGGTTTCCGTTCCATCAAGGTCGGTGGCCAGTTTGTTTCTCACAACGGCCCCCTCTATGCCAAATGGACAGGTGAGCGCCTGATGCTGGGTTTTCGGGTTGAGCAGCGTCATACCAATCCGCTGCAGATGTGCCATGGCGGCATGCTTGCCACTTTTGCCGACATGCTGATTCCCTGCGTGGCCATGTACCAGCAGGACATTGAGCGGCGCTTTCTGCCGACCATCAGCCTGCAAATCGACTACATGGGAGCGGCGCCGTTAGGCTGCTGGGTGCAGGGCGAAGCGAGTGTGCTGCGCACCACACGCAACCTGCTGTTCGGCCAGGGCCTGGTCAGCGCCGATGGCGAGCCGGCCTTGCGCGTCAGCGGCATCTTCAAGATGGGGCAACTGATTGGCGACGGCAAGATGACCGATCCGTTTGGCTTGAAGTAAACGCCGTCATGCGACTTTCGGATCAGGCTTCTCTCCCGATGAGTCATTTGAAACACAACTCCAAGACATGCCGCTAGCGCTTTATAGCGCCATACGGCATGAATTGGGATGTGGAACTAACACCTGCCTGTGTGACATTTTTAAATTCGTTTTGCCTTTTGCATGCGGCGTC
>Ga0194060_10003835_pt1 | contig 10563 bp, 8 predicted proteins | sample SepL225m_MetaG_FD_163427 | JGI IMG/M metagenome (GOLD analysis project Ga0194060, IMG submission 163427) | Anoxic zone freshwater microbial communities from boreal shield lake in IISD Experimental Lakes Area, Ontario, Canada - Sep2016-L222-5m | ecosystem: Environmental > Aquatic > Freshwater >... | reverse complement strand
CTGTTGCGCATGAAGAGCGAAGGCGACGCGCCTCTGCATACCATCCGATTGTACGGTCTTCGCGGCGAGGAAAGCGCCTGGTTCGGCAAAGCCTATCTCGGGTCGCTGGCGCTGTTCGGCGAATTGGCGCTGCACGACCTGGAGCGCCCGCACCGCGATTCGGGCCTGCCGCTCAAGACATATATGCAGGACCTCGGCGCAGACGTGGTGCGTATCGCCGGCGGCAGTCCGCTGGTGGAGCCGGGTTCCATTGCAGCCTATTACGAACTGCATATCGAACAGGGACCGACCATGGTGGCGCGGCATGTGCCCGTCGGGGTGGTCACCGGCATACGCGGCAACATCCGGCATTCCCGGGTGATATGCCGTGGTGCGAGCGGTCACTCAGGTGCGGTGCCACGCTGGCTGCGGCATGACCCGGTGTTCGCGCTCGCTGACCTGCTCACGCGCCTGGACGAACACTGGGAGAAACTGCAGGGTCAAGGGGTGGATCTGGTGATCACCAGCGGCGTGGTGCAGACCAATGCGGCCGAGCACACCCTGACGCGCATTCCGGGCGAGATCACGTTCAGCCTGGATATCCGCAGTCAATCGCTACAGACCCTGGACGATTTCTATCAACTGCTGCAGGACGAATGCGCCATCGTGCGTCGCAACCGGGGTGTGGATTTCGAGTTCGACGAGAAGATTTTCACGCCGCCGGGCCAGATCGCGCCCGAACTGGAGCGCCGGCTCGTAGGCATATGCGAGGAATTACAGGTGCCCTACATCGAGATCCCGAGCGGTGCCGGGCATGACGCCGCCGTGTTTGCCAACCGCGGCGTTCCGAGCGCGATGATTTTCATCCGCAATGAGCACGGTTCCCACAACCCGCAGGAACAAATGGACCTGGACGACTTTATCCTGGGCACCGAGGTGCTTCACGCGGCGCTCGGGCGGGAGGCGAAATGCGCGTCGTGACGCTCAACCTCAATGGTATTCGCTCGGCCTACGCAAAGGGGCTGCCGGCGTGGCTGGCGCGCCAGAAGGCCGATGTCGTCTGCATGCAGGAGATCAAGGCGCAGGCTGCGGACATGACAGCGAAGATGCTCAATCCGACCGGGCACTACGGCTACTTCCACTACGCGGAGAAAAAGGGCTACAGCGGCGTCGGCATCTATGCCCGTCGTCAGCCGGACCAGGTCATCGAGGGGCTGGGGATCAAGGACATCGACGCGGAAGGGCGCTACATCGAATTGGTATTCGGCAAACTGTCCGTGGTTTCGGTTTACCTGCCCTCGGGATCCAGCGGAGAGCACCGGCAGGCGGCAAAGTTCCAGTTCATGAAGCGGTTCTATCCGCACCTGGCCGAACTCGCCAAGTCCGGCCGCGAGGTCATCCTGTGCGGCGACTGGAACATCGCCCACAAGGAGATCGACCTCAGGAATTGGAAGTCCAACCAGAAGAATTCGGGGTTTCTTCCGGAGGAGCGGGCCTGGATCACGAGCGTGTTCGAAAAAATCGGCTGGGTCGATGTGTACCGCCGGCTCTATCCTGAGGCCACGGGCGAGGGCTACACCTGGTGGTCGAATCGCGGCCAGGCCTGGGCGAAGAATGTGGGTTGGCGCATCGATTACCAGATCTCAACACCGCGCATCGCCGCGACAGCATTGAAGGCCTCGATCTACAAGACCCGCCGTTTCAGCGACCATGCACCGTTGATCATCGATTACGACTGGGAGTTGTAGCGGTCCCATCGATAGTCTGTTATCCCGTCGCCCGATGTCCGTCCTGGAGTAATTGTCCTGGAGTAATTGTTGACACAGGACCGTCAGACCCAGATACTCGCGCGGCGCCCGCAGAGGGTGGGCCGTTGCTGCAATTGTCGGAACCGAGACCAAGCACACTCAAATGGACACGACGGGGGCTGTACCAACCAAATCCGCCGCTGATCTCACCTACCCATTGTTCGTCTCGGCGGAGGCGAGCCGGCAGGTGCTGGTGTTCGCAGATGTGATCAGCGCGCTCCGCGCCGCCTATTCAGTGCCGCACGGACCTCTGGTCAGCCCTCCCCGCGTGGTGACCCGCGGACAAGGTAACTGGCTGCGCGCGCTCGCCGCCTCGCCGCCCGGCTCGCGCTACATGGGCGCCAAGATTTTCGGCTTCGGCCGGGCGAAATCGGTGAGCTATCTGATCGCCCTGTTCGAACAGGAAACGGGCGCGCTTGCCGGGTTGGTGGATGCCAATCTCATCACCGCCTATCGCACGTCGGCAACATCGGCGGTCGCGGTCGATCGCTTGGCGGCGGCCGGTCCGGCGACGCTCGGCGTGCTCGGCAGCGGCCTCGAGGCGCAGATGCACGTGCGCGCCATCGCCAGCATCCGGCCGCTCAGCGCAGTGCGGATTTTCAGTCCCACCTCCGGCAATCGCGAGGCTGTTGCCGCCAAACTCGGCCGCGAACTCGGAATCCGCTGCGTCGCAGTCGATAGCGCCGAGAAGGCGGTTGAAGGCGCGAGCATCGTTGTCGCTGCGGCCCGGTCCCGCGACGAGACGCCTATCCTGCGGGGGCAGTGGCTGCGCGAAGGGATGCTCGTCGTCTCGATCGGCTCGACCTTGCCGGAGCAGCGCGAGATCGACGCGGACGTCGTCGCCGCCTGCGACCTGATCGTCTGCGACATCTGCGAGGAGGTGATCGAGGAGACCGGCGACATGCTGGCTGCCAAGGCCGCCGGCGTCGTGTTCGAGCACAAGCTCGTATCCTTGAACGACCTCATGACCGGCGCTGCGGCGGATCGGCTTGCAGCGGCGCGCCGGCCGATGTTCAAGTCGGTCGGCGCGGCGATTCAGGACATCGTGGTGGCCGAACTGGTCCTGGACAAGGCGGTCGCGGCCGGTCTGGCGCAAGCGACGCCGCTCGGATTTCTGATGAAACAGACTTGATGTGCAAGAAGTAACATGCGGCGCGCCGTTAACGCACGCAGCCGCATGTTTCGACGACACATGATGCAACCACTGATACGGGAGAGACAGAGGCATGGCCAGGTACAAGAGGAATGAGGCACGCGCGTGGGCGCTTGAGAACCTTCGCGGCGTCTGCAACACCATCAGTCCCTGCTATACGGGGGACCTCAAGCGGCTGAACGAGAAGGGCATACGCCACGATGTCCGCCTGGAGATGGAATACGGCTTCGCCGGCACGCTGCTCGTCTCAGAGGTGAACGTGACGGTGGAAGAGTACGGGCAGTTCTTCGAATGGGCGAACGACGAGGCCAAGGGGCGGTTGCTGCTGATCCACCATGCGAGCTTCAACAACCTTGAGGAAAACATCGAGGCGGTCAGACAGGCCGAGCGCCATGGCGGCGAGCTCATACTCCTGTCCTATCCGCCCAACATGTACGCCGAAACGCCGCAGGACATCTACGACTACACCAAGGCATTCTGCGATGCGACCTCGCTCGCCGTGATGCTGTTCCCGGTGCCGCTTTGGAGCTTCGATCGCGTCCATGAAGCGGATATCGACGTGAAGCTGCTGCGCAAGATCATCGACGACTGCCCGAACGTCGCCGCGATCAAGGCCGAGGGCGGCATGCCGAGCTTCATGCACTGGGTGGAATGCCACCGGCTGTTCGGCAAGGAAGTGGTGGTCAGCAATCCACTGGAAAAGGACATGATCCCGCTCGCGCAGGTCGCGCCCGTCCAGTTCAGCGCCACCAGCAACACCGAGTATTTCGGGCCGATGATTCCGCGCATTTTCAAGCTGCTGCAGGAGGGCAACTTCGACGAGGCGTCGCGGCTGTACTGGCAGACCAATCCGGCGCGCCGGGCCAATGCCGCATCCAGCGCCTACATGAACCAGACCCTTTTCATCCACCGCATGATGTGGAAATACGAAGGCTGGCTGAACGGCTTCAACGGCGGACCGATGCGCCGCCCGACCATGCGGCTCAACGATGCCATGATGAAGATGCTGCGCAACGCGCTGGTTCAGTCCGGCATCAAGCCGACCGATGCGCACGATCGTGAGTTCTTCATCGGGCGCAATCCCGCCTGAAGCGCGTAACCGATGCGATGACGGTGCGATGAGCTTCCGTTTTCTTGGGGGAATGAACATGAGGCGCTGCCGGGAAAGGAATATGAAATACATGTTGCTGACGCATGCGGTGCGAGCCGCGCTTACATTGACACTGGGTCTGACTATTTCCGCCAGTCCGGCATCGGCCGCGGAGGCCTATCCGCAACGCAATATCAACCTGATCGTCGCCTCCGCGCCAGGCGGGCCGGCGGACTCGGCGGCCCGCATCATCGGCGGCCCCATGTCCGCGTTTCTCGGCCAGCAGATCATCATCGAGAATGTGCCGGGTGGCGGCGGCATCATCGGCGCCGCGCGGGTGGCGCGCGCCAACGCCGATGGCTATACGCTGATGCTGCACCAGACCGGGCTGACCATTGCGCCGGCGCTGTACCCGAAGCTGGGCTTTGATGTCGCCAAGGATTTCGCCCCGATCGGCCTGGTTAACACCAGTTTTTCGGTGCTGGTAGGGCGCAAGTCCATCCCCGCGAACGACTTCAACGAACTTGTGGCCTGGATGAAGGGACCCGGCCGTCCCGTCAAGTTCGCCCATCCCGGGGTCGGCACGCAGGGCCATCTGGCCACTGTGCTTTTTGGCAAGGCGCTGAAGACGGAGATCAATCCGGTGCCCTACAAGGGGATCGGACCGGCCATGGGCGATATCATCGGCGATCACGTCGATCTGGTCTGGGCCGGGTCGGTCAGCGCCGCGCCGCTGGTCAATTCAGGCAAGGTCAAGGCGTTCGCCAACGGGGCCGACAAACGCAATCCGCTGCTGCCGAGCATCCCGGCGGCAACCGAAGTCGGCTATCCGGAAATGGCGATTCCCTTCTGGCACGCCCTGTACGCGCCGGCGGCGACACCGCGCCCGGTTCTCGATCGGCTCAACGAGGCCCTGCGCCGGGCACTGGCCGATCCGCAGGTCATGAAGGCGTACAAGGACAGCGGCACCGAGGCATTTCCTCCCGATCAGTGGAGTATCGAGGCAGCCACCGTGTTCGTGCGGCGTGAACTCGATCGCTGGGCCAAGGACGTGCGTGAAAACAATATTCAGGCGGAACAATAGCCGCTCTCGACGGCAGGCTGGACGCAACGCCTGGATGGCAATTGCAGTTTGGTGCCGTCCGTTTCGTGCCGCGCAAGCTTCAATTCAGCCGACTCGGGTCCGCTCCACGCAACTGTTGGCCAAGCCGGCCAAGCCGGCTAAGCCGGCTAAGCCCGCTTAGCCCGGAATCCGGCCGGATCGGAAGCTTATCTGCGAGGAACGAACGGGATCAGGAGCTGAGAATCAAATCTCCCTCCGGTATGAATGACGTGGGTTCCCGAATTGATGGTCTTGGGGTGTCCCGCACGCACCACCCAGTGGGCGTACTTGTAGATATCGCTTCCCTGCACCACTAAACGCAGCGTCTCGCCCTTGGCGAAGTGGGTGCCTGAAGGCCAGATTTCGATCTCTACCGGTACCGGTACGCCCGGCTTGAGTTTCAGTTGGCGCTTGTGCAGCAGCCAGGGCCGGTATTCAGTCGAACGCTTTTTGTCGAGTTCGCGATGCGATGCGCGCAACCAGCCGAGTGCCACCGGCCCGTCTTCGAGCGCGCTGAAAGCGGCGAAGGGCACGTAGTTGCCGCGCCGGTCGAGCTTCTGGATGGCAATAAACAGATCCATGTCGTCGGCGCCAATCGCTTCTACCCAGAGCCGCAGCTTCATGTGCCCCGTCAGTTCCGTGTCCTCCGGGAACACATGATCGAACTGCACGCGCTCCTGCCTGTAGGCGGCAGGCGATCGGGTCTCGTCGCCCGGGGCTTCATAGCGTGCCTGCGATATCGCGCGAACCGGCGCCGCCTTCAAAGACGCGCTGCGTGCATCCAGAAACAACTTCCGGTACTGCGTTCGCGCCAGCGGCCATTCCGTCTCGTTGCGGAACTTTCCCTTGTAATACGCGTCTCGCACTTCGAGTCGTACCCGCGGCCAGCGCGGCACCTGGTTGTCCATTCCCTTCAGAAAGTGATCGAAGAACGCTCGTTGCTTCTCGACGCTCTCCGGCTGATGGAAGTATTGCCATTTCTTGCGGCCGTGGATCTCGAGCCACTTCTCCTTCGAGCGGATGCGGTTGTAGGCCTCGAGTGTCCCGCGCAGGTGCAGCCCCTGATCGCCCCATCCCGCCACCACGTACGCGGGAATCTCGATCTTCGCGAGATCCGCCACCTTGGTCGCCCAGTAAGCGTCGAAAAGCGGGTGCTGCTTCATCATGCTGAGCGCATCTTCGATCCGATTCAGCGAATACGAAATCGATTTCTGCCAGATGGGAGAAAACGCCGTCTCGGGTATGCCGCCGTGGAAACAGAACTCCCGGTACATATCGCTGAGGCCTTCCCAGGGATTGATGGCCGCCAGATGAGGTGGCTGCGCAGCCGCAATCTGCCACTGTGATATCGCGAGGTAGGAAACCCCGGTCATGCCCACCTTGCCGGTGCACCAGTCCTGCGCGGCCGTCCACTCGATGAAATCGTAGCCGTCCTTGCCTTCATCGTGGCACCAGAAGGCGGCATCTCCTTCCGAACCCCATACTCCGCGAATATCGACGTGGATGACCGCGTAGCCCTTCTGGGTCCAGTAGATCGGATCGGGCCCCTCGAACATGGTGTACTTTGAAATCCACTTGCGGTCGACACCCGCGAACTTGAGGAAATACTCGTACTGGAAGGGCCTGTGCTTGCCATAGGGGCTCCACGCAACGATCGCTGGAACCTTCTGTCGCCCCGGCGGGCGGTGAATGTCGGCGTAGAGCGTCACCCCATCCCGCATGCGCACAGCCACGTCGCGCTCGACGAGCATGCCGTCGGCGCGGCTCACGCGAGGCTTCAGACCCGGATACTTGTGCCTTGCGGGAGGCACGCCGTCGCGATAGATCATTTTGAATGGTGCTTTGGCCATGGGGGTTCCTTCGTTCCAATCAGTCAGCGCAGTGCCGTTCGATCGATCTTGCCCAGCACGTTGCGGGGCAATGCCTCGACGAACTGGATCACCTTGGGCCGCTTGTAGCGCGGCAGTTCATTGCTGTTCAGGCAGTAGTGGTCGATTCCCTCTGCAGTAAGCTCCGGCCCTCGACGCACCACCAGCGCCTTGACGATCTGGCCCCATTTTTCGTCCGGCACGCCGCATACTGCGACATCGGCGATCAGCGGGTGCTTGGACAGGAAGAACTCGATCTCCTGCGGATAGATGTTCTCGCCCCCGCTGATGATCACGTTGTCGATCCTGTCTACCGGATAGAGGTAGCCTTCGCTGTCGACCCGGACGATATCGCGCGCATACTGCCAGCCATCCCGCCCGCGGAGACTCTCCGAGGGCGTGCAGTAGTACTCGCTCACCGACTGCGGTCCGCGGTTGATCAACTGGCCTTCACCGGGAATCGCAATGAGGGCATCCGGCGGCGTCTGCAGACCTTGCTTGGAATCGATAACACGCACTTCCTGGAAATAGCTGGGCTTGCCGATGCTTTCCCATTTCGATTCGGGCTCCAGGCCGGTGTGGCAATTGGTGATGGCCGTGCAGCTCTCGGTCGTGCCATAGGTATTGAGGATCTCGCAGCCTAGCGAGGCGCGCACGCGGTGCAGCAGGGTCTTGGGCAGCGCCGAGCCCCCGCTGCGAAAGAGACGCAGCGACGACACATCGATATCGCCCATCTGCTGTTTCACTTCCGCAAGCTGATACATCTGCGTCGGCACGGCGAACGACTCTGTAACCTTGTGCTTGGCCACCAGCTTGAGCGCCTTCTGCGCCTCGTATTCGCCGATCATCACCTGTGCGGCGCCGATGAATACATAGGCGACGAAGAAATTGGTCGCCGCCCCGATGACCACTGGCGCCAGGCTCATACCGACGTGGCCGCGATCGAGCCCCATTTCAAGACAGTATTGAATCGCGGTGAGAATCTGTGTTTCGTTTGTGAACGCGGCGCCTTTGGGCCGGCCGGTCGTTCCCGAGGTGTGTATGACATTGCAGACATCTGTTTCGCTGATTTCGACCCACGCCGGCTCGGTGGCCGGAAAGCCCGCGCACTGGTCGAAGCTTGTTGCCCCTGCGGGCACGGGCCCGCCGACGCAGATGAAGCAGATCGACCCCGCCGAGGTCGCCATCAGTTCGACGGCGGCAACCGAGAGTTCCGCATTGAACAGCAGCGCTTTCTGATTCTCTTGGCGCACGGCGTAGCCGATCGATGCCGCCGACAGTCGGTAATTCAGGCAGGAGCAAATTGCGCCGAGTTTCTGGCAGGCGAGGAAACCTATGGCGAATTCCGCGCAGTTGTACAGCAACAGTCCGACTGTGTCGCCCTTGCCGATTCCGTGGCTGGCCATCATGTTGGCCAATCGATTGACGCTCTTGTTCAGCTCGCCATAGGAATAGGTCCGATCGGGACCGACAATCGCGGCCCCATCGGGCCAGCGGGATACATTGCCGACGAAATTGTCACGTAGCGTACCTAACATACCTTGGCGCTCCTCCCTAAGTCACCACTAGGAATACCTCATTATTCCGTTCCGTTCAAGATGGTACGGCACAATGAGTCCGCTTAATTGCGGTGCGGCGTGTTAATTCCTGCAAACGCTTCCACGTCGGGCGCTCTGCTGGCAAACTAGCGCACGGAGCGTTCGATCATCGCCGAGATGCACACACGAAGGCGCCCGGCGGTGCAGCGTCCGGGGAGGGGTTCAACAGGTGCTGCTCGAGCAGATCATCAACGGAATTGTCCTGGGTAGCATGTATGCGCTGATCGCGCAGGGCTACACGCTGGTATTTGGCGTCCTGGACAAGCTCAACTTTGCCCACAGCGAAATATTCATGCTGGGCGGCTTCCTGGCCGTTGCAAGCGTTGCTCTCGGCGCACCGCTCCCGGTGGCTTTCCTCGTCACGGCCGGTATTTCCGGTCTCCTTGGTCTGATGGTCGAATTCGTCGGCTTTCGCAAGTTCCGCTCGCGCGACGCTCACATCACCGCGGCACTCAGTTCGTTCGCAATTGGCCTGGTCATGATTGATCTGGCGCAGAAGATCTGGGGCACCGAAGCCGTCGCGATTGCGCTGCCCGACGAAATGCGTATCGCGAGCATCGAGTTCTTCGGTATCCGCATCGTGCTGATAAAACTGGCCATCCTCGCGCTGTCCCTAGGGCTGATGTTTGTGCTGCACCTCGTGGTCGCGCGCACGGGGCTGGGACGAAGCATCCGCGCGGTCGCCGAATCCGCTGCGGACGCTGCGCTCTACGGAGTGAACGTCACCCGAGTGACCCAATTGGTGTTCTTCATTGCGTCCGCCCTGGCAGGCGTGGCCGGCATGGCGCTCGCGATACGCACCGGCTACGCCAATTCGGAAACCGGATTCAGTTTCGGACTGAAGGCGCTTGCCATCATGGCGATTGGCGGCATGGGTGACCTGCGCGGCGCCTTCCTGGGTGGGCTGCTCGTGGGCGTGCTGGAGGCGCTCGCATTTCAGTGGGCGGTTGGACAACTCGCCGACGTGGCGGTCTGGCTGTTCATGATTTTTGTTCTGCTGGTTCGGCCGCAGGGCCTTTTCGGTGCGTCGGGCGCCAAGGACACCCGGGCATGATGCAGGACTACATCATGTTCACGGGCGTGAACATCCTTCTCGCCTGGAGCGTTTACATCATCCTGATGTCGGGCAGCCTCTCGTTCGCCAACGGGGCGTTCATGCTGATCGGTGCCTACGTTTCGGGCGTTCTGACCGTCAAGTTTGGCGTCCCGCTGCTTGTGGCCGCGCCGATTGCCGGCGCGGCGACTTTTCTGTTCGGTGTCCTGGTCGGCTTCCCGGCGCTGCGCACCCGCGGGATCTACCTGATCCTCGTTACGGTCGGCATTGCCGTGTCGGTGCGCGGGGTCGCTGAATCGATCCCGTATATCGGCGGAGTCCAGGGCTTCAGCGGCATGTCGGGCGGGAATCCCTGGCACGTGGTTGCACTGGTCTTCGGCGTCGGCGCGGCGCTGTGGGCGGTTTCGCGCTCGCCGCTGCAGCGCATACTCGACGCGGTGCGCGAGGACGAGTTGGCTGCAGCCACGCTCGGCATCAACATCGTGCACGTGAAGCTCACCTGCTTCGGGATCGGAGCCGGTCTTGCCGCCGTCGCGGGAAGCTTCTATGCCCACTATATGCTGCATGTCACGCCCGACGGCTTCGGCATCCTGGTTTCGGTGTATATCGTGCTCTACGTGGTGCTGGGCGGTACCAACAACCTCTGGGGATCGGCAGTCGGCGCAGCCATCATGACCCTGCTGCCTGAGCTCGTGCGCGGCGTCGCGCAATGGCGCCCGACCGTGTTCGGACTGACCATCATCGCGCTGCTGCTGCTGCGCCCGGACGGCCTGCTCGCATTTCGCATTCCCACCGTGCCCACCGTGCGGCCGCCGGGAAAGGCCCGTCCCTCCGGCCAGGGCCAGGATGTGGCGCGCACCGACGAAACGCCGGAGCAGCGGTGAGCATCGAGCAACCGATCCTGAAAGTGC
>Ga0194060_10003834_pt1 | contig 10566 bp, 10 predicted proteins | sample SepL225m_MetaG_FD_163427 | JGI IMG/M metagenome (GOLD analysis project Ga0194060, IMG submission 163427) | Anoxic zone freshwater microbial communities from boreal shield lake in IISD Experimental Lakes Area, Ontario, Canada - Sep2016-L222-5m | ecosystem: Environmental > Aquatic > Freshwater >... | reverse complement strand
ATCCAGGTGCTTCTTTTCCGCGATCAACGGCGGGCAGAAGGCGATGTTGTCACCGATCGGGCGCACGAACACGCCGCGGTCCCAGCACTTTTCGAACACCTCCTTCGCGCGCGCGCCTGGCGCGCCCGGGCGCGGCGCGAATTCGATTGCGCCTATCAGGCCGAGATTGCGGCAATCAATCACATGCGGCAGCCCCTTGAACGAGTGCACGCCGTTCTCGAAATCCGCGGCCAGTGTCTGCGCCCGCGTCAACAGCCCCTCCTCGGCGTAGGTGTCCAGGGTACCCAGCGCCGCGGCACTCGCAAGCGGATGTCCTGAATAGGTATAGCCGTGGAAGAAGTCGACACCGGCGCCGGCGGCCTGCATGAAGGTGTCGTAAATCCCGCGCTTCACGATCACACCGCCCATAGGCACCGTGCCGCTGGTGATGCCTTTGGCGAAGGTCATCAGATCGGGCGTGACGCCGAAATACTGGCTCGCGAAGGGTTTGCCCAGGCGACCGAAGCCGGTGATCACCTCATCGAAAATGAGCAGGATGCCGTGCTTGTCACAGATCTGGCGCAAGCGCTGCAGATAGCCCTGTGGCGGAACCAGCACCCCGCCCGCACCCGAGACCGGCTCGACGATCACCGCGGCGATGTTAGACGCGTCGTGCAGTGGAATGATGCGTTGTTCCAGTTCGTCGGCGAACTCGGCGCCCGCCGCCGGCTGGCCGCGCGAGAAAGCGCTGCGCGCCGGATCGTGGGTGTGGCGCAGATGGTCCACGCCGGGGATCATCACACCGAAAGCCTTGCGGTTCGCCGGCACGCCGCCGACCGAAATGCCGGCGAGATTGACGCCGTGATACCCGCGCTCGCGTCCGATGAATCGGGTGCGTGTGCCCTCGCCCTTCAGCCTGTGGTAGGCCAGCGCGATTTTCAGCGCCGTGTCTACCGCCTCGGAACCTGAGTTGACGAAGAACACATGATCCATGCCCTCTGGAGCAAGCTCCGATATGCGGCGCGCGACTTCGAACGGCAGCGGATGGCCTAGCGAAAACGACGAAGAGAAATCGAGAATCCCCGCCTGCTTGCGAATCGCCTCGACTATCTTCGGACGGCAATGCCCTGCATTGACACACCACAGCGTCGCCAGACCGTCGATCACTTTCTTGCCTTCGACAGTGGTGTAGTACATGCCCTCAGCCGATGCGATCATCCGCGGCGAGTGCTTGAACGCCGTGTTGTTCGTATAGGGCATCCAGTAGTGTTCAAGGTTGGCCGACTGCGAGGGTTGCTGCTTGGCGTTCATGGTCTATCCTCCGGAAGATGTTGCGATGATATCGCTCTTGGATCAGTGGCGTGCGGCAGAACGCTTGCCTGTTCCACAGGCCGAGTCAGTGCCACGGCCGGGGCGCATTCACTACCTCGGGCGGATTTCGAGACAGCACCGAAACCAAGCACGTCATCGAAGCTTTGCGCCTGCACCGGTACTTCGGCAGGTCCCATGCAGTTTGAGATTGTCCTCGCAGCCCCCTTTACGACATTGGCCAGCACCAGCGTCAGACGCATACAAATAATACTCACCGCGTCTTCCTCTTCTTCGTTGATTTCAATCATGAATTTTTCGCAACCGGGTTACCCTGAATAAGTATTTCATACTTCACATGCAAATCCACAACCGCGACAAGCGCTTCAGGTTTTCGACTGATGGTCTGCAATTTATTGATTAAATGTGCGTTTAATGAAATTTTCCGCCGGACTACCAGACCTGGCACGGCGTATGCATTGGATAGGGCAAGCAACACCGAAACGAACACTAGACTGGAAACGGAGAAAATCATGAGCACCTACACCAAAAACCTGACGATGACCGCCCCGGAAGTCGCGCTTGCCGCGCTGGAACACGCTGCGGAAAAATTCAACACCGCCACTGAGCACGTTACGCTGGCCACAAAAACAGTCGTGATGCTCGCCGGCGCCCCGCTGCTTGGCCTGATGTTCGTGCTGGCACTCCCGGTGATCAGCGTCGCGCTCACCGTGTACTACGGCGCGAAATTGATGGCGGCCAACTGGGCCGCGGTCGCCAAACACGTCAAGAACGTCGCGCTGTTCTTCGCGTCGCCCTTCATCGGACTGGCCTACATACTTGCCCTTCCGGTCGTCGGCCTCGCCACGCTGGCCTACCTCGGAGTGAAAGCGGCACGGAAATAGCGCGAAACAACTGTTCGATCAAACTGGTGATGAGGCGGCCCTGCGGGGCCGCTTCGCATTCAGGTCTTTTCGATGAAACCCAGCAAGGCCAGTCCATCCCGAAACATTCCCAGCGCCAGAAGGCACAGGAGCATTCCCAGCACCTTGTAGATGTAATTCAGCAGCGATCCGCGAAGCAATGCCCTCGAGCCGCCGACCGAAACAGCGAGCAGGACCTTGGAGCCGATCAGGCACGAGTAGAAGCCGCCGAGGAAAAGCGCAGGCGCGACAAGGCCGGACGACATGGCTTTGGTCAGATAACCTCCTCCAACGGAAAGCCAGAAAAGATACGGGTGGGGATTCAGCGCATTCGCCAGCACCCCCTTTAGCAGCGAGGTGTTCGCCTCCGCACCGGGCTCGCTCGACAATCCGGTCGACCGCAGGTTCTCGTAGCCAGTGAAAAGCAGAAAAGCCGCTCCGACTAACGAGATCACGCCTAGAACCGACTGCACCCCGGATAGCCGGCCAAGCACAAACATGGTCACGATAATGATCGGCAGATCGGTGATGAGCGGAGCAAGTGCGACCTTGACGCCGGCACCGACGCCCCGCCGGAGCGTCTCGGATATGACCAGGGTCAGCAACGGCCCTGGGGCGAGTCCTGCGGTCAGTCCGAGGATCACCCCTGCCGCGAGAGCTTCCAGCATCCTGTCTTGAGTCGATTGACGATCATTTGTACCGGATTATTCAATAGCCACTTGCAGTTGATAACAAGACGGCGCGCTCAGGTTTCGCCAGGTCTCATCCACCTGGACAATTCAGGCGGTGTGTACGTCGTGAGGCGATCAATCAGATTGGCCGGCACCGACTCGACGACAAGCATGCGGCGCTGGTCCGGGCGCACGAACTGCTCGCCGGCGGCATGGTCCAGAAAAGCGATGAGAGAGTCGTAGTACCCGGCGACGTTGAGCAGGCCGCAGGGTTTGCGGTGGAATCCGAGCTGGCCCCAGGTCCATATCTCGAAGATTTCCTCCATGGTACCGATGCCGCCCGGCAGGGCCACAAAGCCGTCGGCCAGCTCGGCCATCAGCGTCTTTCGTGCATGCATGGACGGCGTGACATGCAATTCAGTCAGCCCCGCATGCGCCAGTTCCTTTCGCATCAGCGATTCGGGAATGACTCCGACCGCTTCGCCTCCCAGGCGCAGTACCTCGTCGGCCACCGCCCCCATGATGCCCACGCTGGCGCCGCCATAGACGAGGCGGATGCCGCGCTCGACCATGGCCTGCGCCAGCGCGCGTGCCGCCGCGGCGTAGGCGTCAATTCGTCCGCTGCTGGAACCGCAATAAACGCACAGGCTTGTCAGTTTATTCATGTTGAAATCGATTCGCACGCAACACTAAACGAGCGGGCATGCTGAAAACAAGCACGGTCTGAGGGCAGCCGCAGGTCCTTCGGCGGCAGCTTGCTCACGCCTGCCACACTCCATACCCGTCTTCGCGCAGATCAATCGCCACCTCCACCTCCATGTCGCGCGCCTCATCATAGGACATCGGGTTATAGGCTTCGTAGATTTCCGGCAATAGCCGCAATCCGAATTCCTTGACGTATCGGTTCGACTGGATGCCGGCCTTGTGTTTGTCGAACCGCACGTCAGGGTCCAATCCCGTCATGCCGACATATACGCAGGGCTTGCCCGTGACGTAACCCGGATTGGATTTCTTGAATCCGCCCTCGTAAAGCACGTCTTTCGACAGTTCGATTACGTAGACGTGATAGTGGTTGCGGCGTCCCATGGTTGCGTTTAGGCGTGCCTAAGCTACGGCATTCCTGCGCTTGCACAATAATGCGGCATCTCGCGACTGCGACCTTTCAAAGATCAGTCACGTAGCGTGCCGCAATGCCGTCATCCAGTTGCCTGGCGGCGATCTCCGCGTCGGTCGATTCACCCAATATTTCCTTTCCAAACGATATTTTCTGGCGCGGGCCCCACGTCTCCGGCGCCCATGCCTGACTGCGCAGGAACGCCTTGGCACAGTGAAAATAGCAGCTGGTCACTTTCACCTCTATCAGGAGCAGGGCATCGTGCGTGGATGACGCCATTTCCCTGCCTAGTTCCGGATCATGGAATACGCGGCAATCGCCGTGCACGCGCAGGGTCTCCGAAGTACCCGGCACGATAAAGATCAGGCCGGCCTTGGGGTGGTTCACAAGGTTTTCGAACGAAAATGCGAGCTTGTTCCCTTTGCGCTCCGGGAGAAGCAGGGTCTGATCATCCTTTACCGCTACGAAACCTGCGGCATCCCCTTTCGGGGACACGGTAGGGAAACCATCGCGGTCGATTGTGGCGATCATGACCAGGGGTGTTCTTGCAATGAATTCCACCATCCTGGCATTGAGCCGCTGTTTGATCTTCTTGTAGGCCGCCGGATTTGGCGCCCCCAATACCTCCCGCACTCTTTCAAAGCTTTCGATCGCTTCCATGGTCAGGCCTGCAGAATGTGTTGAGTCCGACCAATGATACGACAACCAATGGTTCGCGTTTCCCGACCCGATTTGGCAGGTAACTTTGCAGCCACGAGACTGCTTCGTTCACCTGCTGCGCGTGAGGGGCACGAAGCGCACGGGCAATGCGCGCTGGATCGAGAGCGATCCGTCGGTCTGCTTCACCATCACATGAAGGAATTGCACCTCCGCCGGCGCACCGACGGGAACAACCATGCGCCCCCCGGTCTTCAGTTGAGCGACCAGCGCCGGCGGAACCTGCGGCGCGGCAGCGGTGACGATGATGGCGTCGAAAGGCGCACGTTCCGGCCAGCCGTCATAGCCGTCGCCTATTCTGGCTTCGACATTCTTGTAGCCAAGTTGCCGCAGCAATTGCGCCGCATCTTTTCCAACCGGCTCGATAATTTCGATCGAATACACACGCGCGACCAGTTCGGCCAGCACCGCAGCCTGATAGCCGGAGCCGGTGCCGATTTCCAGCACCGCATCTCCGGGCTTCGGGTCCAGCAGATCCGTCATGAGGGCGACGATGTAGGGCTGGGAGATGGTCTGGCCATGCCCGATGGGCAGAGGCCGGTTCGCATAGGCAAGAGCGCCGTATGGCGCAGGCACAAAAAGGTGTCGCGGCACCTTGGACATGGCCGCCATCGTTCGCGCACTGAACACCGGGCGCCCCGTTTCCACGCCGGTCTCTTTTGCCAAGGCCGCGATCTCCTGCAGCATGGCCGCTCGCTCGCGCAGGTACGGGTCCTGCGCCTCGGCACCCCCGCCAGCAAGCGCGGCGACAAGTCCCAGCGCGCGCAGGACCGGACTGCCCATGTTTTCGGAAGGCATAATATGCAGTGTAGATCGCCCGGCGGCCTTTGTCAGGTCACGCGTCGCCGGATGTCACGCCCCGCCGGCGCGATAACGCGCACATCAGGACATGACAGTAGCGCACCCGCCGCAAGTCCCCGGATGGACTGGCTGCTCCGGTTGACGCTCACTGGCTGCACCAACTCCAGGCGAAGTCTGCTACCAAGTGCGGCCCGCACCGGAATCGCTGACTTGGCACTCGGTCAGGGGGCCGTTCCTGGCCGGTCGTTCTCTCAGTCGCCCGCCGCACCAATGCCGGGACGGGCGAACGCGAAAACAATGTCATGAAGACCTGTGCATCATCCGCCCAACATCTGCGCAATCATTGCCTTGGTGAGCGGGTGATCCGCCTGTGCCAAGGAGCGCAATATCGAGAAATGCGTTTCCCCGGGCAGCACCAGAACTTCCACGTCGCAGCCCGCCGTGCGGCAGACATCCGCAAATTCGAAGGTCTGCGCCTGCCAACCCGGCGGCTCGTTGCCGCCGACTTCCATCAGCAATGGCAGCCTGCGTCTCGGCGGGTGGTGAACGGGGCTATTGTCCCGCACACGGTCTTGCGTCAAATTCACAAGCTTGTTGATTGAAATCTCGAGCACGGGTTCCAGATCGTAGATGCCCGTCAGAAGCGTGGCGCCTTTGACAAGGTCCCCGGGCAAACCGCGGCTCGACCAGTCATGTGCGAGTGCCATCGCGCACAAGTGCGCGCCCGCGGACGAGCCGGACAGATAAAGCCGGCTCGGATCGCCGATGCGCGCCCCGTTACGAAATGTCCATTCGATCGCGTCGAGCACTTCAGCCACGATTTGGTCCAGACTCACCTGCGGACATAGATCGTAGCCGGGGAAGACGCAGGCAATGCCCGCATTGACAAAGGGCTCGGCAAGCAAGCTCTGCGAACCCTTGTCGCCCATGCGCCAATAGCCACCGTGTATGTACATGTGGATGGGCCCGCGCCCATCGCCCGCGGGAAAAATATCCAATAACTGTCGCGCCCCCGGGCCGTAGCGAACGTCCAACTCGCCACGCATGCGCATGCGGGCGGACGCGCTCAATTCGGCCCGCCTGGCGAACTCGGCTTTCGCATCTATTGCCGGGTTTGCCTGTGGATTGAACTGCAATTCCGCATCGGCCGAATATTTGCGCCAGGACATGATGGATTGGATCTCCCGCTATTGCACTGTTGCGCCGGACTTGCGCACGATGATCGCCCATTTGCGCGCGTCGCGTTCTATTTCGGATTTGAACTGTTCTACCTGATTGCCCACCGGATCGGCGCCCAGGTCGACAAAACGGGCGCGCACCTCCGGTTGCCCGATTATCGCCACGACATCTCGATTTATCGAATTCACAATCGAGCTGTCGACGCCGGTGGGCACGAGCAGACCGTACCAAAGTGCTCCCTCGTACCCGGGTACGCCCCCTTCGGCAATGGTCGGAATTTCCAGTGCTACGAGCGAGCGCGTGGCACTCGATATCCCCAACGCCCGCAGTTTGCCGCCGCGCACCAGCGGCAATGAAGTGATCGGAGAGTCGAACATCATTTGCACCTGCCCTCCGAGCAGATCGGTGAGGGCCGGCGCGCTTCCCTTGTACGGCACGTGGACGATGTCAATTCCCGCCATGGTCTTGAATAACTCGCCGGCAAGATGCAGGGGTGTTCCGCTTCCGGTCGAGGCAAACATGATCTGCCCGGGCTGGCTCCTGGCGAGGGCGATCAGTTCCTGCACCGACTTTGCAGGCATTTCGGGGCGCACCACCAGAAGAAAAGGCGCATAAGCGACGTTGACAACCGGCGAGAGATCTTTAAGCGGGTCGTAGTTCAGCTTCGGATACAGGCTCGGCGCGACCGCGAGCGCCGATGTCGTCATCAGCAGCGTATATCCGTCCGGCTTCGACTTTGCGACGATCTCGGCCCCGATGTTGGCCCCGGCGCCCGGACGATTGTCCACTAGCACTGGCTGCTTCCACTTTTCCGTAAGCTTCTGCGCGATCAGGCGCGCAAGTACGTCCGTGGGCCCGCCCGCGGGAAACGGCACGACCATTCTCACCGGCTTGTCCGGATAGACTTCGGCAACGGCCGGGCCAATAAGAACGGCGAGCATGGCCGACAGCGCGCCGCGGAGGACTGTTCTCAAGAACACGGGAGGCTCTCCAGGAAGTCAGGAGAAATTTGCGACATTCGTCAGAACCCACACGCCGTGCTTTGTTTCCCCGCTTCCGGCCTCAGGCGCCGTGAACTCACCGGTGCAAAGATCGAGCACCTCTCCAGCGCCGGCTTCTCTTGCCAATGCTCCAGCGCTTGCTCGATCCATGCCGGACACGAGGAAGTGCGGAGCGCCGCTCACGCAAAAACGAACACGTTGTGCAGTGCCTTCACGTACCGCGGGCTCCACGGTGACAGAGTTGTCCCTGCCGAGCAAATGGGCCATGGCAGCGTACGCGCGAAGCGCCGGACGCGGATTGAACATGCGATCGATAAAGCCGTTTCGCGGAAAGTAGCCCCGGTCGACGTCCATGAACGTATCGAAGACGTAGCGCACGCGGGGCGAGAGCCGGGCGGCGAGTAGCGCTTCCGCGGCGAGGCGCGCGGTGTCCACGTCGTCGTCGCGGCAACGCGCGATGCTCGCGTCGGTGAGTTTGATCGCACCGAGCACCGCCAGGCCCGTGCGCTCGGCGAACTGCGCGAGCCCGGGTGCAATGGCAAGCAGGTCGATCTCGCGGTCGATGCGAACGACCACCCCGTCGAAGAGCGCACGCACGCCCGCCGCCTCCATGACCGCCTCGGCCGTGTCGAGTTCCGGCGGTGTCAGGCCGGTCTTGATGAAATGGCTGACGTGCTGGCCGTCGTAGCGCGCATCCTCGTGCATCCTGAGCTTCGCCCAGTAGAGCGGAACCGACGCCTTCTCCCTGAACGCGGCGAGGCGTGCGGCTTCGCGCTCCAGCGCCGCCCGGCTGACGTTGATCTCGACCGCGTCAAGCACCTCCCGCGCGTCATTCAGGGCGGCAACGAATTCGTCACGCGGAACGCCGAAAGACGTGGCGATAAAGCGATGGCCCACGGCCTGCATCAGTTTCATCCGCTCCCGCACGGCGCCCTGCGTGATGTCGTGGTCGGGAACCTTCAGCAATCTGGCGCCCATCTCCCAAAGCGCCATCACCGGATAATCGTTGCGCGCGGGCTTGCGCCCGAACTCCTGCACGCCGCCGGTAGACGGTATGTCGAGAATCTCCGCCCAGGGATGCCTGAGTTCGACACCGACACCGGTAAACGGAGCATTCTTCACGTTCGCAGGAGGAGGTGTGCGGCGCGGCGTGTAGGTCGCCTTTGGCGGCAGCGTGCGCCCGTCGGTACGCACCAGGCGCATCACGTGCCCGCGCTCATGCACGTCCACCACGCAATAACCGAATTTCCCGACGTCCCCGCGGCCGAATTCATTGCCCGGATTAATGCGGTAAAACTCGCTGTAGTCGTGCCTCAGGAACGCGGTCGAGGGCAGCAGATACAATTCGGTTCCGCCGTGCACGTCGTACCAGAAGTTGTGCACGTGGCCGGCGAACATCGCCTCGGCGCGGTTGTCGCGCAGCAGTTCGAGCAGCCACTGCCGTGCGGGCTGATCGATGTTGTCGTAGGTGCTGCGCTCCTCCGGCGTGAGCACATAGGGCGGGTAATGGATGAAGACGAAGATGCGCCGGCCGGCGTTGGCGGCAAACTCCGCCTCGAGCCAGGCGCGCTGTTCGGCCTCCTGAGGCAAACCCGAGTTCAACAATTGCGCGTCTATCGCTATTCCGCGCAGGGGGCCGCAGTCGAAGGCGTAGTAATCCCTGCCGAATGTCGCGCAATACTGGGAAACGTAGTCGGAGGTGACGATGTCCGCCGGCATCCAGTCCACGGCCTTGTCACCCACGTCGTGGTTGCCCGGCACGAGGTGAAGGGGCACGCGCAAAGACGCGGAAAGCTCTTTGAAACGGCGCGCCGCCTCGGCGTACACGGGCAGCCCGGGCATGGGATGCACGATGTCACCCAAGTGCACCACAAACTCCGGCACAGGGTCTAGCGCCGCGAGTTCTGCGAAGGCGTAGCGCGCCCGGCCATTGGCGCGCGCGTTGGTTTCAAACGGCGAAGCGGAACGTTCCTCGTGTTCGTTTACGTGCGTATCGGCAATGACTGCGAACGAAAACAGCCTTTTGCCAGACGGCTCACGCGCGCCCCGCAATTCCTGATTCCAGTCAATAGAACGACCCTTGCCCATCAACTTCGCTCCTTTATCGATTGAACTGGCCTGGCACTCAATGAAATCCGGTCGCCGGCCAGTTCGCGCACCGCCGTGGTTCGTGATGCGGCATGCGTCCTTGGTCCTTATTGCTCGATCTTGACGTTCGCCTCGCGCGTAATGTGACCGTACTTCGCCATTTCCTCCCGTATGAAATCGGCAAACTCCTTCGGCGTGCCGGTCCTCACATCCAGACCCTGCGCCTCCAGTGCGTTCTTGGTAATGTCCTGACGCATGACCGCAATAACATCACGATTCAACTGCTCGGCCACGATCGATGACGTTCCTGCGGGCGCGAACAGGCCGAACCAATTGACGAATTCGAATCGAGCGACACCGGACTCGATAAACGTAGGCACATCGGGAAGCAGCGGAGAACGCCTCGTGTCCGCGATTCCGACCGGAATCAACTTTCCTGCGCGCAGATGCGGAAGCAGGGGCGCGATCGAGGCAAACATCATCTGCACCTGCCCGCCAAGAAGGTCGGTTGTCGCCGGGCCCGTGCCTTTGTACGGTACGTGCATGAGCTTGGTCTTTGTTGCCAATGCAAGGCTTTCGCCAGCGAGGTGCTGCTGGCCGCCGATTCCCGGAGAAGCGTAATTGACGCTTCCGGGGTTCGATTTCGCCAAAGCGATCAACTCGCCAACTGACTTTGCCCCGACGGAAGGATGAACGGCCAGCACCAGCGGACTCGATGTCAGGAGCGTAATCGGGAGCAAGTCGCGGTCCGGGTCATAGCTCATGTTACGGAAGAAGAGCTTGTT
>Ga0194060_10003833_pt1 | contig 10571 bp, 8 predicted proteins | sample SepL225m_MetaG_FD_163427 | JGI IMG/M metagenome (GOLD analysis project Ga0194060, IMG submission 163427) | Anoxic zone freshwater microbial communities from boreal shield lake in IISD Experimental Lakes Area, Ontario, Canada - Sep2016-L222-5m | ecosystem: Environmental > Aquatic > Freshwater >... | reverse complement strand
GATAAGGTCGCTCGCAAGTCAGAGAACCCATCAATTACTCGTGACGTATCTGGTGAAGGTGTGCAGCAGGCACTTCTCAAGATTCTCGAAGGAACTGTGGCATCTGTTCCACCACAAGGTGGACGCAAGCACCCACACCAAGAATTTATTCAAATCGATACAACAAATGTTCTCTTTATTGTTGGCGGAGCTTTTGCAGGACTTGAAAAAATCATTGAAAGTCGCAGCGGAAGCAAAGGCGTTGGATTCAATGCCGTCATGCAGAGCACAGAAGATAAAGCGCGCAGAGATTTCTTCGCTGAAGTTATGCCAGAAGATCTTTTGAAATTTGGAATGATTCCAGAATTTATTGGTCGTCTTCCAGTTATTACAAGTGTTGAAAGCCTAGATAAAGAAGCATTGATGCAGATTCTTACTGAGCCAAAAAATGCTCTTGTGAAGCAATACCAGCGCCTCTTCGATCTTGATAATGTCGAACTCGAATTTGAAGCCGATTCACTCGATGCAATTGCCGAACTTGCACTCAAGCGCGGAACTGGTGCACGTGGACTTCGCGCCATCATGGAATCAGTTCTATTGGCCGTTATGTATGACGTACCTAGCCGCTCCGATGTTGCCAAGGTCGTTGTTACTAAGGAATGCATCAACGATGGGGTTTTGCCAACGATGATTAATCGCACAGGCGATATTCCAAAGCGCGCACGGGCTCAAAAGGGTCAAGAGGAGAAGAGCGCATAATCTAGACTGCTCGCTATGAGTCAGAACAAGCGCGAACTCGCGTCGACCTTTTCACCGGCCGACATTGAGTCACCGTTATATGAAAAGTGGATTGCGGCTGGGTATTTCACTGCTGATAACACTTCTGACAAAGAGCCGTACACAATTGTTATTCCGCCTCCCAATGTAACTGGCAGTTTGCATATTGGTCACGCACTCGATCACACACTTCAAGATGTATTAATTCGCATGAAGCGCATGAAAGGTTTTGAAACACTGTGGTTACCAGGAATGGATCACGCTGGAATTGCAACACAGAACGTTGTTGAAAAACAATTAGCAGCGCAAGGAAAGTCACGTCATGATTTAGGACGCGAAGAGTTCGTGAAAAAAGTTTGGGAATGGAAAGCTGAATCAGGTGGCGCAATTCTTGGACAGATGCGACGTCTTGGCGAAAGTGTTGACTGGAGTCGCGAAGCATTCACGATGGATGCAAATGGCATCAAAGCAGTACCAACTATTTTCAAGAAACTCTATGACGCAGACCTTATTTATCGCGCGGAGCGAATCATCAACTGGTGCACTCGTTGCTTGACGGCACTTTCAGATATTGAAGTAGAGCACTCAGATGTTGAAGGTGAATTTGTATCTGTTCGATATGGCGAGGGCGACCAACAAATTACTGTTGCAACTACGCGTCCAGAGACGATGCTTGGCGATGGTGCAGTTGCTGTTCACCCTGATGACCCTCGCTATAAGCACATGGTTGGTACGCAGGTATTGCTACCACTAGCTAATCGAATGATTCCAATCATCGCTGATGAATTAGTGGATCCAGACTTTGGAACAGGTGCGGTAAAGGTAACTGGCGCGCACGATCCCAATGACTTTGAAATGGCAACTCGTCACGGAATTGATATGCCAATTATTATGAACGAGCACGGAGTTATGGCTAACTCTGGAACTCAATTTGATGGCATGGACCGCTTTGTTGCACGAAAAGCAGTTGTTGCAGAGCTCAAAGCACAGGGGCGCGTAGTTGCAGAAAAGCGTCCGTATCTTCACTCAGTTGGACATTGTTCTCGTTGCGATACAACTGTAGAACCGCGTTTGTCGATGCAATGGTTTGTTCGCGTTGCACCACTTGCTAAAGCTGCAGGAGATGCGGTGCGCGAAGGACGAGTAAAGATTGAACCAAAAGAATTAGAACCACGCTATTTCGATTGGGTCGACAACATGCACGACTGGTGTATTTCTCGCCAACTGTGGTGGGGACATCAGATTCCTGTTTGGTATGGACCAAGTGGTGAAGTTCTAGTTCTAGGTCCTGATGAGAAAGCACCTGCAGGATATGTACAAGATCCAGATGTTTTAGATACGTGGTTCTCATCCGCACTATGGCCATTCTCAACACTTGGTTGGCCAGAAATAACTGCAGATGTAAAGAAGTTTTATCCAACGAGCGTACTTGTCACTGGTTATGACATTTTGTTCTTCTGGGTTGCACGCATGATGATGATGGGAATTTTCGCCATGGATGGCGTTGCACCATTCCCAGTCATTGCACTTCACGGTTTAGTGCGCGACCGCTTTGGTAAAAAGATGAGCAAGAGTCGTGGAAACACAATTGATCCGCTTGAATTTATGGATCGCTACGGCGCTGATGCTCTGCGCTTTGCACTTGCTCAAAAAGCAAACCCAGGAACCGACCAGGCACTTGCTGAAGAGTGGGTTGGCGCATCTCGTAACTTTGCAACAAAGCTTTGGAATGCAACGCGTTTTGCGATTATGAATGGTGCAAATGTTGATGGCGAGCTTTCAGCGCAAGATTCACTCAATGCTATTGATAAGTGGATCTTGAGCCGACTATCAGAAACTATTTCTGAAGTTGATCAACTACTTGAAAACTACGAGTTTGCTCGTGCTTGCGATTTGATTTATCACTTTGCATGGGATGACCTTTGCGATTGGTACTTGGAACTTTCAAAGGAAACTTTCGCATCCGGTAACAGTGAAGCAACGAAGCGTGTTCTTGGCCATGTGCTTGATCAATTACTCAAGTTAATGCACCCAGTGATGCCTTTTATTACTGAAGAGCTCTGGACTTCATTTACTGGGGGAGAATCACTCGTTATTTCCAAGTGGCCAGTAGCCGATGCTGCCCATATTGATAAAAAATCAGAGAAGTTAGTTTCAGAACTACAAACAATTATCACTGAGGTTCGTAGGTTTAGAAATGATCAAGGAATCAAAACAACACAGAAAGTTCCTGGTCGATTTATAGCACCTGCTGATATTGCTACATACGCACCTGCGATGGCATTTGTTTTGAAGATGGAAAGTGTTGATTTCACTGCCAGTGCAAGTTTTGAGATTGGTTCAGTCAAAGTAGAGCTCGACCTTACGGGAACTATCGATATCGGAGCAGAGCGCGCACGCCTAACTAAGGATTTAGCAACTGCACAAAAAGATTTACAAACAGCGCAAGTAAAACTTTCTAATGAAGGTTTTATGGCAAAAGCACCAGAGAACGTCGTAGTTGAGATCAAGGAACGACTAGTTACTACAAGTGCGGATATCGAAAGAATCACTGCACAGCTTGCTGCACTGCCACAGTCATGATGATTTCTGCTGATGATCAAGCTCGAGTTGATGCAATTGAAGAAGCACTCTTAGCTCGCTGGCCAGAAACACGTATTGCTCCAACTTTGGAGAGAATCTCAGCGCTTATGGATATTTTGGGTTCACCTCAACTTACATATCCAACTATTCACGTTGCAGGCACAAATGGAAAAACTTCTACTACCCGCATGATTGATTCACTTCTCTTTGCAACAGGAATGAGAACAGGCCGCTTTACAAGCCCACATCTAGAGAGTTATTTAGAACGAATTGCCATTAATGGACAATCAATTGATCCTAAAGACATTATCTTTGCTTATAACGATATTGCTGCCTACTTGGATTTGATGGATGAAAAATTTGATAATCCAATCTCGTTCTTTGAAGCAATCACAGCACTTGCCTTTGTAGCATTCGCTGAACACCCGATAGACGTTGGAATTATTGAAGTGGGCATGGGTGGCACATGGGATGCAACTAATCTCATTGATGCCGATGTCAGCGTTGTAATGCCAATTGATTATGACCATATGGAATATTTAGGAAATACACTGACAGAGATTGCAGCGACAAAAGCAGGAGTTATCAAAGAAGGTGGCTTCGTTGTTCTTGCACAGCAGCAACCAGAAGCTGCAGTTGAATTATTGCGTCGCGCGGCCGAAGTTGGCGCTGATATTGCCCGCGAAGGTATTGAGTATGAACTTCTTTCTCGAGCAGTTGCTATAGGCGGTCAATTGATTAGCGTAAAAGGAATCAATGACACGTACGAAGATATTTTTATACCGCTTCATGGAAAGCACCAAGCTCTCAATGCTGCTTCCGCACTAGTTGCAGTGGAAGCATTTTTTGGTGACCAACCTCTAGATATTGAGTCAGTACGTGCTGGATTTGCAGCCGTAACGTCACCGGGTCGCTGCGAGATTGTTCACCGTGACCCAACGGTCATTCTTGATGCAGCCCATAATCCCCATGGGGCGAAAGCTCTTGCAGAGACACTTGAGAGTGAATTTACCTTTGATGAAGTAATCGGTGTTGTCGCAATATTTGGAGATAAAGATGCTGCAGGAGTTTTGAAAGAGCTCGAACCTATTCTCAACTCAGTTATCGTGACTCAGAGTTCATCACCACGTGCGATGCCAGTTGAAGAACTCGAAAAAGTCGCAGTTTCAATATTTGGCAACGATCGAGTCTTTCCAGTTTCCTCCCTTGGCGCAGCTCTAGATCGCGCAGTTGAGAAAGCACAGCGACCTCTCAGTGATGAATCAGTTGGTGTAGTTGTTGCAGGTTCTGTTGTAACTGTTGGCGAATCACGGAGTTATCTTCGAAAGAAATTCCATCCATGAGAATGTTGGCATCAGCAGTATTAGTAATGGAAAGTTTCACAGTTGGATTTGCGCTATTACTTGCAATGAAAAGCCACACTAGTGGCGCAATTGTTTATGGGGCATCGATCGCAATTTTGCTAATTCTTAGTGCCGGTTTATTGAAGGCGAGAAGTGGTTGGATTTTTGCATCCGTTCTACAAATTGCCATGTTGTCCTTTGGCTTTGTCCTCCCAGCCTTTTTTATAGTTGGGACCCTTTTCGTGGGGTTATGGATTGCGGCGATTCTTGTGGGGCGCAAGGGTGAGGCGATACGGGCCAGCCTGCTGGCGACACGCACTCCAGATGCCTAATAGACTCATCCTCTATGAGCGCCGAAAAAACATTAATCCTGGTCAAGCCTGACGGAGTACGCCGTGGTTTAACCGGTGAAGTTATTTCACGCATCGAAGCAAAAGGTTATTCAATTGAAGCGTTGCGCATGCTTAATGCAGATCGTGCGCTACTTGAAAAACATTATGCAGAACATGCAGGAAAACCATTTTATGAACCACTAGTTGAATTCATGATGTCGGGTCCAATTGTTGCAATAGTTGCAACTGGAAATCGAGTCATCGAAGGATTCCGTTCTCTCGCAGGTGCAACTGATCCAACTGTTGCAGCGCCTGGAACAATTCGCGGAGATTTAGCACGTGATCAAGGAACAAAAGTTGTACAAAATATTGTCCATGGTTCCGATTCACCTGAATCTGCTGCTCGCGAAATATCTATATTTTTTCCAACGAACTAAAACGAATAACACAAGGGGAAACAGATGAGTAACAAGATGTCCTTTATTGGCCGTGACATGGCCGTTGACCTAGGCACTGCAAATACCTTGGTCTATGTACGTGGACGTGGCATTGTTCTCAATGAGCCAAGTGTTGTTGCCGTCAATCAAGATACTGGTGGAATTCTTGCAGTCGGTCTTGAAGCAAAGAAAATGATTGGCCGTACACCTGGAAATATCGTTGCAATTCGTCCACTCAAAGATGGTGTTATCGCTGACTTTGATACAACAGAGCGCATGCTTCGTTACTTCATTCAAAAAGTACATCGTCGTCGTTATCTTGCAAAGCCACGTATCGTTGTTTGTGTTCCTTCAGGTATTACAGGTGTTGAACAGCGCGCAGTAAAGGATGCTGGATATGCAGCTGGTGCGCGCAAGGTTTACATTATTGAAGAACCAATGGCAGCAGCAATTGGTGCGGGACTTCCAATTCATGAACCAACAGGAAACATGGTTGTAGATATTGGTGGCGGAACGACAGAAGTTGCAGTTATTTCACTCGGCGGAATTGTTACTGCTCTATCTATTCGTGTTGGAGGCGATGAGCTAGATCAGGCCATTATCAACTGGGTCAAGCGTGAATTCTCGCTACTTTTGGGAGAGCGCACAGCAGAAGAGATCAAGATGGCTATAGGTTCTGCCTATCCACTTCAAGGCGAAAATGATGCAGAGATTCGCGGTCGCGACTTAGCAACAGGTCTACCAAAAACAATTGTTGTATCTGCTGCAGAGATTCGTAAAGCATTAGAAGAGCCAGTAAATGCAATTGTTAATGCTGTAAAGAGCACTCTTGATAAAACTCCTCCAGAGCTTGCAAGTGATCTTATGGATCGCGGAATTGTTCTAACAGGCGGAGGAGCGCTTCTCAAGGGACTTGATGAGCGCTTGCGTAAAGAGACTGGAATGCCAATTCATATTGCAGATCGTCCACTCGATGCCGTTGTTGAAGGTTCTGGAAAATGCATCGAAGAGTTTGAGGCTTTAGAGAAGGTCTTGATCTCCGAACCACGTCGATAGGAAATAAGAGATGCGTTATGGCGGAGGCAATCGCTCGCGCCTGCTTCTTATTATTCTTATTGTCTCATCGCTCTTTCTTATCACGTTAGATCTGCGTGGAGTTCAAGTACTCGATGGATTACGTTCAGGCAGCCAAACTGTCTTATCGCCATTTCAAAAGGTCGGCAATACTGTTGCATCTCCCTTCAAGAATTTTTTCTCTGATGTCACGCATCTCGGGCGTACAAGAAATCAGTTAGAACAACTTCGTGCTGAGAATTTCAATTTACGTACAAAACTCATTAATCGCAAGAATGCCGACGCTCAACTAAAACAATACAAATCAATTTTAGATCTTGCAGGTACCGCCGACTATAAAATATTGAGTGCAAAAGTAATCTCACAGGGTTCAAGCCAATCTTTTAGTCAAACGCTTACAATCGATGCAGGATCCAATTCTGGAATTCGACGAAATATGACGGTTATATGTGATTCGGGATTAGCAGGAGTAGTAAAAGAAGTTTATCCAAATTCTTCACTCATTCTTTTAGCCTCTGACCCATCATTTCGAATTGGTGTAAGAATTGCTGGTTCGCAACAAATTGGAATTCTTTCTGGGCAAGGATCAAACAGAGCGTTACTACAGCTCATTGATAATCAAACAACGCTTCAAGCCGGAGATGTATTACTCGCTCGAGGAAGCTTGCAAAATCGCCCATTTGTACCAGGGGTTCCAGTAGGAAGTGTTGTTTCAGTTGATAACTCTGCCGGCGCTGTTACCCAAAGCGCTTCAGTGAAATTTTATACAAACTTTTCAGCGCTTGGAGTAGTTGCAGTTGTAGTTGGCGCTCCAAAAACAGATCCGCGTGATGCACTTGTTCCTGCAAAGCCACGCCCAACACCTATCCCAACAATCACTGTTCTAGTTACGCCATCACCGAGCCCAACTGCTACCAAATGATCACGCGCCAACTTTCATTTTCAGGACTTATATTTCTTTTTATCTACACACTTCAAGAGTCTCTCGTAAATCAAATTCGCTTACCAGGTGGCGGCTTCTCAATCTTTATAATTTTTGCATTGGTCTGGTCAGCACTGAGTGCACCTGAAGTCGGAGCAGTTGCTGGATTTGGCGCAGGCTTTCTCGTAGATCTTTCACCAAGTTCATCGGGTCCTGTTGGGCAATGGACTCTGATCATGATCCTTACTTGTTTTGGAATAGCATTCTTAGGTTTTGGTGATGATAAATCACGTGGAAATCCAATCACGATTGTTTTTCTTGTCGTTGCAGGAGTATTTCTTTCTGAAATTGCATTCCTAATTTCAGGTGCTTTACTCGGAGTGAACTTGGGCTCTCTAAGTCAGATAGCGATAATTCTTATTGGTATGTCCATGTGGACACTGTTAATAACACCCTTCACTCTTCCGATTTTTTCTCGATTCCATGCATTTACATTTGAAACAGGTTCGAGAATATGAATCAACGCTCGCGCCTTAGCCTCCTTGTTGTCCAGATTGTGATTATTTCACTTATGGTTGCTTTATTTGGGCGACTTTTCTATTTACAAATTGGTGCAGGTCCGAAGTATCGAGATGCAGCACTAAGTATTCAAAGTCGTGATGTGATCAACCCTGCAACTCGTGGACTAATTGTTGATTCATCTGGTGTGCCACTGGCCCTCAATAAAGTTGGATTAGCAATCACAATCGATCGAATAACAATAGATAAACAGCCAGATAAAGGCGTCTCTGTTATGAAATCGCTCGCTCTACTTCTTGGATTGAATTACAGCGATGTTTTTCAAGAGACACGTTTGTGTGGCGAACTACCTAAAGGGCAGAAAGCAGGATGTTGGACTGGTTCTAGGTATCAACCGATTCCAATTACTAAAGAAGCAGATCCAAATATTGCCCTGCAGATAGTTGAGAATTCTGATAAATATCCTGGCGTGGATGCAACGCCAATAGCGATTAGAAATTACCCAGGTATTGAAGGTGTGAACGGTGCACACGTTTTGGGTTACGTCGGTCCAATGACTGAATCAAATTTAACAAATACAAGTGGCGTCAAGTATTTCCGAAGTGAATCGATTGGAAAGACTGGACTAGAAATCGAATACGATAAATATTTGCGTGGCATACCCGGAATTAGAACAGTAATTGTTGATCGTAAAGAATCCATTACTCGTGTAAGTCAAAATACTAAATCAACACCGGGAGATCACTTAGTTACGAATTTAGATATCAGACTTCAAGCATCAGCTGAAAATGCGTTAGCCGATGCGGTGCGAAGAGCTCGGGGATCGGGCTATAAAGCAGATTCAGGTGCTGCAGTCGTGATGGATGTGAAAACTGGTCGAATTCTGGCAATCGCTTCTTATCCAACGTATGACCCAAATGCTTGGGAAAAGGGACTAACAGTAAAACAAGCGAGTGATTTATTTAGTGAGAAGAAGGGAGTTCCAGCGCTATCCCGAGCGCTCCAAGGATTATTTGCACCAGCATCAACATTCAAATCTGTTTCAACTGTTGCAGCTGCAAATGCCGGTTATGACCTCAATGCTTCCTATGACTGCCCAGCAGAAGTACAAGTTGGAACTCGCGCATTCCAAAACTTTGAAAGTAAGTCTCAAGGCAGAATGTCGTTGAAAAAAGCAATTGCAGTTTCATGCGACACAATCTGGTATCGGATTGCATTTGATGAATGGTTGCGCGATGGTGGCCTCAAACCTAAAGCAAATGCAAATGACTATTTTTATAATGCAGCACGTGGTTTTCAAATCAATGTAAAGACAGGCATTGATTTACCCTCAGAATCTGCAGGGCGTTTAGCTGACCGCCAATGGCGCAAAAATTGGTATGAAGCAAATAAGGACTTCTATTGCAATTACAAAGAAAGAGCGAGCAAATCCCAACAGACTTCTTTCTTATTAGAACTGGCTCGGGAAAACTGTATAGATGGTGACAAGATTCGTGCGGGAGATGCAGTGAACTTCTCGATTGGCCAGGGAGATACTGTTATTACGCCACTCAAACTCACACAGATGTATGCAGCGATTGCTAATGGTGGCACAATTTGGCAAGCACTTGTTGGTAAAGCGATAGTTAAAACTGATGGAACAGTTATAAAGACAATGACGCCTGAAAAACTTGGCACACTTCCTGCCACTTCCGCAACATTGAAATTCTTACAAGGTGCTCTACGTGAGGTAGTAATTAGTGGAACTGCTGCAGGATCTTTCTCTGGGTTCCCAATATCAGTGAGTGGAAAAACTGGAACTGCCGAAGTATTTGGAAAGAATTTGAATGGAAGCAAGAAGGACAACACATCTTGGTTTGCCTCATTCGCACCCAGTGAGAAGCCTCGGTATGCAGTGGTAATGATGGTGAGCCAGGGAGGATTCGGAGCATCGACTAGTGCTGTTGGAGTTCGCAAAATTTATGAAACGCTCTTTGGTGTCAAAGGATCTAAAGTTATCCCTGGGCTTGCGTTGTTCCCAGATGGAAAACCACCTACTAAACTTCCGAAGATTTCTCCTGCTACTAAAGTAAAGAAGGCGCCATGAGTTCAATCGCAGAGCGCCAAAGATTTAGGCGCGCAACACGCCCATCATTATTTGCTGGCTTTGATCCAATTCTTACTGGTGCAGTTGCGTTATTACTCGCTATGGGCACTGCACTTGTTTATGCTGCAACTCGTGATTGGTATGCGGCAAATCATTTAGATCCTCAATATTATTTGAAGCGCCACATCATCAACATTGTTATTGGTTCACTTCTTGCGTGGGGTACAACAGTCATTGATTATCGATTGCTTCGCGCATACACGCCTATTGCGTGGGGTCTTGGTGTTCTTGGTCTTGCAGCAGTCCTCATTCCACATGTCGGTAGTACGGTCAATGGTGCACAAGCTTGGATTGCTCTTCCAGGTGGATTTCAAATTCAACCTGCTGAGCTTGCAAAAATTTCAATTATTTTGGGAATCTCCATGATTCTATCTGAGCGCGGACATGATTCTGATGAACCAACAACTCGAGATATGTTGCAAGCACTTGCAGTTGCAGCCGTCCCAATTCTTCTTATAT
>Ga0194060_10003832_pt1 | contig 10571 bp, 9 predicted proteins | sample SepL225m_MetaG_FD_163427 | JGI IMG/M metagenome (GOLD analysis project Ga0194060, IMG submission 163427) | Anoxic zone freshwater microbial communities from boreal shield lake in IISD Experimental Lakes Area, Ontario, Canada - Sep2016-L222-5m | ecosystem: Environmental > Aquatic > Freshwater >... | reverse complement strand
CATTTCCAGGACAGGCCAGCGAAAAAGATCACCGATAAACCGGCCGACAGCACCAGCACCGCCGTGCCCAGGTCCGGTTGACGCACGATCAGTGCAATCGGCAGCGCCAGCAACAAGGCCGCCACCGCGAAGTCGGACGGGCGCAGTTGGCCCTCGCGCTTCTGGAACCACCAGGCCAGCATCAGCGGCACAGCGATCTTGAGGATTTCGCTCGGCTGGATGGTGATGCCGACATTGAGCCAGCGCCGCGCCCCCTTCTTGGTGACACCAAAGATCGCCACCGCAATCAGCAGGGTCACGCCGGCCACGTACAACGGCAGCGCCAGCGCCATCAACCGCTGCGGCGGGATCTGCGCCACCACAAACAGAATGACGCCGGCCAGCAGCATGTTGCGGCCATGGTCCTCAAAGCGGCTGCCCTGGTCATAACCGGATGAATACATGGTCAGCAATCCGGCGCAGGCCAGCATAAAAATGCCAAAGGCCAGTGGCCCATCAAAGCCGCGAAACCAGGGGGCCACGCGTTGCCAGAGGGAGGGGCGCTCGAATACGACGGTCATGCGCGGATTATCCCTTGTCGCGCTCCTTTATGATGCAGCGATGCCTACCCCGCCCCCGATCACTCACCTGCTTTATCTGCACGGTTTTCGCTCGTCACCGCAGTCGGTCAAGGCGCGGCTGATGGCCGAGCGCATGCAACGCGAGCACCCTGCCCTGACCTGGTACTGCCCGCAGTTGCCGCCATCGCCGCAGGCGGCCGTGACCATGGTGCTCAAAGGCATCGCCGACTGGCCGCTCGACAGCATGGCCGTCATCGGCTCATCGCTGGGCGGGTTTTATGCGACATGGATCGCCGAACAGACCGGTTGCAGGGCCGTGCTGCTCAATCCAGCGGTAAATCCGGCACGCGATCTGGCCAATCACATCGGTGAGCAAATCAGTTGGCACGATCCGCAGGAACGCTTCTTCTTCCGGGCTGAATACGTGCAGGAATTGCGCGATCTGACGCTGCCCAGGCTCACGCAACTCGAACGCTACCTGGCCGTCATCGCCAAAGGCGACGAGTTGCTCGACTGGCGCGAGATGCACGCCCGTTATCTCGGCGCCAAACTGCATCTGATTGAAGGCAGCGACCACGGTCTGAGCGACTTCGAGCAGCATCTGCCAGTGATCTTGGCGTTTTTAGGTCTGCCCCAAGGTTCGGGAAGTTAGGGGAAAACGTCGTGCGACGGCTTATATACCGTTGTTGATTCGCGTGTGCTCTTTTGACACGATGTCGGCGCCACACAGCAGCGCGACTTCGGCAGCCAAATCCTGGTCCCGCGAAAAGATCTGAAACGTCAAACGCCTGGTTTGAGCAGAATCGCCCTGCGTCGTCACGATTTGGCAGACTGACTGAAAAGAGCCGTCGCGCAGATCCTGACCGAATCCCTCTACCTGGTATTGTCGATCGTCAACGACGATGCATTCCATCTTCTTGATTGCTTCCATGCGACAGTCCTTTGATACGAGTGAGAAGCGGCAAACGCCCTTCACGCTGGACCAACGATAGCCAATAGGGACAGCTGTTGTCTATCCCCCATTTGGGGGATATTGACGAGAAACCCAGGCTCAATAAGCCTTGCGGCCGACGCGACGATCTCTACCTGGTACCCAGCCGCCGCACCAGTTCCGCTCGCGCCGCTGTGGCCTTGGCGTAAAACTGCTTCAAGCCCTGGCACAGGTAGTTCAGACCAGCCTCGCCCTCGGGCGTTTTGATGAAACGGTTCTTGGGGCATTCGCCCCAGCACAAATCGAGATAGGTGCAGGCCTTGCAGTACCGCGGCAGCGTATCGCTTTTGGCGTAGGCGAATTTTTTTTGTTGTTCCGAAAAAGCCAGATCACCCTCGTGCACCTGCAGGATATTACCGAGCCGGTATTCGGGATAGACAAAGTGATCGCAACTGTAGAGGTCGCCGTTGTGCTCGATCGCCAGCGCCTTGCCGCAGATCTGGCTGCTCACGCATTTTTGCGCACCATGACCCAACATCTGCGAGATGACGTTCTCGAACTGGTCGACGAAGACCTTGCCGTAGTCACGGCGCCACCACTCATCCCAGATGCGGCCCAGAAAATAACCCCAATCCTCAGCCGCCACCGACCAGTCGGTCACGACCGATTCGGCACTGCCAGGCGCGGCCTGCGCGCTGCCCAGCGCTGGGAGGCGCGAGGCGTCCCAATGCCCAGGCGCCACCGCGCAAAAATCCGCTGGCTCGACGCAGGGGATGAACTGGATGATGCGCGGGCGAACCTGATCGCGCAGGAAACGGTAGACGTCGATCGGTCGTTTTGCGTTCTTGCGGTTCACCACACACAAGGCGCCAAACGGCACCTGGTACTGGTGCAGCAGGGCCACCGCTGCCATGACGCGCTCAAAGGTCGGCGTGCCGCCCTTGCTGTAGCGGTATTCGTCATGCAGAACGGCCGGCCCGTCGATGGAGAGGCCGACCAGGAAGTTGTTCTGCTTGAGAAAGCCGCACCATTCTTCATTGAGCAGGATGCCATTGGTCTGCAGGTCGTTTTCAATCGCCTGCCCGGGCTTACGGTAGCGCGTCTGCAGTTCGATGACGCGGCGGAAAAAATCCAACCCCATCAGGGTCGGCTCGCCGCCCTGCCAGGAAAAAACAACCTCGGGTCCGGTGTGCGCCTCGATGTACTGGCGGATGTGCTGCTCCAGCAGCGCCTCGCTCATGCGCGACTTTTTCGGCTGCTGCAGCAGATCTTCCTTGTGCAGATAAAAGCAATAGGCGCAGTCCAGATTGCACTGCGCGCCGCTCGGTTTAACCATCGCGTGAAAGCGGTAGAAATCGCCCTTGGGCAGACTCGGCAGTTTCAGGCTCGGGCCGTCAGCGACGGCAAGCCGGATGGGAATGACAGGCATTTGGGGCATCAGCCGTATTGGATCACGAGTGGCGCATGCGCCTGCTTGGCGGCGCACACGCGCAGCGACTCAAAAACGCCGGCTGGCGTTGATCTGCTTAACCCCCGCAGGCAAGCTTACAAAGTCGCCGTCGGCGCCAACGCGGATCGGCCCGTCATAGCGCTTCTCGGCGTCACCCAGGAAAGCCTTCTCCAAACCCGGCAGCGGCAAGGGAGGTGCAATGTGGTTGAGCAGCAGGAAGCCCACTTTCGCGGCCTGTGCCGTTTCGGCTGCCTGCTCGGGCGAGCTGTGGTAGTCGACGATGTCGGCAAACAGTTGCTTTAGTTTCGGCCGCTGCGCCTGGGCTGCGGCGTCGCCGAGCATGCCCATCAGCGGGGTCGATAGCGCTTCGTGCACCAGCAGATCGACGCCCATGGCCTCGCGAGCGACGGCAGCTGACTTTTTGGTATCACCGCTGAGCACCACGCTGCGGCCTTTGTACGTGATGCGGTAACCCACAGCCGGGTGCACCGGCGCGTGGTCAACGGAGAACGCGGCAATCTCCAGATCGCCGTCCTTGAGCAGCACGACGCGACCCGTTGGTTCAGTGGCAAAGGGCAGTGCCTTGCCACCGGTTCCGCTGGACGGCATGACCGCCTCGCCATGGTGCGCCACGCGGTAATGCTGGTCCTGCGCATAGGCCTGCATCAAGCCCGCGACGACCGCCTCAACCCCGGCTGGCCCATAAACGGGAACCGGTGCGGTATTGGATGCCGAGACCCAGCGCTGCAGCATCAATTCACCCAGACCATCGATGTGGTCGGAGTGAAAGTGCGTCAGAAAGATGGCTTCGATGCGGCCGTGGTTAAAGCCCATCTTGCCGATGTTGCGCGCGCTCCCCGCTCCCGCGTCGAACACAAATAGTCGCTTGCCCGCCACCACCAGCGTGCACGGGCCCGAGCGCTTCTCATCCGGGAAGGGCGAGCCAGCGCCACACAGACCGACGTGCAAGCCATCGGGCAGTTCCGTCAGTGCATCAATGCCGAGTTGCCGTGCCGCTATCCGCTGCACCAAGGCCACGGCCAGCGGTGCCCTGAAGGCATAGCCTGTGATGGCAAGCAGCGCGATCAACAAGCCTGCTGTCAGCAGAATATTTCGTTTATGCATCTCTATTCCTTTGTGCCATTCGCACCGTGTCAACAATCAAAACCGCTCATCTCTGCCGGGTCGCCTCGCTCACGCTACGAATACCCGTGTCAGCCGGTCCATTGAGGACCAGTAGAAATCACGGCCCCAACCCGGGCTGGGAAAGACCACGCCCTGCATCTGGCCGCCGCAGCGCACACGAGCCAGCTCAGTGCCGGATTCAATCGCCAGCAGCACGACTTCCTCGCCCCCACGGCGGTAATCGTGGATGACCAGTTCACCGGTTTGCGGGTACAGCAGCAGGTGACTGGCACAGCCAAAGGCGCTCTTGTGCCACAGCGGAGTCAAGGCCTTTGACGCAGCGTCATAACGCCAGGCCTGCAGATGGCGATTGGCCGAGTCGTAGCCGATCACAATGCCGCGTTGCAAGTCGATCAGCGGCGGATTGGTGATGCTGCCCCCGGAGAGTCCGCAAACATCGAGCAACTGGTAATCGGTGGCGTCCGAGAGCGAGACCCGTATCAGCCGGTTCGGCGTCGCGCTGACACCGTTGCCGATCATCTTGATAACGTAGCTGTGGCGTCCGTTGTCCATGAACCAGGCGTTATCGCCATCGAGTACCACGTCCCAGCCATAGCTCTGCTGGCTCTGGCCAATGTAGTCAAAGCGCCAGTCGGCATCCAACACCAGCGCACTGAGATCATCGCGCCAGTGGTAGCGAAAAATGGAGCGCACGCCCACCACATAAACCGTGTTGCCGCTGGCGCTCAGGCGCGCGATCGACGGCTCCGGACACGCCATATCAGCGCAGACCGGCTGCAGCGTCTCGGGGTCGATCACGCTGAGGGTCGCCGGGGTTTTGTCCGACAGGTTTTTGGTGACGATCAATCCGTTGTCGAGAATGACAAAGGAGTTGTAAGGCTCGTCGATAAGCAAGCGCAGCTTGGCCCGTGGCTGGCAGGCGCGGTCCAGGCGGTGCAGGTAACGGCCGTAGACGACGTAGATGTCGCCGTTGCGATGCAACGCCATGCCGCCCGGCCACATCGGCCCGCCAGCCAGACGCGGCGAGCGATCAAGCGTCTTCAAACTCTGCGCGTCAATGCGCTCAACACAAGCCGTGGTGGGCAAGCCCAACCGGGCGCGCAGCGCCGAGTGCGTGAGCAGATAGACCTCGCCCGGGGCGCCCAGCAGCGTCATGGTTGACATCCAGGTGCGACGGCTGATGCAGCCCAGCTTCTCGCCCGCACGCAAGCCCAGAGCCGCACCGGAACGCGGAATTTGCAGGCGTTGCGGTCCGCCGTCTTCACCCGGCCACGGCGTGGCCAGGTAGCCCAAGGCGCTCATGCGCGTTTGTTCCGCCGGCGCCGGTGCGCCAGGCCAAGGCCCGCGATCAGCACAGCGAGAAAGATCAGCACCGGCTTGCGGTAGAACGGGATCCAGTAGTTCACAAAACTGTTGATCATCACCTGGCGCGTCGGGCTGTAGCCCTCGGGCATGCTCAGCACACCGTGCGACTGCGCGTAAGCCGCGTAATCGCGCTGCATGGACTGGAATACATCTGGCATCTGACGCTGCAAATCCTGCGTCTCGCCCGGATCGCGGCGCAGGTCGTGCAAATGCCACTGGCCATCGCCCACCGGCACCATGTTTTGCACCAGTTTCAGATCGCCCTTGAACAGCGCCAGATTGCCCGACAACTCATAGCCGATGGCCTCATCGGCCGGGTGCACCTGCTGCGCCTGACCTTTCAGCACCGGCAACAGACTGCGTCCCATCAGGGTCTCAATCGGCTCACCCCGGTAGCTGTTGCCCGGGTGCGCGACGCCGGCCAGCTCAAGCAAGGTGGGCGCAATGTCGGTCACGTGCGTCAGGCTGCTGTGCACCTGGTTTTGCCCAGCGCCGGGCACGCCGGCGATGATCAGCGGCGTGCGGATGCCGCCCTCACCCGCATAGAACTTGTAGCCGCTCAAAGGCGAAGCCGAAGCGCTGGCCCAACTCGGCCCCGTGATGGTGTAAGCGCCCTTGTCGCCCAATTTTTCGAGGGCCTGTGAGTACTGAGTCCAGAGCCAGGGCTGGGCGTCGGTGTAGTCGGATCCCTCCGGGCCGTTGTCGGAGAGGAAGACGAACACCGTGTTGTCATAGTCACCGCTCTGTTTCAGATGCGCGATCAAGCGCCCAACGTGGAAGTCCATGGCATCGGCCATGGCGGCATAGACCTCCATGCGCCGTTCCTGGTACTGCTTGTCACTGGCGCTCAGCGCATCCCAGTTTTGCGTGCTGCCCATGGTCGCCAGCGGCGTGTCTTTAGCAATCAGACCGAGCGCAGCCGCCTTGTCGCGCCGCGCCTGACGCAGCGCCGTCCAGCCGTCCTTGTAACGCCCCTTGTACTTGTCGATGAAAGCGCGCGGCGCCTGCAGCGGCACATGGTTGGCCTGGAAGCCAACGTAGGCAAAAAACGGCTTGCCGCTGCCGGCACCTTCACGCAGGTAGCCAATCGCCTTGTCAACAAAGAACTCGGATGAGTAGTAGCTGGCCGGCATGGCCGCAGGCTTGCCGTCCTCGAACCAGCTGACCTTGTCGGTATGCGGCAGGTAGCGCTGGTTCGGCTCCCAGTTGTCGGAGCCGGTGTCACCCTGAATCAAGGAGCGGTCAAAGCCGCGCCGGTTGGGCAGGTTGTGCGGCTCGGTGCCGACATTCCATTTGCCAGCGATGGAGGTACGGTAGCCCTGGTCCTGCAGCAGACTGGCGACGGTGACGACACGCGTGTTGAGCGAGCCGAGGTAACCCGGTTTTCCCAGATGCGCCTGCGGCATGGTTTCGATCAGGTTGCCAACACCGTTGCGATGGTTGTCAACGCCGGTCAGCAGCATGGAGCGCGTCGGGGCGCAGGATGCGGCAACGTGAAAATTGGTGAAGCGCACGCCTTGCCGCGCCAGGGCGTCGATATTGGGCGTGCTGATTTCGCCACCGAAGGCGCCGACATCGGTGAAGCCCCAGTCATCCGCTACCAGCACCACGATGTTGGGCCGCGCCGGCGTAGCGGCCAGCGCAGCCACGCCGACCGTCAGCCCCATTGCCAGAATCAGTGCCCGGTATCTCATTGGTCGCATCCCGCGCTAATTGCGCCTGTCGGCCAGCGGCTTCCAGTGCAGCAGGCCGAAGAGCAGCGTCAGCAACACGCTGACGAGCAGCGGACCACGGTACTTGCGCACGTGCTTGAACATGAAGACGACTTCGAGCGCGTGCAGAATCAGCAGCACGGCCGCAACGTTTTGCATCCGGGCCGACAGATCGCTGCCAAGCAGGCCCGCCAATCCGGCCAGCGCCATCGCATAAGCAATCAGACACGCAATCTTCAAAATCAGAAACATCAAACTTGGCCTTTCAATAGCTCGTCTTCAATCGCCCACAAACGATCCTGTCCCCAGACCGCCGTCTCACGCAGGCGAAATGATGGCACGCCCCACAGTCCGAGCGCGAACAACTCCACACGATTCTGCTCGGCCACCGCGCGCCAGGCCTCATCCTTCAAAGCGGCACGCGCTGCGGTCCAGTCCAGACCGGCGCGCTCGACGATTTGGCGCAAGCCGCCATCGCTGCCAGCATCAATGCCCTCGGCCCAGACGCCGTGCATAAAGGACAACACATAGTCCTGTGCCTTACCCGCGCGTTCTGCAAAAGGAATCAGGGCCAGCCCACGCTCCGCCGGGTGCCCCACCGGATCGTTCAGGCGGCCAAAGGGAATGCCGCGGGCGAAAGCCTCGCGTGCCGCGTCCAGGCTGATGTAGCGGCGCTTCTCGGATGGCACCGGCAGCCCGCGCATGACCATCGGCAGCAGGTAGCGCAGCCGCACCGGTGTGCCGGTCAGTCGGCCCAGTTCAAACACCCGCTTGGCAACAATGGCCGAGTACGGGCTGCGCAGCGAAAAATAAAAATCTATCGGCTCCGGATCTTTCAACAAACGGGGCGTCTTCAGCTCGGCCTCAGGCGCAAACAGCAGGTCATTGACACCGTCCTTCTGCGCACCAAGCTCCTGCAGCCGCTGCTCCAGATGGTGCAATCGGTCAATGCCCCAGTACCACTCGCCAGCGTAATAAAAAGTTGCGCCAAGGTAATGCCCCAAGTCCTTGCGCAAGGCATCCGCTGCTGCCTGGTGCGCGCGTATTGCCGCCGGCGTCGATACGTCAGCAGCCGCACCATTGAGCGTGCCATTCCACAGCGCCGCTGAGAGCGCACCCGCCACGGCGACGAAGCTGCCAGCCTCTGCGGCTGCCACGAGACATGCAGCCGCACGCTGCACCGCCTGCGCTGACGGCTGCCTGCCGCTGTCGTGAAATTCCAGACCCCAGTGCCCTGCCAGCAACTGCGCATCGCGCCGGCTGTAGGCGATCAGTTTCTCGCGCTCTGGCGCGGCGCTGTCTGGCGGCGGTCCAACCACATGGACTGCAATGTCGATGTCATAGCGCGACTGCAAACGCGGCAGCACGGCCGCTGCCAGCGCGCTGTAGGGATCGTCAACCTGATGGAAGTAATGCAGTAGATGGCGCGCGCCCTTTTTAACCCGAGTGCGCTCAGCCTTGGCACGCAGCCTGAGCAGGCGCTCCCGGGAAAGAAAACGCTGACTGATGACAGGCATCAGCCAGCTTTTGATCGACATCGATCAAGCCCGTCGTTTACCAGGCTTTGACGAAACGCAACTGCAGCGCCTTGACCACAATGGCATTGCGTGCGCCGAAGGTGTCGCTGTACTGCAGATTGAAACCGGCGTCCTTGCCCGGGAGTTTGTAGGACAGGAACGGGCCGATGCCGTAACTGCGGTAACGGCTGCCGTCTGCCGGCGCGCCGACTCCCGTGTCATCGCTCACCTGCTGGGTCGTCAGCAAATTGCTGCCGAAGGCCCAGTCACCCATGACCTTGACGACGCCGAGTTCCCCATAAAGGAAGTTGCCACTGCGGTAGTCGGTGTCCTTGTTGGTGGTATTGATGCCGTATGACAATCGAGCCGCCACGGTGACGCCTGCGTCCCAGGCCGCGTCGGTGTGTTTGGGGTTGAGCGCATAGGTCACCGCAACACCCGGGCGCAGGGTGTAGAAATTGCCAAAGCCGGGGTTGGGACCACGTGTCTTGTCATAGAGGCCGGTGGGCACAAACAGGGAAACGCCGGCCGCCACCTTCAGGCGGTCCTGATGCCGCACCCAGACCATTGACAACTCGGTATCGCCAATGCCGGAGACTTCTGCGTTTTGGCTCGCCGTCGTCGCAGCGATGCCAGCTTGAACCGCCGCATTGGTTGCCGCCGCAACGCCGGCAATCGCGCCACGTGCCGCGGCCGGCAAGGCCGCTGGCGGCGTTGGTGACACGGTACCGGCAGCCTGCACAGCGACAAAGGTTCTGCTCTGTTTGATCAGAGGAACATTGATGGCAAAGGCCAGATGGCCGTCGCCATAAAGTCCCTCGCTCAGGTAGCCACCGACCAGATTGAGCTGCGTCTGTTTCTGATTGAAGTCGATGCTTCCGGCCGGAACATTGAGGGTGTAGGTTCCGTTCGGTATGGCGCCCCCGGTAGGCGTACCGGTCTGCAAGGGCAGTGCCCGGCCTGGCAAAACGATGGCGTCACCATTGCCATCCGTCACCTTGTAGATATTCAGGTAGGTCAGGCTTGCGGTGCCGAACAGACCCGGGTTGTCGGCCGACGCGGCGATTTCGCCGCCAAACGCGCCGACCGGCGGCTGACGCAACTTGGCGCTTTCAGCGGCGCTGGCGTTCATGCCAACGGCGACCAGCGCCATGCATGAAGCAACTTTGAATTTGTCGAGGCCAGGGGCGCTGCGATGTGCGGTGTTCTTCATGGGGGTCTCCGATTTTTTGTGGGCGGGAAAGCAATTCGCAAACTATTTTTGACACAGTGTTTACCCTGTGCTCCGTACATCTATGTATGGACGGGTTAATATAGCATCCACATCGAACTAATGAGTTGGGGTTTTCACTAGGTGTTGCATCTGCGACGTGAAGAAAAAAAGACAAAGGAGAGACATGGCATGAAGCCTGCAGCCAAGACAAGAAAGCGCTCCGAGACACCCCGCCTGAATCGGGAAGACTGGCTAGCCGCCGCTTTCATGGCGGTGGTCAATGGTGGCTTCGACAAGGTGCGCGTTCTGATGATCGCTGATGCGCTGGGCGTCACGCGCGGCAGCTTTTACTGGCATTTCACCGATCACGCCGAACTGGTTTCTGCGCTGCTGACGCGCTGGAAAGATCGCGAGATCGAAATCGATCGAACCCTGAAGTCCGAATCAACGGCCGACCCGCAAGCCGATCTGCTGCACCTGCTTGATGCAGCGCTGGCGCACGGCGGCACCGACCTGGAAAATATCCGTTTCGAGCTGGCCTTGCGCGGCCTGGGCCGGCGTGACCCGGTCGTTGCCAAGATGCTGGTTGAGGTCGATGAAATGCGCATGAGCCTGTTCGCGTACAAGTTTGAGCGCCTGACCGGCGACTCCAAGGCGGCGATCGAACTGGCCGCATT
>Ga0194060_10003831_pt1 | contig 10572 bp, 10 predicted proteins | sample SepL225m_MetaG_FD_163427 | JGI IMG/M metagenome (GOLD analysis project Ga0194060, IMG submission 163427) | Anoxic zone freshwater microbial communities from boreal shield lake in IISD Experimental Lakes Area, Ontario, Canada - Sep2016-L222-5m | ecosystem: Environmental > Aquatic > Freshwater >... | reverse complement strand
GGGCAAAGCCATTATCCGCTCCTTGCCGCATGCCCCGTGCGTTGTTATTTTAGAATGTAATACATCCCCACAATGACCACGAGCCCGAGGCCCATGGTAAACGCATACTGCTGCACATAGCCGGTCTGCAACTTCTTGCCGCTTTCGCTCATCCTGCCAATGGACCCGGCTAACCCGTTGATGAAACCATCGATGATCTTCACATCGCCTACGGTGTAGAGCACCTTAGCGAGTTTGTGCACCAATCCGTTCACGAAAAGGTAATTGTACGCTTCATCAACCTTGTACTTGTTCAGCAGTAGCGTGTAAAGGCCTTTATACCGTTCCGCCCAATAGTCCGGGCGCGAAGGATTCCGAACATACCACGCATAGGCGCCCCTGATACCGGCGAGAGCCACGACCACGGAAAAAACCATCAGGCCGAGTTCAAACCAGTGGCTTTCAACAGCGGCAACTTTCTCTCCATGATGGAACATCGGGGCCAGAAAATCGCCGAACCAATTCGCATGAGGAATAATCGCTGAAGGAATGCCGATCAAGCCGATGGTCGCTGAGAAAAAGGCGAGGATCATGAGCGGGACGGTCATTACTTTCGGAGATTCGTGGACATGGTGTTCAACGTCATGGTCCATGCGAGAGGTGCCGTAAAAGGTCAGATAGATCAGGCGGAATGAGTAGAACGCGGTCATGAATGCGGCGGCCACGCCGAGCACCCAAAGCCCGCGCCCGAGTGTTGACGCATTATAGGCGCTCCAAAGGATCTCGTCCTTGCTGAAAAAGCCCGCAAAGGGGAAAATGCCGGCCAGCGCAAGCGACCCGATGATGAACACGGCATGAGTGATCTTAATCTTTGACTTGAGCGCCCCCATCTTGCGCATATCCTGTTCGCCCGAAAGCGCATGGATCACGCTGCCTGAAGCGAGGAACAGCAGCCCTTTAAAAAAAGCATGGGTCGTGAGATGAAAAATACCTGCCGTGAAGGCCCCAACCCCCAGGGCAAGGAACATGTATCCAAGCTGACTGATCGTGGAATATGCGATTACGCGCTTGATGTCGTTCTGCACCAGGCCGATGGTCGCGGCAAAGACAGCGGTCAGACCGCCGACAATGGCTACGGTGTTCATCGCAGCTTCTGAGAGGGAGAAGATCGGCGCACAGCGTGCAACCATAAAGACGCCTGCCGTGACCATGGTCGCAGCGTGAATCAACGCGCTGACCGGCGTAGGGCCTTCCATGGCGTCCGGCAGCCAGACATAGAGCGGCAATTGGGCTGACTTGCCCATGGCGCCCACGAAGAGAAGCAACGCGATCAAGGTGATAACGCTGACCTCCGCTCCGAAGATGGTGTAACTGTGATTTGCAGCCTGAGTGGAAACGACCTTAAAGACCTCGACGAAGTCCAGCGTCCCGAATGTGACGAAAATAAGGAGCACACCCAGAACAAATCCGAAATCGCCCACGCGGTTAACGACAAAAGCCTTGATGCCAGCGTCTGAAGCTGATTTTTTTTCGTACCAGAAACCGATTAGCAGGTATGAACAAAGCCCAACGCCCTCCCAGCCGACGAACATAAGGAGGAAGTTATTGGCCATGACCAACACCAGCATAAAGAAGGTGAAGAGCGCAAGATAGGCAAAGAACCTGGCGTACCCCTTGTCGCCGTGCATATAGCCCACCGAGTATATATGGATAAGTGAACTGAGCGTGGTCACAACGAGGAGCATCACGGCGGTCAGCTGGTCGACCTGCAAACCTATGTTCACCGACAGCGCACCGATGGATATCCACGAGTACAGGTTCTCGTTGATTACCTCTCCGCCCAGAACATCGAGGAATGCGCTGAAGGACAGGAGGAACGCTCCAACCACGCCGGCGATGGCAAAGTAGGCCGCCTTTTCCTTCAGGAATTTCCCGAACAGCCCGGCAATCAGGAACCCGGCAAACGGCAGCAGCGGTATCAGTGCATATTTAAGCATATTCGCCCCTCGAAATATAAATCCGAAATTCTACTTTAGAAATCCTGAATAAACCGCGTAATTCCAAGTGCGTAAAAATTTGCCCGTATGGTGAGTTCAGAAATTGATGTTTCGCGTCTGGCGTTCATTACCCCTTCATGAGGTTGAAATCGTCGACATACACACTCCCGCGGTTTCGCGCCAGAAGAATGATAATGGCAAGCGCAACAGCAGCCTCGGCGGCGGCGACCGTGATCACGAAGATCACGAAAATCTGCCCGGTGAGCGACTGGAGGTAATGCGAGAAGGCGACCAGGTTGACGTTAGCGGCGTTCAGCATAAGCTCGATGGACATCAGCACGATGAACACATTGCGGCGGGTCATTACGCCAACCACACCGATGGTGAACAGCCCCGCACTCAACAGAATATACCAGGACAAGGGAATCATGAAAGCCTCCAGTTTTCATTGCGGACTCATGATCGCGGAATGCAGATCGAACTGCAACGACAATCTACGAACCGAAATCCGCAACGCAGCTATTTACTCATTCATTTTCTTCTTCGCCAGGAATACCGCTCCCACCAGGCCGACAAGCAGAATAATGGACGCGACTTCGAACGGCACGAGATACTTTGTATACAGCTCCACCCCGAGAGCAGTGACCCCCGACTCCGAAGCAGGCCGCATTAACTGATCGGTATTCGCGGGGAAATTCCCCTCCATGACGAGCAGACCGATCTCAGCAAGGATAAGCATGCCGAAGCAGATAAGCCAGGGCCAGAACCGGTTTGCGCGGGCTGCAACAGCTTCGCGATCTACGTTCAGAAGCATGACCACGAAGAGGTACAGGATCAGGATGGCGCCGGCATAGACGATGAGCTGCACCGCAGCCAGAAATTCTGCGTTCAGAAGCACGAACACTCCTGCAATGTGAAAGAAAAGGAGCAGCATGAACATGACGCTGTGGATCGGGTTCCGACGGGTGACCGTCAGCACCGCCGACACGAGGATCACCGCGGCAAAATAGAGAAATATAAGTTGTTGCACCATTACTTTTTTACCGCCTTCCCGCCCATGTAGTGATCTCCCACTTCAATAAGCCGTTCCTTGGTATAGAACGCGTCGTTGCGATCATAGCAGGCAAGCTCAAATTCGGGTGTCATCAGGATCGCCGACACCGGGCAGGCATCGATGCAGAACCCGCAGAAAACACACCGGAGCAGATCGAGCTCATACGAGTTCACCAATTTCTCATGGTCCGGACCTTCGGAGGTCACGACCGTAATGGCCTTGGAAGGGCAGACCGCCTCGCAAAGACCACAACCAATACAGGCTGCCGCACCGTTCTCATCGCGACGCATGGCATGGAGCCCGCGCGACCCGGGAATGGCTTTACGCTTGAAGGTCGGGTACTGCCGTGTGACCGCTGGAGTCAGCATGGTCTTGAGCGTTAGTGCCATGCCCTGGGCGATCTCGATCATGAAGATCGTTTTGAGCAGTTGTTTTATTTTTTTCATCGCTTTTTACTCCTCATGCTACCTGACCCTGGATTCCGACAGGGAAACTCCAGCTCATAACGATCCGTCGATTCGTTACAACCAGCCCAGTTGCTTCATTCCTGCCGTCACCAGCAGCGTGCCAAGCGACAAGGGCAGAAGAATTTTCCAGGCTATTTTCATAAGCTGGTCATAACGGTATCGGGGAAGCGTAGCCCGAAGCCATATATAGAAAAAAATGAAGAAGTACAGTTTAGCAAGTAACCAAAGCGTCGGAGGAATTGCGGCAAATCCTCTGTTCAGCAGTGCTATGGATCCGAAGTTGCCGATGGGCGTATTGGGGAGGATCTGCACGGGAAGCCATCCGCCAAAGAACATGATGCTCGCCAGCAACGACACGACGATCATGTTCGTGTATTCTGCCATAAAGAAAAGACTGTATCTGATGCCGCTGTACTCGGTAAAGTAGCCGGCAACCAGTTCGCTCTCAGCCTCGGGCAAATCAAAAGGCACCCGGTTCGTTTCGGCGATGCCGGAGAACAGATAAAGGAAAAAAGCTACCGGCCCGACCGGCAGTGCGATAATGAACCACTGTTTGCTCTGGGCATTCACAATATCGACCAGATTAAGCGATCCGGCCAGCAGCACCACGGTGAGGATCGCAAACGCCATGGGTATCTCATAGCTGATCATCTGCGCAGCGGAGCGAAACCCTCCCATCAGGGAATATTTATTATTCGAAGCCCAGCCGGACATGATCACGCCATAGGTGCCGACGCTGGCAAACGCAAGGACAAAGAGGACCCCAACGTTCAGATTTGAAACCCAGAGAGGCGCTGTGCCGTTTTGCATCAGTCCAAAGAAATTTGTGCGGGGGCCGAAGGGAATCACGACCATGGATCCAAATGCCATGATCACCATGATGATCGGGGCAATGATGAACACCCACTTGTCCGCCTTCGCGGGAATGATGTCCTCTTTCATGATCAGCTTCACCGCATCGGCGATAGGCTGCAGGATCCCGTGCCAGCCTGTACGCATGGGGCCAAGCCGCCCCTGCATATGCGCCAGCACCTTGCGCTCCATCAACTGCAGGTACACGGAGTTGGCCAGGATGAAAGCAAGCAGCACCGCAATGGGTATGACCAGCGTATAGACAATATCAAGGATCTGGTTCAGATCTGGCATGTTCCGCTCCTACACTTCGGCCTTAAGGTGTCTGATGGTTCCGATTTCATGTGAACGCGTAATCGTCATCCCGGACGAGAACAACTGTTTTTCAGCCATGATCACTTCTTCCTTCATGATCGTTTCTGAAGCAAGCGACAGATCAACATCCGTTCCGGCAAGCGGGGACTTTTCAACCGCCCAACAGGACCCCGCGTCAACGCCGGCATAGAGCGGCACTGCAGCCCGAATCTCAGCCAGGATGTCCCGGGCGGAACCGTATTCCAGGGATCCTCCCATTTTTTTCGTTACCTCAAGCAGAATTTCCCAATCGGGCCGTGCTTCTCCCAAAGGCTCCTCTGCGCGATTGATCTGCTGCAGCCGCCGCTCAAGGTTCGTGAACGTCCCGCTTTTCTCAACATAACTTGCGGCGGGAAGCACGACGTCCGCTATTTGCGCGGTCTCTGTCATGAAAATATCCTGCACCACGAGGAAGTCAAGCTTCTCGAAAGCCGGCTTGAGGCCAGGATCGCTGCCAATCGGATCGTCACCCATGACATAGAGCGCATTTAGTGAACCATTCGCGATTGCCCCGATCATCTCAACTGCATTTTTGCCCGCTGTCGCAGAAAGGACCGCATTCCAGGCACCGGCAAGTGAAGCAGTGGTTTCAGGGCTCACCTTGCGATACCCGGGATAATAATCAGGAAGCACTCCCATGTCCAGAGCTCCCTGGAGGTTGCTGCGGCGCACCAGTGGATAATAGGTAACATTTTTCAGAAAGCCCGCAAGCTCCTTGATACGCACACGGTCCCTGTCCGTAAGTTTTGAGGGCAGGATAATAGCAACACTTCCAGCTGCCTTGAGCATTTCCGCGGATTGCTTTGCCTCGCTGCTTCCAGATGCCGAGGACAGTGCGGTGAGCAAATCCTGCACCCCGGCCTCGGCGGTCTGGGGAAGAACGAACGATGCCACTCGGTTAAACTTATTGAAACCGTCATTCACCAGAATCAGCTTGCGTCCTTTACGATTGACCGCACGCACGATCTCGATTCCTGTCAGCGGATTTACCTCTCCCACTTCCTTATCGAGCAGGAGGATCACATCATGGCTGCTAATCTTGCCAATTTCCCCGCTGAAGAAGGTCGTACCCAGCCCCTTCGGTGCCTTGAGCCTCGCGAGCAAATCCACATTGTTCGTTCCGACGACGGTGCGCATGAACTTCTGGAACAGATAATTGTCCTCGTTCGTTGTCCTGACGGAACCGAGGCCGCCAATGCTGTCGGCTCCGCTCTTACCCTTGATCACCTTGAGGTTGGTCGCCACCATTGCCAGCGCTTCATCCCAGGTGCAATCGACAAGCTCATTGCCGATGCGCATTTTCGGTGTCGTAAGACGATCGGAATGATGCACCGCATCCCAGCCGAACCGTCCCTTGACACAAAGATAATTGTCTTTTGCCGGGCTCACCCGCATGATCCTGCTGTCGCGCGTCTCGAGCGTGGTTGTGCAACCACAGCCGCAGTAGTTGCAGACCGACTTTGTTTCCTCAAGATTCCAAGACCGGGCTTTATATTTGAACTGGCGGGTCGTGAGTGCACCCACCGGGCAGATCTCGACGCATTCGCCACAGAACTCGCAGTCGAGCGGCCGGTCAAAATCGGTGCTGATCCGCGCCTTGGTGCCGCGGCGGGTAAAGGCCCACTCCCCAACACCATTCTGCTCGTCGCAAATCCTGACGCACTTGCCGCAGAGAATACAGCGGCTGATGTTGCGCTCGATAATTGCACTTTCGTAATCCGGCGGCAGGTAGCCCTTCTCGTGATCGAACCTGCTCGGGCCGAGCCCGTACTCGTGGGTGAGGTCCTGAAGCTGGCATGCTCCGGCCTTGTCGCAAACCGGGCAATCGAGGGGATGCTTGATCAATAACAGTTCAAGCACCATCCTGCGTGCAGTGATGATCTCCGGCGACGTGGTATGGACCACCATATTGTCGCCGGCCGGAGTCGTACACGATGGCGTAAACCGGCGCGGCGTTCCCTCAACCTCCACGATGCAGATCCGGCAGGCGCCGAACGGATGGAGTTTATTGTCATGGCACAGTGTCGGCACCCGCGACCCGGCCGCAGTTGCGGCCTCAAAAATGGTCGATCCCAGGGGCACTTCTACTTTTTTTCCATCAACCGTAACCGTTATTTTCTGCATGATTTTTACCTTTTAAGAAGCAAAGCGTTATTGCTCCTACCTTCGAAGCACTCTTTTTATTGTTCCTGACGCCTTCGTGCCGTGGCGAAGTTGGTGTTAATCGATGGACCAGAAACGACACGCTTTGATGCAGGATTTACACTTGGTGCACTTCGCGGGATCTATGTACGCAACCTGTCCTTTTTCCCATACAAGCGCGCCTGCGGGGCAGGCTTTGAAGCACTGTCCGCATTTTTTGCATTTGTCCTTGTCAACGACAAATTTAACAAGAGCCGTGCAGACCCTTGCAGGGCAACGGTGCTCCTTGATGTGTGCCTCATACTCGTCGCGGAAATATTTGATCGTGGTAAGCACCGGGTTGGGCGAGGTCTGTCCAAGCCCGCAAAGCGAGGTGTCTTTTATCTGCTGGGAAAGCTCGAGCAACAGCTCGATATCTCCCTCCCGGCCTTCGCCAAGGGTAATGCGTGTCAGTATCGACAGAAGCGTCTTGTTTCCGATGCGGCAGGGCACGCACTTGCCGCAGGACTCGTCTTCGGTGAACTCGAGGAAGAACTTGGCCATGGCCGGCATGCAGGTGGTCTCGTCCATCACCACCATGCCGCCCGAACCCATGATCGCTCCTGTTTTGTTGATATTTTCATAATCCACAGGAGTATCGATGAGCGAGGAAGGAATGCAACCTCCCGACGGTCCGCCCATCTGCACGGCCTTGAACTTGCGGTTGTTCTTCATGCCGCCGCCGATGTCGTAGATAACGGTCTTAAGCGGGATGCCCATGGGCACTTCGACAAGCCCGATATTGTTCAAAGCGCCCGAAAGCGCAAACACCTTTGTGCCCTTGCTCTTTTCGGTCCCCAAACTCGCGAACCAGTCCGCGCCATTCAGGATAATGGGCGGTATATTTGCAAAGGTCTCAACATTATTGAGCACTGACGGCCGCTGCCAGAGGCCCTTCACCGCGGGGAACGGCGGCTTGGCACGAGGCATGCCGCGCTTGCCCTCGATAGAGGCCATAAGCGCAGTCTCTTCTCCGCAAACAAAGGCGCCGGCGCCCTGATAAATTTCAATATCGAGGTCGAACCCGGTGCCGAGAATATCCTTGCCCAGAAGCCCGTTCTCCTTGGCCTGTTCGATGGCGAGTTGGAGTCGGTGCACCGCAAGCGGGTATTCCGCCCGAACATAGATGTAACCATAGTGAGCATTGATCGCCTTGGCGGCAATGATCATGCCTTCGAGCACCGAGTGGGGATCGGCCTCCATGATACTCCGGTCCATGAACGCGCCTGGATCACCCTCATCGCCGTTGCACAGGATATACTTGATATCACCAGAAACGCGTGCGCAAAGCTCCCACTTGAGCCCGGTCAAAAAGCCGGCGCCGCCTCTGCCGCGAAGGCCGGATTTCTTCATTTCAATGACAATCTGATCGGGCGTCATCTCCGTAAGCGCCTTGGCAGCCGCCATGTAACCGTCGCGCGCAATATACTCCTCAATCTTCTCGGCATCGATGAGGCTCCGGTTCCGGAGCGCCCGGAGCACCTGGTGCTTGAAGAACGGGATATCGTTCATCACGGGAATCGTGTTCTTCTCCGCAGGCGGCGTGTAGAGAAACTTCTGGACCGGCCGGCCTTTGATGAAATGCTCGTCTACGAGATGCGGCACATCTTCGGGCTTCACCAGCTGATAGAAGATGTCCTCGGGGTAGACCACCATGACCGGGCCCTTGGCGCAGAACCCGTTGCAACCGGTCAGCACTATCTTGACCTCTTTCTGGAGGTTGCGCTTGATAAGCTCGGACTCGAGCGCATCCTTGACCTTGAGGGATCCGTTTGCAACGCAACCGGTACCCGCGCAGATCATTATGTTTGAACGGTATGTCGTCTCCACAGTTACTCCAGTAAGCAGTTTAAACGGTTTGAACAGTTCAAACGGTTTAAACCGAAGTTATTTAATATGTCGTCTCGTGCCCGGCAACCAGAGCATATTCCTTGACCGGCCTGCCCGCCACGACATGTTCAGCAAATATTTTGCGCATCTTCTCATCCGTCAGGGCGGTATATTTTATCGGCGGTTCACCGGTGGTCTCTATGGTCGTCATCGGTTCCTGGCTGCATAGGCCGGCGCATCCCGAGGTCGTGATCGCCACATCCTTCAGATTGGACTTTGCCAGCTCTTCCATGATGGTATTCATGATGCCCCGGGCGCCGGCAGCGATCCCGCAGGTTCCCATATGCACGGTAATCCTGACCCTGAATCCGCCCTCGCGAAGCCCTTGATGATAGTCTTGCTTGATCTTTTTTAAATCAGTGATCGTCAGTTTTGCCATAGACCCCCCAGAGGGGAAATCCTAAATTCAAATATCGAAATGCAGGACATTTCGTTTATCTCGATATTATTTGAATGTCGGATTTCGAAATTGCCCTAATCGTATTTCCTGATAATGTCCATTACCTTCGTTGCAGCCACATCGCCATAGGTGTCCTGCCCAATGACCACAACCGGTGCAAGGCCGCACGCGCCAAGGCATCGCACTGCCTCGAGGGAATATTTCTTGTCCCTGGTAATCTCCCCGACCTCGAGGCCCAGTTCAGCCTTGATCTTCTCGATGATTTCCTCGCTGCGCTTTACATAGCAGGCCGTCCCGAGGCAGACGCGGATCACGTGTTTGCCGCGCGGAACAAGCGTAAAGTACGAGTAGAACGTGGCCACACCGAAAACCACGCTCGGCGACATGTTCATCCCTTGTGCAATGTAACGCTGCACGATATGCGGAAGATACCCGCAAACCTCCTGCGCCTGTTGAAGCACGGGAATAAGCGAGCCGGGCTTGTCCTTGTATCGGTCAATGATCGCGTCGATCTTTCGATACATCTCTGGCACGATGACTTCATTATTTGTAGCAGTAGGTTCCACAGCCGCTTCTGTACTCATCATTAACCTCTTCAGCTCATCTGATGAAATTGTTTATCGGATCCGTATGCCGTCTTTCAGCATACCCCTGAGTGCCTCAAGCACTGCTGAACTGTTGATCGGAACGCCGTCCAAATCGTTCTTTATCTCTGCGGTGTCAAGCCTGAAAATATTCCCCTCATCACGTTCTTCGTACACAATGTCCAGTTCAGGATGGCCTGCGATGATCATCAACAGGGTATCCGCCATTGCGCCAACCATTGGCCGGTCAAGGTGGTCCCACTGAAAGGTGACCGTCAGCCGGGTGCCCCTGCCGGGCGCTGACTCGATCGTTAGGCTGCCGCCTGCCTGCTCAGCGGCCTGGGCCAGAAGCGGAATTCCGAGGCCCGTTTTTTTATGTTTCGTTGTGAAAAAAGGATTCCGCACCCTGGCAAGCGTCTCTTCATCCATCCCTCTTCCGTTGTCAATCACCAGAATCTTCAGAAGGTCCTGTGCGCGGTCCCGGTTTACCAGTATTTCAATTCTTTTTGCGCTGGCCCGAAGCGAGTTCTCGGCAATATCAAGGATATGGAGCGAAATTTCTTCCATCGCCTCAGCACTCGGCCTGCCTGCCGTCTTTTCCGGCAAGGGCTTTTTTAATCTCGGCAACCGTGCCGTCTTCCAGCAGAAAGGTGGTAAATCTCTTCCCCATATCTGCGGGGCAGTGAGCATCCGAACTCGTGACCACTGGATATTTCAGGCAATCAGGGAATCGATTTCGTGCCGCGGCAATATTTGAGTTTGCCGAGACCTCCACTGCGTCCAACACCAGCGTATCAGGGATGAATCCCAGTTG
>Ga0194060_10003830_pt1 | contig 10572 bp, 10 predicted proteins | sample SepL225m_MetaG_FD_163427 | JGI IMG/M metagenome (GOLD analysis project Ga0194060, IMG submission 163427) | Anoxic zone freshwater microbial communities from boreal shield lake in IISD Experimental Lakes Area, Ontario, Canada - Sep2016-L222-5m | ecosystem: Environmental > Aquatic > Freshwater >... | reverse complement strand
GATCCGCGACCGGGAGTTGATTGTGTTAATCCTGCAAATCGGGCATCGCCGCGAAGTGTATCGTTAATTAATGAATCCCCACCGCGTTTCCGCATGAGGCCGTAATGAAAGGTGGCGTTCGACGTCCCCGGCGAACGCATTGGCACCCATTGTAGGCCTTCCCGGAAAATGCAGCCGCCGGGGACGTCGGCTGCCACCTGGTGGAAACACAAATGGGTGTCCCGAATTGGCGCCCTACCGTCAGAGGACCGCCGGCTCCAGTTCGATTTTAGGGTGTTTTGGAGCCGGCCGTCTCGGCCGGTAGTGAGCGTGGTGCCCTCCGAAGCTTAAGTCCGACAGGCCACTAGGCAACCTACGGAAAAGCCCGCGTATGGGCGCATGCGGGTCTTCCGGTTTGACGTGATGCCGGAGCCTGGCCAGTTGAATGGCAGCAGGCAAAAGACCCGTGGGTACGTGCGCGTGGGTCTTGCATGACCGGCGGCACCTCTCTCCACAGGCGCCGCTTCATCGATCTGAAACGTTTCAGATGACAAAATCGACGTTCCCGGAACCGGCGCTACCGGCGTCGGCGATAACCAGTTCAGAGATGGCGCAAAGGTGGCGTTCGACGTCCCGGCGAACGCAAGGTACATTTTAAGGTCTCTCTATTGACCTGCAGCCGCCGGGGACGTCGGCTGCCACCCGGCTGAAACACAAACATGGTCCCCAATGGCGGCGAAAAAGCCCGCGTATGGGCGCATGCGGGTCTTCCGGTTAGACGTGATGCCGGAGCCTGGCTGGTTGAAGGGCAGCGGGCAAAAGACCCGTGGGTACGTGCGCTGGGGTCTTGAACTGGACAGGCGGCCCCCACCTCCACAGGCGCCGCTTTATCGATCTGAAGCGCTTCAGATGGCAAATTGAGATACAAACAGGTGCCTGTCCCGGATGGCCAAAAGGTGGCGTTCGACGTCCCCGGCGAACGCAAGGTCCATTTTAGGTCTCTCTATTGACTTGCAGCCGCCGAGGACGTCGACTGCCACCTGGCGGCGATGTGCGAGCCATCTTTCTCCCGGCTTTCAATGTGGGAGGGGCGCTCCGCGCCGCGACAGGTTCACATGCGGGCAAAAACCATTCCGGTCATTCTCCCGTTGTACGGAGGACGAATGCGGTCCCCTCGTTGTCACCCTGATCCCTGACCGTAACCGTATTCTCCCCGCCTAGCCGTGTCCCCTGGTAGAGTGCCGACATCGCGCCGCTGGCGCTGATGGTCCCACGTTCCGGATTACTCACCGACCATCGCAGCGGCAAGGCCAAAGCCGTATTCGTGCCGCTGGCAGAAGCCGTAAGCACCACTGTCTCATAATCACTCGTCAAGGTTTTACTTGCCGGGTCGATCGTGATCACATTGTCTGTTGTCTTTGTAGACTCACAGCCCACAAGCGCCAACCCCGCCACAACCACCGTCACCATGCCTGCCAAAAACCATGTGCTTACTTTTTTCATTATCAGTCTCCTTTTATCGTCATGCTGTTAAATCTGAACCAATTCAATAAGGGTATAGTTTCCAATCAAATATTTCTTTGTAAATGCCATTGGTGCCACTTTGTAGCCCAGGCAACCCTGGCGGCTGGGTGGCTTGGTTACGGATTCGTTCATCGTATTTTACAATCATTTGATAGTGGCGGAAAACCGTATTGGTCGCCAAAACGGCACTCGTCAACGCATCTACCCACCGGTTTGTTCCAGATTTGAACCAAGCAGCCCGGGCTAGGCCATTTGTAGTATACCAATCGCGATATACATTTACCTGATTCATCGCAGCATAGTTCCCGAATACTTGGAACCCTGTTGAAGGCTCAGCCTGTAGCGTCGGAGTACTGGCCGAAATATTATAATTAAAATTACTGGCCGCAAGCATATAGGCATCCGCCGTATATAATGTCCCATACTCTGGGTCTCCAAAATATACGTTCCCGCCACTTATCAATTTTCCAGAAGAATTATAAGTGCCGGCCGCAACCAGTCCCAACAAATCACTCCCATTATTTCCTGTAGCATATTTCAAGTTATCACTGATATGAATATCGGCAGTAGCTGCAATTGTTGCCGTTCCACTTATCAGAAATCCATAGGTCGACGCACTATTAAACCATACATGGCCATCTACATAATACACTTGTCTTACCCCAAGTCCTAGGGGCGTCGCGGCTGTTTTCGCTGTGCCGAGGACAAAAGTTAGAGGTTCAAAATAATAGTCATCTCCCGTCGTGCTGCTATTTCTGGCCGCCCGATCACTTGGATTCTTCTTAACGACATTCCGCAACGGATGCCCAACAGGAAGCCGTCCAGCACTATCCGCCCCATGATCCAGGAACTCTTGTGCAACATTCCATGTATTGTTTGCCGCGTAATTCGCATCCAACAAATTAGGAAGAGCATTGGTCGGCGAGTTTGGATAACTCCCTCCGCGAATAGTCGCCGTAGGCGCATTCGATATTGTACCTGTAGCCCTCACATCCCCAAGAAGACCATAGGTATTAGGTGCGGGAGCGTTACTGACAATGCTCTGTTCGTAGAATTTGACATCCCCGTTGGCAAAAACATCACCCATTAAAATATCACGACCACCGACATCGCTGGCGTCGGGAACTCCAGTTCCGCGAAGCGCGAACGTCCAAGGATTCCCTGAAACATTAGCCCCATAGATAACCTTTTCGTAGATAGTGGGCAACACCGCGAACCTGAACCGTATTTTCTGCTCCACACCCAGCACTGTGCCAACGGATTCCACAAGGTTTGAAGTCGAAGAAATTATCGTTACCTGAACCTGCCCATCTCCCAATAAATAGGTAAAACCAGAAAAATTCGGAGTCACGGAGGCAGCCCTCCCCTTGTAACGCTGTACCCCGGCATCTGCCAACCAAAACGCCTTGACCGAATTTAGATACCGGGAAGTTTCCAGAGCATTCATGGTTGCAGCCGAAATTAATGAAATCCCCAAAATAGATACTGCCAAAACAAAAACCATGACCAGCCCGAGAGCCATACCTTGCCGACTCCTCGGCCTACGGGCTTGCTTCTTCAATACATTAACGAGCTTATTCATAATCACCTCCTGACATCACATTTCGCGAATGAATAGCAACAACGACTTAATTTCGGAAAAAAGCCTTACAATCAACGCGCAGTGAATCATTCGTGTTATTCAACTCCAGTGTAATAGCCATGGAATTAGTGGCGCGAATAACCAAAAAGTTCGTGACCCACCCCGATGACAACAGTATTTTGTTGCCTACACCTCGTTCATACACCAGATTTTTGCCGGATGCATTGGCCACCAAAGAGTTGTCAGCACGGTAAATGGAAAGGTAGCTAGGGCTTAAGTTTGTAACCGTAAAAACCCAGTTCGATGCCCCTTCCGCCGGAACACTTACTCCAATGCGACTCGCCGTCCGAGCTAACTTATAAAACGCCGGCACCGCAACCCGTATATCTCCTTGCAGTTTGGCCATAGACGACTGCCGTTTGATGGCACGAATTGTCGATTGCAGCACCACTCCCGCAGTCAAAACCAAGATAGCCGTCACTATAATGGCGACGATCATCTCAATAATGGTGAAACCCGTATTGTTATCACTCCGCTTCATGTACCTCCAGGGGAACGGTAAGTTACCAAGTCCACAGTGCCCCCATTTTTACGATACTCAACACTGACGGATATCTTGATACAATTATCCCCATTATTATTCGCATTCTCGAAAGAAGTTATCATTTTAAAACCCGAAATATTATTCAGCGAGATAAAGGTATTGGAACTGGTACCCACCGCATTCAAAACATTGGAATAAGCCCACTCGTGAACCACTTTTTCCAACTGCCCGCTCGCTGCCTCTATCGCGGCCCGCTTATATTTCTGCGTTCCCACATCGATCTGCCCTCTTTCAACAAGTGCTCCTCCTGCAATGGCCAGAATGCCAAGGATCACCACAGAAATAAGAATCTCAACAAACGTCATCCCATCGCGGAATGCGTTCTTTTGACGATTGAGCATCACATCCCACCCCCACCTCTGTACAGCCTCACAGTCTCCCGACGTCCGCTTTTGCTGATCACGGTGACCTTGTCTACGCCGATGGCTTCAATCTTGAAACCATCCACCTCGTCACCCACGCCAAACACCCCCCGATCGGTCATGATCATGGGCAAGTTCTGCTCCCGAACGATTCCTGTCAAACGAAATGATACCTGTGGCTCAGCCTCAACTTGACTGGCGGCTGGCTCCGTAAACGGTACCCGGTTCTGAAGATTTTTCAGAGATAACAGGCTCACAGGCTCGGTCGCCCATGATTTTACTCCTGCAACCGCCTTGTCCAATTTCACCCCGACAGCCTCCGCTGTGGCCGGAATAATTGGGCTCACCTGCCCCACTCCACTGTCTCCATTGTGATCGGCCACTACTCGCGACATCAGGACCAAATCCACCGCACAAGTTGTTTCCGGAGTCAGTTGGGTTGTCTTAAGACTGACTTGAACGGCACGAAAACGGCGCTCCGGTTGCTCTAAATAATCCAACATGGCTATCAGCGAGGTGAGCGGCCCCTCTCCGCTCAAAGTCAATTTATAGTCTGTCCAAACACCTGCCTCGGGACCAACTTGTTTTTCCACGTTTTCCGAATGAATCGTGAAGCCATTTTTCTGCGCCGCGTCACTGACACATAAGGACAGGTCGGCAGCCATATCCTTTGCCACTCCCGGAACAACAAATGGTTTCAACGCTTTATGTGCCATACCGGTTTTCTGCTCCAAAACAGGAATCAGATTCATCAAACCGGCTCTTTGTGCCAGACGTCGCGCCTGACTGTGTCCATAGATGAAACCTGTAAGGAGCATGGCAACAATAACCACAGGCGGCAGTCCGAGACAGATTGCCAGTTCCCAATGACCAGTTTTAACCTTGCCAGAACTCATTTTGAATTCCTCTCCATCGCTCCCGCAAACCGCCAATTCAGATACTCACGCCCTTCCAAGTTGGACCGGGCACTGTTCTCCGAAGTGATCTGGCGAACCAGGTTCGTCAGCAGCACTGAACCCTCCCAACGTGAAATCAAACTTGGCATGGTCAAGCCGGCCTCTTGTTTCATGGTTACCGGCACATACACCTCAAACTTGACAGTCCCCTCTGCGCCATCCAAGGTCAGTCGCCCCAAATTCACACCTTGCGGCAACGCTTCCGCAAGCCCCAACACAATGGCCGCCGCCGATTTCTGCCCCATCATGTTGAACTGAGTGACCGCATCCAAAGTGGCTGTCAAACCGGCCGCCTCTGCAGTCACCTTCGTTAAGCACTTATCCATATTCTGAACACCGGGTCGCTGTCGCAAAAACCGGCGTTCCGCCTCATCCATCGCCCTGGTCTGCGACCGCAAATTCACAATCGACACCGTCAGGTAATACGCCGAACCAGCAATCACTGCGACGGCCACAGCCAAATAGGAGAAAACCCAACGGAACAAACGCCGCCTTTTCTCAAGCGTCAAGACCTGTTCGCGGGCCATATTCAGGTGATACATTGCCATGTTATGCTCTCCTTAAAGCCAACCCGAGAGACGGCACCAACAGGGAGGCACTACCCGCAAATTCGGCCAACTTATCCTTTACTGCTTGATCCTTGAAGGACATAACCTCCAGCGGATTCCAGACCTCCACCGGCAATTTCAAATCCGCTCTCAAACGTTCAATGAACGCGCTCGATGCAGGAACCTCACCCGTCAACAAAACACGTTTTGCACTATCCCAATCCAGCTTAAACTCGCTGTATTTCAGCACATCCCGTATATTTTCACTAAGAAAGCCGGGAGACTGCTCCCACGTTGAAGCCCGGCAAAATACAGTATAGGGATAAATGCCACCCAATTTCCGCATTACAATCACGTCGGCTGAATGGGGCGACATGTTCACCAGACACACCGATGATTCTCCGGCTTGATCATCCAATAACTCGAAGAGATTAGCCACTGCCATGGCTCGTACATCCACGATAACTGGATCCAGCCCTGCCAGCGCCAGAATGGTCAGCTGCCGCTCCACATCCTTGACCTGTGCCGCAGCCAGGACCCCTTCGATCATGGCATGTCCCGCCACAGGGCTTCCCATGGCCTGCTCTTGCACATGCCAATCCACCGACAATTTATCCCGCGTCAGTTGCATGGCCTCTTCCGCCTGCAAGGTTAATGCCGACTTCAATTCCGAGGCTGACATCATCGGCACCTTAAAATAGCGCATCACCATTGATGAACTCCGAAGCGAGACGCAAACCATTTTGGTTGGCATCCGGACCGAATGCCAAAAATGTTTGAGTGTCGCGGCAATATCCTTCTCTGAGGCGGAGGCATCGTAGGGAACCCACCCGGCATGGGTGATAACGGGAAGGCCATTCTCTTTCTGGACCACCCGGGTGGCCGTAATATGGCTATCCCCCAAATGGACGCCGGCAATATCGGATGTTGACCAACTGATCACAATAAATTCTCCAAGTCTATCACCCTCACCCTAGCCCTCTCCCCTGAAGGGAGAGGGAATCCAATCAATGAATACCCTCACCCGAGCCCTCTCCCCTGAAGGGAGAGGGAATCCAATCAAAGAACACCCTCACCCTAGCCCTCTCCCCTGAAGGGAGAGGAAATCCATACTCTTCTTCACCCTCGCCCCTTGGGGGAGAGGGCTGGGGTGAGGGGTATTCACGTCCATCCTAGCTTACTGCAACATCGTCCCGCCCCAAGTAACCACATTGTTAACATTGGACATGATCAACGTACTGCCAACAGGTGAGACTGATGCCTTCGACGAAGTCACGGTAATCACGGAGTTTGAATAACCCGTTCCTGCGTATGCATAGTCGCCATACGTAAAGTAGGTTCCTTCAAAGTCACCCGCGACCAACCCTTTAATATCCCCCTTAACAGACGGAGCCGTTGCGCCTTCGGCCTCCATGACCCGCACCATCGTCTTAATAGTACTGCAACCCGCCTGAGCCTCAGTCGCCTGAGCCTTCTTCTTATTACCCGTCATTAACGGGATAGCGACTGCGGCCAGAATGGCCACAATAATCGCCACAACCATCAACTCAACCAATGTAAAACCCGCTTTATTCTTCCTGTTCATTGCATTCTCCTTTTTGTTTTCCTACTTAGTTTATTCCCTACCAAAATTACGCAGAACCTCAATCAATAACCGCCACTTTCCACCCGTCACCTCCTTTATTGATTGTTCAATAAACACCCTGTTCTTCCCCTGCTCACTGCCTACTGCCCACTGCCCACTGCCCACTGACTCCTACCTCATACTGCCTGCCGAGCTGAACACCGGCAGATAAATCGCCATCACGAGCAAAAGAATGAGCCCACCGAATACCGCGATAATTATAGGCTCCATAAGCGAAATGGCCACCATAATCGTGCCCTCCACCTGGTCCTCATAAACATCCGCCACCTTCGTGAGCACCTCGGGGAGACGCCCCGAGGACTCGCCCACACCGACCATCCGGGCCACTAATCGTGGAAACACTTTTTTATCAAGGCTGGACGCAATACTGTTTCCTGCCATGATACGGTCCCGGGTGGCCTTCATGGACGCCTCCATGACCTTGTTCCCCAGCACCTCAGATGCGATTTCGATGGCCGTCGCAACGGAAACGCCGCCCGCCATCATGATACCGAAATTCCGGCAAAACCGGGACACTGCCAATTTGCGGATAATATCCCCCACTACCGGCAGACGCACCAAAACCCCGTCAATTTGTAACCGCCCAAGCGGAGTCGCCGCATACATGATACTCAGAACAATAGTGGCCACTATTCCTAGAAAAATCCAGAGGGTATTATGAATCACGAACGTGTTCACTTTGAACACCACCATTGTCAGTTTCGGCAAATTGCTCCCATACCCTGCAAAGATCTCCTGGAATTGCGGCAATACAAATATCGTCATAATCGCCGAAATCAGAACAAAGAACCCTCCAATAAACATAGGATATGCCAATATGCTTTTGATCTTGCGGGCTAGCCGATCACTTTTCTCCATGGAATTCGCCAGATAATTCAAGGTCTCAGTCAAACTACCCGATTCTTCAGCCGTCCGGATCAAAGCGACGAATAACCGGTCAAAAACCTTAGATTCGCCCACAATCGCCTGCGAAAAAGGGGCCCCATCATCCAGATTTTTTATTACCCGTTCCAACACACGACGGAATGCCACATTTTCAAAGTCCGCCGTGATGGATTCCAACGACTCCCGGAGCGGAATACCTGCACCGACCGAAATAGAAAGCTGTCGGCAGAAAATAGCCTTCTCGGCCTTTGAAATACGCCCGAAAATCAAACCTTTTTTCGCAGTGACCTTCTCGAGTTCGAGCCCGCCAACCCCGACCCCCTCATCGCTGATATCGGTCACGGTAAGGCCCCGTTTATGCAACTGCGAAAGCGCCTCGAAGCGTGATGAGGCGGAATAGACTCCCGCCACTTCACGTCCGTTATTGTCTTTTGATGTATATCGATAATCCGGCATACTTAGTCTCCCGCACACACACTCATGACTTCTTCAATGGTTGTGACCCCATTCTGCACTTTTCGCAACCCGTTCATCGCCAGAGGGATCATCCCGAGGTCCATCGCCTTGCGCCGCAACGCCACCGCACCGGTTTCGGCGATGACCATTTCCTTGATCGGATCCGTCACTTCCATGTATTCGAAAATCGTCGTCCGGCCGCGATACCCGGTATTCAGACATTTCGCACAACCAGCACCGCGGTAATAGGTCCAGCCGGCGGCTTCCGGGAGGATACTGGTGGCATAGGCAAGCGATTCCTCATGCGGCGGCTCAGCCTTCTTGCAATGCGGACAGATGACCCGCACCAGCCGCTGGGAAATCACCAGCTTCATGGTCGACGCGATCAGATAAGGTTCAATGCCGATATCCTTCAGCCGCCAAAGCGCCGAGGGAGCATCGTTGGTGTGCAGGGTGCTCAGCACCAGATGGCCCGTCAGGGAAGAACGCATCGCGATCTGGGCCGTTTCAAGATCCCGGATTTCCCCGATCATGATCATGTCGGGATCCTGCCGCAGAATGGCCCGCAACGCCCCGGCAAAATCCAGCCCGATCTTGGGCTTGATCTGCATTTGATTGATGCCGGGGATCAGGTACTCGATCGGATCCTCAACCGTCTGGATGTTCCAGGCCGGATCCTTTAGGAAATTAAGCGCGGCATAAAGCGTGGTGGTTTTTCCACTCCCCGTGGGGCCGGTAACCAGAATGATGCCATTCGGCGACTGAAGTATTTTCTGGAACTGCTTGAGCATGACCTCATCCAGGCCAATATCCTTCATATCCACAATCAAAGCCAGTCGATCCAGGATCCGAAGCACCAGTTTTTCCCCGTGGGCCTCAGGCAGAGAGGACACGCGGACATCAATGATCCGGTCGTTAACCTTGAATTTAAACCGGCCATCCAACGGCAGGCGCCGTTCGGCGATATCCATGTTGGAAAGAATCTTGATACGCGTCGCAATCGCCTGATACAGCGCTTTGGGGGGCGGTGTGATCACCCGCAAGAGGCCATCCACACGAATCCGCACGGTGACATCTTTTTCGCCGGGCTCAAAATGAATGTCACTGGCACGATCCCGCACCGCCTGCATGAGCAATAAGTTAACAAACTTGACCACGGGGGCATCATTGGCCAGAACGATCAATTGATCGTCGTCACCCCGGGAGTCGAGTTCCGCGCCCGTCACCACTTCCGGCGGCAATTCGGCAATATCCTGCAACTCCCGTTCCAGATGGGCTTCCTGGCGATAGAACTTGTCGATCATCGCCCGGATCCGGTCTTCTGAACTGATCGCCTTGCGGATCTCCATGCGCGTCAAAGAACGGACCGTGTCAATCGCCTCGACATCCAGCGGATCCTTCATGACCAGCGTCATGGCCAGACCTGCTTCCTTTTTGACGGGGATCAGGCAATACCGACGCGCCACGGTCTCGGGGACCAGTTTAACCTCCGACTTCTCCAGCCTGAAATCGTCGTTGAGTTCAAAGAAAGGAACACCCAATTGATCAGCCAGAGCACGGGCAAGGTTATCCGCCGAGATATAGCCCAGTTCCGACAGCACTTCACCAAGCATCCTGCCGGTCTCTTTTTGCCGTGCAATTGCCTGTTCAAGCTGGGGCTCTGTGACCAATCCCTTTTGCAGAAGGATCTTACCTAGTTTTGACTCAACCATAATTTCTCCACAATCCCGCCCGAGAGCACCCTCACCAGTTGTCAATCAACACCCTCACCCTAACCCTCTCCCCTCAAGGGAGAGGGAATCCCTATCCGAATCAACACCCTCACCCTAGCCCTCTCCCCTCAAGGGAGAGGGAATCCCTATCCGAATCAACACCCTCACCCTAGCCCTCTCCCCTCAAGGGCTGGGGAATCCCTATCCGAATCAACACCCTCACCCTAGCCCTCTCCCCTCAAGGGAGGGGATTCACCCTCTTCTCCCTCTCCCCTTGTGGGAGAGGGTTGGGGTGAGGGGATTCCCCTTACGGCTTCAA
>Ga0194060_10003828_pt1 | contig 10573 bp, 6 predicted proteins | sample SepL225m_MetaG_FD_163427 | JGI IMG/M metagenome (GOLD analysis project Ga0194060, IMG submission 163427) | Anoxic zone freshwater microbial communities from boreal shield lake in IISD Experimental Lakes Area, Ontario, Canada - Sep2016-L222-5m | ecosystem: Environmental > Aquatic > Freshwater >... | reverse complement strand
CGTCTATACGCAGAAGAATATCCGCTACGACCCGATGAAAGACTTCGCGCCGGTGTCGCTGGGGATGACCATGCCCCTGTTCGTGGTGGTCAATCCCGGCATGCCCGCAAACAACATAAAGGAGCTGATCGCCCTGCTCAAGGCCGAGCCCGGAAAGTACACCTTTTCGTCGATAGGCAACGGCAGCTCGACCCAGATGGCGGCAGAACTGTTCAAGATCATGACCGGCACCGACATGGTCCATATTCCCTACAAGAGCTCGGCGCCGGGCATCACCGACGTCATCGCCGGGCAGGTGACGATGAGCTTCGATCCGGGCGCCTCCACCCTGCCGTTCGTCAAGGCCGGCAAATTGCGCGCGCTCGCGGTCACCAGCAGGGAGCGCTTTTCGCTGATGCCGGACCTGCCTACCGTGGCCGAGTCGGGCGTTCCGAATTACGAGGCGTCGGTGTGGTTCGGCGTGGTCGCCCCCGCGGGGACCCCGGCGTCGGTCACGAACAAGCTTTCGCTCGAGATCGGCAGAATCCTGCGCCTGCCGGAAATGCGCGAGCGCTTCGCCGCCTATGCGGTGGAACTTACGCCCAATACGCCGGAGGAATTCAGTGCGATGATAAAAGGGGAAATCGCCAAGTGGACCAGCGTGCTGCGCCAGTCCGGATTCAAGCCGGAATAGAATTCGAAACGACCAAGGACTTGCACCATGAAGCTGTTTGAACCCGGTTGGATCGGAAAGGTCGAACTGAAGAACCGCCTGGCGATGGCGCCGATGGCGATAGGCGGCCTGGTCGAGCCCGACGGGAGGTTCTCCGAGCAGGCAATCGCCTACTACCGCGAGCGCGCCCGGGGCGGCGCCGGCCTCATCATCACCGGGCTGTCCACGGTCGAGAGTGAAATCGAAAAGAACCTGTTGAACGGCTGGGCCGCGTTCCCGCGTGTGGATTCCGGCGCCTACGTGCCGCGCATGAGCAAGCTTGCGGACGCGGTGCACGATCACGGCGCCAGGCTCGCGATCCAACTGACCGCCGGGTTCGGCCGCGTCGCCCCGCACTTTCTCATGCGCCAGGGCCGGCCGCCCGCACCCTCGGCCGTGCCCTGCTACCACAATCCGAAAGAATCGACGCGCGAGATGACGCTGGAGGAGATCGAGCGGCTGGTGAAGGCGTTCGCGACCGCCGCGCGCATCGCCCAGTCGGCCGGGGCCGACGCAGTCGAGCTGCACGGGCACGAGGGTTATCTGCTCGACCAGTTCAAGACTGCGCTGTGGAACAAGCGCACCGACCGCTACGGCGGCGACCTCGTGGGCAGGATGCGCTTCCCGCAGGAGGTGGTGGCGGCGATCAAGAAGGCCACCGGCGGCAACTTCCCCGTGATCTACCGGGTCGGGCTCGATCACTACCTGGAGGGCGGGCGCGAGCTGGCCGAAGGCATCGAAGTGGTGAAGCACCTGGAAAGTTTCGGCGTCGACGCCCTGCACGTGGACGCCGGATGCTACGAGACCTGGGACTGGGCCCACCCGCCGCTGTATCAACCGCCCGGCTGCCTCGCCGACATGGCGGCGGCGGCGAAGCAGGCGGTAAGCATTCCGGTCATCGCCGTCGGCCGGCTGGCTTATCCGCAGCTGGCGGAGCAGCTGCTGCAGGAGGGCAAGGCCGATTTCATCGCCCTGGGCCGGGCCCTGCTCGCCGACCCGGAGTGGCCGGAAAAGGTGCGCTTGAACCGGGTCGAGGATATCCGCCCCTGCATCGGCGATCACGAGGGCTGCCTCGGGCGGTCGTTCAAGGGGAAGCCGCTGAGTTGCAGCGTCAACCCTGCGGTCGGCCTGGAGGACGAGCTGACGCTGAGCCCCGCGGCGAAGCCGCTGCGGGTGCTGGTTGTGGGCGGCGGACCTGCCGGCATGGAGGCGGCGCGCGTTGCCGCCGTCCGCGGGCACAGCGTCAGCCTGCTCGAGCGCGGCGAGAGGCTGGGCGGCGCGCTGCTGCCGGGGGCGGTCCCGGCATTCAAAAAAGATTTGCAGCTGCTGACCGAGTACTTCGAGCACCAGCTGCCCAAGGTGGGCGTGGAAGTCAGATTGGGGCAGGAGGCGACGCCGCAGTCCATCATGGATGCCGGAGCGGAGGTCGTCATCCTCGCCACCGGCGCGCAGCCGCGCATGCCGCAGATTCCCGGAATAGACAAGCCCCACGTGGTCAGCGCGATCGATCTGCTGCTCGGCCGGGCAAGCCTTCCGGAAAAGGCGGAAGTGCTGGTGATCGGCGGGGGCGAAGTCGGATGCGAGACCGCGGTCCATATCGCCGATCACGGCTGCCGTGTGACCCTGGTCGAGATGCTGCCGCAGGTGCTGCGCGGCGTGTTCAACGCCAACCGGCTGCAGCTCCTGCGCATGATGCAAGGCCGCAAGGTGAGGGTGCTCGCCAATATGCGCGTCCAGGAAATCCGGGAGTCCAGCGTGCTTGCCTGCGTCCCGGGCGCCGCCGCCGAATCGATACCGGCGCAGATGGTGGTGGTGGCGATCGGATCGGCGTCGTGCACGGAACTGCACGGCGCCCTGCGCGAACGGCTGCCGCGGGTGCATGCCATCGGGGACTGCGTCGCGCCGCGCAGCGTGTTCGAGGCGTTCTGGGAGGCCTACCGCCTGGCGCGCCTGATCTGAGCGCAGCGCAGCGGGCGATTCACGCGGTGCGGTTCATCATTCATCCATCGGGGACGGCATATGGTTCAATCGACGACTGAGGGCTTCGAGACCGACTTCTGGAAGGACGCGGAATTGCGACGGACCTGGGACACGATCATCCCGGGGGTGCCGCGCAAGACCCTGCCCTATACGCTGACGCTCGAGGCGATACAAAAGTATTGCCGCGCGGTGGGCGATTTGCACCCGCTGTATTTCGACGCCGAATACGCTTCCAGGTCGCCCTACAAGGGACTGATCGCGCCCCCCGGCATCCACATCCTGCTGATGTTCGCCTGCACCCCGAGCGACGACTGGATGCGCACGCCGGGCACGGTGAACGCCGGACAATCGTGGAGCTATAACATCCCGGCGCGGCCGGGCGACGTCATCCGCCTGGAAGCGCGCGCGCTCGACAAGTTCATCCGCAAGGACCGTTTGTTCGTCGTACACGACAACGTATTTTTCAATCAAGGCAACGAAGTCATCTGCTCCGGCCGCGGCTGGACCATACGGCCGAGGTGAGGACAGCCATGACCAGCGCATTCGACGACATCAAATCCGGAATGAAGGTGCAGGGAACGCCGTTTTCGCCGACGCGCGAATCGATACGCGAATTCTGCGAGGCGTCGCTCGACTTCAATCCGCTGCACCTGGACGACGAGTACACCAGGAGCAGCTTCGGCAAGACGAATTTCGGCGGCATCATCATGCACGGCATGAACAATTTCGGCGTCATCAACAAGATGCTGACCGACTGGCTGTATCCATTGGGGGGCGTTCATCGCCGCCTGGAAACGCGCTGGAAAGTGCCGGTCAAGCCGGGAGATACCATCACCCCGAGCGCGGTGGTCACGGCGACCAGGAAAACCGGGAAAAGCCAATGGGCCAATCTGGATGTCAAGGTCACGAACCAGCGGGGCGAAATCGTCGCAGCGGGCGAGGCGATGGTCGAGTTTCCGGAATCGGCATAGGGCCCGGGGCCTGGCATGGGCCCCGGGAATAATTTTTTATGGGGACGCAGATGAAAGTTTTGAACAAAATCGCGGCGCTGTGCCTGTTGTCGCTGAGCGCCCTGGGCGGCGCCTTTGCCCAGACTTATCCGTCGCAGCCGGTGAAGATCATCGTGCCGTTCCCGCCCGGCGGCACCACCGACATCCTGGCGCGGCAGGTGGCGGGCGAACTGGCGCAGAAATGGGGCGTTGCCGTCATCGTCGACAACCGCGCCGGCGCAAGCGGCACGATCGGGTCGGAGCAGCTGGTGCGATCGCCGCGCGACGGCTACACATTGATGGTGACCGCCACCCACCATGTGATCAACCCGAGCCTGTACAAAACCCTGAAATACGACACGCGCACGGACTTCACGCCCATCGCCTTGATTGCGTCGGTGCCGAACGTGCTGGTGGTGCATCCGTCGCTGCCGGTGAAAAGCGTGCAGGAGCTGATCAAGTATGCCAAGGACAAGCCGGGCGCATTGAGCTTCGGCTCCGCCGGCATCGGCGGCGCGAATCACCTTGCGGGCGAGCTGTTCAAGCACGCGGCCGGCATCGAAATCGTGCACGTTCCGTACAAGGGCGCCGCGCCCGCGCTGAACGACCTGATCGGCGGGCATATTCCGATGATGTTCGACTCGCTGCCCGGCGTCATCCAGCAGATCCGCAGCGGCCAGCTGCGCGCACTGGGCGTGACCGCGCTGAAGCGCGCGCCGGCGGCGCCGGAGATTCCTACCATCGACGAGTCCGGTGTCAAAGGCTTTGACGCCACCGCCTGGTTCGGCATGTATGCGCCGGGGAGCATGCCCGCGGAACTGACCAAGAAGATTTCGGGTGATGTACAGGAAGTGTTGCGATCGGCTCGGATTCAGTTGCAATTCGCCGAGCAGGGTGCCGACCCCGGCACGCTGGTCCAACCCGACTTTGCCGCCTTCGTGAATGCGGAACTTGCAAAATGGAGCAGGGTCATTGCCGCAGCGAAGATAAAAATGGAGTAGTTGGCGGTTTTTTTGGCATGGAGCCACCTGCCGCTGCCCGACCCGTTGCCGGTGAAGTTCATGCTCAAGGGCAAGGGTCTGTGCGGCCGCGACCACGATGAAGCCTGCTGATGCGCGTCATGGACCGGCGGTGTCGCGGCGTTGACCGCATGTCAGGCCTCGACCGCGACTTTGTTGCGCCCGCTTTCCTTGGCGCGGAACAGCGCGCGATCGGCGCGAACGAGCGCGTCGTCGGCGCTCGCATCGCTGGCTTTCATCCCCGAGACGCCGATGCTGACGGTCAGCGGGATCACGCCGTTTTCGTGCGCCATCGGCGTTCCGGCAATCTTCTTCCGTAGCCGTTCGGCGAAAACTTCCGCCGCAGGAAGCTCCGCTCCGGGCAAAATGACCGCGAACTCCTCGCCGCCAACGCGGCCTACGGTGTCGATTTTGCGCAGTTCATTTTGCATCAGCTGCGCCAGGTGACGCAGAACGCTGTCCCCGGTGGCGTGGCCGAAGGTGTCGTTGATCTGCTTGAAATGATCAGAGTCGAGCATCAGGACCGAGGCGCAGTGTCCTTCGACGCGGTAGATGCGCGACAGCTCCTGCTCCATCTGTGTGAGGAAGTGCCGCCGGTTGGCGAGGCCCGTCAGGAAATCGGTCGCGGCCATCTCGCGCAATTCGGCCTCCAGGCTTTTCAATTCGGTGATGTCGCGCGAGACCACGACTACCTTGGAAACCTCGCCGTCGGCATTGCGGATGGCCCGGCCATCCGACTCCATATGGCGGATGCGGCCGTCCTTGAGCACGAACTTGAACTCGGCGCGCTCGCCGATCCCGGAGGCGACGGTCTTGCGAAAGATCTGTTTGATCCGCTCGCGGTCGTCCGGATGGATCTCGAGGAAGGAATTGGAGCCCTGGCGGATGTCATTCTCGCGAAACAGTGGCCGGTAGGAGGGGCTGTTGTAGATTCGCCTGCCCTCGGTGTCGAGCACCGCGACGAGGTCGCCGACGTTCTCGACGATCGCCTGGAACAACTCCTGGTTTTCGCGCAGCGCGTCCTGGGCCGCCTTGCGTTCCCGCGCCAGCGCCGCGTCGCGCAGTTCGCGCTCGATCACCGGGCCGAGGCGTATCAATTCCCTCTTTTGCACATAGTCCTGCGCGCCGAGTTTTATCAGCGCCACGGCCAGGTTGAGATCGATTTCGCCGGAGACGATGATGAAGGGCACATCCGGGCACAGTTCTTTTGCTATCGCCAGCGCCGCCGTGGCGTTGAATTTCGGCATGGAGTGGTCGCAGGTAATCAGATCCCACTCCTGCCGTTCCAGCGCGTCGCGCATGGCGCCGGCCGTTTCGACCGCCGCCGACTGCATCTGGTAGCCCTGCTCGCGCAACGATTCCAGCAGCAGGTCCCGGTCGTCGGGGGAATCTTCCACCAGCAGAAGTCGCAGCGCTTGGTTCATTGCGTTTTCCCGTCGGGGCGCCGATGGCCGTTTGTCGTTTGACCTATCCCGCTCGGATGCAGCGAAATCCATGCAAGCTCCAGTTCGAATCCGGATGCCTGAATACCCGTATTTTCATCCAGGGCATCATGTCCCTTTTCAGGCTGCCCGTAAATAGCACTTTCGGCCAATCGGGGCGATATGTCCATACGGTTTCCCCGTGTCAGGACACCGGTCGTTTGCCCATGGCGGCCTACCGTCGCACACGGGCTCCGGCCGGAGATTAAAGTACTTGCGGCGGGCCTCGGGTTGCGGCTAATCTTCGATGCCGGCAAAAAAAAAGAAACTGTTCCGTATTCAGGAAGGGATGCATACCATGTCCGATATAGCCAAGATATTCCGTTCGCCCGGGATCGAGTCCCGCAACGCGAATCCGCAGAGCGAAGCCTGCATCATGGTCATCTTCGGCGCATCCGGCGACCTCGCCAAGCGGCTGCTGGTCCCGGCCCTGTACAACCTCGCCTGCGACGGCCTGCTGCCGGACAACTTTGCCGTGCTCGGCACCGCGACCAGGCCCCTGAGCACGGAGGTGTTCCGCGAAAACATGAGCGGGGACGATCAGGGCATACGCAAATTCCATACGCGCAAGACGTTTGACCAGGCGGTGTGGGACAAGCTGGTCGAGCGCTTTCACTATGTTTCCGGCAGCTTCGACGACGTCGAGGCGTTCAAGAAGCTGCGGCAGAAGGTGGCCGAGCTCGACGCGCAATACCGGACCGGCGGCAACGTGCTGTTCTATTTCGCCACCTCGCCCAGCTTCTTCGGCACCCTTTGCAACAACCTGTACCTGGCCGGCTTCAAGGACGGTCCGGGCTGGAAGCGCATCATCGTGGAGAAGCCGTTCGGCAGCGACCTGGAATCGGCGCGGCGCCTGAATGAGCAGATCATCGCCCACTGGGACGAGAGCCAGATCTACCGGGTGGACCATTACCTGGGCAAAGAAACGGTGCAGAACCTGCTCGCGTTCCGCTTCTCCAACGGCATCTTCGAGCCGCTGTGGAACCGGAATTTCATCGACAACATCCAGTTCAACGTGTGCGAAGAGGTCGACGTTGGCAAGCGCGGCGCCTATTACGACGGCTCGGGCGTGCTGCGCGACATGATGCAGAACCACATGTTCCAGATGCTGGCCTACCTGTGCATGGAGCCGCCGGCGCTGTTCGAGGCGAACGCGATCCGCAACGAGAAATCCAAGCTGCTGAATTCGGTGCGCGTGTACAAGCCGGAAGAAGTCCCGAACTACTTCGTCCGCGGGCAGTACGGCGCATCGCCGGACAAGAACGGCGCGGCCGAACCCGGCTACCGCCAGTCGACCGGGGTCAACCCGCAGTCGAACACCGAAACCTTCGTCGCGGCCAAGCTGCACATCGACAACTGGCGCTGGGAAGGGGTCCCGATCTACCTGCGCTCGGGCAAGGCGCTGTGGAAGCGCGGCACCGAAATCGTGGTCGAGTTCAAGAAGGCCCCGGACGCGCTGTTCCACGGCACGCCGGTGGACAAGCTCGCCTCGAACCGGCTGGTGTTCCACATCCAGCCGTCGCAGGGGATAGAGCTGCAGTTCCACGCCAAGGTGCCCGGCCCGGTGCTCGATTTGCAGAACGTCGCCATGCGCTTCGGTTACGGCGACGCGTTCAATGCGTCGCGCTACACCGGCTACGAGGTGATGATCTATTCCTGCACCAAGGGCGACGGCACGCTGTTTTCGCGCAGCGACCTGGTCGAGGCCGCGTGGAAGATCGCGCAGCCGGTGCTCGACTACTGGAAGTCCGCGCCGGCGCCGGAGTTTCCCAACTACGTGCGCGGCACCTGGGGGCCGAAGGCGGCGAGCGAGTTCATCAAGCGCGACGGCCGCCGCTGGTTCGAGGTGGTGACGCCGGAAGCGCTGGAGCGCTCGCCGCTGTTTCGCGGCGCCGACCCCCTGCTGCTCAGTTCGATCATCATGGCGCTGCGCCCGGAAACCGCGGCGGCGGGAGAGGTCATCATCAGCAAGGACGATCCGGGATACGAAATGTTCCTCATCTGCCACGGCGGGGTCGAAGTGATCGACGGCAACGGCCAGAAGGTGCAGACGCTGAAAGAGGGCGATTTCTTCGGCGAAATCAGTTTGCTCACGTCCACGCCGCGCATCGCCACGGTCAGGGCGACGGCGCAAAGCGACCTGTTCGTGCTGGAGAAATCCGACTTCACCCGCATCCTGCGGGATTATCCGCATTTTGCCGACACCATGATGAAGACGGCCCAAGACCGTTACAACGTCTCCGTCTCCAAGGAACAGCTGCTGGGGTAGCGCAAAGGTGAACATGAGCAAGAAACAGTTCCAGCTTACCGAGGAAGGGCGCAGGCTCGCCGCGGCGGACGGGGCGCAGCCGGTTGCCTGGAGGCGTTGGGGGCCTTATCTCAGCGAGCGTTCCTGGGGGACGGTGAGGGAGGACTACAGTCCCGACGGGGAAGCATGGAATTTTCTTACCCACGACATGGCGCGGAGCAAGGCCTACCGCTGGGGCGAGGACGGGCTGGGCGGATTTTGCGACCGCTATCAGTTGCTTTGTTTCGGCCTGGCGCTGTGGAACGGGAAGGACCCGATACTGAAGGAGCGGGCGTTCGGGGTCACCCACTCGCAGGGAAACCACGGCGAAGATCTGAAGGACTACTACTACTATCTGGACAGCACGCCGACCCACAGCTACATGCGCTATCTTTACAAGTACCCTCAGGCGGAATACCCGTACCGAAAACTGGTCGAAGAAAACCAGGCGAGACAGGGGCGCGGGCCGGAACTGGAACTGATCGATACCGGGATATTCGATGAGGACCGCTACTTCGACGTATTCGTGACCTACGCCAAAGCGTCGCCGGAAGACGTCTGCATCCGCATCGACGTCCACAATCGCGGGCCCGAGGACGCGCCGATCCATATCATTCCCAACCTGTGGTTCCGCAACACCTGGGCCTGGGGCAAGGAACGGGGGCGCGAGCCCGCCATAAGTTTGGCCGGGGGCCAGCGCAGGAAGGCCGCGGACCATTTGTGCTTGGTTGCGGACGACAGCGACGCGACCGGGCTTACCAACCTGTCGTTCGATTACAAGCTGGGCCGGCGCTATATCTATTGCGAATCGGGCGGGACGCCGCTGTTCACCGACAACGAAACCAACAGGGCCGGCATCTACGGCCCCGGCGCGGCGGACGGGCGCAGCTATTTCAAGGACGCCTTCCACCGCCACATCGTCAACGGCGAAGCCTGCGTCAACCCGGACATGACCGGAACCAAGGCCTGCGTCGACTACGAGCGCATGGTCCCCGCCGGCGGTCAGGTGCGGATAGAGCTGCGCATATCCGCGGAGCCGCTGCAGCAGCCGTTTGCCGACACCGCGGCGATTTTCGAGCGGCGCGGCAGCGACGCGGATGAATTCTACGATTCGATCCACCCGGCGGGCGCGAGCGCCGACGAGCGCCTGATCCAGCGCCAGGCTTTCGCCGGACTGATGTGGGGCAAGCAGAATTACATCTTCGACGTCGACAAATGGCTGACCGGGGACAACCCGGATACGCCGCCGCCGAAATCGCGGTTCCAGATTCGCAACCAGCACTGGCGCCATCTCAATTCACAGCGCATCATTTCGATGCCGGACAAGTGGGAATATCCCTGGTTCGCGGCCTGGGATCTGGCCTTTCACACCGTGCCGATTGCGCTCATCGACCCGGTGTTCGCCAAGAACCAGCTGTGGTTCATGCTGTTCGAGCAGTTCCAGCATCCCAACGGCCAGATTCCCGCATACGAGTGGGAGTTCAGCGACCTGAATCCGCCGGTGCACGCGTGGGCGGTGTGGCGGGTGTACAACATGGACCGCATCCGTTCGGGCACGGGGGACCACGCGTTCCTGGAAAAATGCTTCCACAAGCTGCTGATCAATTTCGCCTGGTGGGTGAACAAGGTCGACCCGGCCGGGAACAACATCTTCGAGGGCGGGTTCCTCGGGCTGGACAACATCACCCTGTTCGACCGTTCGCGCAAGCTTCCTGACGGGGCGGTGCTGCAGCAGTCGGATGCGACCGGTTGGATGGGCATGTTCTGCCAGAACCTGATGCGCATCGCGCTGGAACTGGCCAAGACCAACCAGGTGTACGAAGGCCTGGCGACCAAGTTCTTCCAGCACTATGTGTACGTCGGCGCCGCGATGAAGCGCATGGGGGAGAACGGCGACCAGAACCTGTGGGACGAAAAAGACGGCTTTTTCTACGACGTCATTCGTTACCCCGACGGGCGGTCGGAAAAATTGAGGGTGCGTTCCCTGGTCGGACTGATTCCGCTGTTCGCGGTGGAGCGGCTGGAGGAGACCTGGATCAAGCCGTTTTCGGAATTCACCACCAACCTCAAATGGTTCGTCAACAACCGCCAGGACATCGTTTCCCACTGCGTGAACCGGGTGGTAC
>Ga0194060_10003827_pt1 | contig 10573 bp, 10 predicted proteins | sample SepL225m_MetaG_FD_163427 | JGI IMG/M metagenome (GOLD analysis project Ga0194060, IMG submission 163427) | Anoxic zone freshwater microbial communities from boreal shield lake in IISD Experimental Lakes Area, Ontario, Canada - Sep2016-L222-5m | ecosystem: Environmental > Aquatic > Freshwater >... | reverse complement strand
GCATACAGGTCGCGGCCCGAAGATCTCGGCAGCGTCTACGTGCGCTCGGCGGCGGGCGACATGGTGCCGGTGAAGGCGCTTATTTCCACTAAAGGGGTCGTCGGCCCCGACCAGTTGGACCGCTTCAACGGATTTATCGCGGCGAAAGTGATGGGCGGTTCCGCACCCGGAGTGAGTTCCGGTCAGGCTATCACGGTGGTGGAGGAGGTCGCGGCCCAGGTGCTGCCTCAGGGTTATTACCTAGCATGGACCGGCCAGGCTTTCCAGGAAAAACGCACCGGCCAGGCATCGACGATCGCCTTCATCGTCGCGCTGCTCATGGTGTTCCTGATCCTCGCGGCGCAATACGAACGCTGGTCGCTGCCTGTGGCGGTGCTGCTGGCGGTGCCGTTCGCGGTGCTTGGCGCGCTGCTCGCGGTGCTTGTGCTGGGCATGAGCAACGACATCTATTTCCAGATCGGTCTGGTGACCCTGATAGGACTGGCCGCGAAGAACGCTATATTGATCGTGGAATTCGCCGTTCAGAACGTGGATGCGGGAATGGACGTGGCCACAGCCGCCATCGAAGCGGCGCGCCAGCGCTTCCGGCCCATCGTGATGACCTCGCTCGCCTTCATGTTCGGTGTCCTGCCTCTTGCGCTCGCACACGGGGCGGGCGCGGCGGCGCGCCGCTCCATGGGCACGGGCGTGTTCGGGGGCATGCTGCTTGCGACCTTCGTCGCCACTTTGTTCATTCCGCTGTTCTTCACCCTCCTTGGCCGCAGAAAGGCGAAACGGGACGAAGAAAGCGCAGTCGTTTCCGAGGCGGCGCCATGATGCCGCGCGCCATCTCCGTGCTCTGCGTTGTGCTTCTGCTCGGCGCTTGCGCCGCCGTCGGCCCGAACTATGAGCGCCCGCAGATCGGGCTGCCGGGGGCCTATCGCGACGCGCCGGCGGACCTTGCGGCGACTGCGGCGATTACGCCCGAATGGTGGAAGCTTTACGGCGATGCGAGGCTGGACCAATTGGTGGCCAGCGCGCTTGAGCGCAACACCGATGTGCGGCTCGCGGTCGCCCGCATCGAAGAGGCGGACGCCAATCTGCGCGAAGCAGGCGCGGCATTTCTGCCGGAGATCGATCTGGGCGGTACGCCGCAGCGTCAGCGGCTCAGTTCGCGCACCGCCACACCGATTCCGTCGAGTATTCCGCTGGTCCGGAACGACATTCGTCTCACCCTTGGGACGTCGTTCGAAATCGATTTCTGGGGCAAGCTGCGCCGCGCCCTGGAGGCGACGCGGGCGCTGGCCTTGAGTTCGCGCTATGCCAAGGAGGTGGTTACGCTGTCGCTCGCCAGCCTGACTACACAGGCCTATTTTTCGCTGCGCTCGCTCGACGCACAGATCGGGCTGACGCGAACGACCCTTGAAAGCCGCGAGGAGGCGCTGACCCTGGTGCGCAGCCGGGCGCAGGGCGGTATCGCCTCCGACCTCGAGGTCAATCAGGCGGAGCTCGCTCGCGCCGACGCGTCCATCCAGCTGAAAGAATTGCAGCGTCAGCGCGCACTGGTCGAGCACCAGTTGGCGACGCTCACGGGGCGGCTCGACCTGGCGCTCGATGCGGGTGATATTCTTGCGTTGCCACTGCCGCCCTTGCCGCCTGCCGGAATGCCGTCCGCCCTGCTCGAACGCCGTCCGGACGTGCAGCAGGCCGAGCAGCAGTTGATCGCGGCAAACGCGCAGATCGGCATTGCCAAAGCGGCGATGTTTCCGACGATTTCCCTGACTTCTTATGCGGGTGGGCAGAGCTCGGCACTGTCCACGGTGCTCAGTTCTGGTGCGAGTATCTGGTCTCTGGGTTTCGGTCTGGGGCTGCCGATATTCGATGCCGGCCGCTTTGCCGCGCGCACCCAGGCTGCCGAGGCGAGGCAGAGGCAGGCGCTTGCGGGCTATCAGAAGGCGGTGGAATCCGCATTCAGGGAAGTCGCCGACGCGCTGACCGGCGTACAACAGAGCACGGCGGCGGAAGAAGATCTGCAAACGCGGGTGACCGCCGCGCGCAATGCCCTGCGCCTTGCGCGGCTGCGCTACGAGTCAGGTTATTCCGCCTATCTGGAAGTGCTGGATGCGCAGCGGGCGACGAACGATGCGGAACTCGGCTTCGTGCGCAACCGCCAGCTGCGCCTGTCCGCCAGCATCGATTTGATGAAAGCGCTTGGCGGGGGCTGGTCCAAGGATCAATCAGCGGTTTCCAGCGTCTCGGCGCAGGAGGGCCTCGGAAAATGACAAGACAGATCGTTCTTGATACCGAAACAACGGGCCTGAACGCCAAGATGGGCGACAGGGTGATCGAAATCGGCTGCCTCGAACTGCTGAATCGCCGTCCCACCGGAAACCACTTCCATCATTATCTCAATCCCGAACGCGCGAGCGAGGAGGGCGCGGTCAGGGTGCACGGCATCAGCGACGAATTCCTGCTGGACAAGCCCCGGTTTCGCGAAATCGCGCCGGAATTCATCGAGTACATCCGCGGTGCGGAACTGATCATCCACAACGCGCCTTTCGACGTCGAATTCCTGGAGCAGGAACTGGCCCTGGCCAGACTGCCGCCGCTGACCCAGCATTGCGCCGGCGTGAAGGACACGCTCAAACTGGCGAAGGAACTGCATCCCGGAAAGCGAAATTCGCTAGACGCACTGTGCGAGCGCTACGGAGTGAGCAACGCGCACCGCAAACTGCACGGCGCCCTGCTGGACGCCGAGTTGCTGGCGGAGGTGTATCTCGCCATGACCCGCGGCCAGGAGAGCCTGGCCATGGAACTCGAGCAGCCCCTGGCGGCCGAAGTGTCGGCCGACGGCATCGTCGTCGAGCGCTCAAAGCTTCTGGTGCTCTGCGCTAACGACGAGGAGGAAGCGTTGCATGCCAAAGTGCTCCAGAACATAGAAAAAGAAAGCAAAGGCAAGTGCCTTTGGCTCAAGCCGGATGCCGGGACGCCGGGTTCGGGCTGAGCGGGATGACTGCAGGCATGACGACGCGGCGATTCGAATTGATCTGCGCGGGATTGGCGTTTGCGTTCCTGAACGCCTGCAGCGCACCGGTGAAACCGAATCCGCCCGCGCAGCCAGAGCCGGTGGCAGTGCCAAAGCCCGCGCCCAAAGTCGCGTTGGTCCTGGGCGGCGGCGCGGCCCGCGGTTTCGCCCACATCGGCGCGATCAAGGCCCTGGAAGCGCAGGGCATCATCCCGGATATCGTGGTCGGCACCAGCGCAGGCGCGGTGGTCGGCGCGCTCTATGCCGCCGGCAACGGCGGTTTCGAATTGCAGAAGCTCGCGATACAGATGGAGGAAGGCCAGGTCAGCGACTGGTCGTTGCCGGATCGCGGGGTCATCCGCGGCGAGGCGCTGCAGAACTTCGTCAACCGCGCGGTCGGTCAGCGGCCGCTGGAAAAACTAGCGCGCCCGTTCGGTGCCGTCGCCACCGATTTGCAGAGCGGCGAAGCGGCGGTGTTCCGCATCGGCAATACCGGCATGGCTGTGCGGGCGTCGAGCAGCGTCCCAGGAGTCTTTCAGCCGGTGAAAATCAACGGCCGCGAATATGTCGACGGCGGGCTGGTGAGCCCGGTGCCCGTCGGTGCCGCGCGGGACATGGGCGCCGATTTCATCATCGCAGTGGACATCTCCGATCAACCGAAGCACGGCAGCACGAAAAGCACTTTCGACGTGCTGCTGCAGACCTTCGCCATCATGGGGCAGAGCATAGGCCGGCATGAACTCAAGGGTGCCGATGTCGTGATCCGTCCGCAGACGTCGGGCATCAAAGGGACCGATTTTCAGGACCGTCACATGGCGGTGCTGGAAGGGGAGAAAGCGGTGGCCGCCATGCTGCCGGAACTCAAGGCGAAACTGGCGAAACTGCGCGACGGTCGATGAGCCCGCCCGTTCGGGGCGGGGGCGCGGTTCAGCCTGCGGCCGACTTGTGGTAGATTGGTTCGCACGCCTTCTGCAAGGCCGATACCGCCATGAAACATACCAACGCCTACGAAACCGATCTGGACCGCAATGCGGCGAATTTCGCGCCGCTGACGCCGCTTACATTCATCGAACGCGCGGCCTATGTCTATCCCGACCGGCCATCGGTGGTGCACGGCGCACGCCGCTATACCTGGAAAGAAACCTACTCGCGCTGCCGGCGCCTGGCCTCGTCTCTCGCCAGGCGCGGCATCGGCATCGGCGACACCGTGGCCGTGATGGCCGCCAATACGCCGGAGATGGTTGAGTGCCACTTCGGCGTGCCCATGACGGGCGCCGTACTGAATACGCTCAACACCCGGCTCGACGCGGATGCGATCGCCTTCATGCTGAATCACGGCGAAGCGAAGGTATTGATCACGGACCTTGAGTTCTCTGGGACGATTGCGCGCGCACTGGAGCAGGTGGTGCACCCTCCGGTCGTGATCGACATCGACGACAAAGAGTACGACGGCGCAGGCGATCTCCTGGGCGAGAAGGATTATGAGGCGCTGCTGGCCGAGGGCGATCCGGATTTCGCCTGGCATCCGCCGGCTGATGAATGGATGTCGATCTCCCTGAATTACACCTCCGGCACCACCGGCAATCCCAAGGGCGTGGTCTATCACCACCGCGGCGCCTACCTGAACGGGGTGTGCAATATCGTCACCTGGGGCATGCCACAGCATTCGGTCTATCTGTGGACGCTGCCCATGTTTCACTGCAACGGCTGGTGCTTCCCCTGGACCATGGCTGCCAACGCCGGGGTCAACGTCTGCCTGCGCAAGGTCGATCCGGTGCAGATATTCCGCCTGATCAAGGAGCACAAGGTCACGCATTATTGCGGCGCGCCCATCGTCCACACCGGCTTGATCAACGCGGACCCGGCTTTGCGCGCAGGCATCGCGCACAAAGTTTCGGCCATGGTCGCCGGTGCTGCGCCGCCGGCGTCGATGATAGAGGGAATGGAAAAGATCGGTTTCGACCTGACCCATGTCTACGGCCTCACTGAGACTTACGGACCGGCGACCGTGTGCGCCAGGCAGGAGGAGTGGGCCGCACTGGATATAGGCCAACGCGCCGAACGCAACGGCCGTCAGGGAGTGCGCTATCTGATGCAGGAGGGGCTTGCGGTGATGGACGCCGAGACCATGACTCCGGTGCCGGCGGATGGAGAAACGATGGGCGAAATCATGTTCCGCGGCAATATCACCATGAAGGGCTATCTCAAGAATCCGAAGACGACGGCGGAAACCTTCGCCGGCGGATGGTTTCATTCCGGCGACCTCGCGGTGATGCAGCCAGACGGCTACGTCAAGATCAAGGACCGGTCCAAGGACATCATCATTTCCGGCGGCGAGAATATTTCCTCGCTGGAGATTGAGGAAGCGCTCTATCGCCATCCGGCCGTGCTCGCCGCCGCGGCCGTGGCGCAGCCCGATCCGAAGTGGGGGGAGACTCCCTGCGCCTTTGTCGAATTGAAGCCGGACGCGACGGTCACGGAGCAGGAAATGATCGCGCATTGCCGCGCTCATCTGGCCCGATTCAAGGTACCCAAGGCCATCGTTTTTTGCGTGCTGCCGAAGACTTCGACCGGAAAGATACAGAAATTCGTGCTGCGCGAGCTGGCCAGGTCGGCAAAAGCCATCGAGTAATCGAACATCGGGAGCGAGGAAAGAAACCATGAGTGCGAACACCCAGGCAGCGGCGGCAGAGCCGCTTTTGTTGCGGCAGGACAATGGCGGCGTCGCAACGCTTACGCTGAACCGGTCGGCGCAATTCAATTCCCTGTCGCGGGCCCTGATGCGCGACCTTCAGGCCGAACTGGACGGCATCGCCGCCGATGCGGGCGTGCGCGTCGTGGTTCTGGCCGGTGCGGGCAAGGCGTTTTGTTCCGGGCACGACCTGAAGGAAATGCGGTCCGACCCGGCGAAGGCGTTCCAGAAAGCCTTGTTTCAGCAGTGCAGCGAGCTCATGCTCAGCTTGGTGCGCATGCCCCAGCCGGTGATCGCGCGCGTGCACGGCATCGCCACCGCCGCGGGTTGCCAGCTCGTTTCGATGTGCGATCTGGCAGTGGCATCCGACAACTCGCGCTTTGCCGTCTCGGGGGTGAACCTAGGATTGTTCTGTTCCACGCCTTCGGTGGGGCTGGCGCGCAACATGGGGCGCAAACAGGCGATGGAAATGCTGCTGACAGGAGAGTTCATCGATGCGCAATCCGCTCTGTCGCGCGGTCTCGTGAACCGCGTGGTGCCGCTGGCGCAGCTGGACGAGGAAATTGCGAAGCTGACCGACTCCATCCTCGCCAAGACGCCGGTGGCGATCAAGACCGGCAAGCAGATGTTCTACCGCCAGCTGGAGATGGGGCTGGAAGCGGCATACGAGCTGGCAAGCGAAACGATGGCCTGCAACATGATGGCCGAAGACGCGCAGGAGGGCATCGATGCCTTCCTCGCCAAGCGCAAGCCGCAGTGGAAAGGGCGCTGAAGAACAACAAAGGAAACGCCGTGTCAGAAAACCTTCGACCCGTGCATTCGAGCCTGCCTCTGGCGGTGGCTGTGCACATCGTAGACGAGGCGATCGCAATTCGACTCAGGGAAGGCCTGCTGCCACTGGCGGTGGCCGTTTTGGACGCGGGCGGCAACCTGGTCGCGTTCAAGCGCGAGGATGGCTGCGGCCTGCTGCGCTTCGACGTCGCCTTCGGCAAAGCCTGGGCTGCGCTGGGCATGGGCATGCCGACGCGCATGATCCGCGATCGCATGGCCGGCCGCCCGGCTTTCCAGGGCGCGCTGGCCGCGGCTTCAGACGGGCGCTTCATTCCCGTTCCGGGCGGTGCGTTGATCCTGGACGCAGCCGGGCAGGCCATCGGCGCAGCGGGCATCAGCGGCGACGCCTCGGACAAGGACGAATACTGCGCCATCGCGGCGATCAGGGCCGCAGGCTTTGGCAGCGACCCTGCCGAGCCCGATCCGAAATGGCGCGAAGCCGGATTGTGACGCGCGCTTCAAGATCATGAACCATAGGAGAAATGCATGACCGTTCCGCGTACCCTGCTGCGCCTGGCATCAATCGCCGCAATTGCCGGCTGCCTCGGGGTGAGCGCCGCTGCACTCGCGCAATCTTCCTATCCGTCAAAGCCGATCCGCATCGTCGTACCGTTTCCGCCCGGAGGGCCGACCGATATTTTCGCGCGCAACTACGGCAACGCCCTCTCGAAAGTGCTCAATCAGTCGGTGATTATCGACAACAAGGCCGGCGCGGGGGGCGCGATCGGAACACTGGAGGTGAAGCGCGCGGCGCCAGACGGGCACACCCTGCTCTTCACCACGGCGTCGAGCCTGGCCCTCTACAATCTCATGGCGATCAGGCCGCAGTACGATTACGCCAAGGATTTCACCACGATCGCCGTCGTCGGCGGTTCGGCGGTGGTGATCATGGCGAACAAGTCCGCGCCGCAGACGCTGAAAGGCCTGGTCGACATGGCGCGCGCGGATCCCGGCAGGCTTCGTTACGGTTCCCCGGGGCAGGGCACATATCTGCATCTGAGCATGGAACGCTTCCTCTACGAGACAGGTGTCAAGATCGAACATATCCCGTACAAGGGCAGCGGCCAGGTGAAGCCCGCGCTGCTGGGCGGCCAGGTCGATGTCATGATCGAAGCGCTTTCCTCCGGTTTGTCGCTGCATCAGGGCGGTCAGGCGAAGATACTCGCCATTGCCTCGGCGCGGCGTTCCCCGCTCGCTCCCGATGTGCCCACGGTTGACGAGACGCTCGGCATCAAGGGCTTCGAAGCCATACTGTGGAACGGAGTGGCCGTGCCGGCGGGAACGCCCGCGGCGGTAGTCGAGACGCTGAGCGCCGCCAACGCAAAGGTCCTGAAGGACCCCGTCATGCAGGAGCAGTTGTCGAAGCTTGCGATGGAATCGATGGACTTGACGCCCGCCGCGTCGACCGAGTTCATCAAGTCCGAGGCGGCGAAGTGGAAGCCTGTCGTCGAAGCCACCGGACTCAAGGTCGAATAGTGTGCGCGGGGAAACCCTGTGCCGGGCCCGGCGAGCAACCATCGAACTGTTGCTTACTCAATGGGTATGACTATAATGCCTTTCGCTGATCCGCCGCGCTGCTGAGCATGGACGATTACATACTCGAAACGAAGAGCCTGACCAAGGAATTCAAGGGATTTGTCGCGGTGAGCGACGTCAACTTGAAGGTGAAGCGGGGCGAAATCCACGCCCTGATCGGCCCCAATGGCGCGGGCAAGACCACGTTCTTCAATTTGCTGACCAAGTTCCTGACCCCGACCAGCGGACACATACTTTTCAACGGGCACGACATCACCCGCGACAAACCGGCCGAGATCGCACGCCGCGGCATCATCCGTTCTTTCCAGATTTCCGCCGTGTTTCCGCACCTGACCGTGCTGGAAAACGTGCGCATCGGTCTGCAGCGAAAACTCGGCACCTCGTTTCATTTCTGGAAATCCGAAAAGAGCCTGGGGCAACTCGATGCCAAGGTGATGGAACTGCTGGAATCCGTCGATCTCGCCGCCTACGCCTCCGCGATTACGGTGGAATTGCCCTACGGCCGCAAGCGCGCTCTGGAAATCGCCACCACTCTGGCCATGGAACCGGAACTCATGCTGCTTGACGAACCGACGCAGGGGATGGGGCACGAGGACGTAGACCGGGTTACCAGCCTGATCAAGAAGGTTTCGGCCAACCGCACCATCCTCATGGTCGAGCACAACATGAACGTGGTAGCGGGGATATCGGACACCATCACCGTTCTGGCGCGCGGCAGTGTCATCGCGGGCGGTCCCTATGCGCAGGTATCGAAAGACCCGCAGGTCATGGAGGCCTATATGGGGACCTCCGAGGGCGAACTCGAAGGGGCGCACTAATTGAACGATGTCCATGTGACTAGGGAGTGGTTGAAGGGGCGGGCAGTCCCCCTTCCGGAATGACAATGAGTACCGGCGTCGAATTTCTGCGCGTCACCGACCTTCACGCCTTCTACGGCGAGTCGCACATCCTGCACGGGGTCGATTTCCGCGTAAATCGGGGCGAAGTAGTGACCTTGCTCGGCCGCAATGGCGCCGGTCGCACGACGACCCTGAAGTCCATTCTGGGGTTGGTCGGTCATCGCACAGGGTCGATCATGATCAACGGGCGCGAGGCCATAGCGATGCCCTCGCACCGCATAGCCCATCTCGGCATCGGGTACTGTCCGGAGGAGCGGGGCATCTTTTCCAGCCTGTCCTGCGAGGAAAATCTGCTTTTGCCGCCCCAGGTGGCGAGCACGGGCATGTCCGTGGACGAGATCTACGACATGTTTCCCAATCTCAAAGAGCGCAGGAACAGCCAGGGCTCGCGGCTTTCGGGCGGAGAGCAGCAGATGCTGGCGGTTGCGCGTATCCTGCGCACCGGCGCGCAGTTGCTGCTGTTGGACGAGATATCCGAGGGGCTGGCGCCCGTGATCGTGCAGGCGCTGGGGCGCACCATCCGGATGCTGCGCGAGAAGGGTTACACTATCGTCATGGTGGAGCAGAATTTCCGTTTTGCCGCCCCACTTGCGGACCGGTTCTACGTGATGGAACACGGCCGCATCGTCGAAGGATTCGCGGCGGACGAGATGCAGTCAAAGATGGGAATGCTGCACGAGTTTCTCGGCGTTTGATTTTCGTTTTTTCAATGGAGGAGGCAAATATGAAACGCAAGTTGATTGCGACATTGGTGGGTACCGCGCTATTGAGCATGGCTGCGAACGTAGCCGTAGGCCAGACGGCGAAACCGGCCGCAGCGAAGCCCGCCGTAGCCAAGGCGGTCGCGGTGTCCGGCGACAAGGTGATCATCGGCGTCATGAACGACATGTCCGGGCTATATGCGGACATCGCCGGGCCAGGCTCGGTCGAGGCGGCGAAGATGGCGGTAGCCGACTTCGGCGGCAAGTTCTGGGCAAGTCCATCGATATCCTCTCCGCCGATCACCAGAACAAGCCTGACGTAGGTGCGAACAAGGCGCGCGAATGGTATGACACGCAAGGCGTGGACATGATCGTCGACGTGCCTACGTCCAGTGTCGCGCTGGCGGTGGCCAAGGTCTCGGCCGAAAAGAAGCGCGTGTTCATCAACTCGACCGGCGCAACCACCCGACTGACGAACGAGGATTGCACGGCGTATACGGTGCACTATTCGTACGACACCTACGCGCTCGCCAATGGTACAGGCAAGGCCATCGTGCAGCAGGGCGGCAAGTCCTGGTTCTTCCTCACCGCGGATTACGCCTTCGGCCATTCGCTCGAGAACGATACGGCCGCCGTGGTCAAGGCGAACGGCGGCGAAGTGAAAGGCGCCGTGCGCCATCCCTTGAACGCATCGGACTTTTCTTCTTTCCTGTTGCAGGCGCAGGCTTCCAAGGCGCAGATCGTCGGACTGGCCAACGCCGGCGGCGACACGATCAATTCGGTCAAAGCCGCAAATGAATTCGGCCTCACCAAGAACCAGACGCTGGCCGGGCTGCTGATGTTTATCAGCGACGTGCACAGCCTCGGCCTGCAGACGGCGCAGGGCATGATGCTCACCGACGCCTGGTAT
>Ga0194060_10003826_pt1 | contig 10574 bp, 10 predicted proteins | sample SepL225m_MetaG_FD_163427 | JGI IMG/M metagenome (GOLD analysis project Ga0194060, IMG submission 163427) | Anoxic zone freshwater microbial communities from boreal shield lake in IISD Experimental Lakes Area, Ontario, Canada - Sep2016-L222-5m | ecosystem: Environmental > Aquatic > Freshwater >... | reverse complement strand
GGCTCGAATCCTTCATCCCGCAGAAATCCGCCGGCAATGGTCGCGATGAGCGGCGAGTAAAAAGCGGAAAAACGCGTGAATTGAATGCTGATCGGCTGAGCCATGGTCTTCTCCCTTGATGCGGGACGCCATTGTAGAAGATAACCGGGACTTCCGGCGGCAGCCCAAATGAGGGATAGTATTGCCGGAGAGACAACCATGGGAGCAGGCAATGATCCGACAATTGAAGAATTCGAAGGCGGCAGACGTCAAACTGGAAATTCAGGCCCAGGTGCGCGCGACGGTGGAAGCCATCCTTGCCGATATCCTGGCGCGCGGCGACGCTGCCGTCCGCGAATATTCGAAGAAATTCGACAACTGGTCCCCCGACAGCTTCCGCCTGAGCGCGCAGGAGATCGACGAATGCGTGCGCGCATTGCCGCCCCGTGCGATAGCGGACATTCGCTTCGCGCAGACGCAGATACGCAATTTCGCGCAGATCCAGAAGAACGCGCTGCGCGAGGTGGAGGTGGAAACCCTGCCGGGGGTGATACTGGGGCACAAAAACATACCGGTGAACAGCGTGGGTTGCTACGTGCCCGGAGGAAAATATCCGATGGTCGCCTCGGCCCACATGAGCGTGGTGACTGCGAAAGTGGCCGGGGTCAAGCGCGTAATCGCGGCCGCGCCGCCGTTCGAAGGACGCCCGTCGCCCGCCATCGTGGCCGCGATGCATCTGGGCGGCGCCGACGAAATCTACTGCGTCGGCGGTGTGCAGGCCGTCATGGCCATGGCCCTGGGCACCAAGCAAATCGCCCCGGTCGACATGATCGTGGGGCCGGGCAATGCCTATGTTGCGGAAGCCAAACGGCAGCTGTTCGGGCGCATAGGCATCGACCTGCTCGCCGGACCGACCGAGACCCTGATCATCGCCGACGACAGTTGCGACGCCGAAACCGCGGCCACCGACCTGCTGGGCCAGGCCGAGCACGGGCCGAATTCGCCGGCGATCCTGCTGACCACTTCGGAAGCGCTGGCGCGTGCGGTGCCGGAGGAAATCGAGCGCCAGCTGGCGGTATTGTCGACGGCGCCGGTGGCGCGCGTGGCCTGGCAGGACTATGGCGAAATCATCCTTTGCGACACCGACGACGAGATGGTGCGGGAAGCCGACCGCATCGCATCGGAACACGTTCAGGTGATGACGCGCGATCCCGATTATTTCCTGCGGCACATGACCAATTACGGCGCCCTGTTCCTCGGTCAGCGAACCAACGTTTCCTATGGCGACAAGGTGATTGGCACCAACCATACCCTGCCCACCATGAAAGCGGCCCGATACACCGGCGGGCTGTGGGTGGGAAAATTCATCAAGACCTGCACTTACCAGCGCGTCCTGACCGATGAAGCTTCGGTCATGGTGGGGGAATACTGCTCGCGGCTTTGCGACCTGGAGGGTTTTGAAGGGCACCGCAAGCAGGCGGACCTGCGCGTGCGGCGCCTGGCCAAGGCAGTTTGACCCGAACGCCGGCAAACCACGTCAGCAGATGCCCAAGTGCAGACTCCCAGTTTTCGCGTAGACGACCGCCGCGCACTGGTCACGGGCGCCGGGCGCGGCATCGGGCTCGCCGCGGCGCATGCGCTGGCGCAGGCCGGTGCCGCAGTGACGCTGGCCGCGCGCACTGCCGGCGAACTCGAGCGCGCCTGTGCCGGCATCGAGGCCGCGGGCGGCCGGGCCAGGCCCTGGGTGGTCGATGTTACCGACTCGCGCGCCGTCACCGCGGGGGTGGCGGAACTGGGGCCGTTCCAGATACTGGTCAACAACGCGGGCATGAACCGGCCGCGGCTGATCACCGAAACGTCCGACGACGATCTCGACGCCGTACTGGATCTGAATGTGAAAGCGACGTTTTACGTTGCGCGGGAAGTGGCGCGAGGATTGCTGGCCGCGGGCCTGCCGGGAAGCCTGATCAATATCTCGTCGCAGATGGGGCATGTTGGCGGGCCCAGGCGCACCGTGTACTGCGCGACCAAGCATGCGCTCGAAGGCCTGACCAAGGCTCTCGCATGGGAGCTCGGACCGGCCGGCATCCGCGTCAACACGCTATGTCCGACGTTCATCGAAACCGAAATGACGAAGCCGATGTTTGCCGATCCAGTATTTCGCAACTACGTCACTTCGAGGATCGCGCTGGGCCGGTTGGGCACCCTGGAAGACGTGATGGGCGCGGTCGTTTTTCTTGCCAGCGACGCCGCCGCGCTGATCACCGGATCGGCGCTGATGGTCGACGGCGGCTGGACTGCCGCCTAGCCGGCGCGATGGAACAGCCGAAACAGCCGATGCAATTTGCGAGCGCAAGTCATTCCTTCCACGGTACGCCGCCGGCATAGGTCTTGTAGCTGACGGCGGCATGCCAGCCGGAATCGACCGGAAGCAGAATTCCGGTGATGGTTCTGGCCTCGGCCGAGCACAGGAATCCTATCGCCAGGGCGATATCCTCGGGCATCGGCAGGCTATCGAGCGCGTGAACGGCCATGATCTTCTTCAGGTCTCGCAGGCCGCTGTCGACCCGGCTTTGCAGCGTTTCGGTCATGACGTAGGTCGGCCCGACGCTGTTGACGCGGATGCCGTGGCGCCCGAGTTCCACCGCCAGCAGCTGCGTCAGCCTGGCGACCGCGAGTTTGCCCGGGTTGTAGGCGGGCAATGGCATCGGCGCGAGGCTGTTGATCGAGCCGAGGGTGACGATGGCGCCGCGCTTTTGCGCGATCATCTGGCGGCCAAACGAGCGGCATGCGTGGATCGTGCCGTAATAATTGACGCGCCACATGCGGTCGTGCGCTTCAAGATCCATCTCCATCACCGATTCGGTATTCGGGATGAGTCCGGCTGAAGTCACCAGGATTTCTGCCGGCCCCACGTCTTTCTCCACGCTCGCGGCCGCGGTATCGACGGCACCGGCGTCGGCGACGTCGCAGGCATAAAAGCGGGCGCTGCCGCCGGCCGCAGATATGGCGGCCGCGGTTTTTTCACCGCGCTCCCGATTCACGTCCAGTATCGCGATGGCGTAGCCGCGCGAGGCGAACAACTGCGCCGTGGCCGCTCCGATCCCGGTGGAGCCGCCGGTGATTACTGCAACAGCTTTGGTTGTCGTCATCTTTTTCCCCTCGTCATTGTCGCGAATAGTCCCTGCTTACGGCGGCATTCCTCAATCGAGCTTGGTGCCGGAGTCCCTGACTGCTTTCGACCACTTGGCGTTCTCGGATCGAACAAATGCGGCAAGTTCTTCCGGTGTGCTGGTCTCAACATCGGCGCCCTCGCTGATCAGGCGCTCGCGTATGTCCGGGGACTTTAGTATTTTGACCAATTCCGCATGCAGCCTGGAAATGATCGGCTTCGGCGTCCCTGCCGGGACGACGATGGAGTACCACGCGGTGGCGTCGAATCCGGGCAAGCCCGATTCGGACATGGTCGGCACCTCGGGCAGTGCCGGGGAGCGCGTGGCGCCGGAAACCGCGATCGCGCGCAGGCGCCCCGCATGCACCATCGCCTGCACCGTCGGCACCTGTCCCACCAGCAGGTCGATCTGTCCCGCCACCAGCGCCATCATCCCCGGTCCGCCGCCGCGGTATGGAATATGGACCAGGTCGATGCCGGCGGCAGTCTTCAGCATTTCGCCCACTAGATGGTTGGAACTGCCGTTGCCGGCCGAACCGTAATTGAGCCGGCCAGGCTTGGCCTTCGCCAGCGCGATCAGTTCGATTAAGTTTCTGACCGGGACCGACGGGTGCACCACCAGTACCAGCGGCACCTTCGCCACCAGCGTGATCGGCGCGAAATCCTTCTCCGGATTGAAACTCATCTTGCTGCCGTAGAGAGTGACGTTGATCGCCATCGGGCTTACCGGCGCCATCAGCAGGGTATAGCCGTCCGGCGGCGACTTGGCCACGATTTCGGCACCGAGGTTGCCTCCCGCGCCCGGGCGGTTGTCCGGAACCACCGCCTGTCCGAGCGCCTCGGCGAGCCTTTGCGCGATCGCGCGCGACAACAGGTCGGTGGTGCCGCCGGCCGCATAGGGGACGACAAAGCGTATCGGCTTTTCCGGATAGCCGTCAGCCGCGGCGAACTGCGGTGCGAGCGCAAGCGCGGCGGCAGCAAGGGCTGCGAGCTTCAATCTCATCGGCTTCCCCTCCGTCTACGGTCAAATTATATCGGTGCTGTTATGCAGAGGTAACAAGGATTTTTTCTGCGTGGTGAGCGCTTGGACTTACCCACAAATTATGTGGATAACTTGGTTGATAAGTTCGCTAAGTACGGAGATTGCACGGAGAATACTGAACGCGTTTTCGAATTGCCTCAAGATTGGGCGCTCCGGGGCGGCAAGAGCGGCTACGCTGACGTGCATATGCCCAGCATCCGCATGCTGCATTTGACTGCCACATGCTCGAGATGAATAGCCTTGCGCAGTTGATGGGTATAGAACAAAAAGGGGGTGGTGGGAGGTCGGCGCTACGGATATTTTGCTATCCTGCAAATTCGCAATATTGGAGCAATCTGAACCATGCCCACCCGCGAAGAACTCAGGGCTGCCATCGTCAAGGCAAAAGTCGATTGGGACCGAGCGCAAGCCGCGCTGGCGAAAGCCGATGCTGACCGGCGCAGAGCGGAGTCCGACCGGCGCAGGGCGGAGTCCGACCGGCGCAAGGCGGATTCGGATCGGCGCCGGGCGATGTCGGATCTGGGCAAGTTCACCGTGGACCGGCGCAGAACTGAATCCGACCGCCGCAGCGCCGGGACCGATCGGGACAAGGCTGACGCCGACCGGCGCAAAGCGGAGCGGGACCGGCGCAGGGCGGAAGACGACGGGCGCAGCGCCGAGGAAGCCCAGGCCAAGGCAGAGGCCAATTGGCTCAAGGCAATCGCGGCGCTGACCGAACATATCCGCGCAGAGGGCAAATAGTAGCGCTGTTGCAGAACCCCGAAATGGAAGCAATGCCAGCCGAATTCCGGCAGGTTATGTGTTGGCCGGAACGCTGTTCGGCTCGAGCACGAAACTAGGCACCGGCTGGCTGAAGCCCTTGAGTTGCAGTTGCGGCCCCGGGCGCAATTCGCACTCATGCGAGGCGGCGAGCGATATTTCGGTGGTGCGCGCGTCCACCAGCACTTCGCCGTGCGCCGCCTCCGCGCACAGGCGCGAAGCCAGATTGACCGCGGTGCCCACCGCCGTGTATTCCAGACGCGAGGCCGAGCCGATGACCCCCACCGTGACATAACCGCTGGCGACGCCTACGCCTATGCCCAACTGCTGGTCGGCGTCGGACCAACGGGCGGTGAGTGCCATGCCATCGACGCGGATGCGCTGCCCGAGGTCGATCCCGCGCTGCGCGTGGTCGGCGAACGGCGCCGGCGCGCCGACCAGGATCAAAACGCCGTCTCCGGCCTGGTCCTTGATGGTGCCGCCGCACGCCTGCGCCGCGTTGCCCACGGTGTCGTAGTACTCGCGCATGATCCGGATCACCCGGCTCGATGAGGTGGCGGCGGTAAAGGCGGTAAAACCGCGCAGGTCGCAGCACACGACGGTGATCTCCAGCGTCTGCTCGTCGGTCGCGCTTTTCAATCCGCGTTCGTTTACCAGTTCTGCCACCTGCGGCGCGAGAAAGCGCGCCATGAACTGGGCGCGCCGGCCTTGGGTGACGTGGTACTGAACCGCACCGACCAGGAAGATCAGCAGGCCGATCGCCGTCGAGAGCGGTGCGACTTCGATCGGCAGCACCATGCCCGATGCCATGAACGGTGCGGCGATCACGAACGCCTTCAGGCGCAGCGCCTCGGCCTGGTCTGGGCGGCGGTTCAGGGTGAACAGGGTCGCCGCGATGCCTAGCACGAGCGAAATTCCCAAAGGTGCGGCGAACAGCCAGAATCCCGGTTCCAGCAGGTGCGCCGACCCCGCGCGCAGGCTTTCGAAGTAGTCGTTGTGCAACGCCGGGAACGCGAGCGAGCTCACCCCGTAGAGCGCCGCCAGGCCTTGCGACACGCGCAATCCGGTATCGGCGCCGCGGGTGCGCAGATTGCGCGCCGGAACCGTGCGACGTACGCGCAGCACCCACTCGTAGGCGAACACGTAGGCCATGACCTCGGGCAGCGCGAACACGCCGTTCCATGTCGGGACGACGTGCCGGAGGTGCATGGGCAGCGCGACCAGCACCGCCACGGCGATCGAAACGCCGATGCTCCAGAGAAACCAGGCCAGCGCCCGGCTGGTTTGCGACTGGCGATCGGCGACGACGAATGAAAGTGCCATGCCCAGCGCAAGCAATGCGGTGATGATTTGCGGCATCGTATTGAGGATCATGGCGCAATGTTACAGGCTGGCGGGATGGCCGCAAGGTGCCGGTCTGCGACCGGCGCGGGCTGCAGACGGATTTTGAAACCTTGGCGCCGGCCGCTTGCCGTACTATGCTCCGCGACAAATTGACTTCCGGGCGGGCATAATGGGCGCGCATTCAGGCTATTCTCAGGGCCGGGGGCAATCGCTGCCCGCGCTCGCTTTTTGTGCGGAACATTTTATGAACATGCGGCTTCGAATTCTCATACTGGCCATCGTCGCCCAACTCGTGCCCGCGGTCGCGCAGGCGAAGCCGCCGGAGGGTTGGCCGTTTGTCGAAATCAACCAGGCGTCGCGCGCGGCAGAACGCCAGAACAAGCCGATGTTCATTTACTTCGGCTTCCCGACCTGCCCGTATTGCGAAATCGCAAACAAGAAAACGTTCTCGAACAAGTCGCTGCGCAAGCGCTATACCGAGCACTATGTGCTCGCGTATTTTGACGTGCGCGGCAACCCTGAGGATGTGATCACCCTGCCGGGAGGGGAGAAACTGACGCGCGCCGACGCGATGATGCGGCTCAAGTCGGTTCCGGTCCCAGCCTGGCTGTTCGTCAGCCCGGAGGGCAAGGAAATCCTCAGACGGCGCGGTTCGGCGACGCCGGTGGAGGCTTTCGTTCAGTTCGACCAGTATGTCTCGAGCCGGGAATACCAGCGGGCATCGTTCGAGGAATATCTCGCGCAGCGCGGCCTGCACGAGGCGCAACCGGGACAATAGCCATTTCGGCAATTCGGAAATGGCACCGCGGTCAACACTCTCTGGATGCCGAGCGCCGTCACCGCTTCAGCGCAGGTCATTACTGCATTGGAAACGTCGTGACCGACGGGAGGCTCATGATCTGAAGCTGAATGTCGAAATAGTAATATTGCAGGTAAGCAGCCACCAGCGATAGCAAGCCGATTGTTTCCCGCACGCGCGGCGATGCAGCGAACACGTCCTTGACTTGGCTAGCTTGCTTTCGCTGCCGGGTTTCATCTGGGGCATTTTTTCTCTCGCCGCGAACCGCTTGCCCGCCCGACTGCTGCGGTGGCGAAGCCGCCGCAGCGCCTCTGTTTGAGGGTTCCCGGGATTGGCTGAACAGGGTGTTGATCCCCGAATGCGACCGCCTGATGAATTCCGTATAGCCCCGTTCGAGGAGGGCGGCGCGCAACTGGCGGCAGCGGGCGCGCGCCTTCTCGACGTTGGCGCTGGTTTCGGCCCGGTTGGCGTCGATCTTCGCCGCATCGGTCACCGTGCTGACGAGCGCTGCCTCGGCCTCGATGAGGGCGGCTTCAAGGCGTTCGCGCTCGGTCTCAGCCTGTGCGAGGGCGGCCTCGAGATTTTCTCGATTGGAAAATGTTGATGTCAAAGTCGTGTCATTCCCAGCCGTTGGCTGCGAAAGCTTGCGCCGGCGGTGGCAATGCGGTCAATAGGCCAAATGGATGAGGCTGGGACTGACGCGAAACCTCCGGCCATTTCCGGACGGCCCCTGGCCTATTTGAGTCCGGTCACGTTGAACGCGGGCACCGGCTTGTGAAATCCCTTGACGTTGAGTTCGCCAATCGGTTCGGCGACCACCAGTTCCTCGACGAAGCTGTACACTTTTTTCGCGACCAGAATCTGGCCGGCTTTGGCGTCGCCGCACAGCCTGCTGGCAAGGTTGGTCACCGGACCGATGGCGCCGTAATCGCGGCGGCCTTCGAAGCCTATCATCCCCAGGGTTGCATACCCCTGGGCGATGCCTATCCCCATGTCGAGTTCGTAGCCGCGCTTCTTCCAGTTTTGAGACAGCGCGCCGAAGTCGGCCTGCATGCGGATTGCCATGCGCACCGCCTGCTCCGCCGGATTCTCGATGACCACCGGGTCGTTGAAGAAAATCATGATGCCGTCTCCGGCAAAATGCTCGATCGTGCCATTGTGCTCGATGATCACCCGGCCCATCGCGCCGTGGTACTCGTGCAGCACGCCCATCACCTCCTCGGGGTCGGCGGTCTCGATGAAGGCGGTGAAACCGCGCAGATCGAGGAATACCACCGTGATCTCGCGCCGGTGGCTCTTCAGCGGATCGTCAGTCGTGCCGCCTACGATCAGGTCGGCGATCTGCGGGGAAAGAAAGCGCTTCAGCCGCCCCATCTGGTCGAGCTGGCGCACGCCCTCGGCGACGCGCTCCTCCAGCGTTCGGTTCCAGTCCGCCAGTTCGTGCGCCTGCGCCTGCACCTGGTCGTGGAACGCCTTGATGCGCAGGAGCGAGCGCACCCGCGCCAACAGCTCCGGTTGATTGATCGGTTTGGACAGAAAGTCGTCGGCGCCGGCGTCCAGCCCTTTGACCCGCTCCTGCGCCGGGTCGAGCGCGGTCACCATCACTACCGGCAGGATGGTGAATTCCGGCATTGCGCGAATCGCGCGGCACACGGCGTAGCCGTCGAGATCCGGCATCATCACGTCGAGCAGTACCAGGTCGGGTCGTTCCGACTCGACCTTGGCCAGGCCTTCCTTGCCGCCTGCTGCGGTGACCACCTGATACCCCTTGAAAGTGAGGATGTCGGCGAGCATCTTCACGTTCATCGGGGTGTCATCCACCACCAGCAGTTTGGCGCTCACTTGGCCTCTTTCCCGGACAAGGCCGTGACCACCGCCTGCACGAATTCCTTCACGTTGATCGGCTTGGTCTGAAAGCCGTCGAAGCCTGCATCCTTCATTTTCTTCGCTTCCTCCGGCATGGCCGAGGCGGTGACGGCCACAATGGGAATGTGCGCGGTGGACGCCTCTCCGCGGATGCGCCTGAATGCCTCGATGCCGTCGATGCCCGGCAGCTGGTAGTCCATCAGGATCAGGTCGGGCTTTTGCGCGAGCGCCAGCGTCACCCCGTCCTCGCCGGTCTCGGCCTCGATGGTGCGATAGCCCTTGAACTGCAGCACGTCGCGCGCGAGTTTGCGGTTCTTCTCGTTATCCTCGACGATCAGGATGAGTTCGTTTGCCATGTTGTGCGTGCCCTCGGTTGTATGGTTAGTCAGGCGGCCGCGACCGGCGCGGCGGGGACCAGCGGCAGCGTGAACGTGAACGTCGAGCCTTTGCCGGGCTCGCTCGTCAGGCCCATAGTGCCTCCGTGCAATTCCACCAGGCGGCGCGTCAACGCAAGGCCGAGGCCGGTGCCCTCCGCCTTGCGCGTGTAGTCCGTGCCGACCTGCTTGAATTCCTCGAACACCGCCGCCTGATCTTCGGGCGCGATGCCGATGCCGGTGTCCGTCACCGCGACTTCGACCATGTCCCCGGCCTGGTGCGCGCCGACGGTGATGCTGCCGCCTTCGGGCGTGAACTTCACCGCGTTCGAAAGCAGGTTGAGCAGGATTTGCTTAAACTTCCTTTCATCCGCGTTCAGTTCGCCCAGCTGGGGATCGACCTCGGCGGCAAGGGCGATGCTGTGGCGCATGGCGCGCTCGCGGATCAGCGTGAGCGCATTGTCGATCGCGGACGGCAGATCGAACTTGGAGAGGTTCAGCTCCATGCGCCCCGCCTCGACCTTGGCCAGGTCGAGGATGTCGTTGATCAAGGACAGCAGGTGCTTGCCCGAGGAGTGAATGTCCTTCAGGTAGTCCTCTTGCTTTTCGTTCATCTCGCCGAACATCTTCTCCAGCAGCACCTCGGAAAAGCCGATGATCGCGTTCAGCGGCGTCCGGAGTTCGTGCGACATGTTGGCGAGGAACTCTGACTTGTGCTTGCCGGCGATCTCGAGCTGGAGGCTCTTCTCCTGGATCTCGTGGAACAGGCGCACGTTCTCGATCGCGATCACGGCTTGGTCGGCGAAAGTCCTGATCAGACCGACCTGGTGGTCGGAAAACGTCCCGCGTTCCCGGCGGGTGACATTGATGATGCCGATGATTTCGTCTTCACGAATCATGGGTACGGCCAGTTGGCTAAGCCAGCCACGCGTATGCGCTACTTCTTTCAATTCCGCGGCAATCCGCGGATCTGTATCCACGTCCGCGATCTCGACGGGCGAACGCGATGATACGACGTGTTTCGGAATGCTTGATGCTTTGAGAGAAAGCGGATAAAGGCTACGCACCAACTGGTCCCCGGACGCGTCGGTGGAAGTAAACGCGCCTAGCGATACCACGTCTCCATCTACTCTTGACACCACTACGGATAGTCCGCCGATGAGGCTCAACGCGCTCCTGGCGATCGCATCGAAAACCGGCTGCACGTCGGTCGGTGAACTGCTGATGACCTTGAGGATC
>Ga0194060_10003825_pt1 | contig 10577 bp, 7 predicted proteins | sample SepL225m_MetaG_FD_163427 | JGI IMG/M metagenome (GOLD analysis project Ga0194060, IMG submission 163427) | Anoxic zone freshwater microbial communities from boreal shield lake in IISD Experimental Lakes Area, Ontario, Canada - Sep2016-L222-5m | ecosystem: Environmental > Aquatic > Freshwater >... | reverse complement strand
CCGGCAGGCTTGGCGTGTGCATTGGTACCTCTGGCCCCGGCGTGACCAACCTGGTGACGCCGATTGCCGACGCAATGATGGACAGCACCCCGATCCTGGCGATCTGCGGCCAGGTCTCCTCGACGGTGCTGGGCAAGGACGCCTTTCAGGAGACGGACATCACCGGCATTACGATGCCGATCACCAAGCACAATTATCTGGTGAAGCGCGCCGAGGAACTGCCTTACGTCTTCAAGGAAGCTGTTCATATCGCCACCACCGGTCGTCCCGGCCCGGTGCTGATTGACATCACCAAGGACGCGATGCAGAAAATCTTCACCCCTAACTGGGATGTGAAGATGAATATCCCTGGCTATAAGCCGACCACCCACGGCAACCGCAAGCAGATCCGCGAGGCTCTGCGTCTGCTGTCCGAGGCCAAGAAGCCGCTGATCATGGCCGGTAACGGTGTGGTGATGGCGGGGGCCAGTGCGGAACTGCGCATCTTCGCCGAGAAGCTGGGTGTGCCGGTGGTGACGACCCTGCACGGCATTGGCTCGCTGCCCGAGAACCACCCGCTGAACATTGGCATGCCCGGTATGCACGGCTGGGTGCATAGCAACAAGGCCATCCAAGAGTGCGACGTTCTGTTCAACATCGGTGGTCGCTTCGACGACCGGATCACCGGCAAGGCCAGCACCTTCGCGCCGCACGCCAAGATCATCCACGTAGATATTGATCCCTCGGAGATCGGCAAGAACGTTAAGGTGTCGGTGCCGATTGTCGGCGATGCGCGCAACGTGCTGCTGGCCTTGCTAGAAGATATGCCCAGCCACGACGAGTTGGCCGCGCTGCACGGCCACGCCTCGGACTGGATGGAGCATATCCGCGACATACAGGAGAAGCACGATGGCAAGCAGCAGTATGTGAGCCGGGCCAACACCCGTGGTATGGCCCTGCCGCCTCACGATGTCTACGCGGCCCTGAACCAGACGCTTAACGCCCAGGGCAACTACGTGCTGGTGACTGATGTGGGCCAGCACCAGATGTGGGCCGCGCAACTGATTGACTTCAACGCCGGTCCACGTACCCACATCACCTCGGGTGGCGCGGCCACCATGGGCTTCTCGGTGCCCGCATCCCTTGGCGTGGCCGTGGCCCACCCGAATAAGACAGTCTGGGTGGTCTGTGGCGACGGCGGATTCCAGATGACCAACCAGGAGATGGCGACGATCATGCAGGAGGGCATCAAGAACATTAAGGTGCTAGTGATCAATAACGGCTACCTGGGGATGGTACGCCAATGGCAGGAACTGTTCGAAGGCAAGCGCTACAGCGGTACGCCGTTGAGCGGCCCGAACTTCGCCAAACTGGCCGAGGCATATTACTGGAAGGGCATCACCGTCGAGCGCACGGAGGATGTGCGGGCCGCGATTGACGAGGCTATGGCCACCGACGGCCCGGTGCTGATTGACTTCCGGGTTGAGCGTGAGGTTAACGTTTTCCCGATGGTGCCGCAGAACAAGTCCATCGGCGAGATGATCGAGTCTGAGGTGTAAGGGGTAGGGGCGCATCGCGATGCGCCCATACGGGAGAGGAAATTTATGCGCAAGCACACAATCGTCGCTCTGGTGCAAGATCGCCCCGGCGTCCTCAGCCGGGTCTCTGGCCTGGTGCGGCGGCGCGGCTATAACATCGAGAGTCTGGCGGTGGGCCACAGTGAGCAGCCAGAGATCAGTCGGCTAACTATCGTTGTCGAGTCGGAGGATGTCGAGCAGGTGGTGAAGCAGCTTTACCGACTGATCGAAGTGATCAAGGTGAGCGATGTCACCTTTGACCCGACAGTGGAGCGGGAGATGGCGGTGGTGAAGGTGCATGCGCCGCCCTCGGTGCGCCACGAGATTATCTCGATGTGCGGCACCTTCGAGGCCAAAATCGTGGATGTGGGAGCCACGACGATGATTATCGAGATGACCGGCACACCCTCGAAGGTGGAGAATTTTATCGAGATTGTGCGGCCCTACGGCATCAAGGAGATGATGCGTACCGGGCGAATCGCCATGGTGCGCGGATCCCGTGGCCATAATGCCGGTGAGTATATCGAGGCGGCAGCCGATAGCGTTACCGCTGTGCCCGCATAACGGGGCCGCCCTCACCCCCAAACCCCCTCTCCCCGAACGGGAGAGGGGGAGCCGAATACCCTGTGCTTTCTGCGTATTTCTGGAGGAATGAACCATCATGGCGGAGCTTTTCTACGACAAGCAGGCGGATCTGGAGCGACTCAAGGGCAAGCCGATTGCGATCATCGGATTTGGTAGCCAGGGCCACGCCCACGCCCGTAACCTGACCGACAGTGGCCTGGATGTGCGCGTTGGCCTCTATCCCGGATCCAAGAGCTGGGCCAAGGTTGAGGCCGCTGGACTCAAGGCGCTGTCCGTCTCTGACGCGGCCAAAGAGGCCCAGATGGTGATGATCTTGACGCCTGATACCACTCAGGCCGAGATTTATCGCGATCATATCGCCCAGCATATGGAGCCGGGTAAGACCCTGATGTTCGCCCACGGCTTCAACATCCGCTTCGGCCAGATTATTCCGCCGGCTGGTATTGATGTGAGCATGGTCGCACCCAAGTCTCCTGGCCACCGTGTGCGTGAGGTCTTCACCCAGGGCGGCGGCGTACCGGCCCTGGTGGCCGTGCAGCAGGATGCCAGCGGCGGTGCCCTGGCCGACGCTCTGGCTTACGCCAAGGGTATTGGCAGCACCCGCGCTGGTGTGCTGACCACCACTTTCGCCGAGGAGACCGAGACGGATCTGTTCGGCGAGCAAGTCGTCCTCTGCGGCGGCGTCTCGGCACTGGTAAAGGCGGGCTTCGAGACCCTGGTGAACGCCGGGTACCAGCCTGAGGTGGCCTACTTCGAATGTATGCACGAGCTGAAGCTGATTGTCGATCTCTTCTACCAGGGCGGTCTGAACTACATGCGCTACTCGGTGAGCGACACCGCCGAGTGGGGCGACTACACCGCCGGGCCGAAGATTGTCACCGATGAGACGCGGGCGGCCATGAAGCAGATCCTGACCGACATTCAGACCGGAGCCTTCGCCGAGGACTGGATCGAGGAGAATCACACCGGTCGGGCGCGATTCAACGCCATGCGCAAGGCCGATGTCGATCACCCGATTGAGCAGATTGGCCTGAAGTTGCGGCGGATGATGCCGTTCGTCGGCCCGCGTGAGGTAAAGCCGGGCGAGGGCGGAGCTTAGTGATTGTAGATTGCAGATTGTAGATTGCAGATTAGCCGCTGCAATCTGCAATCTGCAATCTGCAATCTGCAATGAAGGAGTGAAACGACGATGGACATAGATCACGTACGAATTTTTGATACGACCCTGCGCGATGGCGAACAGGCCCCCGGCTGCACCATGACCCTGGACGAGAAGCTGGAGGTGGCCCGACAGCTTGGCCGTATGAAGGTTGATATTATCGAGGCCGGATTCCCTGCCGCCTCCCCCGGCGACTGGGCCGCCGTCAACGCAATTGCCCGCGAAGTGGGTACCCCCGATGGCCCGACCATCGCGGCCCTGGCCCGTGCGAATAAGGATGACATTGATAAGGCGTGGACGGCCATCCAGCCCGCGACCCATCGGCGCATCCACACTTTTATGTCAACCTCGGACATCCACCTGGAACTCCAGTTCCGCAAGAGCCGTGGCGAGGCTTTGGAGTTGATTGGCGAGATGGTGACCTACGCTCGGTCGCTCTGCGACGACGTGGAATTCTCGCCGATGGACGCCACCCGCTCCGAGCCGGAGTTTCTCTTCCAGGCGGTCAAAATTGCTATTGAGTGCGGGGCCACCACCCTCAATATCCCCGATACGGTGGGCTACTCGACCCCCCAAGAATATGGCGATCTGATCGCGGCCATTCGTAAGAATGTACCCGGTGCCGAGGGCGTCATTCTCTCGACGCACTGCCACGACGACCTGGGTGTCGCGGTAGCCAACTCGCTGTCGGGTGTCTACAATGGTGCCCGCCAGATCGAGTGTACGATCAACGGGATCGGCGAGCGCGCCGGTAACGCCTCCCTGGAAGAGGTGGTGATGGCTCTGCATACCCGCGAGACGTTCTACGGCCTGAAAACCCAGATCGAGACCCGCGAACTCTCACGCAGTTCGCGCACCGTGAGCAGTTTCATCGGCGTGCCTGTCCCCCCGAACAAGGCCATTGTCGGGGCCAACGCCTTCGCCCACGAGTCGGGCATCCACCAGGACGGCGTGATCAAGAACCGCATGACCTACGAGATCATGAGTGCAGAGACGGTGGGCCTGGACGGGAACGCGCTGATTCTGGGCAAGCACTCAGGTCGCCACGCCTTCCGCAAGCACGTCGAGGCTCTGGGCTACATCCTGGATGACGAGGATTTTCAGCATGTCTTCTTGCGCTTTAAGGATCTCTGCGACCGCAAGAAGAAGGTGGATGACCGTGACATCGAGGCGCTGATCGCGGGCGAGACTCAGCACACCCCGCAGATTTTTAAGCTGGAGCATGTGCAGTACAGCTCGGGTACCGGCATGATCCCCTCGGCCACCGTGCGCCTGATTGATCCTGACGGCGCGGAGCGCACTGATAGCGCCCAGGGTACCGGCCCGGTGGACGCAATTTATAAGGCGATCAATCGGGTGATCAACCGGCCCAACGAGCTGATTGAGTTCTCGATCAACGCGATCACCGAAGGGCTCGATGCGGTAGCCCAGGTGACGGTACGCATCCGCGAGCAGGGTACGCCTGAAGACGGTGGCAGCGACCCAACCAGCATCAACCTGACCGGCAAACGCGCCGCCCAGCAGATCTTCTCCGGCTACAGCGTGAACACCGACACGATTGTGGCCGCCGCTGAGGCGTATATGGGTTCGCTGAACAAGATGCTCGCCGCAAGCGAGGAACGGATTCGTGCCGAGGCCGTGGCCTACGCCGCCGGCTATACCGAGGGATAACCATTGTGGATTGTGGATTGTGGATTGCCGATTGATCGGCAATCGGCAATCCACAATCCACAATCCACAATCGCCATGCAGACTATCGCATACCTTGGCCCAGCCGGCACGTTCTCTGAAGAGGCGGCGATGACCTATGCGGCAAGTGAGGCCAGCTACCTGCCCCTGGCCAGCATCCCGGCGGTGGTGACAGCCATTGAGACCGGGGCGGCTGACGTGGGTATACTGCCGATTGAGAATATGCTCGAAGGCGGTGTGGTCTATACCCTCGACATGCTGATTCACGAGACCAGACTCCAGATCGTCGGCGAGCTGGTCATTCCCATCCGCCAGTATCTTGTGGTGCGCGAAGGGCTGCGTCTGTCCGATGTGAAGATACTCTACGCACACCCGCAAAGCCTGGGCCAGTGCCGCAAGTTCATTGAGCGCTGTCTGCCGGGGGTGGCCACCATTGCCTCGCTCTCAAATAGCGCGGCCCCCGCCGAGGCTCTGGCCGATGAGCGTCCCGCCGCCGCCATCAGCACCCTGCGCGCCGCCGAGATCACGGGAGCCAGCATCCTGGCCCGCGACATTGCCGATAGTCTCGGCAATGTCACCCGCTTCATCGGCCTAGCCCGCCATGAAGCACCGCCGAGTGGTGATGACAAAACCAGCTTCTGCTTCGGGTTCAGCGTAGATCGCTCTGGCACGCTGACGAACGCTTTGAAGGAACTAGCCGCCGAACAGATCAACATGACTAAGCTTGAGTCGCGCCCTTCGCGGGCAGTGCTTGGACAGTACATCTTCCTGGTGGATATTAACGGCCACCGCGAAGATGCCCATGTCGCCCGCGCCCTGGAGCGAATCCGCCAGCAGACAGGCATGTTCAAGATCTTTGGCAGCTATCCGTGCTGGCACGATCGTCACTGAAACTCATCCGGTTTAGGTACATTTGTTTCACAAGTAATTCGTATGCTACAATAGGACTCAGACACCTTCGCCAGACAGCGTGAGGGGCGTCGTATGAGCGTCAGTATGTAGGCTAGTGAGGATAAAGGGGTACCATGTACGACCTGATCATTATTGGTGGCGGGGCCGCGAGTCAGTCGGCGGCAATGTACGCGCAAGGGAAGCAGCTCAATTTCCTCCTTATCAGCGAGCATCTGGGTGGCAAGGTCGAGCCAGCATCGGCAGAGGGTCGCGATTATATGTTTGGCAAGATGCTGATCCACTACGATGGGCCTGATGATGAGGAGTCTGACGAGCAACTGATTGGTAGTTCGGTGGTTCACCAGTTCGAGCGCCAGCTCAAGCATCTGCGCGACCGCGTGCTTGAGGATCGGGTCTTGAGCCTGCGCCAAGACGGAACCAGCTTTGAGGTGGAGACGAGTGCGTCGGGAGTGAAGCAGGCGCGGGCGGTGATTGTGGCCACCGGCGCAAAGCCTCGGCGGCTGGATCTGCCCAATGTCGCCGACCACCTGGTCGCGAACCTGGGCTATAACACGACCCATCACAGCGATACGCTGCGCGGTCGTGAGATTGCCGTGATCGGGGCGACCGACGAGGCGCTGCTGAGTACGGCTGAGTTCGCACAGTCGGCGACGAAGATCTATCTGGTGGTGCCGAACCTGGATGCGGCCGAGCGACCTGAACTGGCGGCACTGGCGACCCTCAAGAACGTAGAGGTCCTCCAGGGCTACCGGGTGGCCGAGGTGAAGGGCGAGCCGCTGGGCCGTAAGCTGGTGCTGGAGCGCGACGGCACGCGGCGTTCGCTCACCGTCGATTCGATCTTCATTGACCTGGGCTACGAGCCGGCCACGGCGCTGGTGAAGGATCTGGTTGAGCAGACAGCAGAGGGCTACATTCGGGTTGACCGGCGCAACGCCACCAGCGTGCCCGGTCTGTTTGCGGCTGGCGATGTGACCCGCTCGGAGGGCGAGCAGGTGCTGACGGCAATCGGCGACGGTGCCCGCGCCGCCCGCAGCGCGCACTTCCACGTGCTGACGAGCCTGGCCGCAAGCGCGGTAGACGCCGCATCCTAGTACGATAACGAGATGTGGCCACAGAAGAACACGGAAAGATACAGAAAAAATACATTTCTGTGAGCTTCTGTGGCTTTCTGTGGCTAGATTCGTATAGTACGAACAACAGGGAACAGGCAACAGATTGTGCCTGTTCCCTGTTCCATTCCTGGAGTTTCTTGTGCAGATCCACGTCTATGACACCACCCTCCGCGATGGCACGCAGCGCGAGGGACTCTCGCTCTCGGTCGAGGATAAACTCAAGATTGCCTTGATGCTTGACGAACTGGGCGTCCACTATATCGAGGGTGGCTGGCCCGGATCGAACCCCAAAGACGCCGAGTTTTTTCAGCGTATCCGCGATATGCCGCTACGCCAAGCCCGTGTGGCTGCCTTTGGCAGTACACGCCACGCGGGAAGTGTCTGCATGCACGATACTAACATCCGCGCCTTAGAGGATGCTCAGACGCCGGTGGTCACTCTGGTGGGCAAAAGCTCGGTGCTGCACGTCGAGAAGGTGATCGAGACCACGCTTGAGGAGAATCTGGCGATGATCGCCGATAGCGTGGCCTACTTTAAGGCGTTGGGCAAAGAGGTGGTCTACGACGCCGAACATTTTTTTGATGGCTACAAACTTGACTCCGCCTACGCTCTGCGTACCCTGCGCGCCGCCGCCGAGTCTGGCGCGGATGTGCTGGTGCTGTGCGACACCAACGGCGGCTCGTTGCCCAACGAGGTGGCTGAGGTTGTACGGAACGTCAGGCAATTTTTGATTGCAGATTGCAGATTGCAGATTGCAGATGCTGACAATCTACAATCTGCAATCCGCAATCTGCAATTAGGAGTTCATACCCATAACGATGGGGCCTTAGCCGTGGCCAACGCGATGGCCGCCGTGCAGGAAGGGGCAACCCAGGTGCAGGGCACGATTAACGGCTACGGCGAGCGCTGCGGGAATATGGATCTCATCCCGCTAATCGCCAACCTGCAGCTAAAACTAGGCTACACCTGCGTGAGCGCCGAGCATCTGGCCCGGCTGAGCGAGCTGTCGGCCTATGTGGCAGCCATCGCTAATCTCAACCCCGATCCCCACGCGCCCTACGTGGGCCGCAGCGCCTTCGCCCACAAGGGCGGAATTCACGTGGCGGCTATCGCCAAGGTGGAACACAGCTACCAGCATATTGACCCAACCCTGGTGGGGAACCAGAAGCGCGTGGTGGTAAGCGAGCTCTCGGGCCGGGGCAACATACGTATGCGCGCCGATGAACTGGGCCTCGATGTGCAGGGTAACGAGCGCGCCGTCCTTCAGCAGATTAAGGAGCGCGAGAGCAAGGGCTTTCAGTTTGAGGCGGCTGAGGGCAGCTTTGAGATGCTGGTGCGCCGCAGCGCTGAGGGCTACACGCCGCCCTTCGAGTTGCTCGATTTCACCGTGACGGTGGAGAAGCGCGGGGATAACGAGATCACCTCGCTGGCGACGGTGAAGGTGCGGGTTGGCAACGAGCAGATGCACACCGCCGCCGATGGTGACGGGCCGGTGAACGCGCTCGACCAGGCCATCCGCAAGGCGCTGCTGCCGTACTACCCTGAGCTGGCCGAAGTGCGCCTGGTAGACTACAAGGTGCGGATTATTGACGAGCACCGTGGCACCGGGGCCACTCCCCGCGTCCTGATCGAAAGCGCACGCGGCGACGAGCGCTGGAGCACCATCGGCGCCTCGCCCAACATCATCGAGGCCAGCTACCAGGCTCTCTGGGATAGCCTGGAACTGCCGCTGCTGCGGGCGCGGGAAGGATGAAGGATGAAGGATGAAGGATGAAGGATGAAGGATGAAGGATGAAGCAAATTTCGCAATACCGCAAACTCGCCCTGTCACCAGCACAACAACGCTCATGTCACCCTGAGCGAAGCGAAGGGTCTGACAGGAGGCCGGCATAGATGCTTCGCTTCGCTCAGCATGACATGACAGGATGACTTTTGCGGTATTGCCAAATTTCTTTGCGTCTTTGCTCCTTTGCTCCTTTGCGTTAGACCAAACACTCGGTTAACGCGAAGAGTGAGAGCGGTAGTGCCAGTATTTACCCGGTTGCCAGATGTCGGCTACCGGATTCCGTGAGAGGATAATATGACCACCCCCAAGACTCTCTTTGAGAAAGTATGGGACGCCCATCAGGTGTGCCCGGAGACGCCGGATACTCCGGCGGTGCTGTACATTGATCTGCATCTCATTCACGAGGTTACGTCGCCGCAGGCGTTCACCGAGATCCGCGAGCGCGGTCTGAAGGTGCGTCGCCCTGATCGCACGATGGCCACGATGGATCACAGTACACCGACGACGCCGCGCAACGCCCAGGGGATCATCCCTGTGACGGATCCGCAGGCTATCGCCCAGCTCAACCAGTTGCGCACCAACTGCGCCGAGTTCGGCATCCCGCTCTTCGAGTTGGGTAGCGATAAGCAAGGTATTGTACACGTGATCGGGCCGGAGCAGGGTCTAACCCAGCCGGGAATGACGATTGTCTGCGGCGATAGCCACACCTCGACCCACGGGGCGTTTGGTGCCCTGGCCTTCGGTATTGGCACCAGCGAAGTCGGCCACGTCCTGGCCAGCCAGTGCCTGCTCCAGCGCAAGGCACAGACTTGCGCGGTGCGGGTGGATGGTCGGCTCGGGCCGGGTGTCACCGCCAAGGACATTATTCTGGCGCTGATCGCCAAGTACGGCGTGGGTGGCGGCACCGGCTACGTCTTCGAGTTCATGGGCGAGGCCATCCGGGCGCTCTCGATGGAGGAGCGCATGACGATTTGCAACATGAGCATCGAGGGCGGCGCACGAGCGGGTATGATCGCCCCCGACGAGACGACCTTTGAGTATGTGGCGGGGCGACCCTTCGCCCCGCAGGGCGCAGCCTTCGAGTCGGCCCTGGCCCGTTGGCGCAGCCTGCCCAGCGACGAGGGCGCGACCTTCGACCACGAGATGCGCCTGGCCGCCGACGAGTTGGTGCCAATGATCACCTATGGCACCAACCCCGGTATGGGCATCCCGATCACCGGGACGATACCGACCCTGGACGAGATGGGCGACGCCAGCGCACGTGTGGCCTTGGAGAAGGCCCTGGCCTATATGAACCTGGAACCGGGCAAGCCGCTGCTGGGTCACGCCATTGATGTGGTCTTTATCGGTAGCTGCACCAATGGCCGCATCAGCGATCTGCGCCAGGCAGCGGGGTTGCTCAAGGGCCGCACGGTGGCCGAGGGCGTGCGGGTGATGGTGGTACCGGGCAGCCAGCAGGTGCGCCAGCAGGCCGAGTCCGAAGGTCTGGACATCATCTTCAAGGCAGCCGGGGCCGAATGGCGCGAGGCGGGTTGCTCGGCATGTTTGGCCATGAACTCCGACGTGGTGCCACCTGGGAAGTACGCGGTCTCTACGAGCAATAGGAATTTTGTCGGGCGGCAAGGGCCAGGCTCGCGCAGCCTGCTGGCCAGCCCATTGACAGCGGCGGCGGCGGCGGTGACGGGGGTTGTGACCGACCCACGCACATTGATATGATGCCCCGTAGGGGCGCGTCGCGACGCGCCCTGACCCACGAACATTGATATGATGCCCCGACC
>Ga0194060_10003824_pt1 | contig 10578 bp, 16 predicted proteins | sample SepL225m_MetaG_FD_163427 | JGI IMG/M metagenome (GOLD analysis project Ga0194060, IMG submission 163427) | Anoxic zone freshwater microbial communities from boreal shield lake in IISD Experimental Lakes Area, Ontario, Canada - Sep2016-L222-5m | ecosystem: Environmental > Aquatic > Freshwater >... | reverse complement strand
CACCATACTGATCGCGCTGCTGTTCAGCTATTTTCTCTCCAACCTCACCTCCAGACCGCTGCGTGACATGGCATATTTTGCCGCTCGTATCGGTCATGGGGGGATCAATATCAAAATTCCGGTTGTTGCAAAAGATGAAATAGGTACGCTTGCCACTGTGATGAATGAGATGACAGCGCGTATTAGTGAGCAGGTGCATATATTGTCGGCCGAAAAGCAACGGCTAGATACCATTTTGAGCAGTATGGGGGAGGGGGTCATGGTAATGACGACTGATGGTGTCATAACTCTGGTCAACCCCGCTTTTCACCGTCTCTTCGCAATTACCGGTGCGGTGGAAGGGAAAAAGCTGGTGGAAATATCCCGTCACCCTGATCTGCTTGATGCCTTTAACGATCTTGGCAGACCGGATGTAGACGATCATGTACGGGAGATTTCGATCAAGCCAGACGGATTAACCCTCTTTACACACTGGGTTCCGCTGAATGTTGACGGTGTAAGACAGGGAATAGTCGCTGTCTTCCACGATATAACAGATCTGAAGAAGGCGGAAAACATGCGCCGCGATTTTGTTGCCAATGTTTCGCACGAACTCCGGACACCGGTAACGATCATCAAGGGCTATGCCGAAACGCTGCTGGATGGCACTTTAGAGTCCGACCCGGTTCGTGCCCACCGTTTTGTGGAGATTATTTCCAATCATTCGGACCGTCTGACCAATCTGGTAAACGATATTCTCACTCTTTCCAGTCTCGAATCAAAAGAAGCCCGCCTGGAACTCATCCCGATTGATGTTTCAGGAACCATCGCAAAAGCCTGTATGCTCCTTCAGGAACGTGCCGTTCAAAAGAATATTGCCATAATCAATGAATCAAACGCTGGTGGATTGCCGCGAGTTAAAGCGGATTCGGGGCGTATCGAGCAGGCGGTTGTAAATTTACTGGATAACGCCATCAAATACACGCCGGGTGGCGGTACTGTTCGCCTGTTTACGGAAGATTCAGGTGAGTTTATCAGAGTATCGGTGGCAGACACCGGCATCGGCATCCCTTTCAAAGACTTGCCACGCATCTTTGAACGCTTTTACCGGGTAGATGAGGCCAGAACACGCGAACAGGGGGGAACCGGGCTTGGCCTCGCCATTGTGAAGCATATCGTGCAGCTTCACGGCGGCGCTGTTTCCGTTACGAGTGAGACAGGAAAAGGGTCTATTTTTTCGTTCACGCTGGAGAATGTTTGAAGTTATACCATTTCACTATTGCCATACAAAATCCCTTTCGCTCCTCCTTCTCACTATGTTATATAAGGGCTGTTTTCCAGCTCCATTTGTAACCTGATGTACCTACGAGGTATACTCAACATGTGGCGCAATGAATAGGTCGCTATATTTCAATTACATCGTAAGCAGACTCTCTGCTCTTGCAGTCGAAATTGAGCTTCGTGGCAAACTGAATTTACTTGACTTGCATCTCCATGCTGAAAACTTTTATCTGCATCTTTTCAATAAATTGTTTGGTTGGGATCTGGAAAATTTGAATGCCAGCAAACGAAATGTTGCAGCTATAGACCTGATTGACCACAAAAACAAAATAGTTGTTCAGGTCTCTGCAACGGCTACCAAAGAAAAGGTTGAATCGGCACTGAGCAAAAACCTGTCCGCATATTTGGGATATGCGTTCAAATTCATATCTATTTCAAAAGATGGCAACCCATTGCGCAGCATGATCTTTGCCAATCCCCACAACCTGACTTTTAACCCCCAGGACTGACATCTATGATATTGCCTCGATTCTGAAAGTGATCTTGGTATTCAGCATTGGCGACCAGCGACGTATAGCTGACTTTATCAAAAGGACGTTGGGCGCTGAGGTGATCCCCTCAAACTTGAGTCCAACCTTGCTGCTATAATAAACATCCTTGCCAGGGAAGATTTGAGCCAGGAGGCAACTGAATGAACTGTTGCGTATTCAGATAGACCAGCCATGCAAGGAAATCAGCCCCATATTGTACAGGTGCAGTAACATCTTTTGGCCATGGAGCATTTACCAGCTTTCCTGAAATCGGACAGCGTTTGATCTCCACACGATGTTCAGTTTGAGTGTGGCTCCTGTGTGCCCCGGTTGACCACCTGTTTTTTTACCGGTTTTAACACGCAGGCTTTTTGGCTTTGGTTTAAGATATCCATCAGTGGATGGAGGTTTGCTGCTATTGTGACTGGTGAGAGAAAGGCTTTCCTGGAGGGTAAGGCAGTATGCAACCAAACCCGCAAGATTCTGGCGACCCATATCGAGTAGTTCAGCGGCACTCTTCATCATTGCAGAGTACCTCCCTGAACTTTGGTGCCAATGGGTAGAGATAAATATCTTTCACCGGCACACTCATGTTGCCATACCGATCCTGGCAACTACGTCCGGTTGTTTGACCGACCAGCTCCCAATTGGCTGCTTTATAACAGGTACCACTGAAACGGTCATGCTCTACAAAAGTTTCTACAAGATGAAGCGGGTGCCCGTACTTCTGTTGCCAATCTGCACTGACTCTTTTGAGAATAATGGCCAATAGGTGGCTTGCCAGATGTGGTACTTTGACCCAGGGCAAAATGAGAAGACGGGTGTTGTTTGCAATATAAGAAAGATGGAGTAGCTTCATGGTATCCGACCGGCCTATGAACTGATCTCTGGGTTTGGTTTTCCACGCTGCGGCACCAAAGCCATTAAGGTGGGCTGGACGACTCGACCCTGGCACGTGAATGATTCTGACATAAAAACTGTTATGCCATGAAATTGAATGTGAGTTCAGCCTATTGTTTAAGCAGGTTCGTTTTAAAATCGACCTGAGTAGTTACAAAAAAACGTTCGTTTATAAAAGCAAGAAAGAGGTGTACCGTGTCAAAATTAACCATTGTAGCAAAAGTTACAGCTAAATCTGATTTGGCGGAAGCTGTCAAAACCGAATTGCTCAAGCTCATCGCACCGACGAGGAAAGAGGAGGGGTGTATCGAGTACAAGCTGCATCAGGACAACGAAGAGCCGGCACTCTTCATCTTCTACGAAACCTGGGAAAACATGGAATGTCTGCAAAAACACATCAAAACCGACCATTACATAGCGTACGTCCAGGCGGTTGGCGATATGCTTGCAGAGAAAATAGTTAATAAAATGACCCGGATTGAATAAGGAAATATCAGCCATGTCAAAAGGGTATCAGGCCAACAAAGATCGCCTGGAAGAGATCAGTGCATTCGGAAAAGGGATCGCGGGCAGGTTTTAAATGCGAGTGGTGCGAAGGCAAGGACGATCTCCGGGTATGGGATTATAAACCAGATGCTCCAACCGATATGGAGACACTGGCGCTCCTGTGTCAGAAATGCTGGAGATGGGCTGACGGCGAGAAAGCCTCTTCAAATGAGTTGAGATCGATCCGTAACGCCCTTTGGAGTGATATTCCCCCAGTAGCGGAAGGCGCAGCCAGGATTTTGGCTCACTGCAAGGAATCATGGGCAAGGGAAGCGATTGAAGAAAGCTTCATTGATAACGCGGTTAAATCTGAAATATTGAAATAGGAAAGTTAAATCAGACAGCTTCTTTGAGGTTGACCCTGGCGAGATGCGGGTGTATGAGGGTAACTATGCTAAAAACAATATCTGAACAAAAGGAAGCAGGGGGCATTTGTGGGGAGAGGATTGCAAGAGCTGTTAATTTTTCATTCGTTTTTGGAGAACACCAGAGATTCTATTGTTGTCAAAGAGTATTTTTCAAATGAAGACGGTGGATTTACCGGTGGAACAATTATTTGTGCCAGTGTAGAAAAAGCACGTCATTATGGCTTGACGATGCAATCTATTCGTGGATGTACAGATTATGATCTCATGCCTTTTGAGCAGGCTGAGAAAGCCAGACAAGATGACCTTTGGGTGATGAAAAATCGTAAGTCCTTAAAAAATATATGTGAGACTATAACTCACAAAAACGGTGAAACAGTCAGGGTATCTGTAACCAAGTTCCCATGGATTTTGCCTAGTGGAAAACTTTTGGGAGTTATGTGCATCGCTCGGGACATGGGGGTTGCGGAATAATTATTACACGGAGGTAAAATGGCTAAAAATTCAGCGGAGCGGCAGGCAGAATATAGAGCGAGAATGCGGAGTGGTGAATATAATCGAAGGCTAAACACCTGGATAGACAGTGATGCTCATTTTGCTCTTGAACGACTGGCGAAGCATTGTAATTTTACAAAGAAAGAGCTACTTGAGAGACTTATTGTTTCTGCAGAGTCCGTCATTCTGAAAACATTAAAACCCAATTCTCAAGAATGGGATAATTATATGAAAAATGACAAGATTACGCGGTAACAGTTTGTGGGGGTGGCTTTTTGTCAGTGAAACGTTACAGATGGTTTTTTGCAAAGCGGCCATATTGCGCGTCTGTTTTCAGAATATGGTCTGACAACCAGTTATTAAGAAATTGAACGACCTCCAAACCAAGATTCATATTGCCTTGATGGAAATCTTTTTGTATCTCTGCAACCCTTGTGCAAAATTTCTCGTGTTCTTTCCTGTGCTCTGATTGTCCCGGATATTTATGAATCGTCATCCACTGCTCTTCAGCAGCGAAGTGATATGTCGTATATTTAATCAGTTCATCAATGACGGCACCAAGCTCATCATGGCTGGCTCCGAATGTAACCCCGTCAAAAGTCAAATTGAGCAGATACACCAGATACTTGTGGTGTTCATCAAATTCGGTAACTCCAAGCTCAAAGCTTGCGTCCCACTCCATAAATGGCATGATGATCTCTCCCGCACTTACTTATGTATTAAGCGCGATAAAATTTTGAGTTCACAGGTTCCCGGCATTACGTAACAATATCTGCCAAAGCAGAAGCAACCTCTTCAATATATTTGTCGTCGCAACCGGCGTCGCTCAATATCTCGTAGATGTGGAATGCAATCTGTACCGGCCTGCTGTGAGTTAGCAGCGATTCCTGAAGTTGATTGAGAAGCGTTTCCAAGTGTTCCCTCCCAGAAGTATTATCACTGTTCTACTGCAACTCATACCCAACCCGCAACATAAATGATGCTTGGTTATGATGTTGACCTGCATATTTTATGATGATACTTTGCCTGTAGTTAATGCCTGTCGAAGAGTTGTCAATCTACGGGATAGCTTTGTAACCAATTCAGAAAGGAACCACTATGGCAAAGCCCAATTATTCATTCGAGAAGCGCAAAAAAGAGATGGAGCGCCTGAAGAAAAAAGAGGAGAAGAAAAACCGCAAAACCGGGCGGAATGAGGATGGCACCGAAACAGTGGAAGAGAGCGAAGAGACCGACGGGGTTGAGCCTGCAGTCGGAGCGGAGTAATCGTTATGGCTGATAAAACCAAAATTGTTGTTCTGGACGGCTACACCATCAATCCGGGGGATAACCCCTGGGACAGACTCTCCGCATTGGGGGAGTACACCATCTATGACCGGACCCCGCCGGAATTTAAGCTGGAAAGGGGAGGGGAGGCAGAGGTAATTCTTCTCAGCAAGGTCAAGTTGGATGCGGCCGCGCTTCAGGCTCTGCCGAAGCTTAAATATATCTCAATGCTTGCCACCGGCTACAATAATGTCGATGTTGCGGCTGCACGGAAGCTTGGAATTACCGTCTCAAACATCCCGGCTTATTCTACCGAATCAGTCGCCCAGACCGCCTTTGCCCTGCTTCTGGAGCTTGCCATGCATGTCGGACTGCATGATGACGCCGTGAAAAAAGGTGAATGGGTGGTATCTCCGGATCACGCCTTCTGGAAGACGCCGCTGGTTGAGCTTGATGGACTTACTTTAGGAGTTGTTGGGTATGGAACCATCGGGCGGGCGGTTGCAAGGGTCGCGAGTGCATTCGGAATGAAGATAATCGCTTATACCCCGAGGATTCCGACAGAACCTGGAACCGCTCCGGTTCGCTTTGTACAGTTGGAGGAGCTTTTTGCCTCAGCGGATGTTATCAGCCTCCACTGTCCGCAAACCCCGGAAAATGGCGGTTTTGTCAACGCCGGACTCCTCGGGCTGATGAAGCCTACAGCCTATCTGCTCAATCTGGCGAGGGGGGGGCTGGTAAATGAGGCTGACCTGGCTGAGGCACTCTCAAACGGCAAAATTGCCGGAGCCGGTCTTGATGTGGTGGCGCACGAACCGATGCTGTCTGACAATCCGTTACTTACCGCGCCTAACTGCATCATCACGCCTCACATCGCCTGGGCTTCGCTGGCCGCCCGCCGCCGTCTGATGGATATAGCCGTTGCCAATGTTACTGCGTATCTGGCAGGGTCGCCAATTAATGTTGTCAACCAACGGTAAGTTTTCCATTTATAACGTTAAACAGTAACGAAGTTATATCCGAAAAATGCCCTGCAATAATCGCTGGTGTACACGAGTCTCAAGCTCCCTCTGGAGGAATCTTTTAAGCGGCCTTGCTACGTATAAGGCATTACACCTACTCTTCAATACCGGGATTTCTCTGGAAAGTTTGTCAATCGGGAACGCCTCTAAATGCTCTCTATCTACAGCAAATGTGAACACACCCCTGACAACCCTCAGGGCATTCTTGGCATTACAATCCTAACTCCTGGATCAACACCCTCCTTCACCATTTCCACACATTTGTTGTATTAAGTGTGTTCTTCCGTGAGAGTTATAAATTGGATACGGCTCAAGTTTGTGTACTTTTTCCTTGCCATTAAAGGTGTACCTGATGTAGAAAGTCATAGTTCCTGAGGGTAGTACTAGCAGATGAAAGCCTCTCCCTTCGTTAACAATGTACTTTTTGCTCTCTGGTTTCAGGCTTTTTAGTAGCCGACCCGAAAATTTTATGGCAATTCCTTTCTACGGATTTTCTACGGATTGTATGTTGGCAATAACCAAAACACACCGAAACACTGTGAAACAAAAATATAGGTAAGTACGGGAAAAATTTAGAGTTTATTACAGATAGCTACAAACGCGAGAGTGGCGGAATTGGCAGACGCACCAGACTTAGGATCTGGCACCTCACGGTATAGGAGTTCAAGTCTCCTCTCTCGCACCACATTTAAAACGGCTCGTCAGCAGAATCGGTGGACGCATAATGGCTCAGGCAAATCTCCAAGTGTATGATACAACGCAGTTTTTAAGCATTCTACAGTTTTAAACCCGTAAGCTTTTGGTAATGGCGACAAAAATGTCTCACGCCGAATGCAAAATAATCGAATATGATAACAGCACTGAGGTCGTGTGCGTAGGCGATAAATCTTTACCTGTTTCGACACCAATAGAGGGGAAACCGATAAATACAAATCAGCAAACAGAACGCTAACAAATAAGGAGCAACAATTAGAACAAGAGCGCAAAGAAGCACGTTGCTCTCTTGAATACACCCTTTGCTATAGTCTTGTACTGATAATGCTACCCCTAAATCTCTTTCCTCCTGTAGTTCAAGATGTCAATCAACACAAGTGCAATGCAAATTATCTGCAATCAGTAATTCCCTTCCTGAAACAAAGTCAAAATGCAAGAAACGTTGCTCATTTGAATACGATATTTGCTATATTCCTTGTACGGACAATGCTACCCCAAAATCTCTTTCCTCCTGTAGCTCAAGATGTCAATCAACACGAACACAATGCGAGATGCAGTGCATTTAACCACATGATTGGAAAAACCTCTTGGGGTCTACGCATTTGACAAATCAGTAAACCAACGGCGAAATCAACAAATTATTCAACCAACGGCAGCACCGGTCAGCGTGGAAGAGCCCCCGCCGACCGGTCAGGCTTATGGGCGTTGATCGCGACACGATGTCGCGTGATTGTAAGTACTTGATATTATTATTTCACCAATATCAAGCACCTGAAGTATCCCCTTCAGCGTACTAGGTGGTGTGCTGGGTACGCGATGTGTACTTGGTGCGAAGCCCACTGACAATGTACCGAATCGGGTTTGAATGGCGACAGGAGAACCCCTCTGGAAACTCCATCCAGTTAAGTGCTAGGGCAGGACAATATGGTGAGATTAAACGAATGGTCGTTGACGCGCCGTCAGAGAGACCCCAGCCTACGGGAGTTAATAGGTTGAATGCATGTTTCCCAGTGCTTACATGCGTGGACAAGTTGCAAGGGATTAACGTACTTGCACGGGAATGTTGTTCCACCGGCGTTCAGGCTGCACCTAAGTTGTCCGTTATGGGAAATTCAGGGACACCATACCCATTAATCAGTTAATCATTCTTTGCTGCCTGTTTTCTTTCGTTTTATAGCCCGTTCCAGCGCAGCGCACTCTCAAGAAAGTTAAGAAAAGAGTCACTTTCCATCGCTCGCTCTGTCCGCTCATGACCCGAAATGGGTATGATGTCCCTGTATTTTCAACGTCTTTTCTCTGTGTTGCATCATCTGACCACATTTCTAATTGCCGTTTTCAATCGGCTTCGCCAGTATGTTGGTCGTCTTTTATGATGGGCAACGGCGACTATGAGAATCAAATCGGATTCGATGGAATAAAGCAGACTATAAGGGAAATGAAAGAGAACTTTGCTACGGACAGTACCTCGAACTTTTTTGGCGGCACGGGGATGGGACATGACGACGGATATAACCCTGTGTACCTCCGTAATAAATGCCAAACCGACTCCGGGTGCTTCATTTTCGTAATAACGTGAAGCCTCCCTAAACTCTTCATCTGCTTCTGGCAAGAACTCATAGTTCATGACAATTCGGCTATTGCTTTTTTAAATACTTCGTTGCCAGGTATTCCAACGACCTTACCGGCACGATAATCATCAAGCCGTCTTTCTGCCTCATCCAGCCACAGTTGCTCGACTTCCGACACGGTTGGCTCATCAAGGCTCAGGAGTAGTTTGCCGACTAAGCTGGCTCTTGAGTGTATGTCCAGGTTGAGTGCTTCCGATTCAATTTTGTGCATTGCCATTGGCATGATGATGCCTCCATTCTTTAACTCACGGCTTGATATAAGCATTCAGCCCGATTGTTACCGGCTTTCCGTCCACCATTGCAGTAGTAACAGCATTTCCTCTTGAGCTGGCAACCACAAGGGTCTTGCCGGATGCGGATGGTGTTGGTTTCTCCAGGTCAATTTCTATGCAGAGCTTGTTCCCTTTTATTTCAACCGTCATCGCCATTTTGTTGTTCTCCTTTTTTAAAATCAATTACAACCCTGCAAAATCCACCTTCGGCAAACCATCCACAATATCAACCGTCTGCACACTCACATTTATAACACTCAACAGCAGATCCAGGATATATCCGGGGTTGTAATCGTGGAGAAAACTGAGTGGATACTCGACTTGTCAGGGGCTACCCTGTCTCCACAAAGGGAAACCTATACCGCCACATTCATCGCGGGTTCTACCATTAACCGTAAACCCATACCATGCAGCAATTTTGAAATACTGCCAAACTCCGGATTACCGCGCTTTGATAATGTCTTGTAGAGGCTTGAGCGACTGACGTGGGTTTTTTCTGCAATAGCTGTCATTCCGCCCTGCGCCTGTGCCACATCCTTCAATGCCAGAAGAAACGCTTCTCTATCGCTGTCCTCAATCACGGCATTGATAAAAGCTGCTGCGTTCTGAGGGTCTTTCAACCATTCAAGATGATACTCGTCATAGTTTCCTGTTTTACGTGACATGTCCTTTATCCTCTTTTGGTAACAAAAAAAGAAAATTTGCATCAAATCACGGCTATGCTGCCAGCGGAAGTTCAATAGTCAGCTTTTCGTGAGGTGCGATAATATGACCCTTGCTGTCTCTCTCGATCAGACCTGAATCCTCCAGAATTTTCACATCCTGATGCACGTTTTTCCATTTCGCTGATATGATGTTGTGCTATACCGATCTGGTCGGCAAGTTGCTTTTGGGTCAGCCCTTCCTTGCCACGCCCACCACGAATACAGACACCCGGACGGTTCGTTACCAGTTCCGGCGAAAGCTCTTCCGGTGTGTAGAGTGAATCCGTCATAGTTATGCCGCAAGTTGCTTCATCCGTTGCAATGTATCAGGGAACTTCCTCACCATCATAATCAAGGTAGCTGCCTGATCGTTCGGCTTGGTTAATCCCTGTTCCCACTTCTCCATTGTACGGGGTGAAACACGCAGTTCATGTGCAAAGACCGGACGGGATAGATTTAGCCTTTCCCGTGTATCTCTGATTATCTCCGGCGTGATTTCCGGCATTTTCTTTGATTCAACGGTGTAGGTCTTCAGGGTGATCTTGCCTTCACGCCACTGGTTAATGTCCTCAACCGCTTCCATCAACTCATCAAACAGCCGTCTTTTCTTCGCTGGTTTTTCCATTATTTCCACCTTTCCACAATTGTTTTCAATGCTGCATATTCGTCTTTTTCAAGGTCTTCAAATACATTCTTCTGAAAGATGAACAGCAGATATATGTGACTATCCAAGACATGCCAGAAGTATACTGCAAACGGCCTTAAATTGAGTTTATTTGACTTCGTAGGTTGGGTTAGCAGCCTCATCGCGTAACCCAACAGCCTTGATTGTTTTCAGCATGGTCATGTTGGGATACGGCATACACCCGCCTAACC
>Ga0194060_10003820_pt1 | contig 10585 bp, 4 predicted proteins | sample SepL225m_MetaG_FD_163427 | JGI IMG/M metagenome (GOLD analysis project Ga0194060, IMG submission 163427) | Anoxic zone freshwater microbial communities from boreal shield lake in IISD Experimental Lakes Area, Ontario, Canada - Sep2016-L222-5m | ecosystem: Environmental > Aquatic > Freshwater >... | reverse complement strand
AGGCGCTGAAGATCGATCGTGCCGCGAGAATGCGTCAGGTCGTCGCGCGCGCCGTCGGCGTGCAGCGCGAACGAGGCGAGGCCTTTCACACTCGCGCGGGTGACCGCGCCCAGTCGATCGGCGAGCCCAGCCAGGTCCGCGTCCCTCGTCTGCGTGTCGATGGTGAACCTGCCCGGCGCTGCGAGGTCGAGCGTCGCCGTGCCGGTCGTGGCCAGGTCGGGAAGGCTGATCGTGGCTTGGAGCCGGTGATTGGCGAGGGTGAGCTGCGACGAGACGCGTCCGACCGAACGATCCCACGCCCGTGTGCCGGCGAGCTCCAGCTGCCCTGAGCCCTGCGGGTCCGCCAGCGTGCCGGACGCGCGCCATTCGCCGTCGAGCCGCGCGCTGACGGGGAAGATGACGTCGCCAGGTCCGGTCCCAGGAATGGGACTGAGCGCTGCGTTGACGATGGTCAACCGCGCGTCGATGGCGTTCGTGCGCAGGTCGTAATGGCCGTTTCCGGTCAGGCGGCCTTCGGCCTGCGTGAGCACGAGCGATTCGACGCGCGCCGCCTGAGGCGTGAGGCCGAACGACGCGTCGAGACGGTTGGCGTGCTGACCGGCGATGGCGAGCCGCTCGCCCGCGAGCGTGCCGCTGACGGCGGGATTGCTGGATGTGCCCGAGATCGCCGCCGACAGCGTGAGCGGGCCGGACAGCCGGAGGGCCGGCGCCGTGCCCGCCTGCACGTGAGCGAGATCCGTGACGTGCGCATCCAGCCGGCCGGCGATGCCGGGATCGCCGACGCGTCCGGAGAGCGTGAGTTCGGCGCGTGCGCCGCCCGCAAGCGTAGCAGGAGGAGAAACGGAGAGGAGGCCGAGGCCATGAAGTGTTCGCCACAATTCGGGCCACGAATCCGTCGCCGCGACCAGCGTGCCGGCGACCGTGGATGCCGCGAGCGACGTCGGCGCCAGCCGTCCGTCGACGCGGCCTTCGAGCTGTACCGCGCGGTCGATCCGTTGCTCGAAGGCCCCACGCCAGCGTCCGGCGCCGGCGTCGAGCGTCAGCGTCCCTGTCAGTCCCAGCGCGTTGTCCCGCGCAGCCGACCGGGTCGTCGCCTGGAGCGCGACGGTCAGGCCCTCGGTCGTCCAGGCTGTCCACGCCGCGTCCGCGTGGCCGTCCACCCGCGTGCCGATGCGGACGGGTGCCGCGTCCTGCAAGCCGGCGACGAGCGTGGCGACATCAATGTCGCGCCAGTCCACGGTAGCCGTCGCCCGTTCCGTCCCGGGCGCAGGCGGAGACAACGACAGGCGACCGCGTCCCGAGGCCGACCCGCCCCACGCGCGCACCGTGACCGGCCCGATGTCCACGGCGTTGCCGCGGATGCGCACCGACGCATCGGCCGAAACGTTCGCGAGACCCTTCCACGCCAGGTCCGGCGAGGTCAGCGTCAGGTCGGTAACCGGGTCGGCGGCGCCGCCGGAGGCCCGGGCTCGAAACGCGACGTGGCCTCGCGGTCCCGGGCTCAGGGCAAAGCGAGCCGTCAGGCGATCGAGGTCGACGCTGCCCGTGGCGTCGATCGCGATCGGCCGTCCTGCGATCAGCAACCCGATCGACCCCGTGGCACGCAGCGTGGCTTCCGGCGCCTGAAGACGAAGCGCGTCGAACATGAGCTGCGAGCCGTCCCAGCCGATGGTCGCCTCGGCCGCGACCGTCGTCTCGTGGTCGCCCGCGCGAATCGTGGCGGGACGGCCGAGCGCGACCGTGCCGCTGGCGCCACTCGAATCGGGGCGGAGACTGACGGTCAGACCTCCGGCGTCGGCGCTCGCGTCGAGCACGTCGTCGCGCCATACCACCGACAGGTCCGAGAGGGCCAGACTCCCGATCGGGACTGACGCCGCCACGTTCGACTGGCCGGCGCTGTCGGCGCGAGGGAAGTTCGTCGAGCCATCCCGCCGGCGCTCCAGCACGACGCGTACACCGTCGCCCGAGAGGGATGACACCGCGAGTCGACCAGTGACGATCGAACGCGGCAGCGAGACATCGATCCGCTTGGCCTGGAGGAAGGGATGCTGCGTGCCGGCCGTCGTGGAGAGGGCCAGATTCTCCACGTGCAGGGTGAAGCTGACGAGGTTGTACGTGAACGCGCCCGTGGTGAGGACGATATCGCGCGCCAGGAGTTGGGACGCGGCCCAGCGTTCGACGCGGGCCTGGACCCACGGGAGGTGCGCGGCCAGCACGAGGGCAGCCGTGCACAGTCCCGCCGTGGCGCCCAACAGCGCAAAGCGACGGGTGAGACGCGGCCGTGAAGGATCGATGGAAGCGGGCACGGTCGAAGCTCCCAGTATGTCTGCAACCGCACGGGAAGGTCTGTCTCCTCGGGCACCAGGAGCCAGAGGGGAAAGAGTGTATACTCGCTCACGTCATCAGACTTGAGCCCGCCAGCGTTCGAGTAGTGCCCCCTCTCAGTCGTCGCTGACGGGTGCGCGCCGACCGGCCCACTTTGGTCGCGTGTTGTGCGCACGCGGCGCACGTCACTGTTGTTCACCTGACCCGGCGCGGCGACCGCGTCGCACCCACGGCCGACGCCACGGACGGTGGTTCCGTGTTCTCGCAAGAGAGAGGCGTGCTCGTGTCTGGATTTGTGATCCGCCGAACGGTTGCCGGCTCCTGGGTGGGTGCCGTGGGCGCAGTCGCGAGCGTCCTCGCACTCTGGATGACGTCGATGGCGCCGGGCAGCAGTGCATATGTGCTGGCCGTCGGCCTGGTGCCTCCAGCCGTGATGCTGCTGGTGTGGCGTGGCGCGCCGTCGGCACTCCTGCACGGGACCGAACGTCAGGACTGACTTCTTCACACGCGAATCGGAGGGACAGATGTCGAGCCGCAACGGCGACCGCGCGAGATTCCACAAGAACCGGAAACGCAAGATGCTCCTGCGCCAGCGAATCCAGGCGTTGCTCAAGTCGCTTCACGCGCCGGCGCCGGCCGTCGTGCCGGGGGTGGCTGTCCAGACGGGAGAGCAGTGACAGGGCAGTCGCCGGAGTCGAGCGCCCAGCCGATTGCCTGTCCGTTTTGCGGATCGGGAAAGATCATGACCGCGAATGGAAAGGTCGACGCGTCGAGCTACTGGCGATGCGAGGCGTGCGGCGAACTCTGGAACCCCGGCCGCGTCTCCGCGCCCGGCCGTGGCAGGTACCCGGGTCGTTGACGACGACCCGCTGATTGTCTGACCGCATCGCCGCTTGTCGGTGCCACGAGTGTCCGTCAGCACGGACGTATCAACGGGTTTGCGTCGCCGGCTGTTCCCGCCGTTCCGTCAGGGTGTGCCGCCGCGTGGTACGCTTGTGCGAGACCCGGGACGCGACAGACGCAGGAGAAGAGGATCAGCCGTGAGCAGCGTATGGATCGTCGTTGGCCTGGTGGTTGCTGCCGCCGTCATCGCGTTCGTATCGTCGTGGCAGCGTCGCGGTGAGCACTCCGATCTTGGCGCTGTCAGCAACCAGTGGATCGCGGAGCACCGGTTCGGGCAGGGCAACGACTCGCGGCGCTAGTCGACCCTCGTCACGGGCACGTCGCGGGCAGCCGGTAGAGCACTGACCTCGGGTACCCGAACGGGACGCCCTCCTCGAATCTCAGCACCCCGAGCGCGCCTTCGTGGCTGGCCGCGGGCTCGAACGTCGCCACGGCCTCAGCCCGGGCGCAGGCCCACTCCGGCGGTATCGGGTGCCGCCCTTCGTCAGCAGGCCACAGGAAGAATCGCGCGGCCGTGGCGTCGCGTCTGTCCAGCTGCCCGCGCACGCCAGGATCAACCCGCGTCACCCATCGCGTCCAGTCGGCCCAGCTGTCCGGCGACGCCTGCCTGAAATGCGCCCCCGCGCCCTCCACGGCAAAGAAGAACAGGTGCTGCGGCCCGATGACCGTGGACCCCGGAGGGACGTGCCGGCGGACAAACGCGTCAATGGCGTGCGGATCGCGCGCCGCCCACGTCGCGGCGACGCGAACGTACTTGCCCATCCGTATGGACGCGTTGACCAGCAGCAGCCCTGTCAGGAGTATCGCCACTCTCCGCGGCGTCACGCCCGCATGCGACCACGGCAGGGCGATGACGACCGCCAGCAGCGGCACCGCGAAATAGGTTCCGAACAGAAACGTCCCGTTGAAGGCCGTCATCGTCAACGCCAAAGTGACCAGGCAGACAACGAGGGCCACGGTCGAGGCGACGAGGTCGGCGCGGCCGAGCGCGCTCGCCCGTCGCGACGCCAGCCAGGCGGCGGCGCCAATGGCGGCCGCGGCGGGAGTCACCGCCCGCCAGAGCCTGAACGCCCACTCGCGGGCGTCGGCGGCCAGCGCCACGTCTGCATCTTCGTGCGCGCCGATGAAGGTCAGGTCGCGCAACCACTGCAAGGGGCTCCCGTGGGAGACCGTCGCCCACCCGCACAACGCGGCCACGACGACCGTCGCCGCGCAGGCGTATTGCAGCCACGCGCCGCGCCGGCGGTCGCCGACGAACCACAGGACGACCCCGACGAGCAGGAACGCGGCGGTGAAGGGCAGGGCTCGCGGCGTCGTGAGGGCGGCGGCGGCCAGAAAGACGCCGCCGCACACGCCGTGAGCGACAGGGGCACGCTCGGCGCGGAGGCCGCGCACGAACGTCGCGAGGCCCAGAAGCTCGAGGCCGACCGCCAGGGCGTCCATGCGGCCGTTGGTGGCTGCCGTTCCGAGTTCCGGCGTCATCAGCAGCAGCGTCCATGCCCACCACCGTTGATGGCCGCCACCGCCCAACGCCACCACCATCGCCGCGCCGGCGCCGGCGACGAGGAGGACGCTCGCCAGGCTGACGGCCCGGAACGCGCGGATCGAAAAGCCGAAGAGGTCGAAGGACGTCGCGGCGACGCGAAAGAACACGGGCCCGTAGAACGCGATGTGATCGACCGCCGTGGGCGAATCTCGTAAGATGGTCGGAATTCCACTCCGGTCCGTCTGCAGGGCACGCGCCGTGGACGCGTACGTCACGTCGTCGCCCCATACGACCGGCTCACGATCCAGCGTCACGATGAACGCCAGGATGGCGACGCTGGCGACGCCGGCCAGGAGAAAATGAATCTTCAGCAGCCCTCCACACCCGCCGCCAGTGGCCTGGCGCGTCGCGGGCTCGCGTGGTGGTACGTGCCTGTCATTGCGATCCTGCTGTACGTCGCGTTCGCCAACAGTTTTGGATTGTATCGATTTTTCGACGATTGGTCGTTTCCCACCGATGCGGCGTCGGCTCTGGCGTCCGGGCGGACGTGGTCCTTCATCAGGGGCGCGAACGGACGCCACTGGGCTCCGCTGTGGAACGCGCTGGTCATCGCCAACGTGTCCCTCGTGGGCTGGGAGAGCGACCTCGCCATTCGGACGTTCACGGTCGCGCTGCAGTGTGCGGCGCTTCTGTGGTTCGTCGCGCTCGCCCGGGCACTCAAGGCGTCTCGAGGCGCCACGCTCGTGGGGCTTGGCGTGCTCGGGCTTCACCATGTCAGCGCGGTGACCCTGTACTCGTTCGACACGTACTCGCAGTTCGGCGCCGATCTGGTGACGTGGGTGGTGGGCGGCTTGGCTCTCGTGGCGCTCTCCGGCGAGCAGGGACGCGGGCGGAGGTACCTGAGCCTCGCGATCGGGGTGCTGCCGGTCGGACTCCTGATGAAAGAGCAGGCGCTCTCGGGGGCTGCGGTTCTGCTGCTCGCGCTCGTGTGCAGGGCCGTCACCGGTCCCGCGACCGAACGCCGCTGGCACCTGGGTGCCGCGCTCCTCGTGACCGGCGGTGTCGCCGCCTTTGCCGCGGCCCGATGGAGCGCCGGTTCCGGGTTCGAGCCGGACGGCGCGTTCCGGTTGTGCGTGACGTGCGCGCCGGTGAACATGGCCTTTCTGTTCGGCCCGGTCGTCCTGCCGGTGCGGTCCCTGGTGGTGATGGACGCCTGGCGCGCTGTGCCCGCGCGAATCGGCGCTCTTCTGCTCGTGGCGCTGTGTGCGTCGCTCCTGGTGATCGCGCTCGTCGCCGGCCTTCGCCGTCGCCTCCGCGCGGGTGGTGGGACCGCGACCATCCTGACGACCGTCGCGTTCTTCCTGCTGTCTGGAGTGCCGGTCGTGTTCCTCGGGCGCGTCGGCCTGCTGTACGCGCACACCGCCGTGTTCTGGTGGGCGCTGCTGGTGGCGCACGCCACGGACGGGTGGCTCGCGCCGACTCGTCACCGTCGGCGCGCCGTCGCCGTCGTCGGCGTCGTCGCCAGCGCCTACCTTGTGATGCTTGGCGTCTCGCTGCGCAGCAATCTGGAGTCCATGCGGCGAACCAGCGACCGTGCCGTCTGGTGGCTCAACGCGTACGCCAGCGAGGCTCGGCGTGTGCCGCCAGGCAGCGCGTTGCTGGTGCACATCGAGCAGCGTGAGCGAAACGCGGGAGATTACAGTCTGCTTCGCCTGACGACGCCGGAGTATCTGGTCCTGGTGACCCCCGAGGCGTTGCAGCACCGGCTCGGACCGGACGTGACGGTCGTCCTCGACTGGGAGCCAGATGAAGCCGAACAGGAGATGATCGACGCCACCGCTCGGGGCAAGGTCGGGTACGCGATTCAACGGTACGGCGAGCGGCTGGAACTGACGCCGTGGCGGCCCGGTCTCTCCGGCGGAAGCCCATAGGGGCGCGTCTAGGTCTGCGTCTTCGCCCCCGACTCCCTGATGGCCTGCGCGACCGTTCCATCCACGAAACGGGCGACCAGCGACCCGTGCGGCAGCGGCGCCGCGCCCAGAGCGACCGCCATCCGATACTGAGGCGACGGGGCGAACAGGGCGAACGTCCACGCCGAGGCCTGCGCGTCCTCGGGCGCGTGGAACCGGAGACCGCGATCGCCCTCGAACGTGAAGGCGAACGCGTCGAGCGGATGGCTGAGGCCGCGTCCGATCGCCTTGACGTAGGCCTCCTTCAGCGTCCAGAGCTCGATGAACCGGACGGCTCGGTCGCGCGTCTCGCACGCGTCCAGCCCATCGCATTCCGACGCCGAGAAATAGCGCTCCGCGATCGCCCGTCCGTCCGCCGCCCGGTCGATCGACTCCACGTCGATGCCCAGGTCCCCGGCGCCGGCGATGGCGCACGCCACGAAGCCCCGTGTGTGGGACAGGTTGAACGCGAGCGCCGGCTCGCCGGTTGCGGAGACGATGAAGGGCTTGCCACCGGGAGCGGCATCGAACGTCCACGCGGCCGGATCGACACCGCCGTAGTGCGACAGCCGGTCGCGGAGCAGGGCGTGGGCGGCGGCGAAATCGCGTCGGTCGCGGGCGAAGATGAACCGAGCGCATCGCGCGCGTTCGTCGGCGGAGAGGTGCCGGAGATCGGCGTCGTGGGCGTCGTCCAGATCGCCGGCGCCGGTCGCGCGACACCAGACATGCACGTCGTGGGGCCCTGGCTTCAACCCTCGAGCACGAGCAGTAAATCGCCCGCGTCCACGGTGGAGCCGGGGCGCACGAGGATGTCCTTGACGGTGGCGTCGCGAGGGCTGTAGATCGCGGTTTCCATCTTCATGGCCTCGAGCGACAGCAACCGTTCGCCGGCGTGAACCGGCCGCCCCTTGATCGCGGACACCGTCGACACGCTGCCGGGCATCGGGGCCGCCACGTGGTTGGCGTTGTCGGGGTCGGCCTTCGGCATGTGCTTCAGCACGCCGTCCACGGTGTGGTCTACCACGTTCACTTCGCGCGGCTGACCGTTCAATTCGAAAAACACCGTCCTGGTGCCGTCATCACGCACGTCCCCGGTGGTGAGATACCGGATGATGAGGGTCTTGCCGCGCTCGATCTCGACGGCGGTCTCTTCGCCGGCCTGGAGGCCGTAGAAGAAGTTGGTGGTCGGGATCATCGACGTGCTCTCGTACAGGCGCCAGTGCTCGGCGTAGTCGAGATACACCTTCGGATACAGCAGGTACGACAGCACGTCCTCGTCGCGCGGGACACGCCCGGTCGCCGCGCGCAGGGTGCGCGCGGCGCCGGCGAAATCCGCCGGCGGCAGGGCCGCGCCTGGGCGGCCGTCGATCGGCTTGGCGTGCGCCGAGCGGAGCACCGCGTCCTGAATCGCCACGGGCCATCCGCCGACCGGCGTCCCGAGCATGCCCTGCATCATGTCCACGACGCTCTGCGGAAAGTTCAGCGGCGTGGTGGCGTCGAGAATCTCGCGCGCGGTGATCTGGTTGGTCACCATGAACAGCGCGAGGTCGCCCACGACCTTGCTCGACGGCGTCACCTTCACGATGTCCCCGAGGAGCAGGTTCGCGGCGGCGTAGGCGTCGCAGACTTCCTGCCAGCGATCCTCGAGCCCGAGCCCCTTGGCCTGCTGGCGCAGGTTCGTGAACTGGCCGCCCGGCATCTCGTGCCGGTAGACATCCGACTGGGGCGCCTTCAGGCCCTCTTCGAAGGGGTAATAGCACTCGCGCACCGCCGCCCAGTACCGGCTGATCTCATCGAGCGCGTCCTGGTCCAGTTCCGGATCGCGCTCGGTGTGCCGGAGCGCGGCCGCGATCGAGTTCAGGCAGGGCTGACTGGTCATGCCGCTCATCGAGGCGATGGCCGCGTCGGCGATGTCGACGCCCGCATCGGCGGCGCGCAGGATGCTGGCCGCATTGATGCCGCTCGTGTCGTGGGTGTGGAAGTGGATCGGGACGCCCACTTCCTCGCGCAGGGCCTTCACGAGCGCGTAGGCCGCGTGCGGCTTGCAGAGCCCGGCCATGTCCTTGATGCCGAGCACGTGCGTGCCCATCGCCACCAGTTCGCGGGCCAGCTTCACGTAGTACTGGAGGCTGTACTTGGTGCGCGACGGGTCGAGCATGTCGCCGGTGTAGCAAATCGCCGCCTCGCAGAGCGCGCCGGTCTCTTCCCGGACCGCCTCGATCGGCATGCGCATGTTCTCGGTGGCGTTGAGCGAATCGAAGATGCGGAAGACATCGATCCCGTTCGAGGCGCTCCGTGTGATGAAGGCGCGCACGACGTTGTCGGGATACGACGTGTAGCCGACGGCGTTGCTCGCGCGGAGCAGCATCTGGAAGAGGATGTTGGGAATCCGCTGCCGCAGGTCCACGAGGCGGTCCCAGGGATCCTCCTGCAGGAACCGGAGGGACGTGTCGAATGTCGCCCCGCCCCACATCTCGAGGCTGAACAGGTTCGGCAGGCGATGCGCGACCGCGTCCGCCACGGCCACCATGTCGTAGGTGCGGACGCGCGTCGCGAGCAGCGACTGATGGGCGTCGCGCATGGTCGTGTCGGTGAGGAACAGGCGCCGCTCGCCGCGCACCCACTCCGCGAACCGCTCTGGACCGACGTCGAGCAGGCGCTGCCGGAGACCTGCGGGAGGCACGCCAACGGACCCGGCTGGCGGGGGCACCGGCCTGGGCAGGACCCGCACCGGGTCGTAGCCGCTCTTCACGTCGGCCCGCCCGTTGACGATGACGTTGGCGAGGTAGGCCAGGATCTTGGTCGCGCGGTCCCTCGGCGCGCGAATCTGAAACAGATCCGGCGTCTGGTCGATGAACGTCGTCGTGGCCTCGCCCGAGGCGAACGTCTGGTGGGCGAGCAGGTTCAGCAGGAAGGAGATGTTCGTCTTGACGCCGCGGATGCGGAACTCCCGGAGCGCCCGGTCCGACCGGCTGACCGCCTCGGAGAGCGTCGTGCCCCAGGTGGTGAGCTTGACCAGCAGCGAGTCGAAATACGGCGTGATGACCGCGCCGCCGTAGCCGTTGCCGCCGTCGAGCCGGATGGCGAACCCGCCAGCGGAGCGGTAGGTCGTGATGCGCCCGTAATCGGGCACGAAATTCCGTTCGGGATCCTCGGTCGTGATGCGGCACTGCATGGCGACGCCGCGGCGCTCGACGGCTTCCTGCGTCGGGATGCCGACCGCCGGGTCGTGCAGCTGGAGTCCCTGCGCGATCAGGATCTGGCTCTTGACCAGGTCGATTCCGGTGATCATCTCGGTCACCGTGTGTTCGACCTGGATGCGCGGGTTGACCTCGATGAAGAAGAAGTCCCCGCCCTCCAGGTCGACGAGGAACTCCACCGTGCCCGCGTTTCTGTAGCCCGCGGCGCGGCACAACCGCACGGCGGCATCGCAGATGGCGCGGCGGCGCTTCTCGGTCAGCGAGATGCTGGGCGCGATCTCGACGACCTTCTGATGGCGCCGCTGCACCGAGCAGTCGCGTTCCCACAGGTGCACGAGGTTGCCGTGCGCGTCGCCCAGGATCTGCACCTCGATGTGCTTGGCCCGCGGGATGTACCGCTCGAGGAAGACGTCGCCCCGGCCGAATGCGGCGGTGGCTTCGCGCTGGGCTTCGGCCACGCGATCGGCCAGCTCGTCGGCCCGAGTCACGACACGCATGCCTCGGCCGCCACCGCCGAAGCTGGCCTTGACCATCAGCGGAAAACCGATCTGCGCCGCCGCTGCCGCGATCTCGGCCGGATCCTGCAATGCCGTGGCGGTCCCGGGCACGGTCGCGACGCCGACGCGCTCCGCCAGGCGCCTCGCCGCGGTCTTGTCGCCGAACGTCTCCAGTTGCTCCGGCGTCGGGCCCACAAAGCAGATACCCTGCGCCTCGCCGAGCAC
>Ga0194060_10003819_pt1 | contig 10586 bp, 9 predicted proteins | sample SepL225m_MetaG_FD_163427 | JGI IMG/M metagenome (GOLD analysis project Ga0194060, IMG submission 163427) | Anoxic zone freshwater microbial communities from boreal shield lake in IISD Experimental Lakes Area, Ontario, Canada - Sep2016-L222-5m | ecosystem: Environmental > Aquatic > Freshwater >... | reverse complement strand
GTAGGGGACCCGACCCACCGGCACCGACTGCAGCACCTTGCGCGTTGCGGTGTCTATGATCGACATGTCGTCTGACCTCCCGTTGACCACGAACAACCGGTTCTCGGCACGGTTCAGCGTGATGCCCCAGGGGCGCTGGCCGACCAGAATATAGTCCAGCACCTTGCGCGCGGCCACATCGACTATCGCGACGTGGTTGGCGTGGCCCAGGGTCACGTAGGCGGTCTTGCCGTCGCGTGTCATGACGATACCGACGGGGGTGACCTCCTCCTTGCGGAAACCCTTCGGCAGAAAGTCGACCGTTCCCTTGACGGTGTTCTTGGCTCCGTCAATGATGCTGACCGAGCCGGCCAATTCATTGGTAACCCAGATTTCACTGCCGTCGGGCGTCAGCGCCAGGCGACGCGGGCGATTTCCTACCATGACATTGGCGATGACCTTGTTGGTCTGTGTATCGATGACGTGCACCATGTTGGCCACTTCGGACGCAACGTACAGGCGTCGCCCGTCCGGGCTCAGTCTGATACCCTCCGGCTCCTCGCCCACCGGGATGTTCGCCACGATCTTGCGGCTGGCCAGGTCAACGACCGAGACGTGGGCATCGTCCTCATTGGTGACATACATGCGTTTGCCATCAGGGCTGAAGACGAACCGTTCGGGGTCTTTTCCTATCTGGATGCTTTGGCTGACTTTCAGTAAGGCCACATCGATCACATCGGCCTGGTTTTTGTCGCTGGTGACCACGTACAAGGATTTGCCATCCTGGCTCAGACGCATGTCGCGCGGCCTCTTCCCGGTAGGAATCACCTTCACGACACTGAATTTCTTGCCGTCGAGTACGGTTACGGCATTATCGTTTTCACTGCTGACAAACACGTAGCCGGTATCTTTGGCCAAAGCGCTGCCCGGTAGCAGAGTGCAAAAAATTGAGGCCCCCAGCAAGGAACCCAGGAGGCAGGAGCAGCGGGTCATGGCATGTTTCCTTTGAAGAACGGATGGGAAGGTGATCGCGTCAATGTTCAGTCGCTATTTGAGTGGGTCATGCGCAGGAAGGCTTCGGCCAGGCTCGCAGAGCCAAGCTGCGCGACGAGTTCCTGCGGCGATCCCTGGGCCAGGATCTTCCCGAGATGCAGGATGATGACGCGGTCGGCGCTTTCCGCCTCTTCGATCAGATGCGTCGCCCAGAGCACCCCCGCGCCGCGCGAGCGCAAGCCAAGAACTTCATCCAGCAGCTGGTGCCGTGAGGCCGGGTCCAGTCCGACCGTAGCCTCGTCCATCAGGAACAAGGCGGGCTCATGCACCAAAGCGCGCGCCAACTCGACCTTGCGCCGATTCCCGCCACTCAGTTCGCGTACCGGATCGCCGGCACGGGCGCTCAGGCCAAGGCGCTGCAAGGCATCCTCGATACGGGTACGCGCGTGCTGTCCGCCGAGGCCATGTAAGCGAGCATGAAAGCGCAGATTCGCCTCAACCGTCAGATCCATATCCAGCGTCATCTGCTGGAAGACAACTCCAATCTGTGCCAACGCGGCTATCGGATTCCGGCCGATGTCATGACCGCAAACCTGCAGGCTTCCGCCGTCGGCATTGAACAGGCCGGTAAGGAGTTGAAACAGGGTGGACTTCCCGGCGCCATTGGGGCCGAGCAATGCAACGAACTCGCCTGAGACGACACTCAGGCTGATACCGTCGAGAGCCACGCGGGAGCCATATGACTTGCGTACCTCATGCAGCTTGAGCAGGGGGTCAAGCTTGCCAGCATTCTGATTCATTGCGGGTTTTCCTCGGCGCTCTTGTTCGAAGCCAGGCCCGCCAGCAACTCGGGATGCTCCTGCAGCAGCTTGGACTGAAGGGCGAGCACGGCAGCGTCGTCGGCCGAACGCGGTCGCGGCAGATCGATCGGAAGATCGAGCACCAGTTGGCCTGGCGCGCCGGACAGAAAGCAGACTCTGTCGCCCAGGCTGAGCGCCTCGCGCAGGTCGTGGGTGACGAAAACGACCGTGGTGTTGCAGCGTTGCCAGAGTGTGATCAACATGTTGCGCAGGCGATTGGCGGTCGGCGCATCGAGCGAGACAAAGGGTTCGTCCATGAGCAGCAGAGAGGGATCGATGACGAAGGCCCGGGCGAGGGCAACCCGGCGCTGCATGCCGCCGGAAAGGCTGCCGGGATAGGCGTGAAGGACATCACCCAATTCCATCGCCGTAAGAAGTTCGCGGGCACGCTGCCGTGCTTCGTCCGAGCGTGCGACCAGCATCACATTCTCCAGCACCGTGAGCCAGGGCATCAGGCGCGGTTCCTGGAACATGAAGCCGATACCATGCTGGGGTACTACGCCGCCCATCGTCACGACGCCGTCTACATCGTGGTCCAATCCGCTGATGACGTTGAGCAAGGTGCTCTTGCCGCATCCGGAGGGGCCGACGATGCAGACAAGTTCGCCCCGCTTGACGCGTAAACTCAAATCAGAGAGAGCGACATGGACACGTCCGCCGCGGTCGGGGTAGGCCTTTCGATTGATTTCGATTTCGAGCATGTCAGCCCCGCCAGCGAGTCAGTCGTTGTTCCAGCGGTCGCAACGCGGCAATTTCGACAAGCATCACAATGGCCGCAAAAACCAGGGTGTAGGCCAGAATTCCAGCGATATCGAACATCTGGAAGAACATGTTGAGCTGAAAGCCAATGCCGTCACTGCGGCCAAGCAGTTCAACGACGAGGACGATTTTCCAGATGAGTGAAAGGCCTGAGCGTGCGCCTACCATGAAGTAAGGGTAGAGCTGTGGCAGAAACACGCGGAAAAGCGTGGTCCAGAACGACAATCGGTAGGCTTTGGCCACCTGCAGCAGATCCCGATCCACTGCGCGTGCGCCTTCTCTGACGGTGACGATCACGGTCGGGATCTTGTTGATTGCGACCGCCAAGATGGCCGTCGTATCGCTGAGGCCGAACCAGACGTAACAGAGGATGATGGTAACCAATGCCGGAATGTTGAGCCCCAGAATCAGCCAGCCATCAAGCAGCAGATCCAGTCGCCGTGAACGGCCCATGGCGATGCCAACTATCGTCCCGATAAGCATCGCCAACACGAAACTGATCACTACGCGCCATAGCGTGATTCCAAGGTGGCGGGGTAGCACCCATGAAATCACTTCCTCATAAACCCGCGTGCATACTACTGTCGGCGTGGGCAATGTTGAGCTCTGCATGAACCACGCGGCGACCTGCCAGAGCGCAATAAACGCCAGCAATGAAGTTACGCGGAGCGTCGCTTCTTCGCGCGGGAAGGCAAGCTTCATTCTTGATTAGCGAAGCGGCCGGGTCTGGTTACGGGTGGCCGAATCCTTTGTGCAATCGTGTCCATGGCTCACCGGCTTTTGCTGGTTTGCCAGAACGTTCCGTTGGGCAGGGATGCCGCCGCACCAACCAGGGCCGCACCACCTTCATCTGACAAAATTTTCAGAACCTTGCGGGCGATTGCTTCGTTGTTTTTGCTATCCGCACCAGGAATGCCTGCACGAAAACCATCGCGCAGCGCCAGTCCGTTCGCCGCATCTTCTGCTTTTGTCAGCGGCCGCAATTCTTCCCAGATGGCATCGGATTCGCGCATGATTTTCTTTGCCTTGTCCGAAGCGCGGAGAAAAGCCTCGACTGCAGGACGATTGCGTTCTGCCCACGCCTCACTGAATACCCAGCCAAGCATGGGAAGTTCGCCTTCCACACCCAGACCCCTGAGCATTTCATCCAGGGTCAGGATTTCCCTCATGCCCGCCACCCGCAGGCGCGCAGCATAATTCCAGTGAGTGAGGGCGGCAGGAATTTCACCTTTGAGCATCAGGGCATTGAGCAAGGGGGGCGCAGCGAAATCCGGCTTAAATAATGTGGCGGCGTCTTCGCCCAGAGTCTTGCGGGCGTAGGCGCGTAACAGCAGCCAGCTCTTGTCCAGCGCTCCGCCGGCAACGCCGAGTCGTTTGCCGCGCAGATCCGCGATCGATTTTGCGCCTGCGTCCGGTCTCACCATCAGGCCGCCTACGGCACGTGAAAAAGGAGCGAATGTGTAGTCACGCCCTTCCGCACGCTGACGCGCAACCCATATCCAGTCGGTAACGATGACGTCGACAGCGTTACCCTGGATAGCAACGTTGGCAGCGTCCTTTAGTGCAAGGGGAACAATTTTCAGCCGCACACCTTCGGCGGTGGCCAGACCCATACGCTCAATGACGTCCAATTCCCAGCTAACAGTGCCGTATTGAAGGATGCCAACCCTGATCGTAACGGGTTCGGCAGCCGCGGCCGCAGCAGGCATTACAACAACGGACCAGAATGCCGCCAGAAAAGAAAGCAGGGTGCGTGTCAAACAGGAGCTCATTCTTCCTCCGGTATATGTTACTTCAGCGATGTACCCCCAGGGTTCTCGATCGTTCAAAGCACCAGCGATGCCACTACTTGCGTATAAAGGGGGGACTTGGACGAGGGTTGATTCCAGTGGTACCTTGCAACAGGGAACAAAGAGAAAGAGCGGCTATTACGCAGCGCTACTGGTCGCTGCAATCAATTCAAGCCAGCTGCCACTTCATGGCTTGCGATCCTTTACTCCATATTGCCCCTTGATGCGTGCCACCGTGCCATCCGCGATCAGTTCGTTCATCGCCGTCTGCAGAGCCGCTGCCAGTTCCTCCTCATCCGCCTTGATCGCAACGCCGACTACCCATTGCTGCATCTTCAGAATCGGGTGGGGTGGCAAGGCCACTTCGAAGCGGGAATCCCCCCCGACACCAGACTCCAACTCGCCTTGCTGGGCAATTACAGCCGCGACTTTGCCTTCTTTCAAGGAGGCAATGGCCTCCTCAGCGGACTTGAAAATCTTGATGCTTTCGCGATAGCGCCCGCCATCCGCAGACGCCATAACCAAGGCGCCCATGCTTTCTCCATCCACACCTATTGGCAGTGTTGCGAACGGCTCGAGGTTATCCAGCGTCGGCAGCTTCGCCACATCGCGGCCGAGTCCAAAGCGCTCGCGGTGATAGGCACCGAGCACCTTGACCTGTTTGATCTTATCCATGTAGTGGGGATCGACCGGAACATGCATCATCATGTCTGCCGGGCTACTTATGGCAGTCCCCTTCCAGACCATCTTGCGTAAATCGACATCCACACCATCGTTGGCCGCAAAGAACACGGGGGCCATTTTCACGCCGAGCTTCGCGGCCAGCGCCTTGGCAAGATCTACGTCGAGCCCTTTGCCTTCGTCTGAAAAAGGCGCGTACTCCTTGTAAAAAGCCACCGCAATCGTGCCACCCTGCTGGATCTTCTCCAACGCCGTTCTCTGTCCTTCCTCTCTGGCGACCGAAGGCGTGGCATTGAAAACGAGCGCCAAAGCACCCAACGCTACAGCGGCACGCGCCGCTGCCTTGACTTTGTGCAAAACCATCAAATAAGAAGCTCGTCCAGCCATAGTGTGACATCCTCGTAAATGGCTCTATTAGCGAGCCTCAATTAATGAGATGCAGAAAAATCCAGGGGTTCGATTGCAGCCTACTATTAGGGACTTTCTGAAATATCAATCCCGGCACCAACAATGCATTCCGAAACATCAAAGATGGATTTCGGGAAAAAACATTGTAGATTTGTACATTCGGGCAATAATACTTCAGCCTCGACGATCTCAAAGACTAATCATGAAAATCATTAGCCGTTTAGGCGCAGTCGGTATAAAGACACTACTAACGATGAAATTAGTGGTTGGATTGCGTGATTAACAGTATGGCCTTACATGCAACTCGTTTTGCATGAGGCGCCCGCATATGAATGCAGAATGGGATTTTCTTTCTCGGCAATCGACTTCCCCGTTTGGATTATGACTAAAAGTGTTAATCATTGCCGGGGATTGAAATCAGTGGGACGGGAGTTGTGGCTGTTCGAACCATCTTTCGCAGACCAGTTTGCTACGGGAGGCTGACAATTTTGGCGAAGTTTCTCCTGTTCATCGTCGTTTTCGTCGTGATCTATGCTCTGGTGCGTACCTCAAATAGACGCGGCAAGTCGCCAACTGCAGCACATATGCCTGAGGCAATGACGCAATGTGCGCATTGCGGGGTGCATTTCCCCCGTGCCGAATCTGTTAGTGAGGGTGATCGCGACTACTGTTGCGAAGATCACCGACGGCTGGGAGTCCGGTCTTGAACACGCAGGCGGTTACGCAGCAGGAACCTGACGCCATCGAATCTTTCTGGCGCTCGCTACGCTTCTTCTCGATCTACCGCCTGTCGATCGCCGTGCTGTTTCTGGTCGCGGCGCTAGTGTTTGGCGATACGGTGAGTCTCGGGACGCAGGATGCCCAACTGTTTGATCGTGTCGCTGCGGTCTATCTCTTGCTGGCCATTGTGTTTCTGGTGGCATTGCTGCGCAGACCGCGCCGCTTCAATCTCCAGCTTTCGGTTCAGGTGGCGGTCGACGTTGTCGCCTTGACGCTGATGATGTTCGCCAGCGGCGGGCAGAAGAGCGGCATCGCCGTACTCTTGCTCGTGGTAGTTGCTGGCGCCGCCCTGGTCGGACAGGGAAGAATGACGCTGTTCTATGCGGCACTGGCCTCGGTGGCGATGCTGCTAGAGGAAAGCTGGCGTGCTCTGACCCGCGAAGCCGATACTGCGGACTTTGTGCGTACCGGAATCATCAGCATTGCCTTTTTTGGTACGGCGATCATCTCCAGATTACTGGCACAGAGAGTGGTCGCCAACGAAACACTGGCGCGGGACCGGGGCCGGGAACTCAATGACCAGTTGCGGATCAGCGAGCGGATCATTCGGGATATGGAGGATGGCGTGCTGGTGGTCGACGGCGAGGGGCGGGTACGCTTGCTCAACCCGCGCGTGGAAACGTTGCTGGACATGCGGGTATCTGAGGGCGCCGAGCTGGCAACGTTTTCCCGGGAACTGGCTGATCGCTACAGGGTATGGAGCGATCAGCCTGTCGAAATGGTTGAAATGCTGCGTCATGGAGACGGGCGCTTGTTGCGCGTCCGCTATCTGCCGGCCGCCGAGTCCGGCGGGAATGCGCTGCTTTATCTGGAAGACATGGAGCGTGTGCAGTTTCAGGCACAGCAGCTGAAACTTGCTGCGCTTGGACGGCTTACCGCCAACATGGCCCATGAGATTCGCAATCCGTTGGCCGCCATCAGCCATGCGGCGGAACTGCTTGCCGAGGAGGAGGTCGATCCCTTGCATCAGCGTCTTGCCCATATCATTCATGACAATACTCTTCGTCTAAACCGGCTCGTGACGGAAGTTCTGGAACTTGGCCGCCGTGATCGCGCGCAACCAGAAGTGCTAGTCTGGAAAACGTTTCTGGCCAGCTTTCTGGAAGAGTTCGCCTTGCACGACGCATCCGCAGGCAGGCGCGTACTGGTCGGCGAGGGTGACGTCGAACTGCGTTTTGATCGGGGTCATCTATATCGGGTCTTGTGGAACCTTCTGGGAAACGCGTTACGCCATGCCAGCCCCGCGGACGGTGCAGTGCGACTGGAAGCACGGGCTGGTGCCATGTGCGTCGAACTGCATGTCATTGATGATGGTTCAGGAGTAGATGAGGCACAGCGCAACCAGGTGTTCGAACCTTTTTTTACGACTCACGGCGCCGGTACCGGATTGGGACTCTATATTGCGCGGGAATTGTGTGAGGCGAGTGGCGCTCGCCTCGAATTACTTGATGAGAAGCCGGGCGCCCATTTTCGTATTACTGCCGAAGGAGTCACATGTCGCTGAAAAATGAGCGTCATCCGCGCGGTCGTGGCGATGCCAAGCGCGTGCTGGTCGTCGACGACGAAGCGGATATTCGTGAATTGCTTGACCTTACCCTGGCCCGCATGGGTTTGCTGGCGGATTGCGTGGGATCGATCGCCGAGGCGCGCCGCATGCTCGCCAGTCAGCGCTACCAGTTATGTCTGACTGACATGCGCTTGCCCGATGGTGAGGGTTTGGAACTGGTGCGTCTGATCGCCGATACCGCCGCTGACGTGCCCGTGGCGGTGATTACCGCCCACGGCAGCGCCGAGAATGCAGTGTCTGCGCTCAAGGCAGGGGCATTTGACTACATTGCCAAGCCTGTGTCGCTCGAACAGTTGCGGGGCATGGTCAAGTCGGCGCTGGAACTGCCCAGCCCCGGTCCGGGGGGCGATATGCACGGCGAGTTTGGACTGCTCGGCGAGTCGCCGGCGATCGAGCAGGTGCGCAGACTGATCGACCGGGTAGCGCGAAGTCAGGCTCCGGTGCATATCACGGGTGAGTCGGGGAGCGGCAAGGAACTTGCAGCGCGACTGATCCACACGCTGGGGGCCCGTCGCGACCGTGCCTTTGTGCCGGTAAACTGCGGCGCAATTCCGGAAAACCTGATGGAGAGCGAGTTCTTCGGTTACCGCAAGGGAGCATTTACCGGCGCCAGCGATGATCGTGAAGGCTTCTTTCATGTGGCCGATAGCGGCACCCTGTTTCTCGACGAAGTAGCCGAATTGCCACTGACGATGCAGGTCAAGCTGTTGCGGGCGATTCAGGAAAAGCGCGTGCGCAGGGTGGGAGCAACCGGCGAGGAAGTTGTCGATGTACGCGTAATCTGCGCTACGCATCAGGACCTCAAGCTGTTGGTCGAGCAGGGGCGGTTCCGCCAGGATCTGTTCTATCGGCTCAATGTCATCGAACTGCGGATGCCGGCCTTACGGGAGTGCCGCGAAGATATTTCGATGTTGGCGCGGCATGTTCTCGAACGTTTGGCACGGGCTGCTAATTTGGCGTCACCCCCGCTGACCGAACGTGCACTTGAGGCTTTGCAGAGCTATCCGTTTCCGGGAAATGTTCGCGAACTCGAAAACGTCCTGGAACGGGCGCTGGCCTTGATGGCTGGCGACTGTATTGATGTGGCGGATCTGAATCTGGCGCCTGCCCACTTGTTCGGCATTGTTACCGCAACAGCCAGCGGCTCGCTGCAGGATCACCTGGACCATGTCGAGCGGCAGGCCATTCTTGATGCCCTCAAGCAGGCGAACAACAATCGTACTGCCGCTGCAAGACTGCTCGGCGTCACGTTCCGGTCTCTGCGTTATCGCATGGCAAGATTGGGAATGAACGAGTGAGCCCGCTGCAGGACGCAGGCGAAGATGCGGGATGGTTGTCCGCTGCGCGTCGTGTGCCTTCGCCAAACTGTGATGAGCGGCCAGCGGATGAATTCGTCCGACTGGTCGTTATCCATGCCATCAGTCTGCCACCAGGCGAATTCGGCGGACCAGGGATCGTGCAGCTTTTTACCAATTGCCTTGATTCAGGGGGGCATCCGTATTTCAGCGAGATACAGGCTTTGAGGGTTTCAGCCCATTTTCTTGTCCGCCGTGACGGAGAATTGATCCAGTTCGTTTCCTGCTTGCGCCGCGCCTGGCATGCTGGTGTTTCGAACTGGATGGGCCAAGAGAATTGCAACAACTTTTCCATCGGCATTGAACTCGAGGGTTGTGACGAGTCTCCATTTGAAGAGCCCCAGTACCTTGCGCTCAATCGCTTGCTTGCTGAAGTGCGACAGCGCTTTCCGATTGAGGCGGTGGTTGGTCACAGCGATATCGCGCCAGGGCGCAAGACTGATCCTGGTCCGCACTTCGATTGGCGTTGCGTACATCACGAAGGCAGATGACTGTCGCAAAGTTGCAACGTCTTATTTCGCATCATTGCCAGAAAGCTCTTGCGGAAAAAAAAGTCAACTACTACAATTAGTGTCGAAATGGAGGTGACCTACTAGATATAGTAGGTCATCGTGCCAAAGGGGTCATGCCGCAGCGTCCCCAACATCACCGGCTTCACAGCGACAAAGACGGGAGATCTGAATGCAGGAAGCCTTGGGCGCCGACGTGACTGACTTTGTGAATTGGTCCGCCCAACCGTCTTTGCATGATCTGGCCATGTTGCAAGGCCTACTTTTTTCCGGTGTCTTTCCTCCAACGGTTCAAACATCCGCTCGTCGCGCAGACGCGCTGGGTGGCATGTCGCACGGGGCAGGTTTGCGTACGCATATATCTCTGGGTTGTCTGCGTCGCATCACCAACGCCAGACAGGCAAAGCGTCGGATTTATGGTTGCTGAAATATGATGGATGATTGTTTGTGCGTATGTCATTGGCAGTTTCAAAACGAAGTGATAGGCGGATAAACGTGAGGAATTCATCGCTTTCGATCGCATCGGAGCGTTGGATAATCCGTGCTAGCCCAGACGGGTTGCAGTAAGAGAAGTAGTGGTGGTTCTTTCCTGTTAATTTGTTAAGGAGGTTCAACATGGCTGATGATAAGAAAGCCAAGAAGCCGGCCGCAAAGAAGGCTGCGGCTAAGCCCGCCGCTAAGAAGTCTGCGGCCCCGAAGAAGCCAGCTGCTAAGAAGCCGGCTGTAAAGAAGGCGGCTGCCAAGCCCGCCGCGAAGAAAGCTGCGCCGAAGAAGGCTGCTGCCAAACCCGCTGCGAAGAAGGCTGTTGCCAAGAAGGCGGCTGCCAAGCCCGCTGCGAAGAAAGCTGCGCCGAAGAAGGCTGCTGCCAAACCCGCTGCGAAGAAGGCTGTTGCCAAGAAGCCAGC
>Ga0194060_10003818_pt1 | contig 10587 bp, 11 predicted proteins | sample SepL225m_MetaG_FD_163427 | JGI IMG/M metagenome (GOLD analysis project Ga0194060, IMG submission 163427) | Anoxic zone freshwater microbial communities from boreal shield lake in IISD Experimental Lakes Area, Ontario, Canada - Sep2016-L222-5m | ecosystem: Environmental > Aquatic > Freshwater >... | reverse complement strand
AGCAGTCGGCTGGCAACGCACCGAAGGGTGTCGTGACCTGTTGTGCGTAGCCCCGAAGGGCTGAGTCTGGTCAGTACGGGCTTGAACCGAGGCCCAAGCCCACGAGCTTTAGCCGTGGGTCACTGACTTATTTCATTGAAGCAAACCCGCGCTATGATTCCCTGGTAGCCGCGATCTTCCAGCGGGTTGCAAACGGCACCCTACGCGGTCTAACATCGGTGATCACGTTGAGTGAGGTACTCGTCCACCCGCTCGGCCAAGGCAATACCCCGCTTCGGAACGCATATCTCCGCCTACTGCTAAACAGTCGCGATTTTGCGACCTTATCAATCGACGCCGCAGGGGCGTTTGGCTCTCGTCCTGCGATGCCATGCGTCACGCGATCCGGCGTCGGCACTTCACGATGATTTCTTCCGCCCCACGATCCGCCCGGTGGGTTTGCGTTCATCATCAAGCTCCAGGAATTGAGTGCTGCCGCTCACCTTCAACCGCGCCGCCGCGAGACGCTGCTGGGCCTCCTTGTAAGCTGCGGAGCTTCCCCGCGAGACGCCCAGCAATTCATACGCCCGCGTCACCGATAGCGCCTCGGCCTCCACGAGCACCGCGAGAAGAGCGAACGAATCGGGAAACACCGAACTATCGCCGTTCGGCATTGGAACGGCATCGAACCGTTCGTTCGCCGGTTCGTTCGCCGGTTCGTTCGCCGCGAACGGTGACGCGCCCCGATGTGGGTCAGGCGTCACCGCGACATAATCATCATCACCCGTGTATGGCGCAATCCAGCCGAGAGCTTCCAGGATGGGACGCACGGCGCGAAACCAGAGCACACCCGCCGCGCCGAATCCCACCAGATAAATCCAGATTGTGGCCAGCCACGCATCACCCGACATGATCGCCTCCTTACGAAATAACCAAGATTTCGGCCAGGGCGTCACCGCCGATGACCGTCAGGGCCACGGGAATGATGGGCCAGCCCCACGCCAACAGGTGCGGAGCGAACGCAACCCAGTTCATTCCTGCCGAGACAAGAAGCGCCGCCGCGAACAATCCCCACCATCGCGCATCACGCGCCGCTCGGTGCCGTGCGCCCCACTGGGCCAGACTCAATATCGCCTGAGCCACGAACGCCGCGACAAGCCACCAGGGACGCGCCATCATATCAAACAGGATCGTGAGAGGTGGACTACACGCCAGCCCGCGCAATCCGTAGAAGCTGCCGATAACCGAGACACCCACCAGACCCACGCCTGCCGCCCGCAACATCCAAATCAGCCCGACCTCGGCGCGATCACCCGACAACACCCCGATGCGCCGTGTTTTTGTTGAGGGTGAGATTTCCTGAGATACCGCCATAACGTTTTATCCTTTCCGATATAATGGCGGTTGAGGGCTTTTGAATGCTGAGAACAGACAAAAGCCGTCAACCCTGCCTCCACCCTACGGCTTGTAGACAGTCAAGCCGCCGCAAGCCGTAGGGACACCCGATCCTCATCGCTATAGAGATCGCTCAGACGAACCCCTAAGCCCTGTGCAACGCGATACAACGTAAGAATACCCACGCTGCGTAGGTTATCCTCGGTTATGTCACCAAGCATAAGCCGGTGAGCCGTGGCATACCCGATGCCTGTTGCACGGGAGAGCTTTGCAGCATCACCGATTCCCTTGCTTTCTGCAATCTCCTTGACTTTAAGGCGAAGCATACAACCTCCTTGCATATGAGAACCTACCTATATTATATCGCCTAACTAGATCCCTTGTCAATATCCCCTTGACAAAGTATCGGTTAGGCGATATAATATAGAAGTGAGACAAACAAATAGCCCGCCCGGTGCAGATACACCGAACGGGCAACAGACAACAGGAGCTAACCACTATTTTGCGCCGAAAAGAGACGGTATACCTGATGAGTTTTTCTGCGATGCAATGCGCAGCACAGCCCCAACCAACGCCATCCTAAGCATGGCAAAAGAGTGCTATAATTTGCCAAGCGAACAAACCTTTGCACATGAACAGGAAAATCCAAAAGACTCAAAAAGCCCTAGTATCACCCCTTATGGCGGCCAAACCAGTGGGTAATACCAGAGCTTCTTGAGTTTGAAGTGTCAGCGTAGCGTGAGCCGCGCCTCGTGCCATACGTGAAATCCTACCACATCCGGCACATGTGTCAACCGCTCGGCGTCATTTAAGACACACAGATCATGCACTGCACAGATAACAAATAGCCCATACAAACGTAAAAGCCGCCGGGGTAAACCCTGGCAGCAATCACGTCGGAGTGTTACCTCGCGAGAACAGGAGCCGCATGGTAACACAACGACGAACTGCTGTCTAGGGGGGAGGCTAGGGAAACGTTTCCCTAGCCTCCCCCCACCACACACTCCGGCTACAAAGAAAGTAGCCATGCAACTGACCACCCTCGACCCCCACCACCTCGCCCACCTGCGCAGCAGCGCCATTGCGGAAGATGTGATCGCCGAACGCGGCTACTACTCCCTCGCTCCCGGCGATGTGACCAGCGCCGCCGAACTGCTCGGCGTCAAGCCCGCCACGGCCAAACCCTCTATGCACCAGGGGGCGTTGGTTATTCCCCTGCACCGACTCGGCGATGCCCAGCCCTACGCCTACGTCCTGCGTCCCGACAATCCCACCACCGATAGCAAAGGTCGCCCCCGCAAGTACCTCTATCCCAGCGGCATCACCAACATCTTCGACGCGCTGCCCCGCCACCGTGACGCCCTCGGCGACCCATCCCGCCCGCTGTGGCTCACTGAGGGAGCCAAGAAGGCCGACGCCCTTACCTCCGCCTTCGGCGACCTGATCGCCGCCATCAACCTCAACGGCGTTCACGGCTGGCGTGCCACCAACGACAACGGGGGCAAGGTGGCATCCCCCGATATACAGCAGATCGCCTTGAACGGGCGTGAGGTGATCATCTGCCCCGACGGGGACTACAAGACGAACGCGCATGTCCAGCAGGGAATCAATGATCTGGCGCGGTTGCTGGCATCCCGCGCTGATACGACCGTCTTTCTCTGTAGCCTTCCCCAAGACCCCAACGGGGCAAAGATGGGAGTCGATGACTATCTGGCGCACGGTGGCACCATTGCCACACTCCTCACGATGCTCCAGCCGCTCATTCAGTCCCAAGCCCAAGCCCGTAGCCCCTTTATGGCCCATCCGGTCACGGGCGCGGCCCTGTTTGCGCCTGCGGGCTATGAGGTGCGGAATCAATCCATTGTGCGGGTTGACCCTACCGGCGTCGCACGGCCCATCTACTCCGGCGCGATATTTGTGAGTGCTATCGGCAAGGATGTGCATACCAGCCAGCGCACCTATACCGTCGCCTGGGACGATGACACGCTGATTGAGCGCACAATCACCGCCGACACCCTGAGCAACCGCCGCGCTTTCTCTGAGCAGATCGGCGGGGCGGGAGCAACCATTCACGACGGCAACATCTCGAAGGTCATGGCGTTCCTGGGTGAGTTTGCCCGTGAGAACCGCCATACCATCCCTCAACGCACCGAAAGCACCGGCTATGGACTAGTGGGAGAGGGGTTGGTGCTTGCCGACCGTTCTATCGGCTTTCCTACCCCGGTCACGTTTGCCGCATCAGGCCCGCGTATCACCGTTGGGGCAGATGCCAACGCCTACCCGCTCGCCATGCAGCAGGCCGCAACATGGAACACCCCGACGCTCTGGCTGGCGCTGGCGCTGGCGCTGTCCGGCCCGATCATCGGGCGCATGCGCCCGCGCCGCAACCCGGTGCTGGGGCTGTTTGGTGAGAGTAGCGGGGGGAAAACGACCCTTGCCATGTTTGCGACGGGCGCGTTCGGCATCCCCAGCGCGGCCCCGCTAAAGTTAGAAGCCTCACGCAGCACCACGGCGGGCCTGTTCCAGACACTAGAGCGGTTGGGCGGGTTGCCGCTGCTGATTGATGAGGCGCATACCGCCACAAACCCCACCCGGCTAGAGTCTGATTGCTACCAGTTTGCCAACGGGCAGAGCTATACCAAGGGCGGGGCCGATGGGACGGTCAGGGGCGGAGCGGCGCTGGCCGGGACACTCATTCTCTGCGGAGAGGCGATACCCGACTTTCGCCACGCAGGGAGCCGCAACCGCGTCCTCTTTGTGGACACCGCAGAGCATGCGCCGCTCGGCGCGGGGCGGGCCAGCGCGGAAGGTGCCTTCCGCGCTCAGGTGCTAGAGGCGGCATGGGAATCCGGCGCGGGCCTGTTCGCCCCGCGTGTGCTAGAGACGATCTGGCGGAACTGGGCCGCGTATCGCACGGAGGTTGATGCATGGAAGGGCAACGCGACTATCGCCGCGCTCGGTGCATGGCGCGATGTGATGGCGATTGCCGCCGCCACGCTGGCACATGTGCTAGAGACGGCAAACGTCAACGCGCTGGACTGTGACATGACGGTGATCGCGCAGTGGGGTGATCTGCTTCGCACGGGACACGAGCGCACCGACCCCGCTGGGGATGCCTGGGAACGGCTCTTAACAATGTTGGCCCAAGCCCACGAGAACAACAATAGCTCCCTGTCTGGGGGCACGATTACCGCCGCAACCTGGGACTACCTAGAGGCTGATCGCGGTGGCGGCATGATCGCGTGTCGTAAGGTAGGAGAGGATTACTGGCGTGTCCCAACAAATACACCGCAGTTTGTTGAGCGTGTGGGTAAAACTGCCGTTCAGGAATTTGGGCGCGAGTGGGCGCGTCGTGGGAACATTCTTTCAGACAAGGATGGTGCCGCAACGCTCTTTATGGCTTTGAACACACGCGGATCTGCCCGCGTGTTACGTATTCCCGTCGCGGTACTTAACGCCGATCCGTTGTTGTAGGTGCAAGGTGCAATGTAGGTGCAATGTCAGGTGCAATGTCTGATGTCGCGTCCTGATGAGGAATATTGACCCGACATTGCACCTTGCACCTTGATATGTCTTTGGGCCTTTAGAAATCAGGCGATCTGAATATTTCATATCAAAATATCAGAGGCGCGTGCTTTAGGGCGTCTCTATCCGCTATCGCCCGAACACGAACGATAGCGGATGCAACGCGGTATGCAATGCGCCTACTGCGCCTCCCTTTTGCCCTCGGAGGCGGGCCGAAAGACGCGGTTTTCGGCGGCGATCACCGCGTTGCGTTTGGCCTTCTCGGTCGCGTGGGTGTAGCGCCGGGTGACATTGCCTCCCTTGCTATGACCCAAGATGTCGGCAATCACGGCTTCCGAGTATCCCTCCTCACTGATCAACGTCGCCAGGGTGTGCCTCAGCAAGTGCGGGTGAATGTGTCGGGTGCCGTGGGTGATCTGGCGCAGGCACAACAGCAGGGCGTTGAGGTTGTACGGGGCAAGCGGCTCGCCGTTCTCCTGAGCGACGATGCGCCCGTGCTCGGCCCAGGCTGCCCCTCGGAGCTTCCGCTCGGCTTGTTGCAGCGTCCAGTGGTCTCGGAGCCGAGTAAGAAGCCGAGGGCCGACAGGCAGAACACGCACGCCACTGGGGGTCTTGATCGGCCCGAGGGCAAAGCCGCCGTCACGCGCCCGTGACATTGCCTGCCGAATGTGCAGTTCTGCCTTATCCCAATTCAGATCCCGCCAGGACACACCGCACGCCTCACCCCTGCGCAACCCCAGCAACGCCATAAGCCACAACGCGATCCCGTAGCGCGAGTAGTGGGCCATCAGTTCCACATCGTCTCCTGTGGCCAGGAGGGCGGCGACCTCGGCATCGTCCAGGGGGCGACGTTCGACGGGGGTGTGGCGGGCAAGGCGTATCCGGCGCATATCCACCGGGTTACGGATCAGGCGATCCGGGACGATGTTCTCACAGGCGGCCCGCAACCTCTGGAGGGAGGCTCGGGCAATGGTGATGCCATTCTCGCGGGCGATCACCGTCGCCATCCTCTGCACCGCTTCGGTCGTGAGCGCATCAATCCGAACGTTGCCGATCTTCTCGACAACGTGGGCGATCTGGTTGGTGTAACTGATGATCGTCCCTGGCCGTACCGTGTCCCTCAGCGCGTCCAGATAATCCTCGAGCAACTCCTTCACCGTGTCCGCCTTCTTGCTCAGATCCCGGCCCTGAGCGCGATCCGCGTGCATACTGCGCAGCAGGGCCAGAGCCTCACCCTCGGTGGCAGCGGTGCGTAATGGTCTGCGTCCATCGGCTCCGGCGGGCATCTGCGCGACCCACTTCTGACGAGCCTCCGAGTAGAAGATCGTCCCCTCGGACTTTGCACGCTTGCCCATCAGCTTGCCTCCCGCTCCACATAGGACAAGATGGACTGATAGACGATCCGGCGTGCCTTGCCTGCGCCAACCGCCTTGAGCTTCTTCTTCTGGACGAGCGTTTCAATATAGCGCGTGCTGACGCCTCCGAGGATGCGGGTTGTTTCCAGATAGGTCACCAACAGCGGTGTGGTAAGGCCGGGTGTCTGTGTTGGGAATGAGACAATCTGTGGTTTCATCAGGATGCTCCTGTAGGTTAGCGCGTATCGCCGATAGCCGAGAATGCCGCAACGAATCGCCCTGGTGACGAGCCGAGGTACCAGATCAGAGTCGGGCGATCCGGGTTGCCGCCCCGCTTTCCCGGCTGATGAAAGTTAATCCGCTTTGCCGGCCAGCAACTGGCGGTGCTGTGCTGCCGGAGAAGCTGGCTATAGGCGGTAGAGCAGTCGCTTAACGTGAGAATGCACGCGCTGGTCACATCGCCCGCGTGGTATGCCGTCAGGAGCCGCTCCGTAAAGCGTAGGAGGTTGCCGCCACTAAAGGGAGGGTTGACCCATAGCGTGCCCGCCCACGGCACTGTTAGCCCATCCCGGCGGTTCTGCTCAGGGTGATCGAGTCCACACCAGGTGGTTGCTCTCACCGTCGCCTGAGCAATCTGTGAGGATGCCGGGTCAAGATCGATCCGACCGAGCGCGGCGCGTGCGGCGCGGATCACAAACGCCGGTGTATAGGAGTCGTCGCTATTCCCGTCGTGAGCGGATAACGGTAATTGAGGCGTTACGTTATCGCTATTTCGTAACGTGTGACGTATGCGGTATGCTGCCTGTTTGTCGGCTTCGTTGGTGTAGATGCGAGTTCGGCCCATCTCTCCCTCCTCACTGTTGGGTACCATTGTGGGCGTTCTGCCCTGCGGATGCGGCATAGCGGCGGCGAGGCACCGCCTCCTCTAGCTTCGCCTTCTGGCGTCGTAGACTCTCGCGCTGGATGCGCGAGTCTGTTGCCTCGAGCGCAATCACCACGGCATCAATGGCCAATGAGATCCGTAGGTGGAACGGGCGTCCGCTGAATGCCCTCGGCTGCGTCCTCATCCCGCCCCTCCCTCGACAGTCCGCAGCCGAGCGGCGCGTGCGTGCAGACGAGCCATCGCAACGCCGCGTTCGTAGCTGGTAGCCACCGTCCAGAACCCGTCCGGCCCGTCCAGCCGATAACCAGGACGTGTCCAGTTGTCAGGCACCGTCAGGGTGTAGCCGTCAGGCAGTCCCGGCGGTAGTGGTGATGCGATGGACGCCGCCAGACACTCAGGCGTTATCGTCAGCGACCGTGTTCCGGCCAGGGCCAGCAAGGTAGGCTTAACGGTGGCGACACGAGCGCGTAGGGCGGCGGGTACGGGCTGGGTTGCTACCCAGCGTATCTTGCCCGCCACCGGGTCAAGGGTGATGCTGCGTATCCCAGCGGTGTGCAGAGCGGTGAGGAGTGTTCGCATCGTGGTTAAACCTCACCTTCATAGATAGCGGGTGCATCCCAGAGATCAGCAGCGTCGGGTGTGGCGGTTGGGTGTGTGGTGTCTTTTTTCTCTTCACTCCCACTCCCACCCACTCCCACCCTATGGGTGGTGGGAGTGGTGGGAGTTCGTGGTAGGTCTGTGGGAGTTGTTTGGGAGTTCGTGGGAGTAGTGGGAGTTGCGCACTGTGATGCGCTTTTATTTGTGGGAGTTAACTGGTAGTTCGGTCTGATCGCCGTTCGTCCGGTGGGAGTGATGGAATAGGGATCTCCCTTCGATCCCTGAGTAATGAATCCCTTCTTTTTCAGAGAGTCCAAGGCGCGGTTCATCGAACTAGACGGCATTCCGGTGTCCCGTTCGATCTGGGTACTCTTCGCTCCCTGCTCTTCAAAAATAGAAAGCGCCAACATCTCTAGGATTTTGCGCTGCCCAGCCGTCAGTGGCGAGTCGCCCCGGTCGGTGGTACTTCCCACAGGCAGAAGAACCGCCCCGCCCTCTACTGAGGGCGTGGGAGTGATGCGGTAGTACCTGGGAGAGAACACCGCTCCGTGCCGGAACTTCTCGCAAGAGACGGTCACAAAACCGCCATCATCGCCCGCGATCTTCCATTTGATATCGCAGTTCGCGCCCAGCGCGGTACTCCCACGCTCTCTCCCATCATTGACACCGCTGTGATGCACCACATCAACGGCTGCGCCCGTCTCGCGGATCATCTGCTGTATGGCGCGGTTTACTGCGGCCATTGCCTGAGATGAGTTCTCATCACCCGTGTGCGCCTCGCGGAGCGTATCTATCGTGATGAGATCAAGATCAAGGCCGGTGATTGCGATCATAAGGTCGTACACCTGAGTCACATCACTCAGATCAAGACCGTGCGGCATATCGAGCCACGCTAACGCCCCTCCCATCCCCTTGTTGTGCGCCCGCCACGCAGCGGTACGTACTTTTAACCCTGACAGATCCTCAGTGGCGATGTACAGGCATCGTGCACCAGCAGCAACGGCCCGAAGGGCACGATCAATAGCGAAGAACGTTTTACCGCTCCCTGACGCGCCATAGAGCAGATGGTAGCCGCTGCGCTGAATCTCGTCTGTGAGTAACCACGAGGGGTCGGGAAGTGTTGCGAGTTCTCCCTCAGTTCTCACCGTAAAGCGTGGGAGTTCGTGGGAGTTCGTGGGAGTAGTGGGAGTTGTTTGGGAGTTCGTGGGAGTAGCACTCTCTGCACTGCCCGTGGCCTGGGCAGTGGGCGCGGTGCCTGTGGGCGTGTCCAGTGGCGTGTACTCAGGAGTTGCCTGTACCAGTTCGTCTAGCTCGGCAAGAGTGTGTCCTGACTCAATCCAGTCGCTTACATCGCCTTTGGGCGGCAGTCCGGGCAGGTTGACGATCTTGATACTGGCGGCGACGCCAGCAAGCGCCTGTGCAACAGTCGCGGCGTGGTTTATGCCAGGTTGGTCGTTATCGGGCAGAATAACGACCGTCGCGCCCGTCAGTGCCTTGGTGTACTCTGCTCTCCACTTGCCCGCCCCTCCTACATTCGTGGTAGCCGTGCGACCGTAGAGCGTGAGCAGATCCGCGTCTTTTTCTCCTTCGGGAATGTAGATAGTCTCACTCGCATTGACTGCCTGATGAACATCAGGGAGGTGATAAAGAACGTAGGTGACGCTCTTCATTGCATCCTTCGTTATCCATCCGTTCTTTCCATCGGGCCGTCGCTGAAAAAAGGTTTTCTTTTTCAGCGTCCCGTCTTTCTCTTGTTCCGTCCCTGGCTCCAGTCGGCACGATTGATACTGGAGCGTCCCGGTAGTGTCCACATAGTCGTATGTGGCGACGATCTCCGGCTTCGTTGCTACCTTGTGTTTTGGCACAGCGATACCCAGCGCGGTAGCGAGTGTGTAGAGGCTGCCCTTATCGCCACTGACGTGATCGTAATATGCGCCCCGCTCAGGGCCGTCTATCTTTAGGCTAAAGGCGTGACTATCCGATCCGGTGCGTAGTGGGCTGTCACACACGTAGCGCCCGTGTCCCTTGTCCGTCAGGCGATAGTGACTCAGAGCAGACAATACGAGGTCGGCGGTGGATATTGTCATAAGGAGCCGTAACCCCTATACTGAGAGATAGAAGCCATCTCTAATGGGCTGTTTTTGAATGCCCTTGTCGCCCAAACCTTGACCAGCGAAGCGACAAGGGCATTGCTATGCCTTCGTTTGGTGATTAGTCGCATCATCGTGTACCTCGTGGACTACGCGGCCCGCTTGGTCGCGTCGGCTGTGGTGATAGGTGTCGGCTCGGGCAGCAAGCCACGAGCGCGGGCCGCGTCCCGGATAAGGCGTCGGAGCGTCACACTGCACGGGCGCTTCTGTTGGCGCGCCATTTCATCTAGGGCGGCTCTCTCTTCTGCACGTAAGAACAGCGTGTAGGATTTGGCGTTGTTCATCATTTCGGCCTCCTTCGTTTCGATAGGGATAGCATAGCAGGCGTTTTTCTCTTTTTTGTCTTGACAGTCGCTCCATCTTGTCTTGACACTACCGTACCGTGTACCCCATCGCCTTTAAGCGTACCCGCCGTGTGTTCACTGCCTGACGGCTAAGGTTAAGCTTTTGTGCTATTTCGATATCTGACAGATTAGGATCGTGCTTCACCAGATCGAGGATGCGCTGATCGGTAGGATCGTCAACCGGCATCGGGCCGGGTACCTCGGCTATGGGCGTCGGTGTGGTGATGAGCCTCTGGTACGGCGTCCATTCCTCTTTCCACTCGTCTATGATCTGGCGTAGGACGTGGTTAAGAACGACATTACGTTCATCAGGATCGGGATATTCATCGGTATAACACTTGATAACCGTATGGCCGTTG
>Ga0194060_10003817_pt1 | contig 10590 bp, 10 predicted proteins | sample SepL225m_MetaG_FD_163427 | JGI IMG/M metagenome (GOLD analysis project Ga0194060, IMG submission 163427) | Anoxic zone freshwater microbial communities from boreal shield lake in IISD Experimental Lakes Area, Ontario, Canada - Sep2016-L222-5m | ecosystem: Environmental > Aquatic > Freshwater >... | reverse complement strand
GTGATAACCAAGAGCATGCAACACGTAAACCGACTCCTTCTGTTGTTGCGGTCAATAGCGAAATTTCGCGCTCGTTCATGGAAACCGCTCAAGCACCAGCAGATCGAATTCTTGAAGTTGAGTCATTGATGTTCAACCACTTAATTGCCACCACCACCGCAGGTGCACAGAACGACATCTTGCTCATTGTCGGTGACTTCTTCCCACATCTCAACGACCGGCTCATCAATTTGATCCGAAATACTGAACATATTCACACAACCAATTTGGAGATTGTCTTTAAACCGCATCCAATGAATTCAAACATGCCAGATTTTTCGGGACTTCCACGTGTTCGAATATCAACCACCGATTTAGGCGATTTGCTTCCTCGCACTCACACAGCCATTTCCTGTAGCTCAAGCACGGCGGCACTTGAGTGCTTCCAATACGGAGTAAAAACTATTTCGTATGTTGATCCCAAAGCTTTAAATTCAAGCCCCTTGCGCGGAGTCTCGGGAGCCGTGTTTGTTACATCCAGCGACCAACTTGATGTCGCACTCACGGATACTTCTTCTGGAAATCACCTAAGCGATTCACTCTTGATTCTCGACCCAGCGACACCTCGTTGGAAAGCGCTTCTTGCTTAATCTGCGCTGAGTAGTCTTTCATGCGTGAGTGGAGCATCTGAACGTTCGCTCATTGCGCCTGAGATATTTGAAACGGAAACCGAGGCATTCCAGGCTGCAAGCGGACTGCTTATTGGGGCAATTTCAGCCAGCATCGCTGCGCACGACACTTGCACTGTTGTGCTTGCTGGCGGTAAATCTGTTCATTCAGTGATGCGCCTTGCGCTCCAATGTGACATTGATTGGTCACTGGTGCAACTTGTGCTTGCCGATGAACGTTGCGTGCCAATGGGCCACACAGACCGCAACGATGTTGCACTTTCGGCTCTTATCGAATCCGCTTCCCTTCAGCGTCACCCAATCGTGCATGGCATATCAGCAGAACTTGGACCTCAACTCGGCGCAGAGAAATTATCTGCACAGTTAGCAATAATTGGTCAGCCTGACATTGCGCTTTTGGGTGTTGCCGATGATGGTCACATCGCAAGTCTGTTTCCTGATTCACCTGCCCTATCAACATCTGAAGCAGCGGTGGCAGTTATTGCCTGCGTAAAAGCCCCACGGGAGCGCGTTTCCTGTTCTTTGAAGTATCTCACCAGCGCTACATACAGAATTGCCCTACAAACAGGGCATAATAAGAGGGATATTTTCGTGCGACTCCAGCAGGGAGAGCGACTTCCGCTTGCATTATTTTCACCAACTCACTGGTTCATGGATTACAACGCGACTCGTTGATCAGCGTTGTGCACTGAGGACTCCGTGAAAACCGTCATTTTGTGTGGAGGCCTTGGCACTCGAATTCGGGACGTCGCAGACGACATTCCAAAACCAATGATCCGTGTTGGCGGTATGCCCATTATCTGGCATCTCATGAAGTATTACGCATCATTTGGACACACGGAATTTGTGCTGTGCATGGGTTACAAAGGTGAAGTCATCCGAGATTTCTTCCTTTCAGCAATGTCCGCAGAAAGCGTGTTGACCTCGATTGACGACAATACGGAGCATGTGCAATTTGCTGCTTCTGACGAATTCGCAAATTGGTCTGTAACTCTTGCCATTACTGGGCAAGACGCGATGACCGGTGCACGAATTTATAAAGTTCGCAATTATTTGAACAATGAACCGTTCATGCTCACATACGGTGATGGTTTAAGTGACATCAACTTGGATTCACTCCTTGCGTACCATCGCTCCAAGAATCTCACCGTCACGGTTACTGGCGTGCGACCTCCAGCCAGGTTCGGTGAATTGCAAATTGGATCGGACGGAATTGCAACTGGCTTTAATGAAAAGCCACAAGCCAGCGCAGGAATGATCTCTGGTGGCTTTTTTGTATGCGAACCTGCAGTGTTTGATCATATGAATAATCGCGAAGATCTTGTTTTCGAACAGGATCCCATGCAGTCCGTCGTTCGCGAAAAACATCTTGCCGTTTACCAGCACGATGGTTTTTGGCAATGCATGGATACCTTCCGCGATTGGCAACTACTTAACTCAATGATTGATCAGGAAAAGGCGCCATGGAAAGTTTGGTAAACGCGCTCGAGTCGTTCCGTGGAAAACGAGTACTCATCACCGGAGACACCGGGTTCAAAGGCTCCTGGCTGAGTTTGTGGTTGCACAACCATGGAGCAGAGGTATTCGGTTACGCACTTCCCGCGCTGCCCCATTCACACTTCAACGATTTGGCGCTGGATTCAGTCATTGATCATTGTGATGGCGACGTACGTGATCTTGCCAGCTTGAAAAAACGATTTGAAGAAGTACAGCCTCACGCTGTGTTCCACTTGGCAGCACAACCACTTGTTCGACTTTCATATCGCGACCCAGTGCAAACATTTGACACCAATATCGGTGGATCAACGAATGTGTTGGAATGTGTTCGACTTACCGAATCGGTGCAAGCGCTCATTTTTATTACTTCCGATAAGTGTTACCGAAATATTGAACAAGTTGCCGGATACACCGAAGAAGATGTGCTCGGTGGCAATGACCCATACAGCGCTTCAAAAGGTGCGGCTGAGCTTGTATTTGCTGCATATAACGCATCGTTTTTCACACACCGCGATGGCTTAATTGCTGCTTCCGCGCGTGCCGGAAACGTCATCGGCGGTGGTGACTGGGCCGAAGATCGAATTATTCCAGACTGCATTCGTTCTCTGCAGCAAAAATCTGCGATCGTCATTCGCAATCCACACGCAACTCGCCCATGGCAACATGTGCTCGAGCCACTCTCGGGCTACATCATGCTTGGAAGCGCAATGCTCACGGGCGATAACAGTGTTTCGGGTTCGTGGAACTTTGGTCCACGGGCAGATGAAGTTCGATCAGTAGACGATGTAACGCGTGAAGTCATCAAAGTGTGGGGAGATGGATCAGTCAAACTTGACGACAACCAGAATCATCCTCATGAAGCAATGTTGCTGCAGCTTGATTGTTCAAAGGCACGCACTGAACTGGGTTGGTCGCCAAGGTGGGACTTCCTTACAACACTGGATAAAACTGTTACTTGGTATCAAAATGTTCATCAAGGATCCAATGCCCTCGCAGTAACTCAGAAGCAGTTAGACGAATACGAAAAGAGCAACCGTGATTGATGGAGTAATTATCACACCATTACGTCAGATATTGGACGAGCGTGGCAAAGTCATGCACATGCTCAGGTCTACTGATGAACATTTCACTCAGTTCGGAGAAATCTATTTCTCTACAGTTTTCCCAGATGCGGTTAAGGCCTGGCACATTCATAAAAAAATGACGTTGAACTACGCCGTGCCAGTAGGTCGCATCAAATTTGTATTGTTTGATGATCGCGAAGGAAGTTCAACTCGCGGTGAAATTCAAGAAATCTTTATGGGCCCAGATAATTACGTACTCGTCACTGTTCCCCCATTGGTGTGGAACGGATTCAAGGGAGTTGGACCAGAGGCTTCGCTTGTTGCGAACTGTGCGTCAATCCCCCACGATCCAGACGAAATTGACCGATGCGACCCAGCGGATACTCGCATTCCTTATGACTGGGCACTGAAGCACAAATGAGCACCACTGTCCTCCTGGTTGGAGGATTCGGAAATTTAGGTGGCCGAATTGCTGCGCATCTCGCAACCTTCGATGAATACGACATCGTTCTTGCGTCACGCAAGTACCAAACGGCGCCAGATTGGGCAAAGAATGCCCAAACGATTGAACTAGATCTCACTGATCCATCATCGTTTTCAAACATTCCAAAATCTGTCAATTGCATCATCCAGCTTGTAGGTACAAACGATGTTGATTCAGCACAGAATCCAGATCTCGCTCACAGTGTCACCACCGAAGGCACTACCGCGATCTTGAATCATGCGGTTCGTAATGGCATTGAACGATTTGTCTATTTTTCGACAGCACATGTTTATGGAGCTCCGCTGGTCGGAAATTTCACTGAAACATCGCCTACGAATCCAGTCCACCCTTACGCCACAACGCATTTGGAGGCCGAGTTAGCTGTCGACGCCGCTCATGATCGTGGTGAGATTCTGGGTATTCGTGTTCGTTTGTCTAATGGATTTGGCCGTCCCATGACTTACGAAGCTGCCGATTGGCGAACTTTAACGAGTGATCTCTGCAGACAAGCGGTGTTGGAAAAACGGATGGAGATGCGCACCGACGGGCTTCAGGAACGCAATTTCATCACTAAGACCGATATTGCGCGAGCCGTTCGTCATCTGATTGAGCTTCCACAAACTCAGGTAGGTAACGGTCTGTTCAATTTGGGTGGATCACAATCGCAAACCTTGCTTGCAATGGCAAAGATGATTCAACAACAAGCACAAAAAAAGTTCGGTATCGAAATTCCGTTGCACCGGCCAGAACCGACAGCTGCAGAAACTCAACACTTAAATTTCGACACAACAAAGCTAACGAACACTGGATTTTTGCTAACCGAGGATGCACTTGGTGAAGTAAACGAGTTTCTCGACATGATTGAATTGCATCAACAATCATGAATAATTCTCCGCTCGTTTCTATTGTCATACCGACGTACAACCATGCACCAATGTTGCAGCGCGCATTAGCGACTGTGATCGAGCAGACGTATCAAAACTGGAATGCGATAGTGGTGAATAACCATTCAACCGATAACACACTCGACGTGGTGGCTTCATTTAATGATCCACGAATTCAATGCATCAACTTCCACAACAATGGAGTTATTGGTGCGTCGCGAAACGAAGGTATCGCACGTGCCACCGGTGAATACGTAGCCTTTCTCGATTCAGACGACACCTGGTTTCCAACAAAGATCGAAAAATGTGTAGCCGTGCTTGATAACGGATCTGACCTTGTTTGCCATGCCGAATATTGGATTGATGAAAAAGGGAAATCACGGTTAGTTGTTTATGGTCCGCGTGAAGCTGCTACTCATCACAATTTGATTTACAAAGGAAATCGAATCAGTACTTCCGCAACGATGGTTCGCACAACATTGCTAAAAGAAGTAAAGGGTTTTGATGTATCACCTGAATTGATTTCGACTGAGGATTACGACCTCTGGATCCGTTTAGCTGCAAAGTCCAATAAGTTTGCATTCATAGACGAACCACTAGGTGAATACCACCGCCATGACAACAATGTCAGCGCAAACATTGAGAAACACTTAGCGGCTGAGTTAGCACTGCTTGCCAAACACTTTTCTGTAAATGCACAGTTGGAAAATTCCCTTGCGCGGCGTCGTCGAAAAGCATTGGCTTACTATGGTGCAGGACGATCACTACATAGAACGAACAAGCATTTTCTTGCGTTGAAGAAATACTCCCGGTCAATGATCATTTGGCCAATTTCACTACGGTTATACGCAGCAGTCTTGCTTTCGCTGGTGGGAATTTTTACGCCAAAAAGCAAGTAGCGTTGTAGGTATCGAAACCGAACGCGATATTCGATATTTTGCCTATGCGCGACATGCTCTTGCCGAGGCATTACGGATCTGCAAATGCGGACCAGGCGACTTCGTTCTCGTTCCTGAATTCATTTGTCGAGATGTCCTCAGTTCGATTCACGCTGTCGGCTCTACCCCAGTCTTCTACCCAGTAGACCGCACGCTTTCTCCAACGAATTTGCTTAATGCCCAACGGTGCAAAGCCGTTCTTGCCGTTAACTACTTTGGCTTTGCTCAAGATTTAACACCCTTTCGTGAGTATTGCTTGCAATCGGGGGCCACCCTCATCGAAGACAACGCGCATGGCTTTCTCAGCAAAGACTCCGATGGAAACCTGCTTGGTACGCGAACTGGCCTTGGGATAACCAGCATTCGCAAAACCGTTCGTTTGATCAATGGTGCTGCACTTCATGTTTCTGGTAATGAGAATTTGAGCCTTGTAGGGAACCAACTCAATTTTCAGCAAAGTCGGTTGCCAAAGGGATTTGTGCTCCGCAAGCTTTCGGCGCAAATTCAGCGTTCGACAAGAGTTCCAGCGCTTTCATTTTTTCAATTTGCAATTCGTCTAGCGCGACTCGTTACTACGGGATCACGTCTACCTCGATCTACTCAGGAAAGTGAAACCGAACTTCCGTCGCCAGCAGCTCCCCATAGCTCAGTTCTTAAACTCATCCAATCGCTAGAACCAAGTGTTGAAATTTTGCGACGTCAACAGCTCTTTAACAAAGTTCTTGGTCGAGTAAAAGATCTAGATATTGATCCGATTTTTCATCAGTTAGAAGCCGGTACGTCTCCATATGGTTTTGCTTTCATCAGTGGCCGTTCCTCTGTGCAACGAGTACAGAAAAAATTACGTGGACTTTCAGTCGAAGTAATCCATTGGCCAGACCTCCCTGACGCAGTGAGCGTTGCCGATGATCACTTTTACCGCAACGTTTGGGTGGTCAATTTTCTATGAGTGCGAACTGGAATATTTTCGAAGGAGATGATCGCGCTTGGGATGAATTGCTCAATGATCTTGGACAGATCTGCGTTTATCAGTCGTCAAACTGGGCGCGCCACAAATCTTCTGCGGGTTGGACTCATGTTCGAGTGATCAAGACCATCAATAATTCGCAGCTTGCAATTCAGTTTCTGGTGCGTAGGGCACCTTTCGGAATAGCAATGGCATGGGCTCCTGGCGGTTTTAGCGGAGACCTTGGGATTCTTGATAAGGAACTTTCGTCGTCACTCAAGAAGCTTCTTTCAGCTCGATTCCTCTACGTCCGTTTCGGAATGATGATTGATTTCACACAAGACAAGGCAGTGCTCCTCTCAGAATCTGGTTTTGCGAAGAGCAGTAATCCGATAGGTGCGAAGCAAAGCATGGTGCTCAGCGTTCAAACAGATGAAGAAAAGATGTTGTCATCTGCCTCGAGTAACTGGAAGCGTAACTACAAACGATCGCTGCGCTCGTCAACTGTGCCGTATGTCTGGAATGACGCAAGCCCAAACCAACTTGAGTCGGCCTACCGAATCATGGATGAATACAAAAAAGTTGATGGTGTAAAACTGCAGATGACAGCTGCAGATATTGAAAGCATTCAGAAAAGCTTTGGCGGCGACTTAATACTCATCCGCATGGACGATGAGTCGGGAAAATTACTTTCTGTACGTGGTGCTCTGATCCAGAACTCCACTGCATGGGACTTTATTGCTGTAACCACTCCAGAGGGTCGGAAAACCTACTCTTCGCATCGCACACTCGTTTCGCTTGCCCAGGAATGCGCAAGACGAGGATGTACGGCATTTGAACTTGGCGGAATCGATCCTGAAAATAACAAGGGTGTATTCGATTTCAAAAACGGCACCGGTGCTCAAATAACCACCTATTTGGGCGAATGGGAAGCTGCACATCCATCTTGGATTCGCCGGGTCGTTAGTAGAATTGTCTCAGCAAAGGCCCAATAACCAGCACCTCTCGTGAATGTGCTTGTTACTACACCGTGAGAGTGAACTGCAATCCATGAGCGAACTCGCGTCCTATTCCATCCAGGCAGTTTTCTTTGCACTTGTTGCTGTAGTTGTCGTATCACGTTCGAAAAAAACTGACCTCTACCAATTTGTCCTTATTTCAATTTGGCTCATTGGAGTAATCGCAATTTATGCCAAGTACAAAGACGGCCAAATTTTCTTTTACTCCAACGATCAGGACTTTCATCGACAAGTGATCGAGTACTACCTCCCAGTCGAAGGGTTTCATATAAGTGCAATCATTAGTTTGAGATACCTACTTACCATTCCCGTCTATCTAGTTTCACTTCTTGGCTTCAATGCGATGTTGATTATCAAGTTTCTTCAACTCAGCGCACTCCTGTTTGTCTATCAGCGCTCACGTAAATTTTTAGCAGCGCAATTATTAAGCGTTAAATTCTGGCAACTCCCGCTCATTGCCGGACCAATATTGGTGTTCATGTCATTACTTTCACTCAGAGACGTTCTACTTGCATATTTTGCGCTTGGATTTGTGACTGAAAGTCAACTAAACCGCAAAATCGTTTTTGGAATTGCAACGCTTCTTCTTCGTACACATCTAGCAGCCGCCCTCATCGTTGGTTACCTTCTTGTCTCCATTTTCTTCTCACATAAATCAAAGATTGGTGCCGCAAGAATTTGTGGAATCGCTTTGCTTTCTTACATTGCGGGAACCGTTTCCTACTGGATCGGGGCCGTAATTCAAAAAGGGGTTAATTTTGACGCACCAAGAACAGTGTTCACTCAGTTCAAATTTTCCCAATTAGCAGCAAACTTCTTCGGATTACAATTTCTTGCGCTCAGTAACCCGGATGACCGAATAGTCGCGTCTTCAACACTTACTTTGCTTCTGTCTCGTTTAGTCTTTTTCGACACACTATTGATTCCCATGCTGTTTCTTATTGCTGTTTTTAAGCATCCCATGTACCTCACTACGCAAAAAATCCTCACGTTGCAAGCATTTCTGTTTTTCTATGGCGTCGTTTCACAAACATCATTTAACTCAACCCGACAGAACATTCCATTTCTTGCGTGCATGGGAGTTCTTGCTGTTGCGGACATTGAGCATTTTCGAAAAATCAAAGCCAAAGTTGCTCCAAAGCTGTTAACGGCAACCCGCTAACGCCATGCCTAAATTGCATTTTGTCGTTAACGAAGACTGGGCATTTGTCTCCCACTTTTTCGAACGGGCAGTTGCTGCCAAGTCGGCTGGATACAACGTAGCTATCAGTGCACACTGTGGTGAAAAGAGAGCTGTGCTCGAAGGTGCAGGATTTACGATTTATCCGCACAGTATTTCACGAAGCGGAACCAATCCGCTCATTGAGATTCAGAATCTGTTCGCAATGATCAAAGTGTTTCGGAAATCTAAGCCAGACATCATTCACCTCATTGCGCTTAAGCCAATAGTCATCGGGGCAATCGCTGCTCGAATCTACGGAAAAGCACAAGTTGTTTGTGCACCTATTGGAATGGGTTACCTTTTTTCATCAAATGATCGAAAGGCGCGCTTACTTCAGCCAATCGCCCGCTTCGTTCTGCGCCGTCTGTTGAAATTCAAAAATACTCAAGTGATTATTGAGAATGAAGAAGACTGTGAGTCATTGGTCTCCGGCAATTTTGTAAAGATGTCAAACATCCAAGTAATCAAGGGGGCCGGCGTCGATCTCTCCTTGTATAAAGCGATCCCAGAACACCTTGAAACCCAAGTAGTCACGATGTTTGCTCGCGTACTTCGAGATAAAGGCGTTCTTGATTTTATCGAGGCCGCCAAAATCGTTCATCAAGAATTTCCGAACGCAGTATTTCAACTAGTTGGTGACTGCGACCTAGGAAACCCAACTTCATTTAGCGAGAGTGAAGTAAGTTCTTGGGAGTCGGCTGGCACTATCAAGTGGCTTGGCTATCGAACTGATGTGCCTGCGTTGCTCGCGGCTTCAAACATTGTCTGTCTGCCCTCATACAGAGAAGGGTTGCCAAAGACCTTGATTGAGGCATGTGCAGCACAGAGGGCAATCGTTGCCACAGATGTGACTGGTTGCCGAGAGGTAGTAAACCACGGTTCAAATGGGCTTTTGGTTCCCGTTCGGAACCCTGAGCAACTTGCTACAGCGATCTCCCAATTACTCGGTGACCAAGTTCAGCGCACAACATTTGCCAAGAACGGAAGACTTCGAGCCGAGAACGAATTTGCGTCGCCAATCGTGATTGAACAAACCCTTGCCGTCTATAAGAAAGTGATGAGCAAGTGATTACCACGCTTCTCTCTGTTGCTCTCTTCCTGGCCTCTGCATTCACAACTCGCCAACTCATTACGAATGCACATCGCTTTTCCAAGATGGATATTCCCAATGAGCGAAGTTCGCACATCACCCCCACCCCTCGTGGCGGAGGAATAGCGTTTGTCGCGGCATCTCTCATTGGATTCCTTCTTCTTTTATTGAATGATGCGCTCAATAGAACTGAGATTCTTTCAATCTGTTGTGCAGGAGTAATCGTTGCCATTGCAGGACATCTTGATGATCGACAAAAGATCTCTGGCGCCACCGTTCGACTGATCCTTCATGCCATCAGCGCATTCATCCTCATCGTTGGAGTAGGAATTCCTGCACAGATCTCACTCTTTGATCGAACAGTTAACACAGGGATAGCTGGCTCAATTCTCGGTGTTATCTACTTGGTGTGGCTCCTTAATTTGTTCAACTTCATGGACGGAACAGATGGGATAGCAGCCAGTGAGGCAATCTATGTTTGCACCGCAGGGGCAATACTCAACTTCCACGTTCTTTCAAACATCAATTTCAGTTCAGCCGCAATAGTTCTCGCTGCCAGCACCTTCGGATTCCTTCTCTACAACTGGTCGCCAGCAAAAATATTCATGGGCGATGTTGGTAGTGGATATTTAGGAATAGTCATCGGCGGACTTTCCCTCGTGGCGGCGAATCAAGACCCTGAGCTTGTGTGGGTGTGGATCATTTTGTTAGCAGTATTTGTCAGCGATGCCACTGTTACCTTGATCCGTCGCTTATCGCGGAAACAAAAGCCCCACGT
>Ga0194060_10003816_pt1 | contig 10592 bp, 10 predicted proteins | sample SepL225m_MetaG_FD_163427 | JGI IMG/M metagenome (GOLD analysis project Ga0194060, IMG submission 163427) | Anoxic zone freshwater microbial communities from boreal shield lake in IISD Experimental Lakes Area, Ontario, Canada - Sep2016-L222-5m | ecosystem: Environmental > Aquatic > Freshwater >... | reverse complement strand
CTCCGGGGGTTCGAATCCCCCCTGCTCCGCCAGTAACAATGAGAAATGGGCCTTTGGGCCCATTTTTTTGACTGTAATCTATCGATCAGGCAAAGGATCAGGCCAGCGCCTTGTAGAGCATGTAGGCGGCCAGCAGGTACAGAATGCTGGCAAACACCCGCTTGAGTTGCTTCACAGGCAACTTGTGCGCGGCGCGCGCACCGAGCGGTGCCGTGAGAACGCTGCAGCAGGCAATCACCAGCAGCGCTGGCAGCCAGATGTAGCCAAAGGAATGCGGCGGCAAATTTTGCACGCTCTGGCCCGCCACCACATAGCCGACGACGTTCGCCAGTGCAATGGGTAGCCCCAGTGCGGCCGATGTTGCAACGGCGTTATGAATGGCCACATTGCACCAGGCCATGAAAGGCACGCTGATGAAACCACCGCCAGCGCCGACCAGACCCGACAGGAATCCGATCACGCTGCCGGCGCCAATCAGTCCGGCGGTGCCAGGCACTTGCCGTGTCGGTGCCGGCTTCTTGTCCAGAAACATTTGTGTTGCCGAGAAACTCACGAAGACGGCGAAGAACAGGGCCAGCGATGAACCTTTGAGCAGGGCAAAAACGCCCAGACTGGCGATGAAGCCGCCCAGGATGATGCCCGGTGCCAGGCCCTTGACCAATTCCCAGCGCACCGCACCACGCTTGTGGTGCGCACGCACGCTCGAGATGGAAGTGAAGATGATGGTGGCCATTGATGTCGCAATCGCCATCTTGACCGCCAGGTCGGGGCCGACTGCACGACCCGAAAGGATGAGGGTGATGAAGGGCACCATCATCATGCCTCCACCGATGCCGAGCAGGCCAGCCAGAAAGCCCGTGCCGAGTCCAAGCATGGCGAGTTCGATGATCAACAGGGGTTCGAGAGTCATGGGTGGTGGAGATGAAGATGTGAAAGTAGGTGTCTGCAAGTGCCACCGGACCGGCATCCTGAACCGGGGTTCAGGTGGGCGAGGTCAACGGGACATTGGGTTCATCTGACGCGAGATGATCACGCCTGACCCGCGATGTTCCAAGCCCGGGCTCTAAGAGCATTGGTTCAAGGAAATATAAAGCCCGGCGAGCACTGCAGACGGTGTTCATTGTAGAGCTTGCATGGCGAAAGCGAACGCAGTCCGTCTGGCGCCAAGCGCGTTGCATGAAAGCATCATCTCGGTGCCGGGCAGGCATCGCCACGGCAAATCAACACCACTGCGTCGTTGTCAATCTGGAGCTTGCCTATCAGCGTGCCCACCACGTCGCTTTCAGAGTGCGCAATGACAACGCCGTGCTTGAAGTCGGCAGGCGGCCAAACCAGGGCGGGCTGGGTATGGCGCATGCTGCCAATGTGGGCGACCACCGCCAGACCAACCGACGAAACGTTGGTGGCGTAAAGCGGGAAGTTCCCATGCTGGTGAACAATGTGTTTGGCCATCCTGGCGTAGTTTTCTCCGCGTACCTTTTTTTGGTAATAGGGATAGACGACCAGATTGGTGGCGATGGCGAGCGTGATCAAGCCGACCACCCATTTCTGCACCGCGAGGTGCGCGAATTGATGGACTGCGAAATAGGCGGCGGGCAGCGCCAGCAAGGCGTAGATCGGAAGCACGTAACGCGCGCCGCCGCTTGGCGCCAGCCAGTAAGGTAGAAAATTGAGCACCACCATCCAGAGCGCCAATCGCACGGCGGGCGGGGTCGCTTCGTCGGTACGATGTTGGCGCCAAAGAACGTAGGTGATGAAGACCGATGCCGGCATCAAGCGCAAAAACATTTCGACTGGAAATGACATCAAGCGCACCAGGTATTCGCGCCACTGCGGGACGGTCAGTTTCTCTGCCACGTCACGAAACAATGTGGCTTGCTGGTCGACATCCTGACTGCCCAGTTTGAACCAAAGCAGTGGCAACAGCAGCGCCAGTGCGTAGAGAAACCAGGCCTGCCAGCGCAGCAGGAAGCGCCGGTAGTCAGCCTGGGTCAGTAGCACCAGCCAACAGATGCCCAGAAACACATACACGGTCATCGCCTTGGTCAGCAAGGCGGCAAAAGCTGCCAGCACGGCGCCAGCGAGTAACCAATAACTGGAGCGCAGACAAGCCCCCCAGGTCAGTGCGATGGCCAGCACGACGAACATGGAGAACAGCGGGTCGGCATAGGAGACCCAGCCGCGGTACAGCAGTACATCGGCGGTGAGCAGGTACAACAGGGCGCTCATCCACGCAATGCTTTTGTTGCGCCACAGCTGATACGACAACCAGGCCGCAGTCATGCTGGTGCCGACCGTGGCGCAAACCGTGATGATGCGCGATGCCACCAGAACGTGATTCCATCCCATCAAATGGGCAAGCGGAATCATCAGCCAGTTAAACAGGGGCGGGCGTCCATTGCCGCCGCCACCGAGCGCGCCGTACATGACGGTATTGATGAACTCCTGGCGCTGCCACATTTCAATCGAGTTGAGCGTAAAGACCGCCTCTTCCCCGACGTAATAAAAAAACAGCGTTGGCACAAAGCACAAAGCAGCCAGGACGTAGTAGCGACGGATCTGGCTTGCGGGCGGTGCAGGGCTCATGCCGGGTTCAGCCATGGATCTGTACCGTGCAGTTGACTCGGGCTGCGGGAACGCCGCAAGTCAGATCAGGCGCCCGTCGTCGGCCAGCGCCTGGTCCAGACGCTCCAGCAGGGAGCCCAGCAATTGGGCGTTGCCGGGCGCAGGTGCGTCGGCAGTGCCCGCTGATGTTGCACCGGGCAGCGTGCTTGCCGGTTTGGCGCTGTCGCTCCGATCGGTCAGATCGAAGGCGAGGTTGAGTGCGGCCAGCACCGCGATGCGATCGCGCGCTTTCACCTTGCCGGCGTCGCGGATCTTGCACATGGCGGCGTCGACACGGTCGACCGCTTCGAGCAGTTTGGCGTCGCCGCCTTCGGGGCAACCCAGCAGGTAGCTCTGCCCCATGATCTGCACTTCAAGCTGCTTCATGCGGCGCCTTTTTGCCGGCTGCTGGTCGCCGCTTGCGGCAAGCGATCCAGTAGCGAGTCGACGCGTGCGCGGGCCGCGCCGAGTCGGGACTTGAGGGAGTCGCGCTCCTGCGTGATCACTTCAACCTGCGTGCTCAGCAGTGCATTGGTGCGTTGCAGTTCCGCGTACCGCACCAGCAGGCGCTCGACACGTTCTGCGATCTGGTCGATTTGGCTTTGATTCGACATAGGGTGTCCATTGTAGGGTTTGCCAAGCGGAACGGCGCTAGAATGAAACCGTTGGTGCTCGCGGTGTGGTTCACACACCGCAGTTCAACGGGAAGCAGGAGGGATTGCCAACATTGGCGAACCTAACCTGCGCTGCCCCCGCAACGGTAAGTGGACGATTCGCCCCGCGATTCGCCGCCATCACAGCCACTGAGCGTTTTGAACACATGCTTGGGAAGGCGATGACGGTTGTTCCACCAGCCCGGATACCGGCCAACAAGGTGGTTGCACGCGTGCAACCGTGACGCCCATGTGCTGTCGGGGACGACGGCGAGGGCTTTTGTTGATGTATTCCTCTCATGAAAATTTCTCTCTCGTCCAAACGCGTTTCGGTGCTGGCACTGGCGCTGTCTGTCGCTGCGCTGGGTTATGCCCAAACAGCTGCCAAACCCATTCAACTCGCCGAGACTGTTGTCACTGCCAATCGCTCAGGTCAAATGCTGACCGAGGCCCTGCCGCATACCACCGTGATCGGCCGCGACCTGATCGAACGCTCGCAGGCCGTTGACTTGCCAAGCTTGCTCTCCAGCGAAGCGGGTTTCCAGTTTATCCAGAGTGGCGGTCGTGGGACGGCGGCCAGTTTGTTTTTGCGCGGAAGCGCTTCGCTGCAGGTGCTGGTGCTGATCGATGGCGTGCCCTTGACCAAGCAGGACAGCACCGGCAGCGTCAGCCTGGAGCACATCATGCTCGATCAGGTTGACCATGTGGAGATCGTGCGCGGCAACGTCTCGGCCATTTATGGCAGCGGCGCCGTTGGCGGCGTGATCCAGATTTTCATGCGCAAAGGGCAGGGCGCGCCCAAGGCCTTTGCCCAGTTCGAAGCGGGCTCCTACGGCAGCACGCGCGCCTCGGCCGGTGTCAGCGGGCAATCTGGCGATACGAACTTTTTTGTTGGCCTGGGCAGTCACCGCACGAGCGGCTTCTCGGCCATGAATACGCAGCAGCACCCGAACGAAAACCCGGATGCCGATGGCTACCGCAACCGCAATTACAACCTCGGTCTGTCCCAGACCGTGGCCCCGGGTCACACTGTCGGTCTGCGCGCCGAAGGCAGCGATGGCGAGTTCGACACCGATGGGGGTGGCTTTGGCGCGGCGACCGACATCTACAAGGGCGCCACCAAACTGGGCACCTGGTCGCTTTACAGCCACAACCAGTTCACACGCGACTGGCGCAGCCAACTCACGTTCAGCCAGGGTCTTGAGCGCTCGGTCTACGACGCCCGTCTGAGCGCCTTTCCGTACGACAGCGAGGCCGTGTCGCGCAGTCGCACGCTGAACTGGAGCAACCATGTCAGCCTGGGCGACTGGCTGCTCACGGCTGGCGCCGAATCGCAGCGCCAGTCCATCGATAGCAACGACAGCTATGCCACACAACTGAATCGGGAGCGCAGCGTCGCGTCCCTGTTTGCCGGTTTGTCTGGCACGGTTGGCGCGCATTCGCTGCAGTTCAATCTGCGGCGCGACGAAGCCGACGCTCTGTCGGGTCAAAACACGGGCTATGCCGGCTACGGCTGGCAATTCACACCGGCCTGGAAACTGATTGCCAGCCTGTCTTCGGCTTACAACCGGCCGCCACTGGGCTATCTGTACGATCCGTTTTCAGGCAACCCGGCGCTCAAGCCGGAGACCGCGCGCTCGACCGAGTTGGGCCTGCAATGGGCGCAGGACGCGCAGGTGCTGCGTGCCACGGCGTTCAAGACCCGCACCGAGAACCTGATGCTGTACGACTTTGCAAGCTGGGCTTTCAACAACGTGAGTGACGCCAGCAACAAGGGTTTGGAGTTGAGCTACAGCGGCAAGGTTGCCGTTGCCGATCTGCGCGCCAGCCTGACGCTGCAGGACCCGCTGGACGAGACCAGCGGCACGCGTTTGATTCGCCGCGCCCGCAACATGGCGTCATTTGGCGCATCGCTGCCGCTGGGCGCCTGGACCGTGGGTGGCGACCTGCGTTACACCGGCGAGCGCCCCGACATCGTGAGCGTGCCGTCCCTGCCCGCGTACCTGGTGCCGTCCCTGCCCGCGTACCTGGTGGCGAACCTGACGGCGCGCTACGCCCTGACGCGCGAACTGGCGTTGACCGCGCGCATCGACAACCTGCTTGATCGCGACTACCAAACCGCCTATGGCTACAACCAGTCAGGCCGCGCCGCTTACGTGGGACTGGTTTGGGCGCAGAAATAGCGAATTGACCATGATTGCCCGCGCCTTCACTCTGATCCTGACCAGTTTGCTGCTGGCAGGTGGGGCGGCGCGGGCCTTGCCGGTGACCGACGACAGAGGCGTTGTGGTCGCGCTGGCGCGGTCGCCGCAGCGCATCGTCAGCCTGTTGCCGTCGTTGACCGAGACCGTGTGTGCGCTGGGCCAATGCCAGCGTCTGGTCGGCGTTGACCGCTATTCCAACTACCCGGATGCGGTGCGCAGTCTGCCACTGGTTGGCGGTGGCCTGGACCCCAATATCGAGGCGATCGTTGCGCTCAAGCCCGATCTGGTGCTGATGGCCACATCGACACCGGTGATTGACCGTCTGCACTCGCTCGGTATCGCGGTGCTGGCGTTGGAGCCCAAGAGCCACGCCGATGTGACGCGCGCGCTTCAGATCGTGGGACAGGTGCTCGAAGTGCCCGACGCCGCGCGCGTCTGGCGCGAGATCGATGTCGCCGTGTCGGCAGCAGCGCAGGCGGTGCCGTCCAGTGCCAAAAGCATGCGGGTTTACTTTGAAGTCAACAGCGCGCCGTACGCTGCGGGCGAGGCGTCCTTCATCGGCGAAACCCTGAGCCGCCTGGGCATCCGCAACATGGTGCCCAAGAGTCTGGGCGCCTTCCCCAAGCTCAATCCGGAATACGTGGTGCGCGCCAACCCGGACCTGATCATGGTGGGCGACCGCAATTTCTCCGGCCTGCAGGGACGCCCCGGCTGGCAGCACATCCGCGCCATCCGCGAAGGCAGGGTCTGCGTCTTCACGGCCGATCAGACCGACATGCTGGTGCGTGCGGGTCCGCGTCTGGCAGAAGGCGCACGCCTGATGCTGCAATGTGTGCAGGACAAGGCCCGATGACGCGCATCATCCGTCAACACCGAGCGACACTCTGGCTGGGTCTGGGCCTGCTGCTGCTGGGCCTGTTGCTGGTGCTGTCGGGTGCCAGTGTCGGCAGCACCGGCGTTGATAGTTTGCGCAAGGTCTGGAGCGACCCGCTGGCCTGGCAGATCGTGTGGGACATCCGCCTGCCGCGCACCGTCGGCGCCTGGACCGCCGGCGCCCTGTTGGGGCTCTCGGGTGCGGTGGCGCAGGGCTTGTTTCGCAACCCGTTGGCGGACCCCTACCTGCTGGGCAGCGCCTCGGGTGCCTCGCTGGGCGTGGCGCTGGCACTGGTGTTCTTCGGTGTCTCGCCGCTGGCCACCCACGCGCTGGTGCGAATCGGTCTGACGGGTGCCGCCTTTGTCGGCGCGGTGGCGGCCGTGCTGCTCACGCTGCTGCTGGCGCAGGGCGTGCAGCACACCTTGCGGCTGTTGTTGGCGGGCGTCATCGTTGGCGTGGTGCTGGGCGCCATGAGCTCACTCACCATGCTGATGGTGCCCGACGTGATGCAGGCGATGCAGGCCTTTTTGCTGGGCAGCACCGGCTTTGTTGATTGGACCGCCTGCGTCTTGATGGCGTGTGTCTGGCTGCTGTGCATGGCCGTGGCATGGCTGCTCAGCCAGGGCTTGGACGGTCTTTCGCTCGGCGAAGCCACGGCCGCCAGCCTGGGTCTGCCGCTGGCCAAGATGCGCGCCGCGCTGATCGCGGTGCTGGCACTGGCAACCGGCACGGCCGTGGCACAGACCGGGTTGATCGCTTTTGTCGGTCTGGCGGCACCGCATCTGGTGCGCCCACTGGCGCGCACGCGCCACGGCGGACTGGTTCTTTTGTCGAGTTTGATGGGTGGCGCGCTGCTGAGTGCAGCCGATCTGCTGGCGCGCGCCTTGATCGCGCCGCAGGAGTTGCCGGTGGGTGTGCTGACCGCCGTGCTCGGTGGTGGCTACCTGCTATGGCTGATGCACCGCAGCACGCGCACCACGGCGGGAGATGTGGCGTGAGTAAGGCCATGGCTTCGGTCGCCATCTGTGCCCGTGGCATCCGGGCCAGCCTGGGCCAGACCGAGGTGCTGCGTGGCATGGACATGGCCTTGCCGGCAGCGCGCTGGACCAGCATCGTCGGCCCCAATGGCGCGGGCAAGTCAACCCTGCTCAAAGTGCTGGCGGGTTTGTTGCCACACCAGGGCGAGGTCACGCTGTTGGGTCAATCACTGGCGACGCTGCCACGGCGCCGGCGCGCCCAGCAACTCGCGTGGCTGGGTCAGAGCGAAATCAGCGGCGATGACCTGACGGTGTGGGACGTGGCCATGCTGGGCCGTCTGCCGTATCAGGCCTGGCTCGGCGCGCCCAGCGCTGCCGATCAGGCCGCCGTCGAGCAGGCACTCAAGGCCACACAAGCCTGGGACTGGCGTGCCCGCACGCTCGGTCAACTCTCGGGTGGCGAGCGCCAGCGCGTGCTGCTGGCGCGCGCATTGGCGGTGCAGGCCCGGGTGCTGCTGATGGACGAACCGCTGGCCAATCTGGACCCGCCGCACCAGGCCGACTGGCTCGGTCTGGTGCGCACGCTGGTGAAACAGGGATGCACGGTGGTCAGTGTGCTGCATGAAATTTCGATGGCTTTGCAGGCTGACGAAATGCTGGTCGTGGCCGATGGTCGCGTCACGCACCAGGGTGCCTGCGCTGACGCCGCCACGCACCGCTCGCTGGAACGCGTGTTCGAAGGCCGCATTGCCATTCACGCGATTGGCGCGCAATGGGTTGCTCTGCCGATTGCCTCGGCGCCGTGAACCGTTTCAGGGGCGCGGCGTCTTGTCCTTGAAGTCGCAATAAGCGCTGACGCCGCATTGCCAGCACAGCGGTTTGCGTGCCTGGCAGATATAGCGGCCGTGCAGAATCAGCCAATGATGCGCGTCGTTCAGATAGGCCCTGGGTACGCGTTTTAGCAAGCCCATCTCCACCTCATACGGCGTCTTGCCCGGCGCCAGACCGGTGCGGTTGCCCAGGCGAAACAAATGTGTGTCCACCGCCATCGTCGCTTCGCCGAAGGCGACATTGAGCACGACGTTGGCGGTCTTGCGGCCGACGCCGGGCAGGGTTTCCAGTGCTTCGCGGCTGCGCGGGACCTGGCCGTCGTGCTGGTCAATCAGCATCTGGCAGGTCTGCAGCAGATGCTTGGCTTTGGAGCGGAACAGGCCGATGGTCTTGATGGAATCCTCCAGTCGCGCCTGACCTAAAGCGAAGATTTTCTGCGGCGTGTTGGCAAGTGGGAACAAGCGCCGCGTCGCCTTGTTGACGCTCACATCCGTCGCCTGCGCCGACAGCAGCACCGCCACCAGCAACTCGAAGACCGAGCAGTATTCAAGCTCGCTCACCGGCATCGGATTGGCGGCTTTCAGGGTGGCAAAAAAGCCTTCAATCGCGTTCGGTGTCATGGTCGGTTCGGGTCGGTTTTGGGCATGAATAATAATGGCAGCATAAAGCACAGCCGCCACTCATCGGAAAGATCCTCATGCAATTTGCCGAACGCCTCAACGCCATTGAAACCTCCGCCATCCGCGAACTCTTCAAACTGCTGGGCAAGCCCGGCATCATCAGCTTTGCTGGCGGCTTTCCGGACCCGGCACTGTTCGATGTGGAAGGCATTGCCGAGTCGAGCCGCGCCGTGCTGGCCGGCAATCCGGGCCCGGTGCTGCAATACGGCGCCACCGAGGGCTACCAGCCGCTGCGTGAAGGCATCAGTCGCTTCATGGCAGCCAAGGGATCGACCGTTGCGCCCGATGGCCTGATCGTCACCACCGGCAGCCAGCAGGCGCTCGATCTGATCGGCAAGACCATGATCTCGCCCGGTGACAAGATCATCGTCGAAGCGCCGACTTTTCTCGCCACCATCCAGTGCTTCCGCTTGTACGGCGCCAACATCATCGGCGCACCGATCGATGCCGACGGCGTTGACGTTGACAAACTGGAACAGTTGATTGAGCAGCACAAGCCCAAGCTGGTGTACCTGATTCCGACTTTCGGTAACCCGAGCGGCGCCACGCTGAGCCTGGCGCGGCGCAAGCGCATTCTGGAGATTGCCGCGCGCACGCAGACGGTGGTGGTGGAGGACGACCCCTACGGCGAACTGTATTTTGACCAACCGCCGCCACCGAGCCTGCTTGCGCTGAGCGATGGCGTGCCCGGCAGCCGTGACTGGCTGGTGCATTGCGGCTCTTTCAGCAAGATCCTGTCCCCGGGTTTGCGCGTGGGCTGGATGATTGCGCCGGCCGAGTTACTGGCCAAGGCCACCATGTGCAAGCAGTTCAGCGATGCCCACACCAGCAACCTGTCGCAGGCCATTGCCGCGCACTACCTCACGCTCGATCGTCTTGGTGGCGCGCTGGCCGCGGTGCGCAAGACCTATGCGGAACGTGCCAATGTCATGGCCGCGTCGCTGCGGCGTGAACTCGGTGACGCCATTGCCTTTAACCAGCCGCAAGGCGGCATGTTTTTCTGGGCTCGCCTGACCGGCACCAACGGCCAGATCAGCAGCGCGCCAGACTTTGCCAAGCGCGCCATCGACAAGGGCGTGGCCTTTGTACCCGGCGCGCCGTTCTACGCGCATGACCCCGATCTCTCAACCCTGCGCCTGAGCTTTGCGACGGTCGGGCTGGAGAAGATCGAAGAGGGGATTGGAAGGTTGCGCCAGGCGCTTTAGGCGCGTACGTCAGCGGCCAGATTCCTTGGCAACGTCGGCCTCAAAATCGGCTGTTTGCAAATTGCTTTGCCCGTGCACCATGCCTTTGTAGACCCGATCGAAATCAGTGATCATGCGTTTCAGGGGCACATCGTCAAAACTGCCGTGGTAGTTCAGGTATTCCATGTGGCGCTGGCCAACGCGGTCAAACGCATGGTAGATCGAATCGGTGACACCATCAAAATCGAGCGGTAGAAAGCCAAACTTGTCGCACAGGCCAATGTTGAACGCCGGCGTGGCCTTGCGCCAGGCGCCGTCCAGCCAGATTTCCGAATAGCCGTGCCATATGAACACGTCGGTCTGCATCATTTCGCGCATGCGCTGCGTCGATAGGTGATTGCGCACATCGGCAAAGCCCAGGCGCGACGGGATGCCAAGGGCACGGCAGGCAGCCGTGAGCAAGGTCGCCTTGGTGACGCACCAGCCAGCACCCTGTTCAAGCACCGTACTCGCGCTCATGCCCTGCTCGGTCAGATCAATGCGATACGGGTCGTACTTGAAACCATCGCGTACCGCGTAATAAAG
>Ga0194060_10003815_pt1 | contig 10593 bp, 9 predicted proteins | sample SepL225m_MetaG_FD_163427 | JGI IMG/M metagenome (GOLD analysis project Ga0194060, IMG submission 163427) | Anoxic zone freshwater microbial communities from boreal shield lake in IISD Experimental Lakes Area, Ontario, Canada - Sep2016-L222-5m | ecosystem: Environmental > Aquatic > Freshwater >... | reverse complement strand
CAGGGCGAGGAAACCCACGCCTTTCCACAGGCGGGCCGCGGTTCCGGCCGAGGGCGGCAGCGGATCGATCGCGCGCAACACCATGGCAGAGCCGATCAGCAGTGCGGCCCAGGCCAGCATTTGTACTGCTGCGGGCAACACCGGCGAAATGATCCAGATCGCCACGGCCAGCAGCAACACGCCAAAAAAATGTTTGACCGAATTCATCCAATGGCCGGATTTTGGCAGGAACGCCCCTTCGAACACACCGACCAGAATCAACGGCACACCCATGCCTGCAGACATGGCGAACAAGGCGATGCCCCCCAGCACCACGTCGCGGGTCTGGCTGATGTAGAGCAGCGCCCCGGCCAATGGCGCGGCCACGCAGGGACTGACAATGGCGCCGGATAACACACCCATGACCACCACCGCGCCGAAGTGACCGCCCTTGAGCCGGTTGCTCTTCTCGGCGAGTTTGGCGTGAAAGCCGGAGGGCAGTTGCAATTCATAGAAACCGAACATCGACAGCGACAGCAGCACGAACACCGCCGCGAATGCCGACAGCACCCAGGGATTTTGCAGTGCAGCCGAGATCAGGCTGCCCGAAAGCGCCGCGCCGATGCCGATCGCAGTATAGGTGACAGACATGCCCAGCACATAAGCGAACGACAGAGTGAATGCCCGCGTTCGGGTGGCATCGCGGCCTTCGCCCACGATGATCCCGGAAAGTATGGGTATCATCGGCAACACGCAAGGCGTAAATGTTAGCAGGACGCCGGCGCCGAAAAATGCCACGGCGATCAACCACAAACTGCCCGAAGCAAGCAGCGTATGGAAGCGCGCTTCGTCGCCAAGCGCATCAGATGCGCCCGAAGCTGCCGGTCCCATGTCGGCCTTGGCCGCAGCAGCCGGCGGGGAAGCGTCGATCGCTATCTCGGCCGTCTGCACCTGCGGGATATAGCACACGCCGATGTCGGCGCAACCTTGGGAGGTAACCGACAGCTTGAGCCTTGTCGCCGCCGCGTTGCGTTCAAACGGCAAGCGTATGCGCACCTCCTTGCGGTAAGTTTCGACCTTGCCGAAAAACTCGTCGTTGTGAACATCGCCCTTGGGAAACTGCGCTTCGCCCAGTTGCGCACTGGCCGGCTCGAGTACAAATTTGAACTTGTCACGGTACATGTAATACCCCTTGGCGATCTGAAAGCGCGCCTCCAGGGTTTTCGCATCCAGCGCCTGCGCGGAAAACTTGAACGCCACCGCCGGGTCGAGCAAATCCTGTGCCAAGGCACTCCCGCAGAGGCAAAACCACAACAGCAGGGTCAGTATCCGGTAAAGGTTCATTCGCATAAGGGCTCAGGCCTGCTCGTGGATGTCGCGTGTTTCGGATTCGACCCACGCGAGATACGCCGGCAGGCCATCAACTACTGGGACCGCAATGATCTCGGGGAGTTCATAAGGATGACCGGCGCTTATGGCCGCTTCCAGCTCCGCATACCGTCCCTGAACCGTTTTGATCAGCAGCGGATGCTCCTCGCCATGCCGGGTTTCACCTTGCCAGCGGTACACGGAAGTGCAGGGGGCGAGGATGTTGACGCAGGCAGCGAGGTTCCGCCCAACCAGCAAGGAAGCGAGCTTTTCCGCGCTTTCGCGATCCGGCAGGTTGGTGATGACCAGCAAGCTGTCCACTGGGTCGATCCGGTTCAGTTCGCCACCACGAGCGGCACGCCTTGGTACACGCTGGGATAGCGCAAGCGCACGCCCAGCTCGGCTTTCATGCGCGTATTGCTCAGGCGTCGCGATTCGCGCATAAACGACATCAGGCCCTCGGAGATCGCGCCGGCTTCGGCCGCCGTCCGCGCGATCCGCGGCGGGCGCGGCAGATTGGCGCGATCGGCCACCAGATCGAAGTAATCTCCCATTTTTATTTCGCCGTCGTCGCTCGCGTTGTATGCGCGGCCGGCGGCGCCGCGCTGCAGCGCCACCCGGCAGACAGCGGCGAGATCGTCGGCGTGGATATGGTTGGTATAGACGTCGTCTTCCGCGCGCAATACAGGCGCACCGCGCTTTAGCTGCGCCAGCGGCAGGCGCTCGGCCGCATAGATCCCCGGTACGCGCAGTACCGACACGGACACGCCGCATTGCCTGCCCCAGGCGGTAAGCGAGCACTCCGCGTCGACCCTGCGCACCGCACGCAAATTCTTCGGCGCGAGCGGCCTGTCCTCGTCCACCCAGGCCCCGCCGCAATCGCCGTAGACCCCGCTGGTGCTGATGTACACCAGTCGCTCGGGCGGCCGCGGCGACAGCGCGGCGATCAAATTCGCGCTGCGCTGGTCCCGTTCGCCGCTTTCCCCCGGCGGCGCCAGGTGCAGCACCAGCTCCGCCGCTCCGGCGAGCGCATGCAGCATGTACGGATCATCCAGGTCGCCCGGGAGCGGTTTCGCCCCGAGCGCTGCAACGCGATCGGCCTGCTCGGCCTTGCGTGCAAGGCCGAAAACCTGATAATCGCGTACCAGTTGCGGCAGCGCCCGCAGGGCAATGTCGCCGCAACCAACGATCAACAGTTTCTTCATAGTAAAATTGTACCCGCTCTAGTCGCCATTTATCAGAACCCGTTGCAAATGAAATTTGCAGCGAAACGATTCAGGGGAGCATGAAAGGGTGCCCCGAAGGTATCGACCCCATTGAGGGGAAAGTCCCCTCGGGGGAAATCCCCTACCCCTAATATTGAAACAGGTTATCGCTCATGTCCCACCAAGTCACCATCCAGCCCAGCGGACACAGCTTTCAGGTCCAGCCCGACGAGACCGTCCTCATTGCCGCCCTGCGCGAAGGATTCAGCCTCGCCTACGGCTGCCGCAACGGCGCCTGCGGCAGTTGCAAAGGCAAGCTGCTCGAAGGCAAGATCGATTACGGCAAACATTTGGACACGGCTCTGTCGGCCGACGAGCAGGCGAAGGGCCTAGCCCTGTTCTGCGTTGCCCGCCCGCTGAGCGACATCGTCATCGAGTGCCGCGAAGTCGGCGCGATCAAGGACCAGCAAATCAAGATCCTGCCTTGCCGCGTGCAGGCCATAGCCAGGCCTGCGCCGGATGTGGCGGTAATTTCCCTCAAACTTCCGGCAAACGAGCGGCTGCAATATCTGGCCGGGCAGTATATCGAGTTTTTGCTCAAGGACGGCAAGCGGCGCAGCTATTCCATGGCGAATGCGCCGCACGACGACGCCTTGCTGCAGATTCACGTGCGCCATCTTCCGGGCGGTCTGTTTACCGACCAGGTGTTCGACAAAATGAAAGCTCGCGACATCCTGCGCTTCGAGGGACCGCATGGAACCTTCTTCCTGCGCGAGGACAGCGAGAAACCCATGGTGCTGCTCGCCAGCGGCACCGGCTTTGCGCCGATCAAGGCGATCGTTGAGCACGCGCTGCACCAAGGCATCATGCGGCCCATGACCCTGTACTGGGGCGGCCGCCGCCCGCAGGATCTGTACATGGACCAGCTTGCCCGGCAATGGGCGGCTGAGCACCGCCAGTTCAACTACATACCTGTGGTTTCCGACGCCCTCCCCGAGGATGCCTGGACCGGGCGCAGCGGCTTCGTCCACCGCGCCGTGATGGAGGATTTTCCGGATCTCTCCGGCTATCAGGTATATGCCTGCGGTGCGCCGGTGGTGATAGAGGCGGCACGGCGCGATTTCAGTGCCCGCTGCGCTCTGCCGCCGGAGGAATTCTACGCGGACTCGTTTACCACCGAAGCCGACCTGGCCAAGGCAAGGTGAATGGGCGCCTAATCGGCCTCTCCCAGATAGGCCGCGCGTACCTTAGGGTCGACGAGCAATTCGCGCGCCGGCCCCGATAGGGTAATCAGCCCGGTTTCCATCACGTAAGCGCGGTTGCTTACCTCGAGGGCGAGTCTGGCGTTTTGTTCCACCAATAGTATGGTCACACCTTCTTTCGCCACTGCCTGTATGGTTTCGAAAATCTTCTGCACCATGAGCGGCGCCAGACCCATGCTGGGCTCGTCCAGCAGCAGCAGCTTCGGCCGGCTCATCAGTGCGCGGCCGATGGCGAGCATCTGCTGTTCGCCGCCGGAGAGCGTCCCGGCAGACTGATTGCGCCGTTCCGCCAAGCGTGGAAACAGGCTGGCGACGCGCGCCAGGTCTTGCTTTACCGCGGCGGCATCGCTGCGCACATAGGCGCCCATGGCGAGGTTTTCCTCGACCGTCAGCTGGCCGAATACGCCGCGCCCTTCTGGCACCAGCGCCAGGCCGCGGCGCACCAATTGGAACGCGCGCATGCCACCGATGGCTGTGCCGTCGTAGCGTATCGATGCCGCCGGCGCCGGCAACAGTCCGGCGATGGCCTTGAGCGTGCTGGTCTTGCCGGCGCCGTTGGCGCCGATCAAGCACACCATTTCCCCCTGGGCGACACGAAGATCTATGCCCTTGACCGCCTTGATCCCGCCGTAGCCCACTTCCAGGCCGCATAATTCCAGCAGGTTCATGCGGCCGGCGCCTCCGCGATTGCACCTCCGAGATAGGCCTCGATCACGCGCGGATTGCGCTGCACCTCGCGCGGCGCACCCTCGGCGATCTTGCGGCCATAATCGAGCACCAGCACCCGGTCGCACAGGCCCATCACCAGTTTCATGTCGTGCTCGATCAGCAGTATGGTGATGCCGTCGGCGCGTATGCGCAGCAGCAGCTGTTTCAGCTCCGCCGTTTCCGTCGCGTTCATGCCGGCGGCGGGTTCGTCCAGGGCGAGCAGCTTCGGCTCGGTCGCGAGCGCGCGCGCAATCTCCAGCCGCCGCTGGTCGCCGTAGGGAAGCTGGCGCGCGACTTCGTTGGCGCGCGCCGCGATGCCGACGTAGCGGAGCAACTCCAGCGCGCGTTTTTCGATCGCTGCTTCCTCTTCGAGCGCGGCGCGGGTTCGCAGGACCGCGCCGAACACGCCGGTGCGGGTGCGCACGTGGCGCCCTATCATCACGTTGTCCAGGGCGGAAAGGTTGCCGAACAAACGGATGTTCTGGAACGTGCGTGCGATACCGCGCGCCGCGATCTGGTCGGGCGCAAGACCGGACAGCGAATTGCCGTCGAAGCGAAAGCCGCCGGCTTCTGCGGGGTAAATGCCGGTAAGCGCATTGAACAACGTAGTCTTGCCGGCGCCGTTGGGGCCGATCAGGCCGTAAATCTCTCGACGATGGATGCTGAATTCGATCTCGGCCAGCGCCAGCACGCCACCGTAGCGCTTGTCCAGTCGCGCGCATTCGAGCAGGACGCCGCCACCGGCCGCATCGCCGCTACTCGGAGCCCCTGGCCCCTGCTCCTGCCGGGCACTCATTTCGCCGATCCCTTCAGTTCGCGCTTTCTCACCGCGGAAGGCAGCAGGCCCGCCGGGCGGTACAGCATCATCAGCACCAGCGCCAGGCCGAACAGCAGCATGCGTATTACTTCCGGATCGACGATGGACTTCCCGAACAGCGATTTCTGCAGCGGCTCCACCGTGTAGCGCAGCAATTCGGGAACGAAGGAAAGCAACACGGCGCCCAGGACTACGCCCCAGACATTGCCCATGCCTCCCAGCACCACCATCGACAGCACCATAACCGATTCGACCAGGACGAAACTTTCCGGGCTGATGAAGCCCTGGATGGCGGCGAACATACCGCCGGCAACGCCGCCGAAGGAAGCGCCCATGGCGAAAGCAAGCAGTTTGATGCGGGTCGTGTTGATGCCCATCGCCCGCGCCGCGATTTCATCCTCGCGCACCGCCTCCCAGGCGCGGCCGATGCGCGAGTGCTGCAGCCGCAGGTTAACCGCGATGACCAGAAGCAGCAGCACAAGCAGAATATAGTAATACTTGATCGGACCTGAGAATTGGAGATCGAAAATGGTTTCGGTCCGGCTGAAACTGAATGTGCCGAGCCGGAAAGGGTCGATGCGCGAGATCCCCTGCGGACCGTTGGTAATGTTGACCGGTTGCGACAGGTTGTTCAGGAAAATGCGCACGATCTCGCCAAAGCCGAGGGTTACGATGGCCAGATAGTCACCGCGTAATTTGAGGGTAGGCGCGCCGAGAAGCACGCCGAACAGGCAGGCCACCAGCGCGCCTATTGGCAGAATGATCCAGAACGGCAGGTGCAGATTGAAATGCGGCGACGCAAGCAGCGCGTACACATAGGCGCCCACCGCATAGAAGGCGATGTATCCCAGGTCCAGCAGACCGGCGAAGCCGACGACGATATTCAGGCCCAGCGACAGAAATACGAATAGCATGGCAAGGTTGGTAATTCGCACCCAGGCGGTTCCCGCGGCCGCGAGCGCGAATGGCAGCCCGATCAACGCAATCGCGATCAACGTCATGCCTAACCACTTCGTTTGCGCTTTGGCAGAATTAATCACGCTGTGCCCTGCCGCTGCAATCCGTGGTTTTCGCCGCGCGTCTCAAGCGCGGTCCCCCACGCGTTCGCCCAGCAAGCCCGAGGGCCGGAACACCAGGACCGCGATCAGCACCAAAAAAGCAAACACGTCCTGATAATTGCTGCCGAAAACATTGTTGGTCAAATCGCCGATATAGCCTGCAGTGAGGGCTTCGACGATGCCAAGCAGAATGCCGCCAAGCATCGCCCCTGCAAGGTTGCCGATTCCACCCAGCACGGCGGCCGAGAACGCTTTCATGCCCAGCAGCGAGCCCATGCTGTAGTGGGCAACGCCGTAATAGGTGCCGACCATCACGCCCGCGACGGCACCCAGGGCCGCGCCGACGACGAAAGTAAAAGCGATGACGCGGTCAATGTCTATGCCCATCAGGCCGGCCACCTGGGGGTTTTGCGAAGTCGCGCGCATTGCTATGCCGAGCTTGGTCCGGTACACCATCAGCGTGAGCCCGCCCATCATCAGCACCGAGGTCACGATGATCGCGATCTGCACTCCGGTGATAATGGCCCCGCCGACATCGTAGCTGGCAAGCGGGATGATCTGCGGAAACGCGAGCGGATTGCGGCTCCATACGAGCAGGGCGACATGCTGCAGGATGATGGAAATCCCGATGGCGGTGATCAATGGCGCGAGGCGCGGCGCGCCGCGCAAGGGGCGGTAGGCGATGCGCTCCATGGCATAGCCCACCAGCATGCACACCGGGACTGCGGCCAGTATTCCGGCAGCCACGATCAGCACCGGCGGCAACGCCGTGCCTGCAAGCGCCGTAATTACCGAGAACGCAACCATCGCACCTATCATCACGACCTCGCCATGCGCGAAGTTGATCAGCTGAATGATGCCGTACACCATGGTATAGCCCAGCGCGACGATGGCATAGACGCTGCCCAGCGTAAGCCCGTTGATGATCTGCTGCAGGAAGATATCCATGGCTGCGCTGATTTAAACCCAAAGGCGCGAAGAACGCAAAGCGGTTCCGTCCAATCGCGCAGTTCGGAGAAGAGCTTGGCCGTCAATTTCCTGGCAGACTGCGCATCGCGAGGCACGAGCCTTAAACAGCTCGCGGTAGGGTTACCCGCGGGCGGTCCCAAGGAAAACGGCGCCCTCGGGCGCCGTTTTTTGCGGTGGGTGCATTCGCCCCCGTGCGCTCACTTCTTCGCTGCGTCCGCCGCTTTTGCCGGTTCAGCCGCGGATTTCGGCGCCTCGCCCGCTTTCGCCGGTTCGCCTGCTTTTGCCGGTTCGCCCGCCTTGGCTGCGTCTGCGGGTGCCGCGACAGGTGCCGCCGGCGCGGCAGCCTTGAGGAAGTCCTCGAACTTGACGGTCTTGCCGCTCTTGATGATCGCGATCGGTTCGATTTTGCCGCCCTTCATGGTGAAGATCGTCATTTCGGCATCCTTGCGGTCGCCTTTCTCGTCGAACTCGATTTTGCCGCTCGCGCCCTCGAAGCTGATCTTGGCGAGTTCGGGCAGGAATTTTGCCGGGTCCGGCGAGTTGGCCTTCTTCATCGCTTCGATCATCAGATTGGCCGCATCGTAAGTGAACGGAGCGTACAGGATGGGTTCGATCTTGAATTTCCCCCTGTAGGCATCGAGGAACTTCTTGTTCGCAGCCTGGATCGGGAGCCCGGCCTGCGAACACAGCAAGCCTTCCGCGGCATCGCCGGCAAGCTCTTTCATTTTGTCGGTGCAGGCGCCGTCGCCGAAAGCGAACACCGCCTTGATGCCCAGTTCCCGGCCCTGCTTCAACAACGGGCCGCCGGTGGCGTCCATGCCGCCGTAGAACACTGCGTCCGGCTTCTTGCCTTTGATCTTGGTCAGGATGGCCTTGAAGTCGGCGGTCTTGTCCGTGCCCTTCTCGCGCGGCAAGACTTTTACGCCGGCGGCCTTCAGAGTTTTCTCGACCTCGTTCGCCAGGCCGTCGCCGTAGGCGGTGGCGTCATCGATCACTGCGGCAGTCTTGGGCTTGACTTCGCTTGCCAGGTAGCTTGCGATCGCAGGCCCCTGCTGGTCGTCGCGGCCGACGACCCGAAACACCGTCTTGAAACCCTGCTCTGTCAACTGGGGATTGGTCGAGGACCCGCTGATCATGGGAACGCCGGCCTGGTTGTAAATGGCCGACGATGGGATAGACACGCCGGAATTCAGATGCCCGACCACGCCCGCGACTTTGGCATCGACCAGCTTCTGCGCCACGGTCGTACCTACCTTCGGGTCCGCCTGGTCATCTTCGGCGACCAGTTCCAGCTTGACTGTTTTACCTTCCAGTTTGAGGCCTTTGGCGTTGGCCTCGTCAACGGCCAGGCGAGCCCCGTTTTCATTGTCTTTACCCAGGTGCGCGATCCCGCCAGTGAGCGGGCCCACATGACCGATCTTGACCACCATCGGAGGCGGCGGCGCGACAACGACGGGTTCGGGTTTCTTTTCCTCACCGCAAGCGGCGAGAGTGAGCGCCGCGACGGCGGCGAGTACGGCCAGACTTAACTGTGTGCGGTGCATGGAATTCTCCCGGAAATATGCCGCAGCATTCTAACACCGTCCGCTCCCGGCAATTCCGCGGGCGCGCAAAAAAGCCGACCCCAGGCCGGCTTCCATGATGCGGATCAAATGCCTATTTCTTGGCGGACAACACCCACTTCACCAGAATTTTGATGTCCGCATCCGGCACCGAGGCGTTGGGTGGCATCGGAATCTGGCCCCAAGCGCCCGCGCCCCCGTTTTTGACTTTTGCGGCCAGCTTGCCCTCGGCGCCGGCATCGCCCTTGTACTTGGCGGCGACCTCCTGATAGGCCGGTCCGATCACCTTCTTATCCACGGCGTGGCAAGTGAGGCAGCTGTATTTCTTTGCCAGCGCTTCCGAGGCAAGCGCATTGCCGGCGCCGGCGAGCAGTCCTGCCGAAACGAATAAACAGCTTATCAGGTTCTTCACTAATTCTCCTTGGGAATGTATCGGAATTGCGTGCCGCCACACGTTTCCGGTTACCGGTTACCCGGGTTCGCGTGCGTCCAGCAAATCGAGCAGCGCTTCCAGCTTATCTACCGGAGGCAGACAAGTAACGCCCTTGCATGCCCAGGCGTTGACAGCGTTGGGCGTAACGGGCTTGGCCAACAAGGGAGACAGGCCCACGGTGTTTTCGGAAACAGCGAGTATGAGCGTGGCCGGCAGATAGCGCTGACCCAGGACTTGCTGCCACTGGCTCAACTGTGCCGCCGGCCCGCGCAGCACAACCACTACCGGCGGCGTTATCGCCTCTTCCAGCACCAGGAGCAGGCTGGCGTAGCCGCCCGGGTGCTGTGCCAGTGCCGGATAGAATGATTGCAGCGTGCGCTCGGCGGCTTCGAGGTAGCGCGATTCGCCCGTAATATGCCCAAGCCGCTGCAGTGCGAGCGCCGCCACACCATTGCCCGATGGCGTTGCACTGTCGTGGCCCGGCTTGGGCCGATGAATCAGTTTTTCGTGGTCGTGGCTGGTAAAAAAGAATCCGCCCAGCCCGGGGTCGTAGAACTGCTCCAGCAGCGCTACGGCCAGATCATCGGCAAATTCGAGATCCCGTTCCTGAAAATCGGTCTGCATGAGTTCGATCAAGGCGGCGAGCAGAAAGGCGTAATCGTCCAGATAGGCGTTCAGATGCGCGCGGCCGTCCTTGCAGGTGGCGAGCAGTCGCGCGCGCGCCGAACCCCCTTCTTCCTGCCACAGCGAGCCGCGGATGAAATCGAGCGCGGCGCGCGCCGAGGCCAGCCATTCCGGCCGCTCGAATGTGCGTGCTGCCCTGGCCATGCCGGCTATCATCAGCGCATTCCAGCTGGTCAGGATTTTCTCATCGCGTCCGGGGCGAATACGCTGCTCGCGCGCCGCGAACAGCTTGGCGCGCGCCCGAGCCAGCAGCGCACCGCATTCCTGCGCCGGCTTTCCCAGAGACGCGGCAAGCCGGTCAAGCCCGCACGCCACATGCAGGTGCCAGTACTTGTCCTCGAAATTGGCCTGTTTCGCAAGTCCGTAAAAAGGCGCGCACACAGCGTATTCTTCGTCGCTGAGCAGCGCGCGCGCTTGCTGCGGCGTCCACACATAGAACTTGCCTTCCTCATGCTCCGAATCGGCGTCCAGGCTGGAGTAATAGCCGCCCGCGGGTGACTGCATTTCGCGCATGGTCCACGCCACGGTCGCCTCGACCACTTCGGCGA
>Ga0194060_10003814_pt1 | contig 10594 bp, 14 predicted proteins | sample SepL225m_MetaG_FD_163427 | JGI IMG/M metagenome (GOLD analysis project Ga0194060, IMG submission 163427) | Anoxic zone freshwater microbial communities from boreal shield lake in IISD Experimental Lakes Area, Ontario, Canada - Sep2016-L222-5m | ecosystem: Environmental > Aquatic > Freshwater >... | reverse complement strand
GCCTGAACGAAATTAGAGCCTGGCCCTGCAAGCGCGACCCAAATAGAGTCGATTCTGGGGTTACGCAGGCGCCCAAAGTTCACTGGTACTGGTTTCGCATAGCCGACCAGAAAGGGGGATCCCGTCAGAATCAGCATGAGGGGAATCAGAATGGTCCCAACCGGATCAATATGTTTTAAGGGGTTCAGGCTGACTCTGCCAAGTACATAGGCGGTGTTATCCCCGAACTTACGAGCCGCATAACCATGGGCCGCCTCATGGATTGTGATGGCAAAAATGAGAGGAATCGCATTAATCGCGATAGCTTGGATAGAATAGTCAGTAATCATGGCAATATGATATCTATAGGAGTGAATTGTGACTGACGATAAGAAACCTGAATCAAAAAACCCGGCTAAACCTGTTGTAGCTAAGCCAGCCCCGCGTCCACCAGCCCCCAAAGGCCCTTCAGGCCCAGCTGGACGTCCTCAAGCAGGCTTTGGCGGTGGAAAAGCCATGATGCGCAAGGCTGGACGCGGCCGATAGTGGATAATTACGCTATTAATTAATGTGTTTAACGAGGAATTAGCATGAACGAATGGCACAACGAACCCAAGGCAGAAATCAACAAAAAGATCATTACATTGGTCGTGATGTTGGCAGCAGCTACTAGCTTAGCGATTTTGTTTGCATTAGTTGCAGCGCATACTGGTTACGTATTCGGCTAATACCGGTTATTCATGACTAGCCATCGCCAACCTGCAGTATTTGCTGGCCATGGCAGTCCTATGTATGCCATAGAGCCCAATCGCTATACAGCAGCTTGGACTCATTTAGGTAAATCTCTGCAGCGCCCAGATGCCATTTTGGTCATCTCGGCGCATTGGGTCACCCGAGGTGTTTGGGTTACCGCTATGCCTCAACCAAAAACCATTCATGATTTTGGCGGATTTCCGCAGGCCCTTTTTGATATTGAGTATCCAGCCCCAGGTAGTCCTGCCTTGGCCGAGCGTGTTAAAGAATTATTGAGTGTTCCTGTGGTGATGGAAGAGAATGAGTGGGGCATCGATCATGGTGCTTGGTCCATTCTGAAATATCTTTATCCCGCTGCAGATGTGCCAGTAGTGCAGTTAAGTCTTGACGGATCCATGTCAGCCCGTGAGCACTATGAGTTAGCAAAGCAATTACAACCATTGCGCGATGAGAATATCTTAATCTTGGCTAGTGGCAATGTTGTCCATAATCTTCGGACGATTCATTGGCAGGATGGGGCGCAACCCTATCCATGGGCTAAGGAGTTCAACGATTTTTTTGTTTCTGAGATGAATGCGAACCATCATGAGACTGTGATTGATTGGGAGTTGGTTGGCGATGCTGCCCATTTATCAATACCTACGCCAGAGCATTACTGGCCAGCCTTATATACACTTGCTTTACAGTCTGACGGTGAGCATGCCACAGTATTGGTCGATGGAATTGAAATGAGTTCCATTGGCATGCTAAGTTTTTCTATTCAATAGAGCAATCAATATGTGGCTATCCATTCTTGTAATTTTCTGTGGCGCTGGTTTAGGCGCACTCCTGCGTGCCGGTTTTAATCTCCTCACAGTGGGTTTTGTATCAGTGATCCCGTTGGGCACCTTGTTATCCAACTTAGTAGGCGGCTATCTGATTGGCCTTGCCGTAGCTTACTTTGGCAATAATCCAAGCCTCTCGCCTGAGTGGCGCTTACTTGTCGTTACTGGATTTCTGGGGGGGTTGACTACCTTCTCGAGTTTTTCAGCTGAAGTAGTTGGGTTGATGCAGCGGGGTGAAATGACTTGGGCGCTTGGTACTGCACTAGCACACCTCATTGGATCTTTAGCGCTGACCTTCTTGGGTATTTTGAGTTATCAAGCGCTGAAGTAATCGGTCATAAACTCTAGAGATCACTCTGGTTTGATGTTCGCTGTTTTTACAACCGTGCCCCACTTAGCAGCTTCAGATTTGATGAGGGTTGCGAAATCAGCTGGTGTCCCACCACCAATTTCATTTCCTTGAGAAAGCATTAACTCCCTCAGTTGAGGATCTTTCAGCGCCTCATTAGCAGCAGCATTCAGTTTGTCGATAATCCCTTTAGGGGTACCTTTGGGTGCTATCAAGCCCTGCCAGTTCAATACTTCTACCTTGGGATAACCCACTTCAGCAAAGCTTGGAATATTTGGCAGGAGTGGCGAGCGTTTCTTACTAGTGATTGCAATAGCACGGAGTTTGTCAGCCTTAACGCTGGGCATCGCAGAATACATTTGGTCGAACATCATCGTCACATTGGCAGCCATTAGATCTGTAAGACCTGCCGAGCCACTCTTGTAGGGTACATGAATCATATCGATCCCTGCACTTTGTTTAAACAACTCTGCTGAGAGTTGATGACTGCCACCAATGCCACCAGAAGAGAAGGTCAGTTCGCCCGGTTTTGCTTTGGCTGCATCAACAATATCTTTGACTGTTTTATAAGGTGAGTTTGGGTGAACAACCAAAACCAGTGGCCCTTTTTCAATGAGAACAATCGGTGTTAGATCTGTCTCTGGGTCGTAACGTAAATTGCCAAAGAGAGTTTTGTTAACAGCCATCGGCGCAAAGTTGCCCATACCAATGGTGTATCCGTCTGGAGCTGCTCTAGAAATAAATTCTGTACCAATATTCCCTCCGGCCCCAGGTTTGTTATCCACGATGATGGACTGATTCAAAATCACACCCATTTTTTGGGCAATCTGCCGGCTTCGTGAATCTGCACCACCACCCGCTCCGTAAGGAACGATAAAGTTGATGGGTTTGTTCGGGTAATTGGCTTGCGCTGAGCTAGTAATCGGGCTCATGAGTGCGGTTATAGCCAGTGTTGGCAGTGCAATGAGTTTGAACAAACGCATATTGATTCCTCGAATAAAACTTATATTCATACAATAATATCCGCCAATTTACACTAAGCCAAACATTCCCAGTGCTGCACCTAAGGCTATCAGATATAAAGGGTGCCAACGGGTCAATACGGTAATGGTGATAGTCAATAAAGTGAGTGCATAGGCCGCATAGTCATGGTTGATTTGCAAAGCAATCTGCCATGCCGAGGAGAGAACTAAGCCAATTGCTAGCGCTGCTGCTGCATGTTGAATGGTGCTTTTCCTAATTGGATCTTGCATCCTCATAATGAAGCGTTGCAAAAAATAAATCAAAATAGACGAGGGCCATGCTATCGCAAACGTAGCAATTAAGGCTCCAATAACCCCATACACATGCCAGCCAATTAAGGTAACCGTCATGAAATTGGGACCAGGTGCTGCTTGGGCAATGGCAAAGTAATCAGAAAAAGTTTGAACATCAATCCAGTGCTCTTGATTGACTGCCAAATTAAAGAGTACTGGTAGCAAGGCGTTCACGCCACCAAAAGCAATCAAAGAAAAAGCAGAAAGCTTGAGAAAGAGTCCGATAAGAACGCTCATGATTTTTGTGCTTTTTTCCAGCCAAGCAAAATTGCTAATGGGGATGCAATCAGTACCACCCACCCAAGACCCAGATGAAAATAGCTAGCTGCAGCAATCGTGACGACTACAACAAATAGCATTGCAGGGTATTTCAATTCATCGCGTAACATTTTGAAGCCTGTGGATGCGATGAGCCCTACACCCACTGCGGAAATACCTCGCAATACCCCTTTAACTAATTCGAGATATTTATAGTGCTCATATAAGAGGGCTAGCAGCATCACGATGCATATAGGCCCCAAAGTTAAACCCAGCACGGCAGCAACAGCTCCTCTTGCGCCCCCAAAGCGTGAGCCAATGCAAACCGCGAGGTTAACAACATTTGGTCCCGGGACTATTTGGCAAATTCCCAGAATCGCACTGAATTCTTCTGAAGTCAGAATCTTGTCGTGCTCTACCAGAGTACGGCGTGCCCAGGGAAGCACTCCACCAAAACCAGACATCCCGATTTTGCTAAAACTAATAAAGAGTTGGCCTGGTGTAAGGGTCTTCAAGGGTAATGCTTACTGCGGTATAAATGGATGAGGAATAGGTTTTTGATCAAGCCATGCCTCTAAGGTTTCGGTGATGCCTTTAGAGAAGGCTTCAAAAATGGGTTCAGCAATAAAACCTAGATGGGGTGTGACCAATAAATTTGGAGTATTACGCAAAGGATCATTCGCTGGAAGAGGTTCAACATCAAAGACGTCTATTGCAGCTTGAGCTGGATGCCCAGCGATGAGTGCTTTATGTAGGTCTGGCATATTGATCAGGGCTGCACGTGAAGTGTTGACCAGAATGGAGTCGGACCGCATTAAGGCTAATTGATCAGCGCTAATGATTCCTTTGGTGCCAGGCCCCGCTACCAAATGCATGGTGACTACTTTTGAGGTGCGGAGTAACTCATCCAGGCTAACGGACTTCGCATTTTCGACGGCAGCACGTTCTGGTGTCATCCGTGGACTCCAGGTAACTACTTCCATACCAAATGCATTACCAACGCGTGCCACACGACTGCCAATAGCGCCTAAACCCATCACACCGAGACGTTGTCCAGAGAGCATGGGCAGTAGCGAGAGCTCATCGCGCCATCCACCAGATGCAATGAGTTTATTTTCTTCAATCAAGCGCTTAGAGGCACCTAGAATCAAGGCCCAAGTTAATTCTGCAGTGGTTTCCTTTGAGGGTCCACCATCACTATGTGCCATAGGGATGTTTCTAGACACTAGGGCACTTGCTTCCAATGTGCCATTGCGTTCACCAGTAAACATCAGAAACTTGAGTTTAGGAAGGCGCGCAATCATGGCCTCATTAAATGGGGAGCGGTCACGTACGATAGCGATAGCATCGGCATCTTTTACCGCTTCATATAAGGCTTCATCCCGCAGGGGCTCTTGATGAATCTTCACATTTGCTTGTTGTTCAAGCTTGTCCCATTTGGAGAAACGGCGCAAGGCGCGTTCGTAGTCGCCGAGAATAACGATATTGGGGAGTTGGGCCATGGTTGCTTAACGCTTTCTGATCAATTTAGTCTGGAGTACAAAGGCTCAAAATGGGTTTGAGATCAGATGCGCTACCCAATTTCCACAAAGCAGAAATTAACTGACGCGTTCTTTCTTTGCCAATAATAGGTTCGGTCAGATTGGTGAACTTTTGCTCTAGGTTTGCATCGCTCATTGGGTTTTCAACTGAGCCAATCGCATTCTTAACAAAGACATGCACTTCTTTACCATCTTTTAGGATTGCCTTTACATCTACCGAGGCTTCGCTAATAGAGGTGTCAGTTGTCGCATTCACTTTGGCACGAAGTGCAACCACATCAGCACGATTCACAATGTCATCGGCGTATTCACCTTCACCAGCTTGTCCAAAAATCAGACCCACCGCACAACCGTGATAGACGCTGAACTTACCTTCAAGACCATCTTTAGGAGTTTTCTTGCCGGTTAACTCAAGCACGAGTGGATGTACGCGCAATTCAATACGCTCAACATCATCTGCTTTGACGCCTTGTGCGCGTAATTGCGCACAAGCATCGATGGCAGGGTGAATCACAATCCCGCAAGCAAATGGCTTGTAGGTATTTAATGAAATTTCAAATGATTGGCCAAGGGCACGATCAATTTCTGACCAATCACATTTGGTGGAAACAGTTTGCATATAACCGCGACCAGCTTCCAAGGCTTTAGGACTAGCCGTAAAGCCATGTTTAGCCAAGAGTGCCGAGAGTTGCCCTGCGCGTGCTGCGCCACCTGGGTGAAATGGTTTTGTCATCGTGCCAAATTGCTCGCGCATACCAACTGGCTGAGATGCAGCAATGCCAAGAGCCATGATGGTTTTTTGTAAATCAAGACCCATCAGGCGTGAGCAGGCAGCAGCTGAACCAAGCATGCCAGTAGAGCCAGTGATATGCCAGCCACGGTGGTAGTGGTCTGGATACATGGCATTGCCAACACGGCAAGCAACATCAATACCTAGAATCAGCGAGTCAATGATTTGACGACCGTTGGCATTCATATGTTCACCCAAAGCCAAGATAGCTGAGGCAACAGGACCAGCGGGATGAATCACAGTCTTTAGGTGAGTGTCATCAAAGTCAAAGGTATGGGAGCTAATACCATTAATCAGAGCCGCACCACCCATGTCAACGCGATCTTTGCGACCCAAAATACTGGCTTGAGGTGCAGGTTGGAACTCACGAATTGCTGCTAAAGAAGATGCCACGCTCTCATGATTAGCGGCGCCGATTGCGCAGCCAAGCCAGTTTAAGAAAGTGCGGTGTGCTTCATGATCAACTTCTGGACTCCAGCCTTGACTAGGGTGTGAGGTAACAAATTCAGCCAAGATCTTGGTAACGGGTGGAGCATTGAGATCTGCTGCTGCTTGAATGACTTGCGACATGTGATTTCCTATTTCTTGTAAGTTATTTTTTATTCAATTTCAATTTGACGACTTTTGGCAACATTGGTCCAACGTGCAATATCTTCTTTGATGTACGTGCCAAATTGCTGAGGTGTCATTGGCAGTAAGGTCATCGCTTCACTTGACATCTCTTGATTGAACTCAGGTGTTGCTAGTACCTTGTTTAGTTCAGTATTTAGCTTATGCACAATTGCATCTGGAATGTTTGCAGGCCCTGATATTCCGTACCATTGTTGCCCATCGAACCCGGGATAGCCCAGCTCTTTGAAGGTGGGAATATTGGGCTCAGCCGAACTGCGTTTTTGACCAGTAATCGCTAGAGCACGCACACGATTTGTTTTTAGGTATGGGATCGCAGCGAATAAGGTGGGAAGCATGGCATCTGTTTGCCCTCCAAGGAGGTCGGTAAATGCAGGTGAAATTCCACGGTAGGGTACATGCACCATAAAGATGCCCGAGGCCATTTTGAATTGCTCCATACCAAGGTGGGTGAGTGTCCCAGGCCCTGCAGTTCCATATGTTAATTTGGCTGGGTTTTTCTTTGCGTAGGCTACAAATTCAGTCAGATTTTTTGCTGGCACATTGGTGTTAATGATGAGTACATTGGGTGTAGCGCCAATCATGCCAATCGGAGTGAAGTCTTTGATGGCATCGTAGTTCAGTTTCCTAACGGCCGGATTGGTGCCGTGGGTGCCAACATAAGAAATCATGAGGGTATAGCCATCAGGGACTGCTTTAGCTGTGGCTTGGGCTGCGATTGCACCTCCACCACCCGAGACGTTATCCACAATGATGCTTTGACCTAGGTTTCTTGATAAACGTTCAGCCACTGCTCTGGCAAGATGGTCTAATCCTCCGCCTGCAGCTACAGGGGCAATCAAACGGATCGTTTTATTTGGGTAGGTAGCCGTGGATTGAGCGCTGGCATGAAAGCTACCCATCAGTCCAAAAGCTGTAATAAGGAGATAGGACAAAAAAATCGGCACTTGCCGATTAAGGATATTGGACATGTCTTGGATCCAGGTGATTGTTTTTGGATTAATCTTGTAATGCCCATGAATTTTACTATTTATGACAGATTAATTTTGACAAAGGAAAACCCATGATTTTGGAGCATTGTGATATTGAGATTGATCCTAGCAAGCAGCAGGAGTTCGAAGCAGCTATTTTGCGTGGGGTGGAGACGGTCATAGCCCAGTCTCAGGGATTTCGGGGTTTTAAGGTCAATCACAGCATTGAAAGTCCCGCTCGCTACCTTTTGCTGATTTACTGGGACACCCTAGAAAACCACATAGTGGATTTTCGGGGGTCTGCGGCCTTTGCCGATTGGCGTGCAATTGTGGGACCATTCTTTGCTAAACCACCATTTGTTGAGCACTTTACTTTGGTGGGTAAGTCAGCTTAAGACAGCTTCGGTTTGTTTAGCCGGTTTTGAGTTTCTTCCGAATGGAGTGCTCAACCGGAATTGAGTCGAGGCTCGGTTCCAAGGCTTCGCGTTCATCAAAGACAAAGCAACTACCTTTGTAATGTGCGGAGCCTACTTCTTCAAAGTACTTCAAGATGCCACCTTCTAATTGGTAGCTATGTTGCATGCCAATCTCACGCATAAACAAGCCAGACTTTTCACAGCGAATACCACCAGTACAGAAGCTGACTACGGTTTTATCAGCAAGCTCATCTTTGTGGGCTTTAATGGCTTTTGGAAATTGTGTGAACTTTTCGATGTTGAAGTGCAAGGCATTCTCAAAAGTGCCGTAATCTACTTCAAACGCATTGCGGGTATCCACCATCACCACTGGGCGCCCTAGATCATCTGTGCCACGATCCAGCCATTCCTGTAATTTCTTGGGACTAATAAAGTTGGCACGACCTTCTTCAGGACGAATCGTGGGGTGATTCATCCGAATAATTTCATTCTTAAGTTTGATTAGCATCTTCTTGAAAGGCTGGTCTTCAGACCAGCTTTCCTTAACTTGCATGCTGCTAAAACGAGGGTCGGCACACAGCCACTCTAAGAAGTTGCGCAATTCTTTTTCTTTGCCAGCCAAGAATAGATTGATGCCTTCCCCAGTGAGTAAAATCGTACCCTTGAGTTGGAGTAGATTGCACTGGTCGAGCATTTTTGCGCGCAGCTCTGGTAAGTCAGCCAGTCTGACAAATAAATACGCGGCGATGTTCAAAATAGGCTTCATGATTAATCTCTCTTAGCTACACCCCTATTATCAAACATCAGTCTGTCAGGGGTGGTAATCTTGTCGTCTTACTTGGAGGAGATATGGAAATGCAGATTTTCTTAAAGATGGCTAAAAAAGCCATATTGTTTAGTTTATTGCTGATTGCAGTGGCTGGAGTGGCAAGCGCCCAGACTGCTGGAGTCGGCACTTGGCCCACCCAAAAACCCATACGTCTGATCGCTGTATTCCCACCCGGTGGATCAGTAGACCAAGTGGCGCGGATTTTGGCTCCCACTCTGCAGGCCGATCTAAAGCAAAACGTTATTGTGGAAAATATTGGCGGCGCTTCTGGTGTGATCGGAACTTCAGCAATGACCAGGTCTGATCCAGATGGTTATACCTTCGCAGTAGTTTTTGATACTCATGGTGTTAACCCAAGCCTCAAAGATAAACTGCCCTACGACACTATTAAGGATATTGCGCCCGTCACTTTAATTGGCACCTCTCCAATGGTGCTCGTTGCTAGCAAAAAATCGGGGATTACGAGTTTTAAGCAGTTAGTAGATCTATCTAAGACCGGCAAGCAATTTAGCTATGGTTCGATTGGCATTGGTAGCTTAGGACATCTTGCTATGGCGCGCTTAGCCAAACAGGCTGGATTTGATTGGAATCACATTCCCTATCGTGGCGGCGGCCCTTTAATGCAGGACGCATTAGGTGGGCAAGTTGAGTTAGCGATTGGCTCAGAGTTTTTAGTGAAGCCTCATATTGAGAGCGGTAGCATTATTCCTTTAGTTGTCACGACAACGAAAAGAGCACCAGGATTACCTAATGTTCCAACAGTTGCGGAAAGTGGTTTCCCAGGTTTCAATGCGCCGGCATGGTGGGCGGTATTGGCACCAGGTAAGACTCCCCCAGCTGTCGTGAATGCCATGAACCAAGCAATTACCAAAGCTCTGAAGACGCCAGCTGTCGCCGATAAATTGAAGGCACAAGGCATTGAAATTGTTGCCGGTAATCCTGAGGCATTACGTGATTTCATTGGGAAACAAATTGCTGTATGGGGCAAGTTTGTGATTGAGAACAATATTAAAGAAACAGAGCAATAAATAGTCAAAGCGCTTGAAAATTGAGAAAGTATTTATGTCTGAACGTTTAATTCCTTATCAGCCAATAGATTTGGCTGAGCCTGCAGATTTAGTTACTGCAATTCGTCAACGACGTGGTGGTCAGCTTATTAATTTAGATCGCATGCTCTTACATAGTGTGCCAATTGCAGATGGATGGAATCACTTCATTGGTGGGATTCGCAATAATTTAGTCTTGGATCCTAAGTTACGCGAGTTAGCTATGTGTGGCGTTGCCGTACTCAATGGAGCTGAGTATGAATTCTTTCACCATGCACCACCTTTCAAAAAAGCAGGCGGCACTGAAGAGCAAGTGCAGGGCTTGCGATTGATTGGGCAAGCCAGTTTTCCAAGAAATATATTTACACCAGTAGAAAACGATGCTGCAGACTTAACATTTCAGATGACCCGTAATATCAAAGTTGATTCTGCTTTGATGAAACGTTTACAAGCAGCCTTGGGCAATACAGATGTAGTGGAGTTGGTAGCAGTCATCGCTGCTTACAACATGGTGTCTCGTTTCTTAATTGCTCTGGATATTCATCCAGAAGATGATCCGCCGGCCTGAACGACAAATACGCATATGATTCGCAATGTACAGACCATTATTCCTGGTATTGCTACCTCTGATGGCGCCGGGGTTAAGTTGCGCCGTAGTTTGGGTGGTCAGCAACAGGTACGTTTGGATCCTTTCTTGATGCTCGATGAGTTCTCATCTAATGACCCCAACGACTATGTCGCTGGTTTTCCAGCACATCCTCATCGTGGATTTGAGACTGTGACCTATATGTTGGAAGGCCACATGTTGCACGAAGATCATTTAGGCAATCAAGGACATTTAAAGACAGGCGGCGTGCAATGGATGACGGCAGGGCGGGGGATTATTCACTCT
>Ga0194060_10003813_pt1 | contig 10598 bp, 10 predicted proteins | sample SepL225m_MetaG_FD_163427 | JGI IMG/M metagenome (GOLD analysis project Ga0194060, IMG submission 163427) | Anoxic zone freshwater microbial communities from boreal shield lake in IISD Experimental Lakes Area, Ontario, Canada - Sep2016-L222-5m | ecosystem: Environmental > Aquatic > Freshwater >... | reverse complement strand
TCCGACAACCATCTTCCGGTGGTCGGGTTCGGTCCTGCTGCGCCATATCGACAACCTACTGGCTCATAAGTTGCCTGCCAACATCAAGGTAGTCGAAACGCCGTTGGCAATGTCCGAGCGCTACGCCACGATGCGACGTCAGTTTGTTGCCGAACATCCGTCTCGACGAGCCCCGCAGCCATGACATCCGCACTGAGCACGCCTGCTGTCCTGCATATCGATCGATCGGTCTGTGGCACCGTAGTCACCAATGATGCAGACGCAATGATTTCGGCCTATCGCGACGGGCTTGATCTGCAGGTGGTGTGCGACATGCCTCTGCCCGCATCACTGGCGGATGCCTGGGAAAAGCCGGCATTGAGCGGGCTGCGAATGGTGGTGTTGGGTGCCGATGTAGAGGACGTTTCGACGCACTGGATCCGCGTCATAGAGGTGCCAGGGATTGCTAATCCGGCGCCCATGTGTCAGGGAGGCTGGCTGGCCCTGGAAGTTCTGGTGCAAGATGTTTACGCGCTGGGCCGAAGGCTTGTCAAAAGCCACTTTACCGTGCTGGGCGAACCGCGTCCCCTGTCGCTCAGCGATGCTATCGTGGCGATGCAAGTGGCTGGACCTGCCGGCGAGACGCTGTATCTCACGGAAGTGCGCGCCCCGGTGCCGCCGTTTAGGCTGCCGGCGCCTGCGACACATACCGCAGAACGCTTGTTTATCCCGGTACTGAGTTGCCCCGAGCGTGACACCTCACTGCGTTTTTACGAGGCACTCAATGGCAACACCGGTCTACGCTTTGAGACGCGAGTGTCGGCACTGAACAGGGCGCTCAAGCTAGACCCAGAGAAGCAGCGCCCGGTCGGCACCCTGCAGTTGGCCGGTGCTTCACTGATAGAACTCGACCAGGTACCCGAGCACGACGTGGCCCACCCTGTGCTGGCAGGCCTCCCGGCAGGTTTAGCCATGGTCAGTTTCACTGCGCGCCGCAATGTGCCATTGCCTCCCGGCGCGCGTTGGAATCGAACCGAGAACGACAGCACCGTGCTATCCCTTTTCCAGGGGCCATCTGGCGAGTGGGTCGAGTTGCAGGCCGACTGAGCCGTTCACACTTCACGATCCCCGATTCATAAGCCCTTTTGCCCTCAAGTCCTTATATATACAGCGCAGGCAGCTATCATTTTTGATGAACTTAATAACTCCTATCCCTCAATATGAACTCTATCTCGATTGTTGAACAGCTTCGCCGCGCCCTTGGCACTCAGCGGGTACTTGATGATCCCGCGAGCCGTGGACACTTTGCACACGACTTGTTCTGGTACGGCAAGTCGCCCGTCTGTGTGGTGGTGCCCAACAGCGCCGCGCAGGTGCAGACTGCGGTCAAGATTGCCACTGGTGCCGGACACCCGGTGGTGCCGCGCGGCGGTGGCATGTCCTACACCGGAGGTTATGTGGCCGACGATGAGGGAGCCGTGCTGTTAGATCTGCGCAGCTTGAACCGCGTGCTCCTGATTGACGAAGAAAACCGTTTCGTCAGCGTGGAGGCTGGATGCACCTGGGCAACTCTGCATGAGGCGCTGGGTGCAAAAGGCCTGCGCCCGCCCTACTGGGGTCCGCTCTCTGGGCTGCTGGCTACGGTGGGTGGAACAGTTTCGCAAAACAGTGTGTTTTTCGGATCAGTTCGCTACGGCAGCGCAGCGGAATCGGTGTTGAGCGTGGATGTGGTTCTGGGCGATGGCACGCGCTTGGTGACAGGCAGCGCAGGTCGCCGCAACGGTGTTCCCTTCACGCGATGGGGTGGCCCCGACTTGACGGGCCTGTTCATTGGAGACGTCGGAGCATTTGGCATCAAGGTGGCGGTCAGTTTGCGTCTGATCTCGCAACCTGAGTCGATCGGTTATGCCTCGTTTGCATTCCCCGACTTTGCGTCGATGATCGCCACGCAAGCGGATCTGGCTCGTTCAGGTATGGGCAATGAGGCCTTTGGCATCGATGCATACAAGGCACGCAACTCGGCGCAAACCGGAAAGAAACTGGGCGATGCAGCCAAGACCGCGCTTGGAGTGATCAAGGGTGGAAAAACATTGTTGTCAGGGCTCAAGGATGTGGCCGGCATGGCGTTGGCGGGCACTACCGAGCTTGAGAATGCTGCCTATTCGCTGCACCTGACGGTGGAAGGCGACGAAGAAGCCGACACCGATCGCCAGATCCGAAAAATCGAGTTGATGGCTCTTAACAATGGTGGCCGGGTACTGCCGCCGGTAGTTCCCAAGGGCCTGCGTGGTCGACCGTTCCCACCGCTGCGCTCGGCGCTCGGAATCGATGGGCAGCGCTGGGTGCCTATTCATGGCATCGTGCCACTGGGTCGTATCCAGGCGGCAGTAGCGGAAGTCGAAGCCATGATTTCGGGTCGGCAAGCTGAACTCGATCAGCATGGCGTTCTGTATTCCCCGCTGACCACCAATGTGCCCAATGGCGTGCTGTATGAGCCATGTTTTTACTGGTACGACGAGGTAACTGCACTCCACGTGCAGGCCACCGAGTTGAGCGATCCACCAAGCGAATGGGCAAAGCGCCAAAATCGCCCGGATATCCGTACTTTTGTGCTCTCACTGTGGAACGACACCGCGCAGATTTTGTCACGCCATGGAGCCATCAATTTTCAGATCGGCCGCGCCTACCCTTACCTGGAGCAGCTCAACGCACCGAGTGCGGCCCTAGTGCGCCAGATAAAGCAGGCACTCGACCCGGCCGGATTGGTCAATCCCGGAGCACTGGGTTTGTGCCGAATCGCCCCGACTACCGCGGAGTTGCAGCCATGACACACCTACAAAGACGAGCCCTCTTAAAGACTGGTGCTGCCTTGGTCAGTACCGCCAGTTTTCGACCGTCGTGGGCTGCTCAAGACCCGGACGTCGTCGTCCTGGGTGCTGGACTTGCCGGTCTGAACGCGGCGCTGCTGCTAGAGCAGTTTGGCTTGCGGGTGCGCGTGCTCGAGGCCAGCGCCCGCATTGGTGGTCGCCTGCACACCCTGGAAGATGTACCTGGGCGCCCGGAGGCGGGGGGTAGTCAAATTGGTGCCGCCTATGCGCGCGTGGTCAGCACCGCCCAGCAACTTGGGCTCAAACTCGAGACCAGTGCCCGTTCGCCATTGCTCAAGGATGATAGTCTGGTGTACTTCATCAACGGTCAACGTCTGACCCGCGACGAATGGGCGCGGTCTGCAGACAACCCACTTCCGCCTGCGTTACGAGGCATGACACCGGAACGCGCACTGGGCCGACTGGTGGGAGTCAGTCCGCTCAAGAATATCGCTGGCTGGGCTGACCCGGCCAACTTCGGATATGACGTGCCGGTATCGGGTGAGCTTAAGACCCAGGGACTGACCAGTGCAGCACTGCATTTGCTGGAGGTCAACAATGGCTACGGCACGACGCTGGCGGACACCTCGCTGCTCAACTTGTACTACGTCCAAACCAATATCGGCGAAGTTGTCAAGATCAAAGGCCCGGTGCAAAACATCGTGGGCGGGAACCAGCGTTTGCCAGAAGCCATGGCCAAGGCACTCAAGGGTGAAGTCCGACTGAAAAGTCGCGCCACTGCGGTGAATGCCGGCGCCAAAGGGGTTACCGTGCAATGCGCAGATGGAGCTCGGCATCAAGCACGTTTTGTGGTCTGTGCGCTGCCGCTACCGGCCATGCGCAACATCCATTTTCTGCCAGGTCTTCCCGATCGCCATGCTGAGGCAGTGCAACAACTGGCCTACGCACAGGTTACCCAGTTCCACCTGGAGGTAGTCAAACCTTTTTGGGAGGCGGAAGGCGTGTCGCCCTATTTGTGGTCGGATGGCCCTATCGAACGCATCTTCCCGCAAGACGAACAAGGCAATGGAAAAGCTGAATCTCTAACAGTGTGGATCAATGGAGCCGGTACGGCTAGCTGGGACGCATTGAACGATACCGATGCCCGAGAGCGTCTGACGAAAGAGTTGGCCCGGATCTATCCTTCCTCGCACGGGGCCGTTCGTCTGGTACGTCGCGTTGCCTGGCAGCAGTCGCCACTGGCCGGAGGCACTTGGGCAAACTGGCGGCCAGGGCAGATTTCGCGTTATGCACAGGCATTGGGTGTACCGCATGGTCGACTGCACTTTGCTGGCGAACACACCGGACGTGCTATCCGAGGCATGGAAGCAGCGATGGAGTCTGGAGAGCGCGCCGCCACAGAGATTCTTGGTCTGCTATGAAGTCAACTGGAGCTGAGCACATGATTCGTAGATTTCTATGCGCATTGCTAATTGGTGCTGCGTGTTACCCCGTGTTCGCTGCAGGTGCGAACGACCTGCAACGCGGACGCATAGCATTTTTGCGATGTGCGGCATGCCATGCGATTCAAGCTGACGAACCTGGCAAGGTTGGTCCGAATCTGCGCGATGCCCTTGGCAGGGCCGCGGCGCAGGGGCCAGGCTTTACCTACAGCGAGGTGCTGCGCAAGGCGGGATTGACTTGGGACGATGCCACACTCAAACGCTGGATTCAGGATCCGGCATCTCTGGTTCCTGGAACTTCCATGACGTATGCCAACACGCTGAATGCGACAGAAATTCAGGCATTGCTCGTGTTTCTCAAGTCGCAGGCCACGGCGCGCTGATCTTCTCCTTCCATGTGCCAGTGGTGCAACGCCAATCGGGAAAGATATCAAGCATGAGCCCACAGTTTCAGATAGGGGGATTCACCGAGGCTGTTGTGATTGTTCGCTCCGAAACACCCCATCTTGCCTGTTGGATCGACGTTGGCGGTTGGGAGTTGCGGCACCATGGTGCGGTCGATCGCCATCTGCTTTGCGGCTGGGGTTTGCCTGAGGCCAGAGGTGAAGAATGGTTACTGGGGCACCCAGGTCTGCAAAGCGGATTCATCCGACTGGTTCGACTGGAAAATGCCGGGGTGCAATCAGACATGCGCCCGGATGATCAATGCTGGGACGTGGGTGGAATTTTTGACCTGAATGTGCGTGTGCTCGATATGCAGCAGCAGTCTATAGCGCTGCGTGCGCAGCAGTGGAGCGGCGCATCGCCGCCAGTTCAATGGGACTTTGGCAGCGTAACGGTCAAGGAGTGGCTGGTTCGTGGCCCCGACAATGTGCGACTGGCACTCATTGAAAGGGTGGCACCGCCATTGACCGGCATGTCGCACCTTAAAGGTCTCGGCCCGGTCTTTAACTCCAGCCTGATTGTTGCAGACCTTGATGCGGCACGCAGGTTCTGGTGTGAAACACTTGGATTCAAGAAATACCTGTCGTTTAATCTTGATCGCTTTCCGCCTGGCCCCAATGTGTTTGGCCTGCCGTCGAGCCTCTCGGCACAAGTCGGACTCCAACTGCACATTCTGCACCCCGAGGGCCGCAATGAAGGCTCTATCGAAATTGTCGGCGTACCCGGAGCACAGGGGTTGGACTGGTCCGAGACCTGTTGCCCACCCAATTTTGGCATGGCAACTCTTCGCTTCCCGGTGCAAGGAATTGACGCGTTGGCACAACGCCTGATAAAACACCACCGCGTGCCAGTCATGTCCACCATTGCCACCTCGCTTACGCCGCACAACCAAGTTCGTATGCTGGCGGTCCGTGCACCAGGTGGTGCATGGCTCGAGTTCTACGAACCAATGGCATAAATGCGGGTGTGTTCCATGCTTGTTTCATGCCACTCAACCCGTGTTTCATCCTTCCGGTACCGACCGATGCAGATGCATCTTCCTTGGGCTTTCGCACATTGTTGATGCTGGCAAGCGTCTTGCTTGCTAGCCCTCGATGTTCCACCAGCCCGCGCATTGTGTGAGTCCTGCTTTTTTTTGACTTCCATGCCGCTTAGCAGTCGGACAGGTGAACCCATTTCATCAAGGAATCCCACATGCTGATCAAATCCAAACTGCGTCAATTGAATCTCGCTCTTGCTACCTCGCTCTGCGTGGCTTTCAACCCGGTTGCCGCACTTGATCTGAGCAAGAACGAAGATGCCTTCAAATCGATGATTCGGGTCGTCGGGGATCTCGATGGAAAGCCGGTTTTCAAGGATTGGTCGGTCACCATTCTGGCGGTATTGCCAGGACAGCGAGCCAAACCCATCATGCGCGCACAAGGCTATAACGCCGGGCGCATGATCGCCAAGCCCGATGGCAGCTATGAGTGGGTCACGCGCGAAGTGTCCTACTACCAGGACCTCAAGACCGGGGACATCATTGAGAGTTGGAACAATCCCTTCAACGGTAAAAAGGTGTGTGTGATCCAGGTCGCCAATGATCCCGTCAGCAGCAAATTTCCGCTTCCCCCTAAGGACGGACCCAACAACTTTGCCCCGTATAACAACATGGGGGAGATTACATCCTTGCGGTGGGATATTCCACTAGCCTATCCCAATGCATTGCAGCCGGCTGAGCATCCCGAGGAGTCTACCGGGCCAACCTACCTGGCCTCAGAGCACTTTCTGTTTTTTACCAGCACCGCTGACCTGAGTTCGGACACGCAACGATCGACACCGGTTCACTATTCGTGGTTCCGCACCGGCCCCTGGTTGCCGTGGATGAAGATGGGTAATGCGCCTGGCTATCTTATTTATAGCGGACAGGGCAGAAAATACGCCACGTTTGACGAACTTCCCGTCAAGATCAAGGAATACACCACGAAGTACTACCCGACCTATGTGACCGCCCCAGACTCCTTCTACCAACCCAATGAAACCAGTTGGAGTTACTACGCCAAACTCAAGAAGGCTGGGAAATTGCCCGAACGTTGCGATTGACGTTGTTATTAAGTGCGAGGAGGAAATGGACATGTTGACGAACTTATTTCAATGGCGTGCGCGACTTTTGGCGTGCCTTCTCTGTGGCCTCATGGGTCCCATACAGGCGCAATCGCCGGTTGATCAGGACTTGAACCGCTTGTTAGCCTGGTTTGGGGGCGAATGGAATAACAACGAGCAGGTCTGGCAGCAAAAGATCGATGCCGAGGATCCAAAGATCACGACCAAGGTAGCTCCAACAGACCATTTGCACCATATCTTTGCGCCGATAGTGGCGCCAAAATTCGGTGAAAATCTGTTCTATGTGCAGCAGTCGCGTGGCGACGACCTGTCCAAAGTTTTCCGTCAGAGAATCTATCGCTTCACATCCGACCCAACCGAAGGCGCGATTCGGCTGGACATCTTTACACTGAGCGACGAGAAACGCTTTGTCGATGCCCACCGCAAGCCGGCATTGTTTACAGAACTGACGCCCGCTGACCTCAATCCGATGCCCGGTTGCGAGGTCTATTGGAGATTCGATGCCAAAGAGCAGGCCTTTAGTGCCAGCATGCCTGCGGATCGATGCAACTTTGTCTCAACTCGCTCGGGTAAACGGATTTTTGTTAACGACACATTGCGAATGACGGAGCGGGAACTGTGGATAAACGATCAGGCCAAGGATGACACTGGCCAGCGTGTGTTTGGAAATAAGGACAACACTCCAAGCCGCAACCGCAAAGTGCGGTATTTTGAAGGTTGGCTCTGGTTCAAATTGGCTGGTCCCGGTGCGTCGGCAGACGACAAGAAGACCAGTTTTACGGCCAAATATCAGTTGCATTCAGAAGGACAGCGCATGACAGTGCTGTACGAAGATGGCACTCCTTCCCCCTATATGCTGGAACTAGCTATCCTGACCTATCAGAACACACGAAAGCCGGTACTCAAGATGACACTGCTTGATGGCCAAACGCGTAAAACACTCACTTATGTTTGGGCCAATGCGCAGGCAACCACCATCGGCATGAACCTGGGATGGTTCCAGGCTGGAGCGGCGCAAAAACTGGAGCGGGCCGAGTTCGGGTTTTAGATGTCATCAAACCATTAGGGTGTTTGGTGCGTGATTTGCAACTGGGCGAGGTACTGACGGCGAATCACGGGAATCAGCAGTAACGGAATCAGGCCATAAATCACCGGAACGGCAGCCACTGCAAGGTGCAATTGGGACTCACCGAAAATCCGGGTGGAGAGCCAGCCCACTGAAGTGGGCCCCAACCCCAAACCGGCGATGCTGATAACCATGTAATATAGCGCTACCAGTTGGCCGCGAACGGGTGACGGCGTAATATCCAACAGAGAAATGATGCCCGTTGCGGTAACCGTCCCAATGCCCATCGTACTCAGACCGAGCAGTACAAAAGCCATCACTGGCGACGGCATCAACAGTGCCAGCGATGAACTGCTGATCATGAGCACAAAGCCCATCGCCAACAGACGAAATGGTGCATCGGTCTGCCCGGCATTACGCCACCGGTCGCAAAACACGCCAACGCTCCAGACGGTTAGCGGGCCGATGGCCAGTGTCATCAGCCCATTCACAAGCGCAAAATCCTTTACTTCCCAGGCAAATTTGCGAACAAAAGCACTCGCCAGGAAGCCATGGCTATATGCGGTGATGGTCATCACGCACACCATGGAAGACAGACCGAGAAAAGCCCAAATGTGGTTCTTTACGTAACCCAAGCCATTGGCGAACCCGGCTGCGACAGGGCCATCCGCAGCTTTGAATCCCTGACGGGGTGGTTCGGCCACAAACAGCATTCCCACTGCGATGAGCAAGCCCGGGAGGCCCACCACAAAAAAAGCAAACTGCCAGGGCTTCAATACACCTACCAACGGCAGCGTGATCCCTTCAGAGGTCTTGGCCCAGGTCAGCACTGCCGCGCCTATCAACGACGCAATTCCTGCTCCCAGCCCCAGAGCGGCCGAATAGAAGGCCACCGGTTTGCCACGCCGCTCCGGTGGAAAGCTATCGCCAATCATCGACATGGCACAAGGACTCAACGTCGCCTCCCCGATGCCGACACTCATGCGTGCGACAAACAATGCGCCGAAGCTGCGTGCCATCCCAGACGCTGCAGTGGCCAATGACCACAACCCAACCCCTGCGGCCACTATCCAGGTGCGCCGCTTGCGATCGGCAAGCCAACCCAGTGGCAAACCCATAGTGGCATAAAACAAAGCAAATGCCGGACCGATGAGGTAGCCGATCTGCTCGTCGGTCAAATGAATATCGGCCTTGATCGGTTCGATCAGCAGGCCGAGGATTGAACGATCCACGTACGAAAAAACGTAGGCAATGGTGAGCAAAATCACCATGGTCCAGGCAGAACGTGGTGCAGGCCACGGGCTCGTGTTCATTGGGCTACTCCAGTGATCTGGTAAATCACAACCAGGTTGTCATCAAAATCAACAATACCAATTTCCCGACCCCGACGTCCATCCTTGGTAATGAGTACAGCTTCGTCGTAAACCTTTAGACCAAGCGCTCGCGCACGCGCCATCACGACATCCGGGTCATCTATTTCCAGCACAATGGCTGAGCGGCGCGGGTGTGGCACGGGAGTCAGCGGCACGTTGGTGACTTCGGTAAGTGCCATCACCCGTTCCTGGGTGTCAGTGGAGAGCACGCAAAAGCGCATCCGAGATTCTGTGGGGATATCGAATACCGGATAGGAATAACTCTCGGGGTTGTGCGGCAATATAAAAGTCACACCAAAACCCAGGACGTCGCGGTAAAAAATCAGGGCCAAATCCAAGTTCGCGACCACATGATTTCCACGTTGAAAACGCACCCCGCTCATACCCATCGCTCCGGTTCACCGCGTACGTCACAAATGGCTGCGCCTTGATTCAGTCCAGCGTAGAGCCGTGCCAGGGCCTTGGGCATGTTCTGAAACCCGACGGTGACGTCATGCCTGGGACGCAGCCGCCCATCGTGTATCCATCCTGCAAGTTCTGCCATCACGGTCTCCCATCGGTCGAGGTGGTTATATACAAAAAAGCCTTGCATGCGTGCATCCTTGGCGCGCAGTCGTGTGTAGTTAATCAAGCCGAACGGTTGTTCCCGAGCGTACTCAGAGATCGATCCACAGAGCACAATGCGTGCTCTGAACGCCAATTGCTCCAAAACTGCGGCCAGAGCTTCCCCCCCCACATTGTCAAAATAGCAATTAATGCCACCGGGGCAAAGTTCCTTCAGGCGCTGACTCAGGTTGTCAGACTTGTAGTCAATGGTGGCCACGCACCCTTGCTGGCCGATCAGTGCACATTTTTCTGTGCCACCAGCGATACCGATCACGCGGCATCCGGCGACGTTGGCGGCTAGTTGACTGACGATGGAACCCACTCCACCTGCAGCCCCAGAGAGCACCAAGGTGTCGTCGGCGCGCGGTTCACCACACGCAAACAGTCCCGCATAAGCCGACAAGCCGGTCATACCGAGGGTTTTGCAGGCGTAAAGTGCAGGCAGTCCGTGATGACTCACCCGAAACATCTTTTCGGCGGACGTCATTGCACTGGCCTTGTACGTTTGCCAACCAATCTGACCTTGGACAATGTCACCCTCGCGCCAATCGGAATGACGTGACTTTATGATCTGCGCAACGCCACGGCCGTGAATCAAGTCACCCGGCCGCAGCGGGGTTTCACCCGACGCAGCGCTGCCTTGCATGTACATGCGCATCACCGGGGCCAAGCCCAGATAGTGCGTCTTGAGCAGCACCTGGCCAGGCTCGGGCTCGGGTACCGGCGATTCAGTCCAGGCAAAGTCGTCAGGCAGAAG
>Ga0194060_10003812_pt1 | contig 10598 bp, 8 predicted proteins | sample SepL225m_MetaG_FD_163427 | JGI IMG/M metagenome (GOLD analysis project Ga0194060, IMG submission 163427) | Anoxic zone freshwater microbial communities from boreal shield lake in IISD Experimental Lakes Area, Ontario, Canada - Sep2016-L222-5m | ecosystem: Environmental > Aquatic > Freshwater >... | reverse complement strand
ATAGGGGACCGCCGTATCGAAGCCATCGCGAGCCGGAACCTCCGCCTGCGGCGGAAGGAACAACGCGGCGGAAGAATCAACCGCAATCATCTGCTCCAGCAACGCCACCACACCGACAGCCGTCATCGTCGTGAGCGATTCCTCGGGGTCAAATTCATCTTGGCCCACCAAGAGGACACCCCACGGCAAGCCACGGATAGTGATCGGGATGGCCGCCACCGAATGTGCCTCTCTGAGCAAGGCATGCTCAGGGTCGGTGGGCAGAAGCGGCGCAAGCACGAGTTGGCCCTGAATAAACGCCTGACCGATCACCCCACTGCTTGCTGGCTGCTCATCAGGGCGCTGCGGACAACTCCACGCTATCGGAATCAGCACGTCGCCATCGGAGCGATAGAGAATCTCGCCAACCGAACTGCAGTAGCGGCGCAGTATATCAATGGCCTCAGGCGCAACCTGATCAAGTGTGTGGCTTGGCAGAGTCAGCAACGACTGGAGCTCGGGCATCTCACCAAGACAGCCGAGCATATCGAGGCGCTGCGCCTCGGAGTGGGTCGCCAAGGCATAGGCAACCTGTCCCCAATGTGCCCGATTCGCCAGAGCATCGCGCTCAAAGCTCTCGGCGTTAGGATGACCGCTGGCGAGGCTGAGCAGGAGCCTCGCCCGACTCACCACACGCTCATCGGAGGTGAGTACTCCCTCGAAGAGATAGCGGCGTCCGGAGCCATCACCCCGCTCGGTGATCGTCTGAGCGATCATTGCGCCCCAGAAGGTGGGGCTATCAATGATCAGAAACCACTCCTGGCTCATCGGAGTTCCGTGGGCCACAGACACAAACGTGATGCCCGGGATCTCGGGTGGCTCAATGTCAGCCTCACCGTAAACCGTGACACTCTGACAGAAGGGCACCAGTTGGCTGATCCGCCCCTGATGCATGCGGAAAAGGGAGAAGCGGAGCGTTCCCACGGCGACATGCGCCGTGTGACCTTGCTCCTGAGCCATCAGTTCGAGCTGTCGGCCAATCACAATCAGTGCGTCAGCCTGGCGACGCCAGCGCCGATCGGCGGGGACGTGGCTTACCAGCTTTGCGAGTGAAGGCCCGGCAGCACTCCGGGAGGCTGCGGCGATTGTCGGTGCGGTCATGACCATTTCCTCACACGCTCACTACTGCGGCAACGGTGCACAAGAGCGCTTCCAGGTAGGTAGTCCTTACCTATGATCCATTAGACACGAAGATTGACCCGATGCGTGTTAGCGGTACGCAAGCCTTCCGTTAGGGTTGTGTTAGGGAATTAACAAGTTGCAAAAATCACAATAAAACAGGCGACGACATACCACGGCAGTAATGGCGATTGACACCCACAGGAGATCCTTTATACTTCGTGTACGCACCACTACAATGGCGATCATTATATCGTACAATACCCCGTATTTTTTACTTTTTAAGCCGGGGTTCGCGAATACGTCACCGTATCGAGATGCGCTGTCGGCACCCGTCGGTCGGCGCGTGAGATCTCCAGAAATTGCGAGAAGAGTGTAACACTGTGGAATCCATGCCCATAGCTCAGAAACTGCCGAGTGCCGACCGGATATGGCAACCCACCCTCGAATCACTCTTTGATTGTTGGCAAGATTTCCTCCTTGCTCACCACGATCCCCATACTCTCAACCACGATCTGCTCAGTGTGGTGGCATCGGCTACCCAGTCTGATCGTGCTTCGCTTATGCGCTTCGATCCCGAGCGCCGTCAGTTACGAATCACCACAGCGATCGGTATTCATCCCGATATTGTTAATCAGACGATAATCGGTCTAGGCGAGGGAATTGCAGGATGGGTCGCCCAACACCATCAGTCGCTGCTCCTGCCGAGTGGGCCAGATGTTCCGGCGCACCTGAGCGAGTACATGCATCAGCACGCCATTAGTTCGGCCTTATGTGTGCCGATGATGATCGGCGATAAGTTGAAGGGGGTTCTTAACTTGGCTCGCCTTGGAGATGCACCGTCCTTCACCTCAGAGGATCTCTGGTTTGCCACACTCATCGCCGATCGCCATGCCGCTGCTCTCCAAACGGCTCAACTCTACGAGGAATTATCAAATAGCGAACAATTCATTAATCGTGTTCTCGAAAGCGTACCCATCTCGTTGGTAGTGATTGACCACGATCTGCGGATCGTCTCGGCCAATAAAAATTTTTTAAGCAAGGCCCGCCATGATGAACGACAGGAAATTGGACGCCCTATCAGCCAACTCTTCCCGCCTGTGCTGATGCGTTTCCTCCAGCTTGAAGCAAAGATTAGCGCAGTATTCGCCAGTGGCCAGACGTTCGATGGCGAGAAGATGGTCTATCGTGCGCCAGGAATCATCACCCGCGTCTACTATTATCGGCTCATCCCGATTAAGAGCGGCCAACGGGTGGAAAACGTTCTGCTGCTGATGGAGGACATCACCGAGCGCGAGCAGCTTGGCGAAGAGGTGCGTCGGGCCGAACGCTACCTTGCGAGCGTCATTGACTGGGCAAGCGATCTGGTTGTCTCAATGACCCCGCAGGGCGAGGTTATCACATGGAACCGGGCGGCGGAGCGAGTCTCAGGGCTGGTTCCCGATCAGGTACGCGGCAAATCGTTCCTCTCGCTCTGCGCCGCCGACCAGCGCCGCGCCCTGGCGACACAACTGCGCCGCCTGATCCAAGATGAAGAGAGTATCGCTACGGAGGCGAGCCTGATCACATCGAACCCGCAGCAGCAGGTAGATGTGGCGTGGAACTGCTCGGCCATGCGCGATGATACCGGCGCAGTGGTTGCCCTGGTGGCAGTTGGTCGCGACCTCACCGAGCGTCGGCGCCTAGAGGCCCAGCTCGCGCAGTCGGCCAAAATGGCCTCGCTCGGGGTCATGGCCGGTGGAATCGCTCATGAGATCCGCAACCCGCTGGCGATCATCGCGGCGAGCGCACAGTTGCTTGATGAACACCCCCACGATGACGAACTGCGTCAGCAGTGTACCCAGAAGATCGTCGCATCGGCCCAGCGCGCCTCGCTGATCATCGAACACCTGCTCAAATTTGCCCACCCGCCGCAAGAGCGATTCAAGCTGCTCAACATTCACGCCACCCTTGAGGAAACCTTTACGCTGCTGGGACACCAACTTCTCGTCTCGCAGGTTGCGCTCCATCGCGACTTCTCGCCCGATGTGCCACGACTCTACGGTAACCCCGAGCTACTCCAGCAAGTCTTCACCAATCTCATCCTGAATGCATGTAACGCGATGCCACAGGGTGGAGAGTTGACCGTGCAGAGTCGACTGATTGACGATCTGATCGAACTGCGCTTCAGCGATAGCGGACATGGGATTATTGACAAGCATATGGCAAAGATCTTCGATCCCTTCTTCACCACGCGGGCGGTGGGCAAAGGTACTGGGCTGGGACTCTCGATCAGCTATAGCATTGTGCAGCAGCACCATGGCACAATGGAGGTCGTTAGCGAACCAGAGCAGGGGGCGACCTTCATCATCCGGCTGCCGATCACTGACACGTATCTCGCGGCCGCGCCGCACTAAGATTTTGCTGGGGGGAGGGCGGATCCCTATTGCCGTACGACAATCAAACACGTGAAAAAGACGCCTACGGAGGGTGCTACGAATGAAGATCCTGATCGTTGATGACGAGCCAGACCTATGCTGGACCCTTGATCGGATGATCCGAACAACGGATGATATATGGATCAGCATCGCTGGTTGCTCAGCCAGTGCTATGGATCTCCTCAAACAGCACACCTACGCTGTGGCCTTTGTTGATGCTATCTTGCCTGATTCTAATGGTTTTCAACTCGCCCGACACATCCATACGGTTAGTCCTAGCACCTCCATTATCCTCATGTCAGGGTACTATTATCGTGAGGATATGGATGAAGCACAGACGCACATCGGCGGATTTCTCGCCAAACCCTTTCTGATCAGCGATGTACGCACGATTCTACAGCAGGTCTTAAGCGCAGACCAGATCCGGCAGGAGCAGCACCCGTGCAACACATATTGCTAGTTGATGATGAAGAGGATCTTCTGTGGGTGGTTGGTCGTGCCCTCCACGACGAGGGCTACACGGTGAGGATGGCCCATGATGGCACTGAGGCACTCGAAATGATGCAACGTCAGCAGCCAGATCTGGTTGTTCTCGATATCGCGATGCCCCACACCGACGGATTTACACTGTGCCAAACATTACGTGCACGCACCGATCTCGCAGAAGTACCGGTACTCTTCCTCACTGGGCGCAACACCATTGAGGATCGTATCCGTGGTTTCGATGAGGGAGGCGACGACTATCTGATCAAGCCGTTTGATCTGCGCGAATTGAAGGCACGGATTAGGGCACTGCTACGCCGAAGCGGAGCGAACCGCACACCTGCAGCACCAACAAAGATGCTTCGTGTCGGTAGCCTGAGCCTTGATTTGCACACCTGTGAGGTTGATGTCGCCGGTGCGGCAGTTCAACTCACGCCCGCAGAATTTGATCTGCTTAGCTACTTAATGCGCCATCCCAACGAGATCTGCTCAAGCGAACGGCTGCTGCGCGGAGTGTGGAACTACGCCCCCGACACGGCTGAGCCGGGCCTTGTACGCTGGCATGTGATGAATTTGCGCGCCAAGATCGAACCCGACCCGCGCCGCCCTGTTCGCCTCTGCACCGTAGCGCGCCACGGCTATATTCTGCGCGGTGAACGGGCCGCATAAGGAACAACGAATGGCAAAAAAATACTCGAATGTATGGCGGATCGCACCATTTGTGTATTCACTCTCCATTCGTTGTTCCGCCTAACAAAACCCTAACAGAACACTTGCGCAGAGCTAACGGCTAGAGGGACAATTCTGCGGTGTAATAGATTCGGATAGCATGATCCGAGTCTAGCCACCGCTTTATTTACAGGAGGAGAGGAATGGCTATCGAGAAAGTCAACGCATCGAGCAGTCTTGCCGAGGTTGTGGATCGCATCCTCGACAAAGGCATCGTGATTGATGCCTGGGTTCGTGTATCCCTCGTGGGAATTGAACTGCTGGCCATTGAGGCCCGCATTGTCGTCGCTGGCGTGGACACATACCTGAAGTATGCCGAGGCGGTGGGTCTCACTGCATCCGCGTAGTTTATAATCGTTCATCACAGCATTACTTATGTCGTTAGACAAGGTTCGCAGATACGTTACAGTTCAGGCCGGAATGTGGCATTTTGACGCGCTCGACCTGAAACCTGAAACTTCGCACCGGAAACCTTGTCTTGACCCTCTACACATAACATATGTGGCAGATTTCTGCCCATAGGATCACAGTTAAGGAGCCGTGCGGTGACTCTCCCTCAACACCACCGATCCGCCGATGTACGTGAGGCTACCGAACGCCAGATCCGAGACTATCGGCTCTCTCGCGTGCATACCTCATCCGCCCAGCGAGAATTCCTCGCAACACAGGCCGCGCAACTGCGTAGCGCAGTTGCGGCTTTCCGCGCCGACCTTGATGCCAAGCTGGCCCTCAGCGCAGCGGAACTGCGCTCTCGCCTCCACGAGAATGCTACCGCGCTGCGCAACGATGTGAACACGCTGCTGCAGAACTTGGCAGCGTCACGCAGCCAAGATTCCACCGCCGCGCACGAGGCACGCACGCAGGATGCCACCGCGCTACGCAACAGTGTGAATGCATTGTTACAGAACCTAGCAACGTCGCGCAGTCAGAATTCCGCTACCTCGCACGAGGCACGCACGCGGGAGGCCACCACGCTGCGAGATAGTGTCAATACGCTGCTGCAGAACTTAGCAACGTCGCGCAGCCAAGATTCCACTGCCTCGCACGAGGCGCGTGTACAGGAATTCCATCAGTTGCGTGAGCAGGTGTCAGCATACATCAGAACTCTCAGCGCAGAGCGCGACAGTCTTGCCACCAGTCAATCGGCCGAACTGCGCCGCAACCGGCAGACACGTGCCCAGGAGATTGCGGCGATGCGGGGCGCTTGGCGCACAGCTCGCCCTTTGTGGTCCGTTACCGCAGCACCAATCGAATCTGTGTATGTGGCCCCGCCAGCCACGTACACCACGGTGATTATTGCTGCGCCGGATGCGCCGGTCGAAGCCCCCGTCGCGCCGGTCGAAACCTCGCACGCTGCACCGGTTGAGCCGATTGAAGACCCTGCCGTGCCGATTGAATCCTCCGTCGCGCCGGTTGAAGCCTCGCACGCTGCACCGGTTGAGCCGGTCGCCACGCCGGTCGAAGCCCCGCACGCTGCGGAGGGAAGCGATCTTATGCAGCGGATTGGGCAGGTTGGGCTGATTGCGTATGCCCAGATGGCACGGGTGACGATCCTGCGCGCTCTGGAAGGGGGGACACTGGATGAAGAGCAGGAGCGGCAGATCGGTGCCCACATTGATGGACTCGTTGGCAACGTGCAATCCTTTCTCACCGAGATCCGCCACGCGCTCGGACAACTCAACAGCACTGAGCGCAGCCAGATCAGCGAAATTGTTGAGGGTGTACACCGCAATATCGTCACCCTTCACAATGAACTGGAGCATTCCCACTGGCCCACTGGCCCTGATCAGGTCGAGTCGTTCCGTCGGCTTGCGACGAACCTGCGCCTGCGTCTTGCCCCCATCCACGGCGATCTCGATGCGGTCATCCGATCACTTCAGGGCGACAAGCAGCCAGTTGTGAAGGAACCTGCACCCGAGATCGAGACACCTCAGCCTCGATCCTACCGTGATAATCTGACCACTATCCACGGTATCGGTCCCGCCTTCCAGCAGCGACTCGACCGCGCCGGGATCTGTACGTACATTCAGTTGGCCTTGAGCAGCCCGGAGGATCTACGCAAGGCGCTCGGCGATGCAGGTCGTCTGTCCAATGTGGACGACTGGATCGTCCAGGCACGTAGCCTCGCCGGCTTGCCATAGCGCAGGCACGAACCGGCAATCACCGTTAGACAGGGTTCGTGGGTGCTTTACCGTTCGGTCTACAGCCCGACAGCCCGACAGCCCGACACAATGCGCGATGTGAAGTTGTGGGGCTGTCGGGCTGTGGAGGGCATCTCGCTTCAATCTGAAACCTTGTCTAACGAAGGTTCAAGGGAGTGTTCTCCTCCCTTGAACCTTCCAGTGTACACAGTAGTGACGGAGCCATCCGATGCTTGAGACAGACGTACTCACCGGCAAGTACCTCTACGGTGTTATTCGCTGCGCGGACGCTCGTGCGATTCCTGCTCGCGGAATCCACGAGCGGGGTGCGCGCGTCTACACCCTTCCCTACCGCGACCTTGCTGTTGTGGTGAGTGACTCGCCATGCGAGGAGTACGACAGCACACGCCGTAATATGATGGCCCATACACGGGTGCTTGAGGCCGTGATGCAGCAACATACGGTGCTGCCAATCTGCTTTGGCATTGTGGCCCCTGATGCAGAGACCGTCTACGATCAGTTGCTTATCCAGCGCTACGACGACCTTGTGGCGAAGCTCGATCAGCTCCGTGGGCTGATTGAGCTGGGGCTGAGGGCATTCTGGGTTGATGAGCGGATCTTTCATGAGATTGCCGACCAGCAGCCCACTATCCGCGCCCTGCGTGACAGCATCGCCTCGCGTCCGCCCGAAAGTACCTATTATGATCGAATCAATCTGGGCGAACTGGTCGAGGCGGCGGTCATCCAGCGACGTGAGAGCGACAGCGAGCAGATTCTTGCGAGCCTGAGTCCTCTCGCCCGCGCCACCATCACCCACCCCGTCCTCACTGACCGCATGGTGATGAACGCAGCATTCTTGCTTGACCGCGTTGAAGAGGCGCGATTTGACACCGCCGTGCGTAACCTGGACAATAGTATGGGTCCGCAGATAATATTTAAGACTGTTGGGCCGGTACCTCCCTACAACTTTGTCACGCTCAATGTCGTCTGGAGGTAACAGTAGGTTCAGCGATGTCCCTCCGAAATCATGCATTAGGAAATTAGGCATGAACATCGTACAGATCGTTAGCGCTGCTCGCGAACAGCTCAGTATTCTGACTGGCCTGAAGGTGGACACTGTCTCGCGCGTTGGTCGCGAAGGCAGGGGCTGGGTTGTGGATATTGAGATGATCGAGCTACAGCGGGTTCCTAGCAGTAACGATGTTCTCGCCAGTTACCGCATCAACCTTGACGCCAAAGGGAGTATGGTGAGCTATGTGCGGACTCATCGTTACACACGGAGCGAGGTGCGGACGTAGAGTGCGCTCCATCGCAATGGCGAACATTTCGTAACACTATTCAGCTGGGACAAGGTTCGATCCAGCTTTACCGAATCTTTCCCTATGCTATACTGGCCTCGCTTTTGGCTGGACATACTGCGAGGGCAGTTTGATGAAGATATACAAAGCCCGTGCGCCGATGCGGATCGGTTTCTTCGGTGGTGGCACGGATGTCAGCCCTTATGCCGAGGAGCATGGCGGCAAGGTACTCAACTGCACGATTAATCTCTTCGTGCGTTGTATGCTCACGCCCAGTAGCGAACCCGGTATCACCATTCGCTCCCTCGACCTTCAAGAGGTGAGTCGGCTGGTGAGCGGGCGCGAGTGGGACGGCACGCTGAGTTTGCCCCAGGCCGTCCTCGACGCCATGCCCCTGCTCCAGTCGGTGCGCTCTGATGAGATGCCGGGCTTTAAGCTGACGATGTTTAGCGACGCGCCCCCCGGCAGCGGTCTGGGGTCATCCTCGGCCCTGGTGGTGAGTATGCTTAAGCTGCTCTACGCCATCGCGGGCCAGAGCTACGATCCCCATCAGCTCGCTGAACTGGCCTACCGCATTGAGCGGGTTGATCTGGGCATTCCCGGCGGCCGTCAGGATCAGTATGCCGCCGTGTTTGGCGGGATGTGCCTCTATCATTTCGGCAAAGATCGGGTGATTGTCGAGCCGGTGATCACCGACCCGACTGCCCTGCTGGAACTGGAGAGTTGCCTGATCATTGGCTATATCGGCGACCGCCAGTTGCTGACCCGCCACCTGATGACCGACCAAGTGCAACGTCTGGTCAAGGGCGATACTCTGCGGCTTCACGATGAGACCAAGGCTTTTGTGGATGAGTCCACCCGCCTGTTGCGCCAGTTGCGCATCGCCGACTTCGGGCGGTTGCTCCACGAGGCGTGGGAGGTGAAGAAGGCGTTCTCGCCGCATATTGCCCCGCCGATTGTGGACGAGGTTTATGCGATGGCTCGTCAGCACGGGGCGTGGGGCGGTAAGATCACGGGCGCGGGCGGCGGCGGTTTTATGGTTTTTGCGTGCCCCTTCGACCGTCGCCTGGATCTGGAACGTGCCCTGACTCAGTCCGGTGTAAATGTGCGGCCCTTCTCCTTCGTCTCCCACGGTGTCCAATCCTGGTGCGTGGAGGCGTAGCGCCATGCACATCCCGCGTATCGCCTACTGCTCACCTGTCAACCCCGCACCGTCAGGGATCTCGGATTATAGTGAGGAACTGTTGCCCTACCTCGGGCAGTACGCCGAGATCACGCTGTTTGTGGAGGATGGACTAAAGCCCACGAACCCGCACGTGGCCGCGCATCTGGAGGTGTTGCCGCTGCGCCGGTTGCCCCGCGAGTTGCGCCGCCGCCGCTACGACGGGCTGGTTTACCATATGGGCAATAGCCCGGCCCACGCCGGGATCTGGCGAGCTGCGCAGCGTATGCCGGGTGTGGTGGTGTTGCACGATCTGGTTCTGCATCACTTTATGCTCTGGTATGCCGCCAATGTTCAGCACGATGTGCAGATCTATGTGCGCGATATGGCCGAGCGTTATGGTGAGCCGGGCGCGCACATGGCCCAGATGATGATCCGTTCGCGCTTCACCGATGCGGCGTTCGATTTTTCTTGCTGTGAGCCAGTTCTGGCCTCCGCTCGCGGTCTGATCGTCCACAGTCGCTATGTGGCTGAGCGGGCCGCGATCATCCGCCCCGATCTGCCATCCGCTGTGGTGCCGATGGGCGTGCCTCTGCCCGATCCGCTGGCCCGCGAGGTTGCCCGCGCCCGCCTGGGTCTGCCTGCCGACGCCGCAATCCTGGCGAGCTTTGGCCACATTAATGCCTGGAAACGGCTTGAGCCAGCCCTGCGCGCCATGCGCCATCTGCGTGATGCGGGCCACGACGCTCGCTATATCTTGGTCGGTAGTGTCTCGCCCAACTATGATCTCGTCGGTCTGATCGGGCGCATGGGCCTCGCCGAGTCTGTCACCATCACCGGCTACGTGCCCCGCGAGCAGTTTGAAGACTACGTGGCCGCCGCCGACATCTGCCTGAACCTGCGCTACCCCACTGGGGGTGAGACCAGCGCGAGCCTGCTGCGCCTGCTTGGAGCCGGACGGCCAACCCTGGTCAGTGCCGTGGGTTCGTTTGCCGAACTGCCCGCCGGGGTGGCTGCCCAGGTGGACACTGACTCCTCCGAGGGCGAACTGATCCTAAGCTACTGCCGGCTGTTGCTGGAACGGCCCGACGTAGCTGCTGCCCTGGGGGAACGGGCGAAAGCCTTCGTCGCTGCCGAGCATTCCCTCAACACCGCCGCCCTGGGCTACGCTCGTTTCCTGGCCCGGCTCTATGGCTGGCCAGTTCTGCGC
>Ga0194060_10003811_pt1 | contig 10598 bp, 10 predicted proteins | sample SepL225m_MetaG_FD_163427 | JGI IMG/M metagenome (GOLD analysis project Ga0194060, IMG submission 163427) | Anoxic zone freshwater microbial communities from boreal shield lake in IISD Experimental Lakes Area, Ontario, Canada - Sep2016-L222-5m | ecosystem: Environmental > Aquatic > Freshwater >... | reverse complement strand
CTTCTGTCAGCACAAAGATGTAACGGTAGAGAAACAGCAGCTGCACGGCAAAGAGCTGCGGCATCCCAAGACGCTCAAGTGCCTGACAGACGGCGGTAAAACCGGTCACTCCGACCAGAATGAACGCCGCCCCGACGGTGAGGATTGAGCGGACAAGGATCGAGGCGTAGGATATCCAGCCGCCGGAGATTTTAAGTGTACCGAGTTGCAGGATTATCTCCCGGTCAAAAACAGGGTTAAACATCCCGACAGCCAGAACAAACGGGCAGAGCAGGATGATCTTTTTTATGATGAAAAGCGGCGGGAGTCCTGCCAGAGAGACCATTACAAAAGGAAATATGAAGAATGGAAAGAGGGGGGCCAGTTCGTACCTGTCGTAGGATACAACACAGATAATGAAAACCAGTGTTACCAGTACCTTGGCCCGGGCATCCAGACGATGTATAGACGAATTGCCGTTTGCCAGAAGGTCGAGGCTCTTTAAATCGAGTACCGCGCTATGTATTGAGGCCATCTGTTGTCCTTTGACTCCATCGCCTCAGCACAAAGCCGATCAAAAATGCAAGTATCAGGGTTATCACCCCGCCGGTAAGCCCGGCCAGGCTGGTCTTGGCATTATTTTTCGGCTCCTCAGCTTTCTGCACAGGTTGTAAGGAGTGGTGCGCCTGCACGGTTGCAGCTTTGGACGCTACCTTCTTTGCTTCGGCAGGTTTTCTGAATGAGTAATCCGGCAGGAAGGCTGTCTTTTCCTGTAATGCAGTCAGTGCCCCGTGCAGTCCATGTTCCGGCCCTTTCAGCTCTTCCTGGCCGGTTATTTTGGTTATTGACCATTCGAGACCGTCAGGATTTTTTGAGGCAAACCAGGAGAGAAATCCTCCGGTCAGCAGAGCGGCTATCAGGAATGCATAGATAACGTTCCGCACCGGATAGCTGCCTACGGGGCGGGATTCAAGGGCGCTTTGCAGAATTTCCGGTCTGGCTCTGTAGACAAATGATACCACCGAGGCTGTGACAAGACCTTCGACGATACCGATGGCCAGATGGATCGGCTGCATCATCGTGACAAAAGTGGCAAAAGGGAGTGAGGAAATGCCGGAGGAGACAGTTTCCAGGACGACGCCGAAGGCTCCCATCTGTAATCCGACTATGGCGGCCAGCATTGATGCTATTGATATCTTTGCTGCTGTCAGTTGTTTGCCGATAATCTTTTTGTAAATAAGGGGGTAGGCGATGAATGCCGGAAAAATACCGAGGTTGAAGATGTTGCAGCCGAGCGCCAAGAGCCCCCCATCTGCGAAGAAGAGCGCCTGCACCATCAGAACCGATGCAATGGTGAGAAAGGCTGCGTGCGGGCCGAGCAGGATCGCGAGGATGAGTCCGCCGCCGAGGTGCCCGCTGGAACCGGTGACCGGAATGGTAAAGTTGATCATCTGGGCGGCAAAGGTGAAAGCTCCCAGAACCCCCATCAGCGGGATTTTGCTGTCATCCATATCTTTGCGGACTTTTCCGGAGCAATATGCGATTGTCCCCGCTGTAACCACCCACATCGTTCCACCAACTGCGGGTGATAACAGCGCATCTGCCATATGCATGATGAAACCCCTGCAGCAATGAACCAGATTTTCATTATTGTAACACGAAATTGATACAATAATAAAAAAGTGGCGTCAATCGCTATTTTTACCACAGCATCAAACAAAAAAATTTATTTACACATCCGAATCAGATAGTATGTTGCCCCTGAACATTATTTTGAAGGAGTCTGCAATGGGGAACACGGTAAGATTTGGAATCTCGCTTGATGAAAAGCTGCTGGCGAATTTTGACCAGTTGATCGAGCAGAAAAGCTATATGAACAGATCCGAGGCGATCCGTGACCTGATCCGTGCCTCTTTAGTCGAGGAGCAGTTAGGCTCGGAAGATCAGGAGGCGGTCGGAACGGTCACGCTGGTCTACAATCACCATGTGCGTGATCTTTCCGACAAACTGACGGAACAGCAGCACTCCCACCACGATCGGATCATATCTGCCCTGCATGTTCATCTGGATGCTCACAACTGTCTTGAAGTTCTGATTATTCGAGGGGCTGTGAAGGATATAAAGCAGATTGCCAACGAACTTATCGGCGTCAAAGGGGTGAAGCACGGCAGGCTGGTTATGACCACTACCGGTGCTGACCTATAGATTTCAAACGGTGATTTTTACTGATTCATCGTACCCATTCTGTCCAGCAGAGGGTCGAGTTCCGTCTTGTATTTGAGATACATTTTTATGTTATTCTCTGATTCCTTAAAAACAGCGATCAATTCCGGTGGAAGCCGCTCACGGAGTCTCTGCATTTCCGGATCAACCGGAACAGCAGCCTGATCTCGTGCTGTTTTTAGCAGTGCGCCGATCCTGAGCGTTTCGTCTATCTGTTCATCACTCAATCCCACTGTTCGCCTTTTCATGTTCCTGGCCGCTGCGGCATCAGCAGCTTCATTGGCTCCCGCAAACGGATTCTGTGATATGAACAAGGTTACTCCGTCTGGTGTGGACGTGCATTCTCTGGCTCTGCGTTCAGAACGGTCAACAGATGGATGCTCAGGGATTGTAAAACCAACCTGGATATCCAGTGTGCCTCCATGATCACTGCGCACATCTTTGCCAGGATACTGTTTCTCCTCATAGAAAGCGGTAATAGATTTGATCAGCTTCTCTGCCTGATCATGTTCCATGCTGCACCGCGAACCGGAGTCACTCCCGGATGCAAGCCACTGCTCAACGTTTCCGGCACTGAACTCCCTTTTGGTCATGCAATCGATAGATTTTCCGAAGCTGAAAACCGCAATCGGTATTTTGCCGCCCCGGCTCAAAGTGATGGCTCCGGAACAGGCTGACTGATAGGTTGCTCCTTTAGGGAGCGGTGGTTTTCCTCCATTTGCGGTAATGTCAGCCAAAGGATCAGCCGTTGCCGTTTTTCCGCTACGCATTTCCCTTTTTACGGCGTCTTCACGAATTTCATCCATGGTTTTTCTGCCGCTGTCTATGATCTCAGAACTATCTTTGATGTACGTGTTTAAAAGCGGAATGGCCTGACGCACCTGCTCTTCTGTCAAAAGTGCGGAAGGGTTTTCTCCAGCGGCAACAGTGCCGGATGCAACTTGAAAAATAAGAGCAGCAAATAGAAAGGATAGCAATCTGGTCATGCTGAAAACTCCATCAATTCAGTGCAATCATTTTGATTTTACAAGTTCAACCCGTCTGTTCTGTTCTCTGCCTTTGTCAGTTTTGTTGTCCGCCACCGGCTTTTCCTGCCCGAATCCCGCAGATGTCAGGCGCTTCTTATCTATGCCACCTTTGACAAGTGCCGAAACAACAGACCTGGCGCGCTCCTCGGAAAGCGATTTGTTAGACCTGGCATTACCAGCGTTATCGGTGTGTCCTTCAACAGTGATGTTCAGATTAGTGTCGCTCTTCATCATCACAATTATCTGTTCGATAATCGGCTTTGACTCGGGTCTGATAGTTGATTTAGCGGTATCGAAATTGACATGGAGCGCGATGTGGCCATCTTTCTCAAGTGCCTCCAGCATGGCGTTGGCTGTGACTTCATTTTTCATTATCTCTTTTTGCACTACAGTCAGCCAGTAATCGAAACCATCATTGCAGGGAGAAACCTCGACCCAGAGTTCTCTACCATCTTTCACAAGTTTCCCGGTGAGAATCCTGTCGCAGTACTGTTTTTCGCCACATGTTGTTTCCTGGCCGTCAAAAATAATAGTGCCGCCCGATTTTTTCAGGGCATTGGCATAATTTCGGCTGATCTGAATCGTACTTGGCTGTTTCCCCCCCTCCTTTAGATTATAAAACTTTCTCCAGATTTTCCCCTCGATGTTAACAATTTTCTTGCCATCGCAGAAAGCGTAAGTATCGAAGTCCCTGTCTTCCGCCTGAAGAATATCATGGCTTGGCATCCCTGAAAATTGTGGCGGATCTTTCAAATCACCTTCCCCATATACCATCAGTGATTGTGAAAAAAAGAGCACCATCGCAACAGAAACCACAGCAGATATTTTTTTCATTTACCACCTCCCAATTTCAGTGTTGACGTGCAGTTCGCACGAAAAAAATAGATAAAGGAACTTGTTTTTTGGGGCGAACGAAAAATACACCCGGCGTTGGGTAGTGTCAACGTAATTTCGGAAAAACTGACGCTGTTCTAAGAAATACTTCCTGCTTGTAACTCATGAAATAGTGTTGACGCTGGCTCATTCCGGGTGGTATTGTGCGCTCCAAAGTCTTTTCAGGTCAGACGAGAGATAAACTTGTGCTGAAATACATCAATCGATTCAGGGGGGTAACAAATGGCTAGAAGACATGATTATTCAGAAATCACAGTCACTTTTTTTGAAAAAATGGCGGTACTTTCAAAATCACAGCTCTGCAATCAGATGGACAAAAAAGAGATAGAGCTAATCGCCCCCTATTTCAATACTTACAAGATTGACAGTGGGGCGACTATTTACTGTGAAGGGGACGAGGAAGCCTTTCTATTTCTGATCGTTTCCGGCAGCGTGAATATCAATAAAGGTAATAAGCATATTTCAACTCTGGGTGCTGGAGAAACGATAGGCGAAATGACCTTGATTGACGAGCTGCCCCGCTCGGCCGACGCTGTTGCTGCCACAGAGGTAGTCCTCTACGCAATCACCAGGGGTAGAATCAACGAACTTCACGGCAAGTGCATCAGTACATGGTCTAAACTTTTTATGAACATCGCAATCTGTCTCTCTAACAGATTGCGGCTGACCAACGAATTGCTTTCACAATATATGCGCTGACAAATTCCTGTTAATTCGCAAAAAATGCATGGCTTGCTTTGACTACTTCCTGTTGCGGACGATTCTGACGTTCGAGATATCCCACCGGTTAATATCCTGTGCTGCAATACGTGAAAGTACGATTCTGTCGCCGATGTCTTTATTGGAGTTGCTGTCGATGCTTGTTCTGATGACGTGTGAGTTCACCTGAACTCCCCGGTAGTTTTGTGCGCCGAGTTCAATGGTGACATCAGCTCTGCTGCCGCTGTTTGAAACTGTGGCTGAAAATACGTAGATATACTTTTCTTCCGCTATGGTATAGATGACCCGATTGAACGCATCCACATTTTTAGCGATGATGATCGGGTTAAGATATGTCGCAAGAGTATATGGATCGACTATTAGCTGTGTCGAGTAATCAATCTGTGTTTCGCTTCTGAAACCGGTTACCTCAATAGAATTAAAATCATTAATTACGCTATTGTATTCGGAATACTTTTTCTCAAAACTCTTAATTTGCGTTTCGAGAGATGTTTTCGCCTGGTTGTCTTTGGAAGCCAGATTCATAGACTTGAGGTTGTTGATTTCGTACGCCATGTTGATGAGATACGAAACCAGCACATTTTTTGAAACCGGTATGCTCTTTTCAAAATACTCATCAACGTGCCTGACTCCCTGTTCTATCTGTTGGGTAATGACATTTATTTTGTCGATAGTTTCCTTGATAAAACGCCTGGCATTTTCATCGGTTTTTGCTTTTTTGTCTGATGGTAAAGGTGGCGATTCAAGGGGTGTGTCAAAGACGCAACTCTTTTGCATGTATTCGGGGAGGTTTTTGGGGTTGCTTGTATAGTTAGTTATTCCGTTACTGTCAATCCAACCGTATATCTCGGCGTTGGCCATTACGGGCAAAATCAGAGAGATAACCGTGGTCATAAACACAATTCTCATCATACAGCCACCGATATTTTGATAGTGCAACAGGGGAGGGATAGGATCCAGCTTTTTCGAGTGGACGAAAAATACACTCGCAGCAGTGCAGAGTCAACGCAATTTCAGATGATCAATAGGTCTACTTTTCTATCTTCGTAATTTTTGTGCCTTGCAGTCCGAGGCCGGCCATCAGTCCCATCTGACCAAAGAAGAAGGCATACATGTCGGACTGTGCAGACGTTGTTGATATCCCCCCCGAAGCACCCGTATCTATAAGGACTATGCTTGGAGCAGAACCAAGCTCCCATCCGTCACTTTTGTCCAGATACTTCAGCGCCGCATCAGACATAAAGAACAGTGCATAGCCGTACTTCTGGGCACCGATCTGGAAACCGTAGGAAACCGCAACAGTATTATAATACCCGCCCGGCTTCCCATTACGTAGCAACACCCCTTCGCCATATTCCCCACCTACCAGAAAACCGGCCTTGGTAATGGCAGGGAAGATCAGAACAGCCTTTGCCTCTTTTGCCAGTTCCTGGGCTTTATCCGATTTTGCAAAGAGAACATTCAATGCTTTTTGAGCATCTCTATTAAGTTCTTTGGCGGATGCCGCATCTGCATAATCCGGCACCATGATTCCGCCGACAATAAGTAGAAGCATCAGATATATCGCAGTAATTACCGGTCTCATTGCTGCTCTCCCTTCGCCGCAGGTTTTTCCACATCCATGAGCGGAATGCTGACCGCCAGTTCATAGTAGAGAATCGCATTGACCTTGCTCTCCATCTGGTAATAACGCACCACCTTGGTGGCCGGCAGTATTTTGCGAAATTTAGGGAGATATGCCTTGCTCAGTTTCAGGCGCAGGCTTTCTATTTCCAACCCATCATCGAGGAGTTTTGCTGCGATGCTATCGGTCATTTTTTCATGCGAGTCGGTATAGCTTTTGATCAGGTTTGCCGTGCGCATGCGTATAAGAAAAAGTTCGGATTGATAATTCTCATACAGCGGCCAGAAGGTTTTAGCCTCTTTATCTGTCAGTTGCATGTTCTCCGCCATGAATAATTTTTTATCAGCTTTAACCTTTTCCAATAGAATCTGCATGTTGTCGGCTGGCTTGTCTGCTGCCATGAGCGGCGAAGAAAATGCCAGAAATGCTGAACAGACCAGAATGATTTTTACAAAACTCATAGTTTCCTCCTGTAGGTTGCGAGTCTAAATATCTGATGCCACTTTACATTCAAGCTGACATCTCAGCTTATCCCCATCCGCTTCAATTTTTTGCGTAGCACCTCGCGGCTCATTCCGAGGCGTTCCGCTGCATCTGTCTTGTTTCCTGCCGGTTCAAGCAGCAGGTTCTTTTTCAGAGTGGTATTTTCACGAGACAGATCCTCCCTGGCAATCCGCAGTTCAGCCTCACTTTGACGCAGCTCTTCAATGATCTTCCCCAGTTGGAATTCGCGCGCTTCGATCTTGACCGCCATCATGCCGAAAGCCTCGGCAAAACGTGCGATAAGCGGATGGTATGTGCCGCTTTTGGTCAGCTCAAAGATATCATTATGTTTTCCGAAACGCCCTTTTGAAAGGGCTTCGGCCACCGCAATCAAATGGTCAAGCAGTTGATTGAATCCAGATTTTGCATGAATTGCTCCGGCGTGTTCTTGTGTCTACGGTGCCGGAGTAAACAACTCACAACTGGCTCGGCTGCTAGCAGTGCCGGCTTTGCCACCAGCCACCAGCACTCTCCCGTCCTGCAGCAAAGCGGTCGTATGTCGTTCCCTTGCATATTTCATATAATCGGTCGTCACCCATTTGTTGGCGACGGTATCATAGAGTTCTGCGCTCGCACGTTGATCAACTCCGCTGAAACCTCCGGCGACCAGCACCTGACCGTTGGGAAGCAGCGTCGCTGTGTGGTGTGAACGATCGTACGTCATCGATGGCATGATGTGCCAGGACCATTGAGAATTCTCAGATGATCCCACGTACTCTTTGGCCGAATCCACACTTGAGAGAGTGGAGGTACCAAGCTTACCGCTAGCCCCCCCCACTACCAGGATTGAGCCATCTGGCATCAGGGTTGCCGTATGGTTCCGCCGCGAGCACTTCGTGTCTATACCATAAAAATCACCAGAGTAAACCATTTGAGGTATATCAACCATTGCATAATAGTTTAGTTCAATTGTTTGACCATTTCGATCGACATTACCTCCTATTAGAATTATTACATCATCACGCCACTCTGGATGAGGCACAAGGGTCGTTGTGTGCTGGCTGCGGGCGAACATAATGCCATTATCAGCAGAATGAAAAAAATCTGACGTTCGATAATTATGATTAGAAGATGACCATGTTCCTGTCTTCGGGTCGTAGATCTCGGTACCGTACCCCGCCACTAATACTTTCCCATTGCGCAGGCGGGTCGCCGTGTGATTGGATTGGCGAGTCCCCATACTTCCCGTCGTCGTCCATGTTTCAGTAACTGGGTCATATAGCTCGGCAATGGATTGAACAAACGCCAAATTCCCCCCCCCCACCACCAATACTTTTCCGTCTTCCAGCAAGGTTGCCGTGTGGTCTGAGTGCTCGTAGTTCATCTTGCCGGTGAGCTTCCATGTCCTGGTGGCAGGGTCATAGATCTCACACGTTGCACGAGGATAAGAATCCGTATCCTTGACACCACCCGTGACCAGAACGCGACCGTCTTTCAGGATGGTCATCGTGTGGTTGTGACGCTGGTACACCATGGAACCGGTCATCTGCCAGGTATTCTCCAGTGTGGCGGCACCGGCAGTTAGTGGCTGCACGGAAAAATCTACGCCGCCGAGATTGGCATCCGTGATCGGCCAGGCAGAACTCGGCGGGTCAAAGGTGATCCCCTTTTGTGTCGGTGTAACCCGGTATTCGCCTTTGGGCACCTTGAAGGTGAAGTTTCCATCGGCGTCTGTCTTCGTTGTCAGGTTCAGGTCTCCGTCCAGCGTAACGGTGACGTCCGGCCAACCGGCGGTGCTGCCGTCGAGCCCCTTGCTGGCAACCTTGCCCGCAACTGAAAAGGACGACGGGGTGCTGGTGCCGCTGCCGCCGTTGGTGCTGCCGCTGGTGGTGCTGGTGGTGGTGCTGGTGGTGGTGCTGGTGGTGCCGCTGGTGCCGCCTCCGCTGCATCCCGCCAGGAGCGTAAACACCGCTAATAATACCAATAGTAACTTTTTCATTTTCCCCCCCTTTTTTGCCTTCTTTTAGGATACTGTTCAGCTATGCTGCAAATGGCTCAAAATTGCGTTTTTTGAATTGACTTGGTAGGTCGGGTTAGCAGCCTCACCGCGTAACCCGACAGTTCTTCTTGTTTTCGGCATGGCCATGTTGGGTTGCGGCATACAGCCGCCTAACCAGACCTACAAAAGCTCAATAATTACCCTTGTCATCAGCATCATATATGCCAAGCGTAATTATTCATAATATCAATATGTTATAAACACTATGCAGCCAACTCCTGTCCGCATCCGCCAACGCTGTTGGCAGCAACTCAAAAACTCAAGCCGACTTCAGCGCTACGATCGGATCCAGCAGGGATGCCTGTCGGGCGTCATATGCTTTTCAGCCGCCGCAGAGCCTCCTGCAACTCTAACGAGCAGAAATAATAAGATAAGAATGGGACAGATGGCATGTCTGATAGTCTTGGAAGAGAATCCAAAGGACAAGGGACAGTGGGGATAGGGTCAAAGAACTTACTTTTTTTGACTGGCAGGAAAGTACACCCGGAGCAGGGTTGTGTCAACGCAATTAGGGTGAACTGACGGGATTTCATTGGATATTGCGAACCGGGCGAGCGGCTTTAATACTTCACCTTACCCCGGCAGACTGTTCGCACACTCCAGCAATGTCAGTTTGATCTTTGTCCCGTCGATAGGTTTCATCTCATGTCTCAGCTCTCCAAGGTCACCGGATTGTCTCTGATCTTCAGAGATGTCAAAGGCTGACAGGACAATTGCCGGAATCGATTTGTTGACGCTTCGCACCTGCTTCATCATTGCAAGCCCATCCATTATCGGCATCTTGATGTCGGTGATGATAATATCAGGATGGTGTTCATGGTAGGCAGCCAGACCTTCAGCGCCATCCTTGGCGGTTATCAATACCCCAACCATAAAAGAGAGGAACCGACTGTACTGATGACGAGTATCATCGTCGTCTTCAACATACAGCACGGTAAGTTTTTTTAACTGATCCAGATCGAGTCTGCCGACATCAATATTTTTTCTCCGCAACGGATTTGCCGGGGAAACCCATTTATCAAGCATTTCGGCAAGCGTCTCTTTCTTGGTCGGTTTAGAAATGTAATCATCCATCCCGGCTGCACGACACTTGTCATAATCTTCCATCATGGCATTGGCGGTCATAGCTATTATCGGCACATTGTGATCCAGAACTTTTGAACTTTCAGCCCGGATTATGGCCGTTGCTTCAAAGCCGTCCAATATCGGCATCATACAATCCATAAGCACCAGATCATATTTAATTGTCGCCAGCGCTTCTATCGCCTCCTGGCCATCCGCCACCACGTCAACGGAGTAAACCAGAGTTTTCAACATATGGGAGGCTACTTTCTGATTGATGACGTTATCTTCAGCCAAAAGAATGCGAGCGGTGAGATCGTCTATTTTTACGGCAATGTGTGGAGTGACCTCCCGGATATGCGCGGCTTTTATCGCATCTGCACTCTGCTTTTTGAACCTTGCTGTGAACCAGAATGTGGAGCCTTTTCCCACTTTGCTGTTAACATCTATCTCCCCCCCATAAGTTCTGCCAGTTGCCTGTAGATGGTCAGCCCCAGGCCGGTGCCGCCGTATTTGCGGGTTGTGG
>Ga0194060_10003810_pt1 | contig 10599 bp, 11 predicted proteins | sample SepL225m_MetaG_FD_163427 | JGI IMG/M metagenome (GOLD analysis project Ga0194060, IMG submission 163427) | Anoxic zone freshwater microbial communities from boreal shield lake in IISD Experimental Lakes Area, Ontario, Canada - Sep2016-L222-5m | ecosystem: Environmental > Aquatic > Freshwater >... | reverse complement strand
GCGCTACCCGGATGGCACCGGGATGCACGTGCACCAGATCCGGAATGATTTCAGCAAACTCGGCATGCGCCAGCGCCGCACCTACGGCGCCGGGATCGCGGTGGTGCAAGCCGGTCATGGCGTTGAACAGGTGGGTAAAGCCGGTCGCCCCTTTGGACATCGCCAGCACAGCCTCTTCGTAGTTTGCCAACGTGTGCCCGATCTGCACCCGATAGCCGGCATCAGTCAACGATTTAATCACGTCCAAATTGCCGGGCACTTCGGGTGCGAGGGTGATCAAGCGTATCGGAGCCAGAGCGTTGAGGCGCTGCAGTTCCATCATCTGAACCGGGCGTGCAAAGTTGGGCTGCGCTCCCAGTTTTTCGTCACTGATGTACGGACCTTCCAAATGAACCCCGAGAAGGCGCGCACATCCGGGGGGTCGTTGTGTACATGCCCCGGCCATACCCGCGAACGCCAACTCCAGATCACCAAACGGGGCAGTCATGGTGGTTCCCAACAGGGACGTGGTTCCATGACGGGCGTGCAGACTAGCGACGCAGAGCGCGGCGTCTCCACCCTCCATCATGTCGCGCCCGCCTCCGCCATGCACATGCAAATCCACAAAGCCTGGCAACACGATGGGCAACGACGCCGCACGTACTTCAGATTCGTCTACGCTTCGGCCTTCGACAAGCACCAAACGACCGGTGCTATCCCAGGCCAATTCGCCTTCAACAAATCCGCTGATTGTGAGAATATGCCCCCTGATACGCTTCATCATTCGCGCCTCATTTCCGCCACAAAATCGTAGTAGTCACTTCGGCAGTACGAGTGCGTCAACTCCACCGCCAGGTTCGATGCGAGGTAACCGATGCGGGTAATGAACAACACCGCTTGTCTGTCGGGAATTCCGAGCTGCTCTGCCAACCGTGACTGCGCATTCAGTGCGCGAACGTGCTGCAACGCACGAACCGGAGCCAACTGCTTTTTGTGCAGATGCTCGTACAAAGAGCCATCCACCGACATAGGATCGGGCAGAATGGCCTGCGGAATCACACTAACCTCATAGGCCATCACCACGTTGTCGGCCAACTGCAACCGCTCCAGCCGAGCAACGCGAGCGCCGGGTGAAAGTCCCAACTTAAGCTGCTCATCGAGCATGGCGACTGAAATTGAACGTTCCAGCCAGCGCGACGAAGGCACATACCCACGTTTACGCAATTCCTCGGAAAAGCCACTCAAATTCGACAGCGGTTGCTCGATGCGCGGCGAAATGTAGTTGCCCGAACCCCGCTTGCGAATAATCAAACCCTGATCGACCAGCTGATCAATGGCCGCCCGTGCAGTAACGCGGGAAACCCCCAGCGACTCCGCCAGAGTGCGCTCGGAAGGGAGTGCTTCGTTGGGGTGAAAGTGCTGGTACTGGATCGCTACCTCAATCGCCTTGGCCAACTGCAAGTAGAGTGGCGAACTGTCCTGGCCATTCGGTCCGAACTCGATCTTGGTCTTGAAAGTCACTGCTTTTTCTCCAAAGCGGTGCGCAATAACAGAAGTGCACCCTCCGTCGGCCCCATTGCAGCGGGAACACACCGGCGTCGCACCGCAGTCGCCAAGCGGCCTTGCAAACGCTGCCCGATGCTGCCGCAGATCGCAACGGGAAGCGTCTGCTGAGGATCCAGTGCGACTACCATGGCCTCGAGATGGTGGCAAGCCTGGGCAAGTAAGTCGGATGCTGCCAGGTCAACATCTTCGAAGCCAAACACTTCGGGTGCCAACTGTGCATAGTCAAATTGGCCGGCGGACGCCATCCACGCCGCCAATGCCTGACGGGACATACCACAACGGCCGAAGATCGCTCGTGCCAGCGCACCAATGGTTGCACGACCATCCAGCGCTGACTGGGCAATTCGCATCGCATTCAAACCCAACCAGGCACCACTACCCTCGTCACCCACAGGAAATCCCCATCCACCCACAACGTCATGCCTGCCATCCGCATGAAGGACTTCCCCCACACTTCCTGTGCCCGACGCCACAATCAGACCAGGGTTGCCGGCGTGTGCACCGAACAGCGTGGTATAGCCATCGGTAACAAGCACTATTCTCGCGAATGCAGGCAATAGTGCCCGAAAGGCCTCTCGTTGGAATTCATTGTGCACGCCCGACAACCCCGCTGCCAGGGCGCACTTAGGCCATTCAGGCCTGTCTAAACCAGCCTGCGCAAATCCGGCAGCAATGGCATAGCGTACTTGCTCCCATGCTGCAGAAACCCCCTGACTCAATGCGCTTGGCCCTGCCTCTGCACGCGCAAGGATGCGGCCATCTCGGCGAGCAACTATGGCTCGCGTGCCGCTACCTCCACCGTCTACAGCTAACAAAAACTCGATCATTTGGATCCTAGTTCAGGCAACCGGTACATTTAAAACAGCGTCTCTTAGCTGAAAGCATAAGCATACCAATTAAATACCAAATGAAATTTTCCGAACCAAATAGGTCAACTGGTGTGCGCGATAGGGTGGGGCAGCGTTTGAATCTTCCCGCTCACCCCGCCCAAGCGGACAACGTGCAACCCCGCCAGTGCTACGCTGAAGGCCACTCGCGCTATTTCGCAGCCCGTTCCAGATTAATAAAAGGCGTGGCACCACCACTTACCTGAGGCAGCTTTCCATCCCACTTGGCAATGGCGGCCCGTTCGTTTTCGATCCGACGCAGTGCCAGCAGCTCCGGTGTAATTTGCATTCGTTGCAGCGCCAGCGACTCCGCCTCTGCTTTTGCGCCCACCACCTTCTGCTGCGCCTCGACCTGGAGCCGTTGCAGATCACGCTCTGCCTGCTGCTTTTGCTGCTCAGCCTTTACTTTGTTTTCGATCGCGTCAGCAAAGCTCTTGGAAAATGCAAAGTTGATCAAGTTGAACTCGTCGAGCATCAGGCCATGGCGGCTCATTTTCTCTTTCAAAAGCACAGCAATCGCATCTCGCACTTCAGTGCGCCTGGTGATCAGTTCTTCCGCAGTGAACCGTGCTGTCACAGCCTTAACCGACTCATGCGTGGCCGGCAAAATGATTCTTTCAGCAAGGATGTTGACCGAGGGGCCCACATTCTTGAACGCATCCACTGCAAACTGAGGTTGCAAGTGGTAGTTAATTGCCACTTTGGTGTGCACCGACTGCAGGTCCTTGGAAGCCGCATCCCCCTCTCCCTCACCGTTTTGAATTTGCACATTCATCAAATGCATGGTTTGCGCAATGGGCCAACGGAAATGCAAACCAGGCTCGTAAAGCGCATCACGTGCGTCACCAAAAGTGGTCATTACGCCGCGATTTCCAGCGGGAACTACTGCGACGGGAGCCAATATGGAGATCAGAACTGCGGCCCCGACCAAGAGAAACCCCTTCTTGACCCACCCTCTACCGGCACCATCCACCATGACCCGATTGAACATTGCCATCAAATCTCCTTTGCGCCATCAGGGCGTTAACAAATTATCCACCAGTGTTCGGCACGATTCCCGATCGACCACGGGGACTGTGGCTCTACCGCCATTTCGGGTGGTCGACTACTCTCGCGGCGCGCGACCGTGGTGACGCTGGTTATCATGGTTTCCCCAGCAAATGGAGTAACGCAATGTGCACCCGAGCCGCCCAATCGGCTTCGCTATGGCCAGCGCCCTCAAAGACTTGGCTCGAAAAGTCGCGAGCACTGTATCCGTGGTCCTTGACCAATTGGTCAACAAACTCCTGGTGCACGCCGTAAAGACTGTCCAGACCGATGGAGCCATGGTCCAGGTAAAGGCGGTGTCCCCCAGGCCTGGGCAGGTGGGCTTGAAGGTAGCTGAAGGCTGCCAGAGGGAGCGAAGCGTTTTGCACTTTGTTGGGGTAGCCCCAGGCTCCGGGATGGCCCACCCAATGCGTGGACAGGCCGGCGGCACCGCCAAACACCTGAGGGTATTCGCACAGCGTATAGAGCGAAATGAGCCCACCCATGCTGGAACCCATGACAAACGTGTTGGCACGGTCACTCAAGGTCGCAAAGTGCTCGTCAATGGTGGGTTTGAGTTCTTCCACCACGAACTTCAGGTAAGCATCGGCCAGTGCGAATCCCCACTGCGCGCGACGCCGGTAGTCATCGCTTCGGGCTTGGGGCGCCATAGCCAGCATTTTTTCAGGGTAATACTCGCTGTAACGGTACTTGCCGTTGTTGGGAATTCCCACCACGATGGTGTCGCGCACCTTGCCTGCTTGTATTAATTTTGATAGCGCCTCGTGCACGTTCCATGCGGATTTGTTCCATGTTTTGTCTGCATCAAAGAGCATCTGACCGTCCTGCATGTAGAGCACGGCATAACGTCTGGCCGGACTGTAGCCCGCAGGCAGCCAGACGTCGATCGGACGGGGATCGATGAATTTCGAAGGGAAGGCGTCAATGCGTTGGATGCTACCCACTGTCACATTGGGGGTGGTCACAGGCCAGGGCGGGGGTGTCTGTGGTGGTGTGATGGTGGCTGCGGAAGTGGTCGTCGTCATGGAGGCCATCAGGCTAACCAAAAAAAATATCGCCCGCGCAAAGTGAAGTGTACTCATGGCTTGGCTGGCGGCGAAACGTTGAGCAAAAAACTTAGCGGTTTGTCAAGACGCTGGGACCAGTCGGTCTCACTGTGCCCCGCACCCTCGAACACCAGTGTCTGGAAATTGGTATCGGTGTACCCCTTTTCATGCAGCAGCACGTTGGCCAAGCTTTGGTGCACGGAATACATCGCATCAAGCCCAGTGCTGCCGCGGTCCATGTAGATGCGATGTGTGCCCGCATCAGGCATGTGGTCTTGCAGGTATTGCAAGGTCGCCAGGGGAATCGCTGTATTGGCCTCGAAAGACCCTATCCAATGGGTGGACATACAGGCCACTGCCCCAAAGATGCGCGGGTACTCACTGATGGCGTAGAGCGAGATGATTCCGCCCATGCTGGAGCCCATGATGAACGTGTTGGCGGCATCGCTACGCGTGGCGTATCCGGCATCTATCAGGGGTTTGAGCTCTTCCACCAAAAATTTCAGGTAGTTGTCTGCCCGTGGTTGCCCTTGTAGGGCAAATTGCACAAAAGTCGTCCGCTGCGGCTCAGCTATCAATGGCACCACCTTTTGCGGAAAGTACTCTGCATGGCGCGCGTCATTGGTGTTCCAGATACCCACCACGAGGGTGTCGCGGATGCGGCCCTTTTTCAACAGCGTGGTCATGGCAGTATCGATGCGCCAACCCTGCTTGCTCATGCTGGTGGCGCCGTCAAACAGGGCCTGGCCGTCGTGTACGTAGAGCACGGCATAGCGTTTTTCGGGAGAGTAGCCTTCGGGCAACCAGACATCCACCAATCGAGGTTCCACGTAGCGGGACGGCATCGGGCCAAGTCGCTCCACCTTGCCTGCGGACACAACGGGCATCGGTGGAGTTGTGCTGCAGCCAGCCAACATCAGGGCACAAACGGCAATCGCCACCCAGGCGGGTTGCCAGAGGAAGTCTGAATCAGTGAAACGCAGGTTCATATCGCGTTGATGTTAATCGGACAGCGGTCCATCCGCTTGGGGACTTCCCCACAATAGGTCAACTCCTGATCGCGTAACAGTGAGGAAACAATCTTCATCGAACCGAGTTTCGGGAAGGCTCGCCACCATAGGCAGGGCAAACTGGATAATGGCTCACATGCATCCACAGCCGACACTCCACCAAGCAAACCTCGCGGGCATATCCTGGATGATTGCATCGATGGCAGCGTTTGCCGTAGAAGATACGTTCATCAAAGCCGCCACGAAGCAGTTGCCAGTCGGACAGGTCATGATTCTGTTCGGCGCTGGAGGAGCCATCCTGTTTGCCTATTTGACTCGGCGCAGCGGGTCTCGCTTGCTCACGAAGCAAGCGTTTTCCAAGGTCATGCTCATTCGCGCGGTCTGCGAACTTGTAGGTCGATTGTTCTATGTTCTTGCGATCGCGCTCACGCCGCTGTCTTCCGCCACCGCCATCCTTCAGGCAACGCCTATCATCGTGGTTCTTGGTGCTATGGTTTTTTTCGGTGAGTCCGTCGGATGGCGGCGGTGGTGTGCCATCGTTGCAGGCCTGGTCGGGGTAGTGATCATCCTGCGACCTGCAACTGCCGACTTCTCGGCGTTGTCTATGCTGGCCTTGGTCGGCACCATGGGGTTCGCCGGCCGTGACTTGGCTAGCCGTGCGGCACCTGCGTCGCTTACCACGTGGGTCCTGGGTTTGTACGGGTTTTTGACAGTCGCAGTCGCCGGCGCTTTCTTGTCGTTGTGGGATGGAAAGCCGTTTGTCTGGCCGACAAACGCTAACGTCGGGGGAATGGCTGCCGCAGTGGGGGTTGGCGTCTTTGCCTACGCGGCATTGATGAAAGCAATGCGCACTGGATCCATCTCGGCCGTCACGCCTTTCAGATACACGCGGCTGTTATTCGGCATCACGTTGGGTATCGTGATATTTGGTGAGCGAATTGACGGGCCCATGATCCTGGGTTGTGTAGTGGTCATCGGATCGGGGATGCTCATCTTGTGGAAAGGCAAGGTCAACACCATGCCAGACATGCATGTCCCTCGCGTCGAGGACACCATCGGTTAGCGCTGAAGCGATCCTGTTTCCCGATGCCTTCGGGCATCCTGCAATCCTTCTGTAAAGGGTTTCATCGTCTCGCAGCGTCATCCTGGGGGTATTGACCAAGTCTCGATGGCGCTTGTCTGTGACATCATTTCCTTGGGGCACCGCAAACCGGGTCATTTCCTATACCGTTCGATCAAAGTGCAGCTGCGCTCGACAGCCTGAACGGCAGCGCGATAATCTTGCGAAAAGTTGAAGCGGATGCTGTCAGTTGAATGGGGACCAAACTCAGCCCCTGAGGTGACCGTCACATTGGCCTGAAGGCGCAACGCGGCGATAAAAGTTTGGGTGGACACTGCGAGTTCAGGCAAACGCGGGAACAGATAGCTGCCTGCTTGGGGGGTGCGGGCTACCAGTCCACTAACCGCGCGAAGCCTTTCCAGCAATGTATCGCGCATGGCCTGATGCATGGCAATTCGCTTCGTCAACCAACCTGCGGGTTCTGCGAACCAGGTCCTGAGAACCGATTGGCTGTAGCCTGCAGCGCGCAAGGACACGATGGCCTGAAGCTTTTCCATACGATCAATCAGCTTCGGCGCACCCATTGCGACTCCTACCCGATACCCGCTGAGTGACTCCGTCTTGGACGGACCGATGATGGTGATGACATTCCGGGGCGCATGGGGATTTGCCCTTAAGTGGGTATATCCGTTCCCCTCATAGAGGAGCCGGGAATAGAGTTGATCGACGACCAAAGTGGCACCATGTTGCCGTGCCAGACGCGCAATATTGTCAATTTGACTTTCCGAGTAAATCACTCCGGTCGGGTTATTCGGATTCGAAAAGACAAATACTTTCGAGCCGGCTTTGAAAGCATCTTCAAGCTGTCCCAAATCGAGGCCTGCTTGCTCGTTGGCGTCAAGATAGTTCAGCTCTATCGGGACAATCTCGGCACCAAGAAATTGAACAAGCTTACGGTTGGCGAAATAATCGGGCTGCACAATCGCAACCTTATCGCCTGCTGAAACGCAAGATGCGATCGCCAGAAAAAGTGCTCCTTGGGTTCCAGGTGTGATGATCAACTCGTCGTTCGACGAGATCGGAGCCCCGGTGAACTCTGAGAGTTTTGCAGCAAGGTGTTCGCGGATATTTTCATTGCCACGGTATACCGTATAGGCTTGCTCAGTGCCGGATGCGACTCCCGCTGTAAATGCCTCAAAGGAGCCCGGGGTGGGTTCAAACGCATCAACATCGCCATGCGAAAAATCAACCAGCCTGCCTCCAATCGGGTCACCTCGAAGCAAGGGACCAAGATCGGCAACCTTTTGTCGTCCCTCTTGGCCCGGCGCGTTGTCGGTTGCAAGCATGGCAAATTTGTCTTCAATGCTTTTCATATTACTACGGCGTTTGTGGTTTAAGAATAGTAACAAGCCTAAGGTGCAATGTGAAGTTTTTACCCAGAACGCCCAATAGCTCGGCGTGAGCAACTCCCTGCGCGCGTATCGGAGAAAACGATCCGCCAAGAACACCCGGAGGCTATCCGCGTTGAAGAGTCCAAGCAATTCTTGCTGACCCTTGAAACAGCCCAGGAGCGGATGTTGGCGGCAGCAAGGACGCGCCATGCCAGTCCCGATGTGGTTTTCAGTGTGTGAGGAAAGAAATGGTCGTGATTCAAATTCTGTATAGGGTGGTACATACATTTATGATTGACCTGAGCAAGATCGTTGGGTTCAACTGGGACGCCAGTCACAGCCAGAAAGAGCCTCGACTGCATGCTTTGGGCAAGACCGATGAAGGAAGAGCGTTGCACATCACGTTCACGCTACGGCAGTCTGGCCAGTTGGTCCGCGTGATTTCCGCCAGAGATATGCACCGAAAGGAGCGAGCCATTTATGACCAAGCTGACTAAAGCCATTCCGAAGTTCCCCGACGAAGCGCAGGAGCACGCATATTGGGAAGCCCATGATTCCACCGATCACCTAGACTGGTCCACGGCCCACACGGTGAATCTGCCCAACCTGAAGCCAACGACGAAGACGATTTCACTACGATTGCCGCAACACTTGCCGGATTCGATAAAGATTGCCGCCAACGCGCGTGACGTTCCCTGCCAGTCGCTCATCAAGGTCTGGTTGCGGGAAAAGTTGCACAGTCACTGAATGAGTGCACTCCAGACGACTGGCATGAAACGCTTTGAATTCCATCTCGATATATCAGCACAGCGCTATCTGAGCTACTACCGTGGAACGGTCCGGCAGGTCGTTGTGCAATGCAAGGATGGAGTTTCGGTCCAGTTTCCTGCATCGTTTCTGACGCAATTCGTCGCCGTCAACGGCGTTCATGGGGACTTCGTGCTGACGTGTGACGACAACTTCAAGGGATCGGAACTTCAACGGCGGTAAGCCAAGTAGCCGTTCACAAACGATCTACTTTTGGAACAGAGAAGTGGAAAAAGCCAGATCGCAAAAAACAAAACGCCGCAGCAAACTTGCTACGGCGTTTTGATATGTCGCTTGATAGTTTCATGCTTCACGGAAAGTGATAAAGTATCATTTTTCCATTAACAATCAACAACTTACGAGGCATCCTTGGCGGAAACGGAGGGATTCGAACCCTCGATGAGGCTCTACACCCCATACTCCCTTAGCAGGGGAGCACCTTCGGCCACTCGGTCACGTTTCCAGTCAGGCGCGGATTATCGCACGACTGAACCGCAGTTTTCAGGCAACTGCCTGGTCAAGGTCAAATTCCTTGTGCAACGCACGCACGGCAAGTTCCATGTACTTCTCGTCAATGACCACCGATGTCTTTATCTCCGAGGTGGAAATCATCTGGATGTTGATGCCCTCTTCACTCAAAACGCGGAACATGCGGCTAGCTACACCAACGTGGCTGCGCATGCCAATACCGACGATGGAAACCTTGCATATCTTGGTGTCACCCACCACTTGCTGTGCACCTAGCGCCGGCAAGACCTTGTCGTTGAGCAACGCCATGGTTTTGGCGTACTCACTGCGGTTGACGGTGAAACTGAAATCGGTACGACCGTCCTTGCTCAAGTTCTGAATAATGACGTCGACTTCAATGTTGGCATCGGCCACAGCACCCAGAATCTGATAGGCAATGCCGGGTTTGTCAGGCACGCCCAGGACGGATACCTTGGCTTCGTCACGGTTGAATGCAATTCCCGAAACTATGGCTTGTTCCATGTTCTCGTCTTCCTCAAAAGTAATCAGGGTGCCGGATCTGGCTTCTTCAACGATGTCTATGTCCCAGGGCGTAAAGCTCGACAGCACCCGCAACGGCACCTTGTACTTGCCTGCGAACTCGACTGAACGGATCTGCAAAACCTTGGAGCCCATCGAGGCCATTTCCAGCATTTCTTCAAAACTGACCGTGTGCAGTCGACGTGCCTCAGGTACCACACGCGGGTCGGTGGTGTAGACGCCGTCCACATCGGTGTAGATCAGGCATTCGTCGGCTTTCATCGCCGCCGCGACTGCGACCGCAGAGGTGTCTGAGCCGCCTCGGCCCAGTGTCGTGATGTTGCCTGCGTCGTCTATGCCCTGAAAGCCCGTCACGATAACCACTCGGCCCGCGACCAAGTCACCGCGCACCCGTGCATCGTCAATCGACTCGATGCGCGCCTTGGTGTAAGAGTTGTCAGTGCGAATCGGAACCTGCCACCCTGCGTAACTGACCGACTCCATGCCCTCAGCCTGCAATGCGATGGCTAGCAGGGCGCTGGAGGCTTGTTCACCCGTGGCCGCAAGCATGTCAAGTTCGCGACCGTAGGCCTCGGTTTGGGTGACAGGCGCCAAGTCTTTGGCAAGTGCCAGCAAACGGTTGGTCTCGCCACTCATGGCACTGGGGACGACCACCATCTGGTGGCCCGCGCGCGCCCATTTGGCAACGCGCTTGGCGACGTTGCGGATGCGTTCTGTGGAACCCATCGACGTGCCGCCGTATTTGTGAACGATCAAGGCCATTGAATCTTAGGAGTTGGAGCAAAAAACCCTAGGGAT
>Ga0194060_10003809_pt1 | contig 10599 bp, 10 predicted proteins | sample SepL225m_MetaG_FD_163427 | JGI IMG/M metagenome (GOLD analysis project Ga0194060, IMG submission 163427) | Anoxic zone freshwater microbial communities from boreal shield lake in IISD Experimental Lakes Area, Ontario, Canada - Sep2016-L222-5m | ecosystem: Environmental > Aquatic > Freshwater >... | reverse complement strand
TTATTATATTTTGTAGAAATGCTGGGATAGGTAAGTTAGCTGTAGTAAGAAAATCAGTTGGTATTAGCCCGCTACTATCTGTTTTTACTATCTGTGAAGCATTACCTTCAAGGGTTTTGAAATATAAGTCAATTGTAGATATTGCTACCCAGCTATCTGTACTGTTAAAATATTTGACACTTCCACTTGCATATCCACCTGCGGTATTAGTTCCTAGGTTGGGATGGTTAGAAGTGTCCGATGTTGATGTAGTTATTTGAATCCAGTAAAGAGAACCTACTGTCATTGAGTATTCGGCTGAAAATGTAGCAGTAAATTCTCCCACGAGTGTACCTTCGTATTGTGCATTAGTTAATGTTACAGTTGCGAGAGCAGAACCAGTTGGGCTTCCTGCACTATCAGCATATAAAGCAACAGTTACTGTACCTGTAAATGTTCCTGTGTCTGCACTCTTGTATAGTTTTACACCTCGTATTTTAGTTTTTGTTGGAATAAAAGACTGTGCTAGTTTATTTCTTAATCCTGTAGTATTTGCTTCACCCACAGTTGAAGTTCCGTTTTGTGTAGTCTGTGTTTGGTCTGTACTAGCGATAGATACGTTATCTTGTGTTACAAATTTATTAGTAGATGTTGGTATACCTTGTGAACCACCCATGGCTGACTTTTCTTGTGGTGTTGGGAAGTTTCCGGGTTTTAATACTAGGGTTGTAGTAGCTGTAGCCCATCCGAAAGGAATAGAATATGTACCAGCTGTTGTTGCTAGTGTACCTGTATTTGAAATGTAGTAAAGATTATTAGCAGTCAGTCCTGAAAGAGTTGTAACAGCACCTGATACTGCGACACCTCCACTTATACCTACCCCAGCACTTCCTGCCCCGAGTGCAATACCCATTTGTACGCTTACTAGGGTATTAAATTGATTATCGTTTGCTAATACTTTGTACCATCTTGAATCAGATGCTTTTAGATATACTGGTGCTCCTGCGGAGAATGTTTCTCCTGCGGTGCCTGAGATAGCTACCTGAGCAAATGATACTGCACCACCATTTACTACAGTCAAAACCCATTCTTTATTAGCTATGTCTGTTGCACTTACTGGATCTGGCACTGTGTTATATCCTGTGAAAATATTATTATTGCTGAGTGCAGCATATTCTTCAAATACTTGCGGGGCATCTGAGATTATAAACTGTGTTCCACCTGAGTGTGGAAGTTTGTATGCTGAGTCCTCTATGAAAGGATATTTTTTAGCAAGTCCTCTTGTTACTCCTGTAAGAGTGGCTGTGCCGTTGCTATTTTGTGTAATACCTGTGAATGAAATAAACTCTGATGATGTTGTTTTAGGAGCAATTGTTGCGAAAACTATATCAGTATTTAGTAGAACCATAGTGTAAGGCGTATTAGTTACTGGCTCTAAGAATGAAGATAATAAAATTGTTGCGTCAGTTGACCCGATTGATGACCCTAAGTTGTAAGTTGTCCCCCCAAATGGATGATATTTCATTTTATTTTTGTTATTATAATAATTATACCATAATATTATTTAATTGCGTAACTTGTTAATAATAAATGTTGCGTTTTGATCGTCTTCTGGTATTGCATCACTCGCGCAGGCTAAAATTTCCCAATTTGCGTCTACTGTATCTGAATAATATATAGGTTGCCACTCAAAAACGTTGGTAAGTCCTAGTGAATTTATACATTTGAACTTTGGGAGTGAATCTTGGTCATTTGCTATATCTGTTACACCTCCCATTCCCATAGGCTCATCCCCTATTGAGTTTTCCCCAATGGAAGCAACATTTGTAGAAAATGTATACGCTGGGTAGGATGGTGTTGTTACTGGTTTTGTAACTACATTTGTATATCCTTGATAGTTATAGTTAATAGTTAAATAAAGTGATGTTCCTGTATCTGCATAACCTTCTGTGAATTGTTTATCAAAGCTCCATAGTCCTTGTCTTCTTTGCTCTCCTCTATACCCTAGAGCCATGACTGACGTATAGGGTATACTTTCCTCACTTGGGGAATCATCATGCCATTGACCTGTATTCCATACTTCATATATTTGTGGGTTAGAATTTGAGAATGCTACTACTATTCCGTCTATTTGATTGATACTTGAAGCATTGAGGATGAATGGTGAATGCCACAGTTTTTCTGAAACTACAGTTCCGTTAGAATCTACTCTCGTGCGTTCTTGTCGTAAATAAGTTTTACCTGAGTTTGGAGCTGTAAGATATATAAACTCACCGATACATTTGAGTTCTCCATTAGTAAAACTTTCTTGTTGAAGTTCTCTAGCAACATCTTGTGAAAGCGAAGGATACATTGAAACGAAAGCCGTGTTAAAGTCTCCAAATTGTCTGACTTGTTGGTCTTGTCCTAGATACACTAGGTTATCTCCGACTGTACTTATAAACTCATGGGCTAGTGGGGCTTGAAGTATTGCTACTGGTTTTACATCTACTTGGTTATTTCTTGTGAGAATATTATTATTTGAAACTAGACTAAATGATATAATAGCCCAGCCACTTGTGCCATACCCTATACAAGCCTTTCCTTGTCTGACTCCTATTCCTTTTATGTTACCGTCAAAGACAAAGAGTCCAGGACTTCCAGCTATTTGTGGAGTTGGTACAGTATAGTTTTTAAAGTCTAAATCTTGCGACATGAATACTTGTCTTCCTGAATAAGAACCTAAATAAACTTGATTGCCTATTACTTTTAAGAAGTCTGCATTAAATGAAGAAGAAGGAGTATTTGACTGTGTGATAACTGATTGTATTACATAGTCTCCATCTGTTATTGTTATTGCTGGGCTAACTCCAGTTAAGATATTGGTTGTTTCACCGCCCGTATAAGTATACTCACTTCCACCATACATAAATTTTTTCTCAGCGACAGTATTCGAAGCAAAACCCTGTTGGATCCACGTTGAAGAAACATCTTTTAATATGAGTGTAGAAGTTGAAGGCGAAGCCACTGCTGTTATTTGTACTGTGCATCCAGTACCTGATCCACTAGTAGTAGCACTACTTGCACTCACGCCATATCCTGAACCTCCAGTGATCAATCTTAATTCAGTTGCAATCCCTCCAGTACGAATACTCGTAATTGTTGCGGTTGCACCTGTTCCGCCTACTATGGTTATAGTATCTCCGACTACATAGTTAGTACCCCCATTCACTGGAGTAGTATTGATAGTTGTTACTACGTCGTTTAGTCCGTTTACCTGTGCAAAACCTCCTGACCAGTGTTGTAAATCTGCATCTCCTTTAACAAATAAAAGGCGGTCCTTCTTTTCTGTGTTGTCCCACCATTTATCAAATACATATCGTGTACTAGATAGTTCAGTTTGTACTTCGTACCATACTTTGTTTATTACTACATAAAGTGTTCCATTAGAAACTACCATTGTATAAGTACTGCCAAAAGACGTGTACCAAACAAATTCTGATGATATTGGGCTAATTATTGTATTAGCTACTCCTTGCCTTTTAAGTCCTTGCCTGACCGCCATATTACCTGATAGTTTTTTGTAAACATTTTGTGAACCTCGTACTAAAACATTCTCTGATACATTTGTCTTATCAAAAGCAGAAACATAACCACCCCATTGGGTTATCATTCTTGGAAACTCAAATCGTTTTGCTAGTGACTTATCCATTTTTTAAAAATAATTATTATCATTTGAATAATATGTTCCACTTGTTCTTAATTCTGCACTTGGGTTTTCTGCTCGGTATAAATCATATAAACCCATTTGTACCACCATTCCATTTCTTGCTCGTAAACCATTTAAAATACTATTAAAAGAAGCCATTGTAGAATCTGAAGCTCCCCCACCTGTTTGTTGTAAAACTGCTAAAGCACATTCATATTCGTAAATTGCGTAGGCAGGATCTGAAAGAATAATTGAATCATTATCAGTTGTTATTGTTTGTAAAACTGTATTACCTACTTTAAAGAATCCAGCTGAACCATATACTATTTGTGTTTGGGAAGGTAGGGAAATCCAAAGTCCGCCTACCCTAAAGTTAGTAAATGTGCCTGTGTGTGCAATTCTTACTTGTAGATAATCTATAGCTGTAATAACGGGGCTACCAGTGGTAGAAGCTGTTGATAAATCAAATGCGACTAACAGCCACTGTCCTGAAACCCAAGAACCTAGAAATCCTGTAGTTTGTGTAACTGTGTAATAGTTAGAGGAATCAGAACCCAATCTAAATTCTATGTTAGTTAAATTAGTAGCTATTGCTCCTGTGGGTATTTCTATAGCTAAAAATTTTACTCCCATCCCTTGATATGAAGTTAAATCAATACTGTTTGTTAAAGTTTTAGTAAGTACTCCAGTTGAACTACCTGTAAGAGTAAATCTTAGTGATGCTGGTTTTTTATAATAAATAGCAGAATCTGAAGCAAGTAATGATGCTGAACCACTTGCCACCCAACCTGTCGTATCTGACATTGTGTCTAAAACTATTTGTGGTGGTGTGTAATTTGATATAATTCTGATTATCGGTACACCAGCAGAGTAATCAAAACAAGCCACAGTGCTTTGTGACTTATACTGTTTTTCTCTGTCAAAATCATCTCCGAACTTTTTAAAAACAAAATTACTTGGTTGTCGTGATATTCCTTGTGGACGTATGTCTAATAAAGTAGTACCGAAGATACTTTGATCAATAAGATAATCTGTAACACCATCATATATCATGATGTTTTGTATTCCTTGAGTTTCTGGTATTTTTGCTTTTTGTGTAAAAACTCTAGCTGCTCTTTCAAATGCTTTATAAAGAGAATCCACATTTTGTAAATCTAAACCTGAGAGTAAGCCAGCTACTGAATCTTTAAGTTGTGATACTGTTTTAGCCATTTTGTTTATTTTTGTGAATGTAGCTATTTAATTATAAATTAAAGTAATGTCTGCTGTGCCTCCGACTGAAGCATAAAGTCCAGTAAAGAATTTAGCCCCGAATAAATCGTACACTCCAAAACCTGTAGGGAATGTAATTGTATTAAATAAGACTGTAGTTGCTGCTGTAGTATTATCCCAAAGTTTTAAAGTTCCACTAGTATGAGAGTTCACTACTACACCTACGACTACTCCACCTCCTGTTTTCACTAAATTAGAATCTGTAAAGTTCTTGTATAAACCTGATTTTGTTATTGATTGTAATGTTGAGTATTGCATATTGTTTATTAATTAATAAGTTGATAATTATTATCTTCCAATCCCCTTCCTCCTTTGTCGAAGAAGAAGGAAAGAGTCGAAAGACAATTAGTAAACAGTATATTTTACTGTTACTACTGCTGTTCCTGTTCCTGTAATGAAGTCTGCTGTCTTAGCTCCGATATAAACACCTTTACCAGTAATGCTTGCTGTCGCAATAGCTGATAAATCTTTTGGTATTCTATAAGTTAAAACTCTTGCAGTTGCTCCTGTGACTACAGTTGCGGCGATGTCTGCGTGTAGTGTAGTACCTGCTCCATTTGCTGTTGAATCGTATTGTAAGTTTACAACACCACCGTTGGCAAATTGAGTAGCTGTACCAGTCAAATCTAAGGTCATTCCATACATATAGATTGCCTTACTAGCGACTGCTGGGATAACTTCTACTGACGTTGTATACAGAGCCTTGATTTGTGTTGCTGACAAAGTGATTGACTTAGTTAAAAAGTCACCATTATTTGTTTTAGCAAAAGAACAAGATGTTGCTGTACCAATGTTGGTATAAAGTTCTCCAGTTGTTGTATCTACTAACATACATCCAATTGCATATCCAGTAGCTGCGGAAGGAATATCTGCTGTTGCACACCTTACTTTGGTAGAGTTTCCTGAACCATCGTGAAATGCGAACTCGATATTACTTCCTGCTGCTTTTGTCCAATAGTTTGTTCCGATTTTCATAGGTTAATTCTTTGTTATAGTTGATAATATTTATAACAAAAGACTATGCCGTAGTTCCGCTCGAACCCACAAGCCCGCTGTACTCAATTGAGTCTACAACTTCCCTGGCTCTCATTTTATACATATATTGGTCATTGATACTTACTTTCCAATCTACCAAGTCTGTGAAGAATGCCTCTCTTTCAAAGCGATATACTCCATGAGTTTGTCCACCCAAGAAGAATGCTGTTGTTGAAGTTGCATCTAGGAAAGGAGAGTATACAACTTTCATTCCAGGATACATTTCTGAGAAGTAGTTTAGGTCGTTGTTTGCACCACCAGCTCGAAGAACTGATTTTGCTGTTACCATTCCTGTTTGGTGAAGAATAGAAGGAGTCAAAAGGAATTTAGGCTCGTAACCTAAGATAACACCAGTCTGTGACAACTGTGTTCTTAGACTATTCACCATAATGTTAAGGTTAGGATCTGTCAAAGCACCAGTCTCAAGGTTGTCTACAGTATCACCATTTTGGTTAACATGAGAATTTGAGAATAGGGCAATACCATCAATAGTTAATTGAGTAGTAAATCCAAGAGAGTAGACTGAGAATGCGTTTCTGTCTTGAGAAGCACCCCATGTCAAAGCCTGTTGTCTTACTGCCTTACTAACTGCTGAAAGCTGTTGATCAGCCATGAATGTTCTACTAATAGGCAAGTTCTTCTTGAACTGTACTACTAGAGAAGTCTTCTGTGCTGCTGCTGTTACTTGTGCCTCATTTGAAAGAGCCACATCATCTGTTGTTGATTGGAAGTAACCTCCAGCACCAATTACAGACGTAACTACGGCTGCGTTAGTTGCTGAATCTTGGGTAAAGACCGCTTCATCCTTAGCTGTTGCTTTACCAGTAACTGCTAATTCTATTGTTGCTTCATCTAATAACTTATCAAGAGCTGTCTTAACGAGTATGAGTGAAGGAGCCGAATCATTATGCATATATATTTATTGATTAAGTTAATAATGTTATGAAGTCTGGTGTTGGTCAAGAATTGTACCAGCATTCTTATAAGTGAAGTAGACCGTACTTGTTCTAAAGTCTCCACCCACGATTGTTACACAGTTAACTAATTGGTCAGTTTGTTCTGTATCTACTGTCCATACATTAGAAGCTGAACAATCAAATAATACTCTACGTCTAAAGTAAGTAATCAATTTTGCTACTGTATTTATTGCTGAAGCTGTTTTTGCTACACATGAATAAACATACCCGGGAAGAGGTAACCATAGGTTAACTGTTCCTGCTACTGCTGCTGTTTCATTTGAATCATTTTTTGCAATTCCTGTAAAGTTTACTGCAATCGTTCCAGCAGTATTTCCTGCTGCTGCTAGAGGTACTACTGCACCTGTAGCTGCTGTTGCAGCATCTGCTGACTTAGTAGGTGAACCAGCTGCAATCGTTGCGACTGCACCCGCTGCTACTAGCACTCCAGTTACTGAAAAACGAGGGTCAGTTTCATTGAGAATTGTAACTGCATTTCTTGTTGCTGCCATAATTTTGTAAAATTAAATAATAATACAAAACCGTTTGAAATTTATTTACCTCTTGCCTTTAGAATTGCATCCTTAGACATATTAAAAGGTTTTCCCAGAAAGAGTTTCTCTTGTTCGGTAAGTTCGCCTTTGACTTCAGTGTCTTTAGCGGGTACTCCACCTGAACCTGAATATGCTTTAGCTTTTGGCTTCCTTGTAGACTCTTCAATGATTTGGCTGTTTTTGACAGCATTCACTAAAGCTCTTGCAAGTTTCATATCCTCGTTGGGATTTCCTGTAGATTTGATTGAGTTATTCAAATGATATTTGACTAACTCTCTTTCAGTTTCATTCTGTACTTCATCTGCTAGTTGAAGTGCTGTTTTACTTGCACTCTCTTGCTGGATTTTTTTGTACATACCGACTGTGAGAGGCTGATCATCATCTTCATTATACTCTGAGGTCTCCTTCTCTATTCCAAGAATAGTATTCGGGTCGCCTCCTAGTTCTTTTACTCTCTCAGCATTTTTCTTTAAAGAAAATTCTGCTTTTTCTTTTTCAGTTCTCCCAACTCTTTGAACTCTTTCAAGTTCTGTTTTCAAAGGGTCTTGCTCGGTTTCCACTTCAACAGTAGTTTCGACTTCTGCTTCAGTTTCCACCTTCTCTTCTTCTACCTCTGTTGTCTCGGGGGTTGGGACAACCTTTTCTACTAAATCCTCCATTTTAATATTTTCACTCATAGGTCGCTATTATTAGCTAGCGTTGCATTTTATCTCCTTTGTTGGCAGGAGTTGCCTATTAATAATTATTATACTACTTTCAAAAACAATGTCTACATGTGCATAACTATGCTATCTTGCTTAATAACTCTTCTTCTTGTGATAAACACCAAAGTGCTGCTTTTGCAAACATTAAAGTGTCTATTGAAAGCGAGTTATGTATACCCATATTCACTGATAAATACCTTATCTGCTCATTTATTACTTTACGAGCAAAGTTATCTTTTAAAGCAGCACAACTCTCGGTAAAGTTTATTACTTGCTCTGGCTCTAATACCTTACCATTAACAGAAATACCCTTAGAGTCAATTATAAATGTACTTTCTAGGGGTAAAGCTTGTAGCTTATCCAATAAAACAGTAGTTAGTGCCACTCTATCTTCAAGAGATAGATTTGTCTTTCTAAACTGCTTTATTAGTTTTTCTGTTATTTTGTTGATCATTATTCTTTGACTTCTACTAGCGTACTTTCAACTCCTATTACCATGTTATTTCTTATTTGCTACAGCGTTTGATAAAGCTCCGCGAAATTCTGAAACTTTTCCACCTGACGCTATGAAATGATGAAGTTTTTGTTTTGGTGCTGGTTTACTTTTTGGATTTTTCATTATTATTCTTATTATTTTGATAATCTTTTCATGGCATTTACTAACATATTTTTCCCACTTTTCTTTTTCTTTGATGCTTTTTTGTCTGATACTTTATCCTTCTTTGAACCTTCTTTGTAACCCATCTTTTTATCCTTTACTTTATCTGCTTTTGAACCTTCCCATTTGAATTGCTCCAATGGCTTCTTTACTTTTACGTTTGGCATATTATTATATTTAGTTATTGAGAAGCCGACCTACTCCCCATTACGTTTGCTAATAAATCACTGCTTTGTCCTTGTTGTCCTTGTTGTGCTTGCTCCATTTGCTCTGGTGTCTTTCTAAATTCGTCTGGATTTCCGTCTGCGTATTCATCAATAATAAACTTATCTACCACTGCTTGCTGATTAACGAATGGTGCAACTCTTGGGTCCATAAGAAGATTGAAAGCTCTATCTTTTCTTAACTTATCTGTACCCATTGAACGGCTTACTATCTGATCTGGGTCAATGTAAACTGCAAATTTAGAACGTGCAAACTTATATGGATTAACTTTATAGTGCATAGTTTTAGCTTCTAGCCCTCCATATTGATCAAACATTTTCCATTGTAGGTCATATGCTTTCTCTTTTGTCATTCCATTCATCATACTGCTATCAAATTCTATCTTATTTGTTACATCTTTACCTGCTTCTTTTCCTTTTAATATGATAGTCTTGTATTTCATATTCAAAGACTCAGGAATTGTAGCATCTATTTCTCCTACTGTTGTGTGTTGTATGATACAGTCCACAGTAAGTTCTCCTATTTGCTTAATAAGATTAGCAATCATTGTGCCGAATACTCCTAGAATAACTTGCGCGTTTTGCTCTGCTTTCATTGTAGCCGTAGCTGTTACACCAGGTTGACTCAATCCACTCTGGGCTTTGTCTTGTGTACTTTCGGACATATCAGCTTGCTCTTCTCGCATCATATTCATTGCTGCCACGAGGTTTGGTGATAGAGCATAAGGTGTTACTGTTGCTCCCATAGGCATTCCAACTGTAGCGCCTGGCACCATAACAGTTTGGTCAATACGAGCTACACCAGTCATAAATATAGGTTTGATAACATCAAGATAAGTTCCATCATAAGCTAATTGATGCATTCTATTCTGTGCTGCATCATCCCAAAACTCTTTGAAACAAGCTGACTTGTAATAGTAAAATCTGCCTGCTGGATCTAATGGTTCAAAACCAGTCTTTGCAAATGGATAGACTGGGATAGACTTATACTCATCTCCTATCATAGACATTCTTCTATGTTCAAAAGGATTTGAATTGTAAGGGTCTTCATATTCTCCCATAAATACTCCTGCTACGAATGTTACTTGCAAGTCTTCTGGGCGATAGTAGACTGTTAGCTCTTGTACATAGTTCTTGTCTGCCTCTGTCCATTCTATATCATAAAGTGTTTGGTGTTCCTGTCCTGCAAGCATTAAACGTGTTCTGCCTGCCTCTACATAATCAAATCTATCCTTTTTAGTTCCATTATCATCATCAAAATACTTTCCTGCATATATTTCTCTGGCTTCATCATAGGCTATTCTACGCAACTTGATCATAAATGGTTGTCTTTGAATATCATTCGTAAAAAAGTCTGCTGGTAATATCTGGTCAATAGGCAATAAATGCAAACCTACCCCTGACAATAACTCATCTACAACTTCTGTTATCTTTGCCTTTCCATCCTTACCCTTTTCTTTTATCTTTTGTATAGCTTCTATGTACTCTACTTCTACATGGACTGCTGGGTTGACTAATGCTGAAGTTAC